>Ga0233425_10000766_pt1 | contig 79281 bp, 73 predicted proteins | sample Watercolumn_Towu_2_FD_181712 | JGI IMG/M metagenome (GOLD analysis project Ga0233425, IMG submission 181712) | Freshwater microbial communities from Lake Towuti, South Sulawesi, Indonesia - Watercolumn_Towuti2014_140_MG | ecosystem: Environmental > Aquatic > Freshwater > Lake | place...
GAGCGGGCGTAGCTCAGTGGTAGAGTCCTAGCTTCCCAAGCTAGTTGTCGTGGGTTCAAATCCCATCGCCCGCTCCATACCTACCTTGCTTAATCTGCGCCCTTCGATCAAATGAGCGCGGATAGTTATTTTGCCACCAGTAGCATAGATTCGTCTCTCCGTGTGAACCGTCGGTTTATTATCGCCTGATCGGCGGTGATGCCGATACAAAACACCTCCAGTGCTTTCGGACTTCGACTGACATGGCGGTTGAGGCTGTTATGAACGCACCTGTCCGACTCCTTTCCTTGCTGCTCCTCTTATTGCTCCCCGGTTGCGCCACCGTCCTGGGCAACGCAGTCGAGCGGGGTGATACAAGGAGATCAAGGCGGAGTTGGATCGGGGCGTGGACGTGAACGAAAAGGGCGCTTGCGGCTGGTCTGTGGATGAGACCCCCCTGATCTGTGCCGCGGGAACAGGCAATCTGGAGATCGCGAAGTTGTTGCTGGACCGAGGCGCGGATATCAATGCCAAGGCTGCGAACGGATGGGTGGCATTGGATATTGCCGTCAGCGGCGGCCATGTCAAGATGCTGCAATTCCTGTTGGAAAACGGCGCCGAAACCAACAGCGGACAGGTCCATGTCTGCGATCGCGGCGGGTTCGATATAGAAATGTGCACGGCGATCGAATACGCCAAGCTCAAAGGCAACACCAAAATCGTGCGGATTCTGGAACAAGCCGAGGAACGAGAATTGGCCAAGTTGGGGGTGCCGTCGTCTTCCGCGCCGCTGACGGCAGCCCCGCTCGCGGCGACGGTTGTGCCTGCGAGCGATGTGGATCGTGTGCCATCCGCGACGGCCAGAGCAAAGGTTCATGCCTATGCCATCGTGATCGGCATCGAACAGTACCAACAGAAGCTCCCCAAAGCGGATTTTGCCGCGCATGACGCGGAGATTATGGGGCAGTACCTGAGCAAGGTCCTCGGGTATCAAGAGGAGAATGTGGTCGTGCTGCTCAACGACCGGGCCACGAAGACGGGCATCGAGAAATATATCGAGGCCTGGCTGCCCGATCATGTGGAGAAGGACGACTCGGTGTTCGTCTATTATTCCGGGCATGGCGCGCCCAATGCCAAGATGGGGAAGGCCTACCTTGTGCCCTATGACGGGGACCCGGCCTTTGTGGAGAAGACCAGTTATCCGCTGGAGCGGTTGTACGAACACCTGGCGACCCTGCCGGCCAAAGAAGTCGTGGTCATGCTCGATTCATGTTTTTCCGGCGCCGGGGGACGTTCCGTGATCGCCAAGGGAATGAGGCCGATGGTGCTGTCCGTGGAAAATCCGCTCTTGGCCAAAGGCAGGACGGTGGTGCTGGCTGCCGGGGCCGGCGATCAAGTGTCCTCCACGTATGATTAGAAAGGCCATGGATTGTTGACGTATTTTTTCTTGAAAGGCCTGCAGGGGGAGGGGGATCGCAACAAGGATCAGAGCGTCGAACTCCGGGAGTTATTCGAGTATTTGAAGCCGCAGGTCGAACGGGTGGCCAGGCGAGAATTTCACAATGAACAGAGTCCTCAGCTCATGGGCAGTCCGGACATGCTCAAGAAAGGCGTGCGTCTCCTCGAACCGAACTAACCTGCCTGCTTGCCCCAGTTCCCCGTGGGGGATTGATGACCGCTCCCTGTTGCCTTGGCTCCGCCACGTCTGCGCACCGCACATGCGCCCGTTCCTGCCGTTAGCCTTGAGGAGCGTTCCGCTTCTCCTGTCGGCTGAAGTCCGGATGCGTACGGACCTGGGCGAATATCAAATGGGGAACGGGAATACGCGGGAGGATGCGGTCGGTCTGGCGATGCAACCGTCGATGCGAATGTGCTGGGTGACGAGGGGGCTAGACCGCTTTCTTGACCAATCCGGTGCGCAGGCAGCGGGTGCAGACGCGGATATGCTTGGTTGCGCCCTCCACCACCGCCTTGACCCGCTGGAGGTTGGGCGCGAAGATGCGCTTGGTTTTGTTGTTGGCATGGCTCACGTTATGGCCGGATTGATGCTTCTTGCCGCAGAGATCGCATGAAAAAGCCACGGTTCGAACTCCTTCCCTCGCGAGACGGTCAAAATTGTCTGTACACGAGGCGTATGCTACCATACGGGCGTCTTGTCTGACAAGCCTACCTTGGGGCCGTCTGTCTGCATGGAGCGACTGCAGCACATTGTGCAGCGCCTGGCCCGTCCCATTGACTTCGCCAGCCGCGATGCCTACGCGCATCTCTCGACGGTCAAAGGCCTCGGCCCGTTCGTGTCACGCCAGGTCGTGGAGGCCTTGGCCGAAGACGTCTACTCGGCCGCCGTCGAAGCCGATTTGCTGACGATCCGCCAACTCTTCGCCGATTACGACCAGATTTCCGATCAGGCCGAGCGCAAGCGCCGGCTGGCAAGAGCGCAGGCGATTCTGAGCCGGCTGCGCTCGATGGAGATAGACGCGAAGGCAGCAGCACGAGGCGCGGGGCAGGGGCAGACCCATCCTCGCCTCCCGAGTTCCGGACCCGGTGCTTCCGACCTGTGGAATCTTCCGATCCAGTTTGCTCGGGGTGTCGGGCCCAAGCGGACGCCGTTGCTGGAGCGGCTGGGGATCAAGACGGTCGAAGATGCCCTCTGGTTCCTGCCCTGGCGCTATGAGGACCGGTCGGTCGTGACCCCCATCGGGCAACTGGCGCCGGGCAAGCCGGCGACCGTCTGCGGGATCGTGCACGGCAGCGAACTCAAGCGCGCCGCCAGGCGTCGTCTCTCCATCCTGGAGGTGACGGTGGAGGACGCAACCGGTTCGGTGCAGGCGGTCTTCTTCAACCAACCCTATCTGGAAACCCAGTTAAAGCCGGGGGCTCGCGTGATGCTGAGCGGCATGGTGTCCGCCGGCCGCAAAGGATGGACCGATCTCGGCCTGGAGTCTCCCCAATACGAGGTCTTGGGGGAGGAACAGGATACGCCGTTGCACGTCGGCCGGATCGTGCCGATCTACCATGAGACCAAGGGCCTCACGTCCCGTCAGTTCCGGACGATCGTCAAGGGTTTGTTGGATCAGCATGGGCCGGGGATGGAAGACATCGTGCCGGCCCCATTGCTAGCGAAGCTGCGCCTTCCGCCGATCCACCGCGCGATTCCCGATCTCCATTTCCCTCCCGTGCCTGACCGCCAGGCAGGCACGGGTGCGATGGACGCGCTCGATCGCGGGACCACGCCGGCCCACCGGCGGCTGGCATTCGAGGAATTTTTCGTGCTGGAGCTGGCTTTGGCCATGCGCCAACAGACCGTCAAGGAAGAGGTGAAAGGCATCCGGTTCGATACCGGCACGCAACTGGCGGCCAAGCTGCGGACCCTCTTGCCGTTTCAACTGACGACAGCTCAGGAGCGGGTGCTGGGCGAAATCCAGCGGGACATGGCGTCGTTGCGGCCGATGAATCGGTTGATCCAGGGTGACGTGGGCTGCGGCAAGACGATCGTCGGGCTGATCGCGATGGTCATTGCCTGCGGGTCCGGTTACCAGGCGGCCTTCATGGCGCCGACCGAAATCCTGGCGGAGCAACATTACCTCAACCTGCGTCCGCTCCTGGATGAGCTAGGGCTGACGGTGGTGCTGCTCAAGAGCGGGGGGGCGGCCAAAGCGAAAGCGGCGACGCTCGCGCAGATCGAAAGCGGCGCGGCCCAGGTCGTGATCGGCACCCATGCGCTGATCCAGAAGGGCGTCCAATTCGCGAGACTCGGGCTGACGGTGATCGACGAGCAGCACAAGTTCGGGGTGCTTCAACGGAAGACCTTGCTGGAGAAGGGCTATCACCCGGACGTGCTGGTCATGACGGCCACGCCGATCCCCAGGACCCTGGCCATGACCGTCTATGGGGATTTGGATCTCTCGGTGATCGACGCGTTGCCGCCGGGGCGCCGCCCGGTCCGGACTTGGCTGTTCAACGAATCCCAGCGCCGCCGGGCCTATCAGATGGTGCACGATGAAGTGCGAGCCGGCCGGCAAGGCTATATCGTCTATCCCCTGGTGGAGGAGTCGGAAAAGGTCGATCTGCAGGCGGCGATCCAGGCGGCCGAGCAACTCCAGGCCAAGGAGTTTCGGTACGCCCGTGTGGGACTCCTGCATGGGCGCCTGAAGGCCGAGGAGAAGGAACGGACGATGGCGGCGTTCAAAGCCGGCACGATTCAGATTCTCGTGGCGACCACGGTCGTGGAGGTGGGGGTGGACGTGCCGAATGCGACTGTGATACTCGTGGAACATGCCGAGCGGTTCGGGCTGGCGCAACTGCATCAGCTGCGGGGCCGGGTGGGGCGGAGCGCGATCCAGTCCTACTGTCTGCTCCTGGCTTCGGGGCGGGGAGCCGTCGGGAACCGCGAGGAACGGAGTCGGCAGCCAGCGGTTCGATCCGGGACCCCAGCAAGAACAGGCTCCCGCCCTTCGCGCCAACGTCTGGAGGCCTTGGTCAACTCGACCGATGGCTTTGTCATTGCGGAAGAAGACCTCCGCATCCGTGGGCCGGGGGAGTTTTTCGGTGTGCGCCAGTGGGGGTTGCCCGAATTGCGGGTGGCCAATCTCATCCGGGACGGGGTCCTGCTCGAATCGGCAAGGCGGGAAGCGTTTGCGTTGCTGGCGTCGGACCCGCATCTGTCCGAGCCGCGCCACCGAGCGTTGCGGGCCGTGATGCTGCGGCGCTGGCAGGACAAGCTGGAGCTCGGGTCCGTCAGCTGACCCGGTGGGGAGGGGACTATGGGGGTGCTGCAACGAGTCAAACAGGATTTGAAGGTCGGCTGGGCGAGCCTGCGCTATGGGGCGGCGCAGGCGGCCAACCGCGCGATGGTGGAAACGGAGTTGTTTCAGTTGCGCCGGGAGTTGCGCAAGCTGGACGGCCGGTTCGGCGACCTGTCCCGCGACATCGGCGAGCGCGCCGTGGAGCTGCAGGAACGGAACGTGGCGACGGACCAGATCCTCTCCGATTTCGAAATCGTGCGCGGCGCGGAACAGGCCCAGGAGCTGAAACTCCAGCAAGCCAAGTTGCTGGCCGAAATGGAAGATGCCAAAGCCCCGTCCTGACTCTCTTCAACCGCCTCCCGTCGCTCGTTCATTCCGCAGAAGGCTCCGTCATGGTCCTGGCCGGGATTGACATCGGAACCCTGACCTGCCGGCTCTTGATTGCCAGGTGGCAGGCCGACCGGCCGCTCGCCGAGTTGCATTCCGAGCGGCGGGTGCTGAGGCTGGGCGAGGGATTGGATCACAGCCGCAGGCTGAGTCCGGCCGCCGTGCAGCGCGTGATCGAGACCTTGCGCGAATGGAAAGGTCAGGTGACGACGCACCGGGCCGAGGCGGTGGCCGTGGTGGCGACCAGCGCGGTCCGGGAGGCGAGCAATCGGGATGCATTTCTCGACCTGGTGCGGCGCGAAACCGGTTTCACGGTCGAGATCATCAGCGGAGAAGAGGAGGCCCGCCGGACCCTGCTCGGCATCCGGTCCGGTCTCCCCGCCGGAGTCGTGAAGATGCTCGGGCTGGATATCGGCGGCGGCAGTACGGAATTTATCCTGGACCAGCCCGGCAGAACCCCGATCGTCTGTTCCAAGGAAATCGGCGTGGTGCGGCTCACCGAGCGGCTCCTGTTCCACGATCCGCCGACGGCGGGCGAGTTGCAGGCAGCCAGAGACCTTGTCCAACAGACCGCACAAGACGCTCGCCTCGCGCTCGGCGACCTGGCCGGTGCGACCTTTGTCGGAACGGCCGGGACGATCACGACGCTGGCAGCCATGGCCCAGAAACTGCCGGCCTACGTGGGGTCGCGGATCCACAACTACCGGCTGGAACTGGAGACGGTCAAGGGGCTTGAGGCGGATATCCTGAGCCGCACGAAGGCGCAGCGCGAGGGGCTGTTGGGGCTGGAACTGGGACGTGAAGACGTGATCGTGGCCGGGACGGTAATTTTGCGCGGGGTCATGGAGACCCTGGGTTTCCGGACCTGTCTGGTCAGCGACCTGGGGCTGCGCGAGGGGGTTTTGTTGGACCTGGCGGCCCGCCTTCGAAGTGAGCGTTGAGAGTTAAGAATGCAGAATGGAGAGTTGAGAATCTCCTCAAAACTCTCCATTCTAAATTCTCAATTCCCCATTGCTTGTTATCTGCCCTGTGAGTACCAGCGAAAGCCTTTCGTCTCTTGGAACGTCGGGCGCGGCGCGGCGCCTGGTTTTTCCACCAACAGCACTTTGAAATCCCACAGTCCGAACCAGGCCGGGTCGATCATCTCATGGTAGTGGCAGCCCATCAGCTTGGGCAGCATGTCTCCGAGGGCCTTGCTCAGCTCGGACTCTGTGTAGGCCCGAATGGAAAAGGGTTTCCCCTGCGTCTGGCAGAAACGCTGGATCGTGTAGGCGGCGCCGGTGCAGAGCAGGCGGGTATCAGGTCGGATGACGAAGAACTGGGGCAGGGCGAAGTACTGTTCCTGGAACCCCAGCCATTTGGCCGCATGGCGCAGGTGCTGGTACTGCACCTCATATTCCGTATGGCCGGGCAGCTTGACCGGGGCCGGCCAGCCCTGTTCGATGCCGAACTCGATCAGGATCGCCCGTCCGCCCGGCTTCAAGACCCGCCAGAGTTCCGCGAGAAACCGGATCGGGCCGAGGTTGAACATCACTTCGTCGGGGAGGTCCGACTCGAGCGGCAAGCGGATGCGCCTGATCCAGTCCAGGGCCTCCTGATGCAGAGGCGTGTCGCCCCTGCCTGTTTCGATCTCCCGCTTGGCGAGCTGCACCGGGGTCATGTCGGCGAGGTTTTCGTTGTCGATGACCAAGTCCACGCTGTTGTTGCGAAAGGGGAGCCATTCCGCATTGGCCTGGGTGCCGCCGCACCGCCACCCGGCTTCGCCGGCCAGTTTCAATTGGGAGGGGAGGAAGGGGCGGGTGATATCCAGAAACGTATAGAGAACGCCCTGTTTTTCGACCGGCGACAGTTCGGCCGCGATTTCGCGGGAGACATACCCGAGCCCTCCGCCGACTTCCACGACCAGCTTCGGTTTGGGCGACCACCAACCGAGACGGCGCAGATGCTTGGCCAGGAGCCGTCCGTAGGTCAGGCCTTGCAGCGCCTCGCTGGGCTCACGGAACAGGTGGGACACGGTCGTTTCGATCTGGTCGAAGTGCCCTTCCTGGGTGGCGATGTCGCGCAGGTGAAAGGCGTGGAGATGGTCTTCCCCCTCGAACTCACGGGAGCCGGACCAGCCTTCTCGAATTTGTTGCAAGAGCAGGTCCCACTTGGCGTTGCTCCGATGCTGTCCGGTCGGGGGTTCGGTGCCGTAGTAGCAGAGGGAATAGCGGGGAAGGGCCCACCGTTCCAGATGCCAGCGGCCGGTTTCTCCGTCCGGTCCGCAGACCCATTTGCCGAACTTGTCCAGGAGCCAGCCGACCGATGCCTTGCCGTCCATGGAGGTCAGGAGTTCGATCCCCATCCGGTTCAGCCGTACGAGGGGGAGTTGGTCGTCCAACGGCGTGAGCCACCATTCTTCCGGCGTATGCTGGTATACGACCATGTCCGGCATTCTCCAGGCCCGCTGGGTCAGCTGGTCGCCGGTGAGGGGCAGCGGTTCCTGTATGACGGATTTGGACTCCATGGTCGTCCTTTGCTCACGTGATCGATGATGGCGCAATTAACAAGGGCAGCAGGGTACACCAAGCCGTGGGGCGAGGCAAGCAGGGTGACGGCCCTGTTGAGGGGGGTCAGGTGGCGGACGGGAGCGGTGCCGGATCTGTAACGGTGAGAATGCCGCGCATGATGGGGTGCAGGGTGCAGTGATAGGGGTAGCGGCCCGGCGGCAGGCCGGGCAGGGCAAAGCTCCCATTGGGGGCCACGGAGCCTGAGTCGAAGGCGCAAGGCCCATCCGATTCGCATCCGTCATGCGTCACAGTATGGTGGGACGCGGTGGGGTTGTCCCATTGAATGGGGGCGCCGGCTGAAACCGTTGCGGAGGCCGGCAAATAATAAGGTGAGCTGCTTTCAATGGTGATCTGGAGCGGGGGCAGCGCGGCGGAACCGGGCCATACTCCCATTCCCAGCAAACCGATGGCTGCCGCAATGAACATCCGAGTCAGGCTGACAAACATGGTCTCCATCCTCATCGGGACTTGTAGCTCATTATACCATTCTCTTCGGGGCCGGAGGATGCCCACAGGACACCTTCATTTCATAACCACCGAGGTGTGATGGTCAACCCTTTCTTGGCTGTTGGTTCCGTGGATGCCGCTATTCGTCTCCTTGTCGGGGCTTGTGCCGTCGTGGTCGGTTTGCTGACGGTCATAGAGGCGCCGACCCATTTCTTGTGGATCGTGGCGGTCGGCGCCACCGAATGGGGCTATTGGCTGGTTCCCATCGCGCTCGCGTGCGCCCTCTTTCCACTCCGCCGTCGTTTCTCGGGAGAAGCGAGCCTCCGCTGGCGAGGTGTTGGTCGTCTGGGCCGTGTGCTGGCTCTCGTCGGTGCCTTGCTGTTCCTGTTCCCGCTCTTGCGGGCGCTGTTGGTGGCTGAGCAGCTCGATCAGAGCCTGGCAGCGGCGTTTCCTCTAAGTCCGGCTCCCTCGTCCGGTGCAAGCCTTGTGTCAACCGGGGGCGGGCCTCTGCAATTCATGCATCTGTTGTCGGGGGCGGTGCAGGAACCGGTGCGGCAAAGCAGCCTGGTCTATGCGGCGCCGGAAGGAGAACCCCTGCGGTTGGACCTGTACCGGTCGGCGAGTCTTTTGTCACCGGCTCAGGCGGTTATCGTGATTCACGGGGGTTCGTGGCAGAGCGGAGATCGAAACCAACTGGCCGATCTCAATCGCCATCTTGCCTCGCGTGGCTATGTCGTGGCTGCGATCGGCTATCGCCTTGCCCCGCGGTGGCCATTTCCAGCGGCCAGGGACGATGTGCGGGCTGCGGTGGCCTTTTTGCAAGCCCATGTGTTCGAACTGGGGCTCGATCCACAACGAATGGTCTTGTTGGGCCGTTCGGCCGGAGGCCAGTTGGCGCTGCTGGTGGCCTATACAGCCGGTGATCCGGCGATCCGTGGCGCCATCGCTTTTTATGCGCCGCCAGACTTGCGGTATAGCTACGAGCATCCGGCAATCCCTTGGTGCTGGACTCGCGCGGCGTGCTCACGGCCTACCTGGGGGGCAGTCCGGAGCAACGGCCGGAAGCCTATGCGGCGGCCTCGCCGTTGAACTTCGTGGGGGCCGGTACGCATCCCACTCTCTTGATCCATGGAGGACGGGACGAGCTGGTCAGACCGATTCACAGCGAGCGGCTCGCAGCGAGGCTGGCTCAGGCGGGGAAGCCCCTGTTCTTGCTGCGGCTGCCCTGGGCGACTCATGGCTGTGACATCAATTTACACGGACCCTGCGGGCAGCTCAGTACCTATGCCATCGAGCGGTTTCTCGAGTCCGTCATGCACTGAGGCCGAGAGGAAGCCGATCAGACCAGCATCGCTTTTCTCAGTTGGAGGAGGAAGGCATTGACCTTGTCGAGGTCCTGCCGGTGGGTACATCGGGCCAGGTGTCCGGCTGCGTCCTGGATCAGCCGTTCGCCCGCATCGACGACCTGGCCGGCCGTGAGCGCATCGGCTTTCACCTGGCGGAGCGTCTCGCCGAGGCTGGTGTCGGCAGTCCGGACGGTGAACGTTCCGGTCTCGAGCAGTTCGCAGAGGTTGAACAGGACCCGTAAGTGGGCCAGGGCGTACTTGCCGGGCCGCGCATCTTTTTTCTCGAGAAACTTCTTGCGCTGATTGAGCGCATAGCTGACGAAAGCTTCATAGGCCGTCTGGGGAGTCCAGACGGAGGGGAACAACGTCAGGAGTTCCCGGCCCCATGAGTCTGCCGTCACGACCGGCGCCAGGAAGGTCTCCAGCACCAACGGATGGCCGTGGGTCGCCAACGAGAGGAACCGGCCGACTTCCCAATAGGTTTCATCCTCCTGGCCTTCGGTCCAGCGGCTGCCCTTGTATTTGAAGTCGAGACGAAACAGCCAGTCGGTCGGAGTGACGAAGACACCCCGATAATCCGCGTCGCTGTCCGGCCCGGCCAGCCCATGAGCCTGGGAGCCGACCAGCACCTTCAGAATCGTCTGTTCCTTCACGTTCATCGTTGTCCCGGCATGGAACGGACTCTGCGTCAGCCAGTGTAGCGGAATCGGCCGTCGGTGACCAGGGTCTCGGATCTTGCTATACTGGCGCCCGACCATCTCGGTATGCAAGGAATGAGCATGCGCCGATTCCTGTCCCGCCAACGTCTCTACCTTCCTGTCATTTTGTCGTTGCTGTCCCTGGCCGGCTTGTTCGGGGCTGCGGTTCCTGCCTGGGCGTTTCGGGTCACGGCTCCCACGGACGGGGCGGTGCTGGTGGCCGGCCAAGCGCTGGATGTCCGGGTGGACCTGGGGACGGAGATCGGCGTCAGCCGGGTCCTGTACTACTGGTATCGCTTGGGGGAGGAGCCGCTGGTGGCGCAGCAGGCGATATTGGCGCTGGAGTCCACCAGCGCGGCGACGCCGCCGTTCGGGGGGCGGTTGACCGTGCCGAACGGGGTGATCGGCGTCATGCGGTTGCTGGCTGTCGGCGAGATGACCAGGGGCCGCCTTGCCAGCCAGGAAGAGTTCGATGAAATCCTTCTGCAGGTCGAGCCCCCGGCGACGTTGACGGGGATCGAGTTCGAGGTCGAAAAGCCCTGGCGGTTGGATACCATCGGCAAGATCCTCGAGGTGCCGGTCATCGGCCAGTTCGCCGACGGTGTCGCCCGCTGGATCGGTGGGACTTCGGCGGGCAGCCGCTATGACAGCTCAAACGAAGGGGTGCTGGCGATCTATCCGGGAGGCTTCGTGCGGGTCATCGGAAACGGGACCGCCGCACTTACGGTCAAGAATCGCGGCCGTGAAGGGCGGTTGGATGTGGTGGTGAAATCGGAGGCGGAGCCCAACGGGGTGCCGATCGCCCAAGCCGGTCCCGACCAAACCGTGAAAGCCGGAGCGACAGTGGTGCTCAACGCGCTTCAAAGCAGGGACCCGGATGGAGACCCCCTGCGATACGAATGGGCACAGGTACGGGGCAACAAGGTGTCGTTGCTCGACGCAGACTCCTCCAAGGCGACTTTTGTCGCGCCCAAGGTGTCCGCCAAGCGCTTGTTTCGCTTCAAGTTGCGGGTGACGGACATGAACGGGCCGGATACGGTCAAAGGCGCCGACAGCGTGCCGGTATTCGTCAACGTGTGGGTGGTCCCCTAACTCCTTCCGCCGCCTCGCTTTTCACGATCCAGCGTCTGTCGCGGGCCTGTCGGAAGCTCACGGGAGATGCCCGTGGCTTCGGCTTTGGCCATGGTTGCAAGCCGTGCCTGATTCATGCTAGATGGTGCCGCGAGAGGCGGGGATCCGCCGGGATTGTGAGCAGAGGAGGGGACGATGGCGACGAAACGGAAAAAGCCGAGCAAAGCATCCGCGAAGAAGACCGCCAAGAAAGCCGGAGCCAAGGGGCGAGGGGCCAGGGGCAAGACCAAGAAGGCTAAAACCGTGGGCAAGAAGGTCGCCGCGAAGAAGGCGGTCAAGAAAGCGGCCGTCAAACGCAAGACTGCCACCAAGCCTAAAAAAGCGGCTCGGGTTGCAAAGCAGGTCGCGAAAGCTACGAAGAAGGCCGCCGCGAAGGCCACGAAGAAAGCAGCCCCCGCAGCGACTCCCGCTCCAGTCATCAAGAAAACCGTTGCTCCGGCTCCATCTCCGGCCAAAGCCTTGCACCGGCCGGCCCGTCCCATGCGAGAAGAAGAGCCGAAAGCCATGCATGAAGAGCTGGCGGAAGAGTTGGAGCTTCCCGAGGAGGAGATGGAAGAAGAGTTAGGCGAGGAGATGCGCGACGAGGAATTGTCGCTCGATGACGAAGAAGCGGAGCCTGATTACTTGGACAAACCGGACGATCTCTCAGGGGAGAGCGACGACTACCACAATGCCTGATCCGCCTGCCTGATTGTCAGCGGAGATGGAGCAGGCTTCTCAGCTTCCGTGATAGATGCGCCGGACGTAGGCTCCGGCGCGGCGCCCCCGCAACATCGCTCCATCATTGTTACGACATGAGTCATTTTTTGTTTATCGCCGGCGCGTTGCGGGAGCGCAGTTCCCAGGCCAGCGCGGAAGTCCAGTTGGCGCATGAGCTCTGGGGGCTTCGCACCGCGCTGATTCGGGACAACCTGCGTACCTACCTGACGGATGACTCCTGCGGGCTGGTCTATATCTTGAAGCAAGGTCTCCGGGCCGGTTTTGCCATCCGGTCGCTCGTGCTGCCTCCGGAAGAGTTGGACGAATTTGTCCGGGACGAACTCCGTGAGGAAACGCGCTATGGGTTCGTGCGGGTGCAGGTTACGCAGAGTTGGCAGAGCACCCCTGAGGCCAGCTTGACCCTGCTGCATCAGGTGCTCGAGGTGCCCGATCAGGTTGAATTAACCCGCCGACTGAACCTCGGCATGCATCGCCTGACCCAGGAACAGTACGGGGCGATGCTCAAGGGGTTGGGTTGAACCCCTGGTCCGATGCGTGACCGTGGCTGAGGCGCGAGTCCGGCGAGCGTTACCACCGGCGTCCGGTCATGAGTTCATAGGCCTCGTGCATCGTTGCCACTTCCTTGACCGTCAACCCCAGTTCCATGGCCAGCCCGGTGAGATTCCATCCGGGGTCGCTAAACTGTCCATTGAGTTGGCCTTGGGGAATGAGGATCGTGCGGTACCCTTCGCGCGCCGCCGCGCGAATTTTTTCCGGGATCGCGCCCACCGGGCTGAAGCGTGCCCGTGAGGGCGACCCCACGGAGAATCGGGTCTTCCCGCAAGACGGCCAGAAACCCAATGGCCATGGCAGCGCCGGCGCTGGGGCCGTCGCTGCTGACCGGTGCGTACGCGACCCCGTAAATCGAAATCGTGCCGGTAGGGTGAAGCGAGCGGCTCTGCTCTGCGGCATATAGAAACGCAGCCCCCAGGGATCCGAGCGCGGTTCCTCTGACTCTCACGCGGTTGTTGCCCCACTTGACCTCGACCGGATCCGGCGTCGCCTGCTGGTCCCAACTCATGACCATGACCTGAAAGACGCCCCGGTTGTTGGCGTCGATCGCCGCCAGGACCGGCACCTCCACCACATGGGCGGCCGGCGCCGAGTCGGCGGCGCCTAGAAAGAAACCGGCTGACGCCAGAACGGCGAGCAGCGCGAAGATCGGCCTCATCATCCACGCAGAACGTCCGGGCGGGTTGCGTCTAGCCGGAGCCATGATCCGTCCATTTTAGGGGGAAGCGGATGGACTGTAAACCGTCCGCCCCGTTCTTGCTTTTGAAGGCCGGGGCTCGTATAAGAGGCGCGATGCGATCGATTGCGCAAGCCTCGCCCCTCGGGCGGGCAAGCCTCGCGGCCTTTCTTGCTCTGCTGAGCTTGTGGACTCCCGCATGGAGCGCCTGTTCCGTGGACCGGGGGGCGGCGGGCGCCACCGCCCCCCTGACCAGACATTTAGGGCAAGACTGCAGTGCGCAGGAACGGGAGGCGCAGGCCGTCCCCGCGGCGGAGTTGCTGGCGGCGTTGAAGGCCGGGCGGGGCCTTGATCTCGAGGGGGTGGTGGTGACCGGAGACTTGGCATTGGATCAGCTGCCGCTGCTGTCCCCTGAAGCGGTGTTCAAGCTGCCGTCGCGCATTCAGGACATCATTCCCGTGTCGGATATCCGGGATGTCCGGTTGGTCGCCGGCCCTGTGACGATCAAGGATTCGCTGGTACGGGGCGCCATCAAGACCAACCTCACGACCGGGCTGCTGGTGGTCAACGGGCCCGTCACGATGACCGGGACGACCTTCGAACGCATGGTGGATTTATCTTATGCGGTCTTCGGCGGGCCGGTGGATTTTTCGCATGCCATCCTGCTGCGCGAAGGGTTTTTTATCCATGCCTGGTTTGCCGAGGGGGCCCGGTTTGAAGCCACCGCATTGGGCACGCACTCACGCTTTCACAAGGCGACGTTCGCCGGGCCGGTCACGTTCAAACGGGCGGGCTTCAACGGATTGGCCGAGTTTCTTGAGGTCAAGTTTCAACAGGAGGCCCAGTTTGCCCAGACGTATTTCAAGCTGGGCACCGGGTTTTCAGGAAGCCGGTTCGACGGCCTGTTGGATTTTTCCGAAGCGCGGTTCGATCGGGAAGCGTTCTTCACGTATGCGTTGTTTGCGAAAGACGCCTATTTTCGCCGCGCGACGTTTGCGGGGGTGGCCGACTTCTCGGACGCGGAGTTCCGCGGGCTGGAGGATTTTTCCAAGGTCCTGTTCTCGGCCGAACCGCGATTTGCCAGGACCAAGCTGACGGGGGAACGTCCGATCCCGCGCGGCTTGCAGGATCCGCGTATCATGTATGGGATTGTGGCTGCCTTGATCCTGTTCCTGTTCTGGTTCGTCTATCTGCTGAAGAAGCAGTCCTGAACGGTTTGTGCAGAGGATGTTATCCACAGACCCACTACATATAGAAATTATCTTGCGTTCGTCCCCATAAGATAGTATAAGCGACCAGATTGATCGGTAGAAAAACGGGAAGAAACCAGTGGAACAGCTTGAAATTCCATATCAAGTTCGGTTGGAGAAGTTCGAGGGGCCTCTTGACCTCCTGCTCCACCTGATTAAAAAGAGCGAGATCAATATCTACGACATTCCGATCGCGCTGATAACCCAACAGTATATCGAGTATTTGAGCCTCATGAAGTCGCTGAATCTGACGGTGGCGGGGGAGTTCCTCGTCATGGCCGCGACCTTGGTGCAAATCAAGGCGCGGATGCTGCTGCCGGCCGAGCAAATCGAAGGAGACGAGGAGGATGGCCCGGACCCGCGGGAGGAGTTGATCCGGCGGCTCTTGGAGTACAAGCAGTTCAAGGACGTCGCCGGCCAACTGGACAGCCGCGAGCGGGAATGGCGCGACGTCTTTGCCAGGGAGGAAGTCCTGCCGACACCGGCCAAGGCGGCCGAGACGTTGCTGGAGGAAGTCACGCTCTTCGATCTGGTGGATGCCCTGCAGTCGGTGCTGGTTCGGACGCCGCATCGCCAGTTGATGGAGATTGCCGCGGACCAGCTCACGGTGAAGGACCGGATGAACGCGATTTTGGAAATCCTGGAAGGCAAGGAATCGGTCACCTTCGTGGCGCTGTTCGAAGAGCAAGGACACAGGCTGTTCATCATCGTGACCTTTCTGGCCTTGCTGGAGTTGACGCGGCTCAAGTTGGTCCGGGTGTTTCAGTCCGAGACCTTCGGCCAGATTCTGCTCACCCGCGCGTTTTCGCCGATGGAACAGGGCATCGAGGGGGAATTCTTGGATTACGTGTAGGAGGATGGTATGAGCGCAAGGTCTGAGGCGCCGGTGTCGGAAGTCGTGCCGGAGCAGGCGGCTGGGGACTTGGTCCTGTTCGAAGAGCTGGCGGCGGCCGGCGGCGACGCGGCACAGGCCGCGGCAGAGGAGCAGGCTTCCGAGACGCCCCAGGCGCCGGCCGCACCCGATGCGCTCGCGCTGCGGGAGTTGAAGGCGATTCTCGAGACGCTCTTGTTCGTGTCGCGCGGGCCGGTGACGGTGGAGCGGTTGGCCTCGGTGCTGGAAGGGGTGCCGAAGGCCGAGGTGCGGCAGGCCTTGCGCTGCTTGCAGGACGAGTTCGACCAGGCGGGACGGGGGTTGCAGATCGTCGAGGTGGCCGGGGGATTCCAGCTCGTCACCCGGTCCGATTATGGCCCCTGGATCAAACGGCTGGAGAAGAACAAGCCGGCCCCGAAGCTGTCGCGCTCGGCGCTGGAGTCCCTGGCGATCATTGCCTATAAACAGCCGATCGTCCGCGCGGAGGTCGAGCAGATTCGCGGCGTGGAAGCCTCGGGGGTCATCCGCACCCTGCTCGAGCGCAAGCTCATTCGCATGGTGGGACGGAAAGAGATGCCCGGCCGGCCCATCATGTACGGGACGACCAAGTATTTCCTTCAACACTTCGGCCTGCGCGACCTCGCGGAACTGCCGCCGTTGCGGGAGTTCAAGGAACTGGGGGAGCCGGAGCAGGAGATGCTGCCGGTCGGTGACGATCCTCTCGTCGTAGTCGGGTCTGCCCCTGCCGCTGACGAGGAATCCTCCGAACCAATCGAGCGCGAAACGCTGGAGCAAGTCTGACCGACGCCCGTTCATCCCTCGCGCTTTCCCGCCACGGCCCTTGCCCTCCGTCTGCATCCTCCCTAGAATGACCCGCAGGGGGTGAAGCATCGTTATGGGACTGCTCCTGCCTGAAAAGACCAGGTCCGTGGCCTCGGATTTGCGCCGCCTGTTGGGCGCCGAGCGGGTGCGCGACGACGGCCCCACGTTGACCGCCTATGCCGTCGACGCCAGCATCTACAAGATCGTTCCGCTGGCGGTCGTGCTGGCGGAATCCGAGGCGGATATCGAACGGACAGTGGACTATGCGGTCCGGCAGGGTGTGCCGCTGACGCCAAGGGCGGCCGGGACCAATCTCACCGGTTCCGCGATCGGTCCGGGCATCATCCTCGACGTGTCCAAGCTGAACCGGATCCTGGAGGTCAATCGGGAAGAGCGATGGACGCGCGTGCAGCCCGGGATCGTCTATGCGGAGCTGAATCGCCGGCTCGCCTCGTCCGACCTGCTGTTCGGCCCGGATCCGTCCAGCGGAGACATGTGCAAGTTGGGCGGGATGCTGGCCAACAATTCCTCGGGGCCCCATACCCTCCGGTATGGCTCGGTGAAGGACAATGTCCTGACCTTGCGGGTCTGCCTGGCCTCCGGCTGGCTGGACGCGCAGCCCTTTCCTTTGACCGATCCGGCCCTGGCGCAGGTCCTGAGCGACCATCCCTCGTTACGCGGAGTCCTGCGGCTCGTGCAGGATCATGCGGAGACCATCCGGGCCAGGCGGCCGACCGTCAGCAAGAACAGCTGCGGGTACAATCTGTTCGGATTGGTCGATGGGCTGGATCGGGCGCAGTTCGACCTGCCGCGTCTCTTCGTCGGCAGCGAGGGCACGCTGGGGGTCATGAGCGAAGCGACCATCAGACTGGTGGACCGTCCGCAGGCCAGTGCCACGGCCCTGCTGCACTTTCGGCATCTGGAGGAGGTCGGGGAGGCGATCTCCCACCTGCTGGCCCTGTCCCCCAGCGCGCTGGAGGTCATGGACGGCAATACGTTGGACCTGATCGGGCGGGCCGCGCACGGCATCCCGCCCGATGCAACCGCCACGCTGCTGGCGGAATTGGACCAGGAGGCGGGAGGGCCTGGCCTCGAGGAGCTGGCCGGCCGCCTGATCTCAGTCTGTCGACGCTACCGTCTGACGGGAGAGCCGGCGGTGGCCTTTGAGCGGGAACAACGGGAGGCCTTGTGGAAGGCGCGCAAGGCTCTCTATCCCACGCTCTATCGCTACGATCCCAGGAAGAAGCCGATCAACTATGTGGACGATGTCGTGGTGCGGGCGGAGCGGATCGGCGAGCTGATCCGGTATCTGGAAGGGTACTTCGGCGCGCAGCAAGTCCCCGTCGCCATCTTCGGCCACATCGGGAACGGCAATGCCCATATCGTGCCTTTGCTGGATGTCAACGACAAGGCCGATTATGCCCGGATGGTCGAGGGGTACCGCGAGATTCATGAGACGGTGCTCACCCGTTTCGACGGGTCCATCTGCGGCGAACATGGGGACGGGCGGGTGCGCGCCTCGTTCGTCCGCCGGATGTTCGGGCCGGAGCTCTACGACCTCTTCGTCCAGGTCAAGCGCAGCCTGGATCCGGCCGGGATGTTGAATCCCGGGGTGAAGATCAGCGAGGCGCCGTTTACCGACCATATCGACTTTACCCGCCTATCCAAGCCTTGCGCCACCTGCGCCAAATGCAATTCCGTCTGCCCGGTCTACGACGTGTTCCAGTCCGAGGACATGAGCGCGCGCGGCTGGTTTGAGATCGTCACGGCCAAGGATTACAGTTACCTGAACTCGAAGCGGGTGGTGGAGGCCTGTCTGAACTGCAAGTCCTGCCGGACCGTCTGCCCCGCCGGGGTGGACGTGTCGGATCTGATTCTGAAGCGGCGCGCTGAGCAGCCCAACCGACTGGCCGGTTGGATCTTCAGGATGCAGGCGCGGCAGTGGCTGTTCAAGCGGTTGTTGAAAGGCCTTGCGGTGACGCAGCCGCTCTGGGACCGTCCCAGGCCCCGCGTCTGGCTGGAACGGCTCACGGGTCCCGTGATGCGCTGTCTGGCCCAGACGGCCAGGCTCCCGCGTGACTTGCGGCTCCCGCGCTTGGCGACCAGGCAGCTTCCCGAACGGTACCCCGAGCTTGCGACATCGGGCGGCGGCGGACCGGCAGGACAGAAGGTGGCCTACTTCCACGGCTGCGCCGCCAAGTATTTCGACGATAGGGTCGGGGATGCCGTCATCGCCGTCCTGCGCCAGCAGGGGATCGAGCCGGCCCTGCCGCCGCAGCGTTGCTCGGGCACCCCCATTCAAACGTACGGCCATATCGATCTGGTGCTCGATGCGGCCCGGTTCAATCTGGCCTCCTTCGCGCCTTTCGAGACCGTCGTGACCGGTTGCGCCTCCTGCACCTTGATGCTCAAGGATTATCCCAAGCTGTTCGAGGCCGGTCCGGAGCGGGCCGAGGCCGAACGACTGGCGGCGAAGGTCAGGCACGTGACGGAGGTGGTCGCGGCATCCCCGAACCCCGTGCAGTATCGGAATGAACTTGGGCGGAAGCGGGTCACCTACCATTCTTCCTGTCATCTGCGCGCGGCCGGGGTGACGAAGCAGCCGCGACAGGTCTTGGCCAAGCTGCCGGGCGTCGAGTTTGTTGAAATGCAGGATGCGGATCGGTGCGCGGGAGGGGCGGGGACTTATCTCGTCAAAGATTATACGACCTCGCAGAACATCTTCGAGCGGAAGCGGCGCGCGATTCTGGAAAGCGAGGCTGACGTGGTGGCGACCAGTTGTCCGGCCTGTATGATCCAATTGCGGAACGGGCTGGATGACCGGGTGCGGGTCGCGCACGTGGCCGAGTTGCTGCAGGAGGCCGCTCAGGGGACTCCCCCGGTTGTTGCATCATGACGATCAGGCGGGCAGACTGGTTGTTTCTTCTGGCGGCGGGCCTGGTGGTGCTCATGGTTTCGCTGCTCCCGTCGCCGCGTGAGCGGAATCCGCCGATCCCGGGGACCCCGGAGCATCACAACCTGACATCGGAGAAGGACTGTCTCCGGTGCCATGCGGCGGGACAGAGCCGTCCCCTGGTCGACCGGCATCCCAAGCGACAGGATTGTTTCCGGTGCCACCGCCAGGAAGAACGAGGATAGAAAGGGGACTATGGTCACGCTCTTGTTGTTCGGGGAAACCTTGCGTCAAGCCCTGGGCAAATCCGAGTTTCAGTGCGAGGTCTCGGAGCCGATGACGTTCAAGGCGTTGCTGGAACGCAATCAGGACCGTCTCGGCGGCCTGCTTCCGTTCATGAACAAGGGGGAGTTGCTTATCACGGTCAACCGGAAAGTCGGCGGGCTGGACTCGAAAGTCAAGGACGGGGATACGGTGAAGCTGACGCACCAAATCCATCCGGTCCACGAGGGGGCCACCTGGCAGAATCCCTGAGCGGGTGGGGCAACTTGCATTGACAATGTAGGGTTTTTCCTGTATAGTGTGTCTTGTCGTCGTTTCCAACGGTCTGTGGCGATGACATGCGGTCAGCAAGAGACACGGGCCGACATCGGGTCCGCGAGAGTGTGGGTTCATTCGGAGTGGCTGGTTCACGATTTTGTCCCGCCTTGCGCCTTCCACTTGTTGACTCCCTGCCCCCCGCAGCGACCCCAACTAAAGGATGATGTGTGACCACACCGACGATCCATTCATTTCATGACCTCGGCCTCTCCGCCGCCATGTTGCAGGCGGTGACCAAGGCCGGATATGCCGAACCGACGGCAATCCAATCCCGTGCCATTCCTCCGGCCCTGGCCGGGAAAGACGTCGTCGGCTGTGCGCAGACCGGGACGGGAAAAACCGCCGCGTTTGCGATTCCGATGATCGAGCGGCTCGCCGGTGGGGAAGGGCCTCGCGCCCTGATCCTGGCGCCGACGCGCGAACTGGCGATGCAAATCCAGAAAACCTTCGAACTGCTCGGGAAAACCCGAGGAGTGTACGCCACTCTGATCGTCGGGGGCGCCGACATGGCCCAGCAGGAGCGGGCGCTCAGGCAGCGACCGGATGTGCTGGTCGCCACGCCGGGCCGGGTGCTCGACCACATGTGGCGGGGCAACATCAATCTGCTGGCCATCCAGATCTTCGTGCTGGACGAAGCGGACCGGCTGCTGGACATGGGGTTCGCTCCGCAGATCAACCAGATCCTGGACGCCCTGCCGGAGGAACGGCAGACCCTGCTGTTTTCAGCCACCATGCCGGGCGACGTCGCCGCGCTGGCCAAAACCAGCCTGAACCATCCGGTCCGGATCGAAATCGCCCCCAGCGGAACGGTGGCGGCCAAGGCGGAGCAGCATCTCTTCCATACTAGCCGGGAGCAGAAAACCGTCCTGCTGCGGCGGCTGCTGAAGGAGGAGCCTGGCTCGACCCTGGTCTTCACGCGGACCAAGTCTCGCGCTGACCGGTTGGGCAAGGTGCTTCAGGCGGACGGGTTGCCCGTGGCGGTGTTGCACGGGGATCGGACGATGGGTCAGCGGCGGGAGGCGTTGGAAGGGTTCAAGCGGGGCCGCTACCGGGTGTTGGTGGCGACCGACATCATGGCACGGGGCATCCACGTGACCGGGATCGCCCATGTGATCAACTATGACTTGCCGAACTCTCCCGAGGACTACGTCCACCGCATCGGCCGGACGGCGCGTATCGAAGCCACGGGTCGAGCCTCCAGCTTCGTGACGCCGGAAGAAAAGGGCCAACTCCACGCCATCGAGCAATTGTTGGGCACGCGGGTTCCCCTGGGGAAGCATCAGCTCGTCGCGGGTTGACGGGGAACTTGGATGAGGCCTGACCCGGTTCCCGGATCAGGCAGCCGGGGCGGGCGGGTCGGTAAAGACTCCCATCTGCCGATACTTCTGATCGCGCTGGGCCAATAACTCCTCCACCGGCAGTTCTTCCAACCGAGCCAGATGGGTCGTGAGAGCCTTGGCTACTCGTTCCGCCATGGTCTGTGGCTCTCGGTGCGCTCCGCCGGTCGGTTCGGGGAGAATTTCGTCGATGATCTTGAGGGCCGTCAGGTCCCCGGCGGTCATTTTGAGCGCCGCCGCCGCATCCGGCGCCTTGGCGGGATTGTCCCACAAAATCGCCGCGCAGCCCTCCGGCGAAATCACCGAATAGACGGAATGTTCCAGCATCAGGACGCGGTCGGTGACGCCCAGCGCCAGCGCCCCTCCGCTTCCGCCCTCTCCAATCACCACCGAGATGATCGGCACCCGCAGCCGCGCCATGACCAGCAGGTTGCGCGCGATGGCCTCCGCCTGGCCCCGCTCTTCGGCGCCGATGCCCGGGTAGGCGCCTGGCGTATCGATAAACGTGAGGATCGGCCGGCCGAACTTTTCGGCCAGCTTCATGAGACGCAGGGCTTTGCGGTATCCTTCCGGATTCGGCATGCCGAAGTTTCGCTGCATCCGCTCCTTCAGCGTCTTGCCTTTTTGGTGGCCGATGACCATGACGGAGCGTCCACCGAATGTCGCCAGCCCGCCCAGGATGGCTTGATCGTCGGCGAACGCCCGGTCTCCGTGGAGTTCCAGGAAGTCGCGGCAGAAGGCATTGATATAGTCCAGGATCGAAGGCCGCTGGGCGTGGCGGGCAATCTGAGTCCGCTGCCAGGGCGAGAGGGAGGCATAGATCTCCGTTTCGGTCTGCGCCAGCTTGGCCTTCAGTTTGCGGATCTCTTCCTGTGCCGATGCGCGGCCAGCCGCGGCGCCGGCCAGTTTTTCGATCCGCTCCTCCAGCTCGCGGATCGGCTTTTCAAATTCCAGATAGTCTTTCATGATTTTCTTCTAAGTTATTGTAGCGCAACGATGAATAATGTCGCTACAACAATGCTACGGTTCCCTTTCCCAGCAAGTCTTCCACCTCGGTGACGAACTTCTCGCTCGGCGACACGGTGAGGCTGGGGAGCGGGGCCGTATCCGCCTCCAAGTCAGGGTTCAAGTGAAATGTCAGCGAAATCGCCGCCGGGCCCGGGTGTCGGCTCAGCAGAGCATAGAGCTGGGTCAAGCGCTTGGGCGTCTCCGGCGCTTCGCCGATGTGCAGGTGCACCTTGGCCACGGATCGGGTTTGGAGGTCCGGCAGGGCTTCGATCTTGGTCCCCTTGATCCGGATGCCCTTTTCCGCCCGGTCCACGGTGCCGGTGACCTGGACGATGTTTTCGGCCGTGAGGAGCGGGCCGGCGGCTTGGAAGAGATTGGGGAACACGATCACTTCCACCAAGCCCTGGGGATCTTCGAGCTGGACGTAGGCCATCCGGTCGCCCTTCTTGGTCGTCAGGCTCTTGATCGTCGTGATGATGCCGCACAGTTTGACTTCTTTGCCATCGGGCGTATCCGCGAGTTTTTCCATGCTCGTGGTCGCGAACTTGGCGATGGCGGCTTCGTAGCGAGCCAGCGGGTGGGTGGTGATGTAAAACCCGGTCAGCTCCCGTTCGTATTTCAACCGTTGTCCCTGGTCCCATTCCGGCACCTCCGGCAGGCTCTCGTCCACGGGCAGCACGGCACGGCCGGAGGTCGCGTCCACTTCCGGCTCCATGGCTGAGAAAATGCTGGTCTGTCCGTGGGACGCGGCCCGTTGGGCCGCCGCCGTCTGGTCCACGGTGCGGTCGAGCACGGCGGCCATTTGGGCCCGCCTTGCGCCGGTGGAATCGAAGGCACCGGCCTTGATCAGGCACTCGATGGTCCGTTTGTTGATCTTGCGCGTGTCCACCCGGTGGCAGAAATCGAAAAATGAGGCGTAGGCCCCCTGCTTGGTCCGCGCCTCGATGATGGCTTCGATCGGCCCGTCTCCGACGTTCTTGATCGCGGCCAGGCCGAACCGGACGCCTTCCGCCGTCACCGAGAAATCCTTGTCGCTTTCGTTCACGTCAGGCGGCAGGACGCGGATGTCCAGGTCGCGGCATTCGCTGATGTACCGCACCACCTTGTCGGTGTTCCCCATTTCGCTGGTGAGCAGGGCGGCCATGAACTCGGTCGGGTGATGGGCCTTTAAATAGGCGGTCTGGTAGGCGACCAGCGCGTAGGCTGCCGCATGGGACTTGTTGAACCCGTAGCCGGCGAATTTCTTGATCAGCTCGAACAGGGTCAAGGCTTTGCTCTCGGAGAGCTTGTGTTGTTTGGCGCCCTCCAGGAACTTGGCCTGGAGCTTGTCCATCTCCTCTTGTTTCTTTTTGCCCATGGCGCGACGCAGGATATCGGCTTGCCCGAGCGAGAAGCCCGCCATCGTGTTGGCGATCGCCATCACCTGCTCCTGGTACACGATCACCCCATAGGTCTCCTTGAGGATCGGTTCCAGCGCGGGAATGCCGAAGTAGGTGACGGGAATCTTGCCCTGCTTGGCTTTGATGAAGTCCGGGATCAGGTCCATCGGGCCGGGGCGGTAGAGGGCGATGATGGCGATGATGTCTTCGAATCGGTCCGGGTGCAGCCCGAGGAGGAGGTCGCGCATCCCGGCGCTTTCCAACTGGAAGAGGCCCATGGTCTTGCCGGAGGAGAGGAGGGCGAAGGTCTGGGCGTCGTCCAGAGGCAGGGTCGCCGTCGAGAAGAACGGCCCCTCGGGCCGCCTGGCGTTGATCAGCCGTTCGGCATGGGCGATCATGGTCAGGGTCTTGAGGCCGAGGAAGTCGAACTTCACCAGCCCGATCTTTTCCACGTCCCCCATCGAGTATTGGGTCACGATTTCGTCGTTCGCGCCCTTGTAGAGGGGCACATGGTCTGTGAGGGGCTCGTCAGAAATGACGACCCCGGCCGCATGGGTGGAGGCATGTCTGGCCAGCCCTTCCAGCGCGCGAGCCGTCTCCATCAGCTCGGCCACCTTGGGATCGGTTTCCGTCAGCTCCTTGAGGCGCGGTTCCTGCTCCAGGGCCTTGTCTAGGGTCATCTTGAGATCGTCCGGCACCAGCTTGGCGATGCGGTCCACGTCCGCATAGGGCATCTCCAGCACCCGGCCCACGTCCCGGATCGCGGCCTTGGCCTTCATCGTGCCGAACGTGATGATCTGGCAGACGTGGTCCTTGCCGTACTTGTCGATCACGTAGTTGATGACCTCGCCCCGGCGGTCCATGCAGAAGTCCATGTCGATGTCGGGGAGGGAGATGCGCTCGGGGTTCAGGAACCGTTCGAACAGGAGGCCGTAGGCCAGGGGGTCCAAGTCGGTGATCCGCAGCGCATAGGCGACCAGGCTGCCTGCGGCCGAGCCGCGGCCCGGGCCGACCGGGATGCGGCGGGAGCGGGCATAGTTGATGATGTCCCAGACGATGAGGAAGTAACCGGCATAGCCCATCGACATGATGACGGTCAGTTCCTCGCGCAGCCGCAAGTCGTACGCTTCACGCAACGCGCAGGGCGGCCGTTCCTTGAGACGGTCGGCGAGCCCCTGCAGCGCGAGTTTCTCCAGGTAGCTTTCCCGGGTCTCTCCCTCCGGGACTTTGTATTGGGGTAGGTAGCTCTTGTTCAGCGGCAGGTTCAGGTCGCACTGTTCCGCGATGCGGCAGGTGTTCAGTACGGCCTGCGGCGTCTCGCCAAACTCCGCGACCATCTCGTCGGTGGACTTGACGTAGAGCTGATCCGTGTCGAACTTCATCCGGTTCGGATCGTTCAGTGTCTTGCCGGTCTGGAGGCAGAGCAGCACGTCGTGCGGCTTGGCGTCGCCTTTGCTCAAATAGTGGCAATCGTTGGTGCCGGCGAGGGGAATGCCCAGCTTCTTGTGGATCTCCAGCAGTCCTTTGTTCGCGATGCGCTGGTACTCCAGCCCGTTGGCCTGGATCTCCAGATAGTAATGGTCCTTCCCGAAGATGTCTTGATACTCGCCGGCCGCCTTGGTTGCCCCCTCCATGTCCTTCTGGCCGATCAGGTAGGGGACTTCGCCGCTCAGGCAGCCGGACAGGGCGATCAGCCCTTCGTGATGTTCTTTCAATAGATCCTTGTCCATGCGCGGCTTGTAATAAAACCCTTCCAGATAGGCCTTGCTCACGAGCTTGATCAGGTTCTGATAGCCCTTGAGGTTGGCCGCGAGCAGGATCAGGTGATAGTAGTCGTTATTGGCGAGGCCGCTGTCCTTGGTGGTGCGGCTGCCCGGAGCCAGATAGGCCTCGCAGCCGATGATCGGTTTCACGCCCCCGGCCTTGGCCTTCTGATAGAACTCGATGGCGCCGAACATGTTCCCGTGGTCCGTAATCGCCACGGCCGGCATGTCGAAGCCCTTGACCTGCTGGATCAGCGGGTCAATCTGGTTCGCCCCGTCGAGGAGGCTGTATTGGGTATGGAGGTGCAGGTGAACGAATTGGGCAGGCACGGGGAGTCCCTCAGTGGAGAAATTGTAGTCGCCGGGGGGCGGGAAGTCAATGAAAAGGGTGGGGGGAAGCCGGATGGCGAACGGCGCGTGCGTTCGATTGCGGCATGATGCGCTGTGGCCGGACGGTCTGGTGATGCGCTTACGTTGGCCGCGCCCCTTATCGGAATGCAGAACGGGGCGCGGCATTCTGTATGACCTTTGATAGGCAGTTGCTCGCCATGCCGCTTCTCTCCGCCCGCATCCGTTCCATCCGGCCGGATGAAATGAGTGTGGGTGAGCCCTCGTTGCCGCGACAGATTTGCTGCCGAGGCCTGGATCCGTTCATTTGGTGGACAGGCGGCAGAGTTTCTTGCGTTTCCGTTTCAACTTCTCTAGGCTTTGCCTGCCTTGCCCTTGCCACCCCTTTCATCGCTGTGAGGCTGATCATGTTCGACCGCACGGAACCATCGGGAAATCCTGTGCCTCGGCTGCGCATCCTGCGAGGCCTCCTGGTCTGTCTCATAAGTGGGGCCTGGCCGCGTGCACGTTGCAGCACGGGGTGACCTTCAGGCCGGACTTTCAGATACCGGCTTCCGGTACCAGCCGCATACCGTTGCGTGCCGGCGTGGTGATGCCGGAGATATCAGCCATGCCGCCGGTTGTCGTGAGCACGAGCTGTGCATTCGGCGAGACGATCGTGACCGTTCCCTATGATCAAGAATTCAGCCGGTTGGCTTATCAGATGGTTTCGCAGACCTTTCAGTCCGTCGACCTGGTCTCAGATAAAACAAAAGCGGCGGGGCATTACGATGTCTTGGTGGAGTTCACCCCCCCCCGAAAATCGTTCCGGATAGCATGTGCGTCATCCAAGTTATCGCGTTCTGGCAAATTTGGCCCTTGTTTTATCCGCCGGAACAATGGACTTACCAGTTGGAAGTCAGTGCCCGCCTGACTGACGGATCCGGGCAAGGGGTTATCGGGGAGGCCGCGTATACGGGTACCGCGCGTTCAGACCACAGCCTGCAGGAGACCTTTGCCGGTGTCATCAGGAACGTGCTGACCAGCATGACGAATGCCCCAAAATTTATTCAGTATGCGCAGGCCATCCGGAGGGCGCCAAGCCAATAGTGCTCTCTGTCGAAAACCTCATGGTTGCTGGTGGAAAGACGGTGGTGTTAGCAGCCAGTTCGGGCGATCAGACTTCCAGCGCCTATTCAGAGAAGGGCCACGGCCTGCTGACCTATTTCTTCTTGAAAGGCCTGCAAGGAGCCGGCGATCTCAATAAGGACGGTTCGATCGAGATGGCTGAACTGTTCGAATATGTCAGGCCGCAGGTGCAGCGAGTGGCTCGCAAGCAGTTCAGCAACGAACAGACGCCGCAACTCTTGGCCAGTCCTGACCTGCTCCGTAAGGGCGCTGGCCGCTTGGTCGAGCGCGCGCAATAGCCTTTCATTATTTCCTCACGCCGGCTTTTTCCCCTTAAGCTAGGGGGAGGGCAATTCGTCTCATTTGCCCCGTGCTTGCCTTGAAACTTCGGGAAGGTATCTGATATTCTTGCCGCGCTTTTGACGGTGCCAACTGCATCACAAGGGAGAGGCCATGGCCGGAATCAAGCGGGCGTTGATCAGTGTCTCGGACAAGACCGGCGTCGTGGAGATGGCCAAGGGGTTGGCCGCGTTGGGCGCGGAAATCCTCTCGACAGGCGGCACGGCCAAGGCGCTGCGGGACGCGGGCGTGGCGGTCACGGACGTGGCCGCCTATACCGGCTCGCCGGAGATTCTGGACGGCCGCGTGAAGACCTTGCATCCCAAGATCCACGGCGGCCTCCTCGGGCGCCGTTCGCTGCCGCAGCACGTCGCGCAGATGCAGCAGCATGGGATCGGTCCCATTGATGTGGTCGTCGTCAATCTCTATCCCTTCGAAGCCACTATCGCCAAGCCCAATTGCCTGTTCGAGGAAGCCATCGAGAACATCGACATCGGCGGGCCGTCGATGCTCCGTTCTGCGGCTAAAAATCACGAAGATGTGGCGGTGGTCGTGGACCCGGCCGACTATGGCCGGGTGTTGGAGGCGCTCAAGGCCGGGACGGTGACCAAGGAACTCCGTCGGGAGTTGGCCGGCAAAGTGTTCCAGCATACGGCCCGCTACGACAGCCTGATCGCCAATTATCTGGCGCAGCAGCAAGGGGGCAGCGCCCAGTTCCCGCCCCTGCTGTCGCTGATCTTTGAAAAAGCCGAGACGCTTCGCTACGGGGAGAACCCGCATCAGCAGGGAGCCTTCTACCGTGAATTGGGCGCCCGCGAGCCGTCCGTGTCCCGCGCCAAGACGCTGCACGGAAAAGCCATGTCCTATAACAACTTCCTGGATGCGAATTCGGCCTTGGAGCTGGTGAAAGAGTTCGCCGACTCGACCGCCGTCGTGATTGTGAAACACAACAATCCTTGCGGCGTAGCCCTGGGCGCGAGCGCCGTCGAAGCCTATGTGAAGGCGCGGGAAACCGATCCGGTCTCGGCCTTCGGCGGCGTGATTGCCTTCAATCGGCCGGTGGACCTGGCGGCGGCCAAGGAAATCACCTCGACGTTCGTGGAAGTGGTCGTGGCCCCCGGTTATGAGGCGGATGCGCTGACCGAACTGAAGCGCAAGAAAGACTTGCGCTTGCTGGATGTCGGGCCGCTCATCCTGACGACTCGGGACGGACTGGATTTGAAGAAGCTGGTGGGCGGACTGATCGTGCAAGACCGTGATTTGGGCGCGCTGGGCGACTTGCGCAAGCTGACGGTGCCGACCAAGCGGAAGCCCACGGACGAGGAGTATGCCGCCTGTGCTTTTGCCTGGAAAGTCTGCAAGCATGTGAAGTCCAACGCGATCATCTATGCGCGGGCCGGGCAGACCGTCGGGATCGGGGCCGGCCAGATGAGCCGGGTGGATTCCGTCAAGCTGGCCGGCATGAAGGCGGTGCTGCCGGTGAAGGGCTGCGTGATGGCCTCGGACGCCTTCTTTCCCTTCCGCGACGGGTTGGACGCGGCGGCGCAGGCGGGGATTACCGCGGTCATCCAGCCGGGGGGGTCGATTCGCGACCAGGAGGTGATCGCGGCGGCGGATGAGCAGCAGATGGCGATGATTCTCACCGGCATGAGACATTTCAGGCACTAATCAGGATGTTGAAAAAGGCCTCCAGCTTTGTTCTCGCATCGCTCAAAGCTTCAACGTACCGCTCCAGTACGCCTCGGCTTCTCGCTCGCTGCGGCCGCGCTGGGCGGCCTTTTTGAACATCCTTTCGGGTGGTCCAGTGCCATCTGTGGATGTGCATTCCTCCTTCTGTTCTCTTTTCCCATCGACACGGGGTTCGCGTGAAGATACTCGTCATCGGTAGCGGGGGACGCGAGCATGCCCTCGTGTGGAAGCTTGCCCAGAGCCCTCGGGTGTCTTCCATCGTTTGCGCGCCCGGCAATGCCGGCATCGAACAATTGGCGAAGTGCGTTCCGATCAAGGCGGATGATGTGGCGGCGCTGAAAGCGTTTGTGACGACGGATAAGATCGATCTGACCGTGGTCGGGCCGGAAGCGCCGCTGGCCGCGGGCATTGTGGACGCATTCCGCAAGGCCAAGCTCCGCATCTTCGGACCGACCAGGGCTGCCGCGCAGATCGAAGCCAGCAAGAGTTTTACGAAAGACCTGCTCGTCCGGCAGCGCATTCCCACGGCTGCGGCGCGCAGTTTCGAGACGCTCAAGCCGGCGCTGGATTACCTCGACCGACATCCGCTCCCGCTCGTGGTGAAGGCCGACGGCCTTGCGCAAGGCAAAGGCGTGGTCATTGCCGCCAGCCGCGAACAGGCGGCGCAGGCGGTGACGGATATGTTGGATAAAGGTACGTTCGGGCAGGCAGGCCGCCGGGTGGTGATCGAGGAGTTTCTGGACGGCGAGGAGCTGACCCTCATGGCCTTTGCCGACGGCAAGACGGTGGTGCCGATGGTGGGAGCCCAGGACCATAAGCGGGTGGGGGACGGTGACACGGGACCCAACACCGGCGGGATGGGGGCCTATGCGCCGGCTCCCCTGGCGACGCCTGCGTTGCGTGAGACGGTGTTGCAACAGGTGCTCCGTCCGACGATCGAAGCCCTGTCGAAAATGGGCAGTCCCTTCCAGGGAGTCCTGTATGCAGGCCTGATGATCGTGCGCGGCCAACCCTATGTCCTGGAGTTCAATGCCCGGTTCGGCGACCCGGAGACGCAAGTGGTGCTACCGCTCCTGAAAACCGATCTGGTGACGGTGCTGGAGGCGGTGGTCGAGCATCGCCTGGACCAACTACCGATCGAATGGCACGACCGGGCGGCCGTCTGCGTGGTCATGGCCGCCGGCGGATATCCCGGGGCCTATGCCACCGGCACGCCGATTGCCGGACTCCCGGATGCCCCGTCGGCTTCCGACGTCGTGGTGTTTCATGCAGGCACGAAGCGGCAAGACGGAACGGTGGTGACGGCCGGAGGCCGTGTCCTGGGTGTGACGGCGACCGGCAAGGGGTTGGCGGAGGCCCGCGATCGTGTCTACGGCCAGGCGCGCACTATTTCGTTCGACGGCTGCCACTTCCGGACGGATATCGGAGCGAGGGCGATTCGGCCCGCTGTCTGAAGGTTTCCATGCGAGGGGACGGAACGGAACATCCGTGGCACATGTCCTGACGTTGACCAAAACCGATCCGTCCGCCATGGAACCGGCCTTGGAGGAGGCGGGCCGCATCGCGCAGGCCGGCGGGGTCTTGGCCGTGCCGACCGAAAGTTTTTATGCGCTCGGCGCATCGGTCGGCTGTGCTGCAAGGCAAGCTGACGCGATTGGCCGCGTTTGCCGCATCAAGGGGCGGGGGGACGGCAAGCCCCTGCTGGTGTTGATTGCAGACCAAGCCCAGTTGGATTCTCTGGTGGCCTCGGTACCTCGTGCTGCAACGGTGTTGATGAGGCGGTTCTGGCCTGGTCCGCTCACGATCGTGTTTCCCGCGGCCGAGGGGTTTCCCGATGAGCTGACCGCCGGGACCGGTACGGTGGGAGTCCGGTTGTCTGCGGACCCCCTCTTGCAGGAAGTGCTGCGCCGGACCGGTCCGTTGACCGGCACGAGCGCGAACCGATCCGGTGCGCCTCCGGCGAGGACGGCGGAGGAGGTCGCCCAAGCCGTAGGGGGCGAGGTGGATATGATTCTTGACGGAGGGCCGACGCCGGCGGCGCGGCCCTCGACGGTGGTCGATGTCAGCGGTGCCATTCGGGTGTTGCGGGAAGGGCCGATTGCCTCTGCGCAGATCCTGGCGGTCCTCGCAGAGGCGGGGCTGGCGTCGTCCCTGTGAGGAATCGGATGACGCCGATCGCCCGGGTAGGTATGATGGGAAAGCTCGCAGGTACGTAACCATTCGGAAAGGAAGGAGTGGACAAGCATGACGTCTGCAAAGAGAACCAGCGTGCGGGGACTGGTGTTGGCGGCGGGAATGGCCCTGATGCTCACCGGCTGCGACTATTGGCCGCCGGCGCTCCAGGCTCAGATCGAGCAGCTCAAGGCCGAGGTGCAGACGGCGGCCGCGGAACGAGCCGCCCTCGACAGCCAGCTGAAGGACGCGGTGGAGGCCAAGGAGGAGATCCAGGCGCGACTGGATGAACTGTCACGGTTGAACCGCGAACTGGCCGGCAACGTCGCCAACCTCAAGCAAGCCTTGGATGCGGAGCGCGAGAAGACCGCCAAGCTGGGCAAGTCCGGTACGAAGGCTGCCCCCAAGGCGGCGGCAAAGCCTGCCACGGCCCCGGCGAAGAAAAAACCTGCGGCCAAGACTCAGGCGAAGGCCCACGCCAAGAAAAAAGTCTGAGGGAGGGGCCCTGACCGGCTAGGACGCGCTTGGGGTCGGAGTCGAGGACGACGACGTGCCGGCCGGTTGACTCGATGGGGCGCTGCCGCCCGTTCCACCCGTTCCGCTGCTGGACGAAGGGGCGGCGGCCGGCGCGCTTGCCGAGGAGCTGACGGCCGGGGCAGCCGGGGTGGCCGTCGCGTCTTTCTTTTGTTCGGATTGGCCGTTCGAGGGTTTGCCGGCTGATTCCGATTGTCCGGGCGGCTTCATCTTGTCCGAGTAGTCGGTGACATACCAGCCGGTTCCTTTGAACATGATGGCCGGGGCCGAGATCACCTTGGTGACCGGTTGTTCGCAACGGGGACAGGCGGTTACCGGCGGGTCGCTCATCTTTTGTTTGATTTCAAAGCGATGCGCGCAGCCCTGACAGACATATTCGTAAATCGGCACGACTCACCTCATCTCTCTGTAGCTGACGCTGCGGAACCGATCCTCGACGGCCGGAGTCACCACTCAGATAAGCCGTCGATCCTCAAAGTCAATCGCTCACGCTGCCCATAGTCTTCCAGTCTGCTCAGCGGACGCGCAACGGTTACGAGGTCAGCTTCTTCAGCGCGGCCTCCATCCGGTCCATGCCGCGCGTGATGGCCTCCATGCCGGTGGCGTAGGAGAGGCGGATGTGGGAAACGCTGCCGAAGGGCTCGCCGGGCACGACCGCGATCTGGGCTTCCTTGAGCAAATAGGCGGCAAGGGCCGCCGGCGTATCGATGGGGGGCTGGCCGTGACGGCGCTGGAACAGGCTTGCCACGTTGGGAAACGCGTAGAACGCGCCGGCCGGCATGCGGCAGCTTACGCCGGGCATTTTGTTCAGCCGCTCGACCATCAATCGCCGCCGCCGGTCGAATTCAACGACCATCTGGCGGGGGAAGGCATCGCCTCCGCGCAGCGCGGCCACGGCGGCCTTCTGCGAGATGGACGTGGGATTGGAGGTGCTCTGGCTTTGAATGTCCGCCATGGCGGTCATCAGGGGCTTTGGGCCGGCCGCATAGCCGATGCGCCAGCCGGTCATCGCGTAGGCTTTGGAGACGCCGTTGACGACCACGGTCCTGGCGGCAATCTCGGGGCTCAAGGTGGCGATGCTGATGTGCTTCGCTCCGTCATAGAGGATCTTCTCGTAGATCTCGTCGGAAATCACGACGAGATCGTGCCGCAGCGCGATGTCGGCGATGTCCTCCAGCGTGGCGCGGTCGTAGGTGGCGCCGGTTGGATTGCCGGGGCTGTTGACGATGATCGCTTTGCTTCTGGGCGTCAGGTGCGCCTCCAGCAGGGTCTTGGTGACGGCATAGCCGGAGGCTTCGTTCGTCTGCACTAACACAGGGGTCGCATCGTTCAGGAGGACTTGATCGCGGTAGGAGACCCAAAAGGGGGAGGGGATCAAGACTTCGTCTCCGACGTCGAACAGGGCCTGCGCCAGGTTGTAGAGGGTATGTTTGGCGCCGCAGGAGACCAGGACCTGCGATTTTTCATACCGCAATCCCTGTTCGGCCTGGAATTTGTCGACGATGGCGCTCTTGAGTTCATCGATTCCGGACGACGCCGTGTACTTGGTGAACCCGGCCCGGATCGCCGCTTCCGCCGCCGCCTTGACCGGTTCGGGTGTGTCGAAGTCCGGCTCGCCCGAGGCGAAGTCGATGACGTCGAGCCCCTGGGCCGCCATCGCCTTGGCGGTTGCGGTGATGCTGAGCGTCGGCGAGGGGACGATGCGTCCGGCGCGGGCTGCCAGTTTCATGCGCTGGGCCTCCGCAGGCGTTGGCGCAACCGGTCGGCGACCTCGGGGTGCACGAAGTCTTTGAGCGAGCCGCCAAGCCCCCCGACTTCCTTGATGATGCTGGAGGTGAGATAGGAATATTCTTCGCTGGGCATGAGGAACACCGTTTCAAATTTATTGTCCAGCTTGCGATTGATCAGCGCCATCTGAAACTCATACTCGAAATCCGCGATGGCCCGCAAGCCTCGAATCACGGCATGGGCGCTGTGCTGCCGGAGGTACTCGACCAGCAGTCCGTCGAAAGCCTCCACCTCCACGTGGGGAAGGTTCTTGGTGACCAGTTTCACCATCTCGACGCGCTCGGTCAGGTCGAAGAGCGGCCGTTTGCTGGGGTTCAACGCCACGGCGACGATCACCCGGTCGAAGACCCGCAGGCTCCGCCCGATGATGTCCGTGTGCCCGTGGGTGACGGGGTCGAAGGTGCCTGGATAGACCCCGATTTTCATGGGGCGGGGCTCTCTTCCTGCCGGGGGCGGAATAGCGACAGCGTCGAGTCTCCGTAGCGATAGCGCCGGATGAGCGCCAGCCCGTCGACGACCGGTTCGGCCTTCGATCCGTGTTCCAGCACCAGCGTGGCGGTGGGCTGGAGATTGGCGCGCCGGCTGAAGGCGGACAGCAAGGCGGAGGCGCCCTCATCGTCATAAGGCGGGTCGGCAAAGATGATGTCGTAGGCCGGCTCCGCGGCAGTCAGGCGCTTGAAAAAAGTCTCGGCCGTGCAGGGATGGATGGTGGCCCGGGTGCTTAGTCCGCAGAGTTCAAGATTGGCGCGCAGGACCTTTAGGGAGGAGACATGGGGCTCGACAAAGGTGGCGTGCTTGGCCCCGCGACTCAGGGCCTCGATGCCGATCGCGCCGGTGCCGGCATAGAGATCCAAGACCCGCGCTCCGGCGAGGCGGGGGCTGAGGATGGAAAACAGCGCTTCCTTGACGCGGTCGGAGGTGGGGCGCAACCCGGGGCCCTTCGGTCCCATCAGACGCCGCCCTCTCTGCGCACCGGCAATCACCCGCATTTCCCGCTCCCCGAGAATCAATCGTGGCTGACTCTATCACAGCGATTTTTCATGGGTCAAGGCAACGAAGGAGCCGGTCGGCACCTCGGGAACCGAGGGTAGCGCTTGGCGAGCGGATTCCGATGGGCGGCCGGTCGGCTACCCGTTTTGACGGAGGCGGGCCCAACGCCTATAATCGTTCCGAAACGAAGAGCAAGCGGGATGGCTCTACGTGGGGCATGAAGGCGTGCGGGGCTGGGGAATGCCGGCGAGGCGCCGCGGCTGAGCGCAGAGGCTCAGCGCGTCGGCACCGGCTGCATCTCGGGGGCGGTGAGGCTCTTGCGCCGATTCGTGGAGATGGTGTGGTCGATGATCGATCCGCAGTTGATGCACTTCCAGGCGTAGAAGATGAGGAAAAAATCGGAAAACCGTTCCGACATCATCAGCCCGCTACATTTCGGACATTCCACGGCATCCTCCCTCGCCATTGGTGCTGTACTGTGGCGATTAATTAAGCAAATATCAGACCATGGCAGTCAATTATGTAATATCAATGTGTTATGTAATTGGTGTTGGGAGCGAAGGGCGTCATAGTGATGGCAATGGTTCCAAAAAATGTCACTTTGCTGAGTTGAAATTGTCACAGATAAGTGGTTTTTCTGTTCGTGTCTGCGGAGGTAATGGGGTGGAGGAATGCAAGCGTCCGGGAGGGATCAGCCGGTGGCCGGAGAGCGAGCGGCCCCGGGAGCGGCTGGCCCGTGAAGGGCCGTCCGCCCTGTCCGATGCGCAACTCTTGGCCATTCTTTTGCGTGTGGGGCGGCAGGATCGCTCCGCGGTGCAGGTGGCGATGGATCTGTTGGCGCAATTGTCCGGGTTGGGGAGTCTGGCGAGCCAGGGGTTCAAGGAACTCTGCCGGGTGCCGGGGATCGGCCCGGCCAAGGCGGCGCAGTTGAAGGCGGCCATCGAATTGGGCAAGCGCGTGCTGGCGGCCCCGCTTTCGACGGGGACACGCATCGGGTCCAGCCGGGACTTGTTTGCGCACTATTATCCGCTCCTGCGCGATCTGCGGCACGAGGTGTTCAAGATCATCTTGCTGGATGCGAAAAATGCCATCATTCGGGACGCGACGGTGTCCGTGGGGAGCCTCACGCTCAGCATCGTCCACCCGCGTGAAGTGTTTACGCTGGCGGTGCGGTAATCAGCGGCGGCCGTGATCTTCTTGCACAATCACCCCAGCGGCGACCCGGCTCCCAGCCAGGAAGACCGGCTGCTGACCGAACGGCTGGCCTCGGTCGGCCAGCTCCTGGGCATTGCCGTGCTGGATCACCTGATCGTCGGGGACAACCGCTATGTCAGTTTCGCCGACCAGGGTTGGTTGAGCGAGCGGAGCGGTCCGTTGCCGGCCGGCACTGCGCTCCCGGCGCCGCGTCGGCCCGGACGTCGATCGCAAGCCGCGCGGAAGCGGCGCGCAGCCGGCAAGCCGGACGCCTGATGAATTGGAAGGGGAGGGGCCGCGAAAACCATTTGCGGGCGCCGGTGGGTTTACTATAAGCTCGTTGCGAGATGTCGGCAGGGGGTGGTCGATGATGACCAACCACGGGCCAAGTGAGCAGCGGACGATCCCGAAGGGAGCGGCCTTCGGTGTGCGCCTGGTCCTCGCCGTCTCTCTGATCGCAGCGACCGTGCTGGCGCTCTCGTCCTGGCCGATTGCCGCCGGGACACGTCTCGCCGGCGCCACCTCGACGCCCCTGGAGAAAGGGGTGTTCCTCGTCGCCAGTCCCGGCCTGTTGGATCCGAACTTCCGCCAAACCGTCATTCTGATTTGCGACCATGGGTCAGCGGGGACGCTGGGGCTGGTCCTCAATCGTCCGACCAATCTCCTCCTGTCCGAAGCCCTGTCCGACGTACCGTCCTTGCAAGGCACGGCCCATCTCTTGTTTGCCGGGGGCCCGGTCCAGCCGGACGCGATGCTCATGCTCTTCCGGCTGGCGCAGGAACCGGCGCAGGCGCGCCGGGTGTTGGATGGCATCTACCTCGGGGGGAATCTCAAGGATCTCGAACTGATCATTGCGAAGCCGGCGCCGGCCGAGACGTTTCGGGCTTTTGCCGGCTATGCTGGGTGGGGGCCGGGACAACTGGCATCGGAAATGGCCCAAGGCTCCTGGCGGGTGCTGCCGGCGGATGCCGCGAGCATCTTCGAGAAAAATCCGGCGGATCTCTGGCAGGAGTTGAACGACAGGCCTGAGCCCACCGGCCAGGTCCAAGCCTTGAACAGGCCGAAGGCGGCCGGGACCCGGTTTGTCGTCGGAGTTGATGCGCATGTTCCTGAAATCCCAGTTGCGGGCTGAACAGGGAGGCGCCATGAAAGAATTGACCACCAGCAACATCCGCAACATCGCGCTCGTGTCCTATACGGGCGCGGGGAAGACGTCGTTGGTCGAGGCTCTCCTCTATACGGCCGGGGCCATTCCCGCCATGGGCTCGGTGCCCAGCGGCACGACGGTCTGCGACTATGAGCCGGAAGAAGCGCATCACAAGGTGTCCATCGGCGCATCGGTCGCCCACTTCGATTGGAAGGGGGTGCGGGTCAATGTCATTGACGCCCCCGGGGCCCTGAGCTTTCAGGGCGAGGCCAGGATGGCGCTTTGGGCGGTCGATGGCGTCCTGATCGTGGTCAGCGCGGCGGTCGGCGTGAGGACCGAACTGGAGAAGATTTGGTCCGCCGTCAAGGAGCTGGCCTTGCCCTGCCTGTTGTTCGTGAACGACCTCGACAAGGATCGGACCCTCCTTGCCCCGACGCTGGAGGCATGTGAGAAAGCGCTCGAGTTCAAGGGGCTGCCGGTGGCGGTGCCGATCGGGGAGGGGGCTCAGTTGGATGGGGTGGTGGACCTGATCGGAGGGGCGAGCTGGCGGCCGGTCAAGGACAATCCCAAGGTGCAGCAGGGGGCGATTCCCGCGGACCTGGCCGGCGCCTGCGCCGAGGCGCGCAAGAAGCTGGCGGAAGGGGTGGCGGAAACGGACGACCGGTTGCTGGAAAAGTATCTGGCCGAAGGGGATCTGACGGCGGAAGAGCTCCTCCAGGGATTGAAGGATGGGACGCAACGGCTGAGCTTCCTGCCGGTCCTCTGCGGCTCGGCGGTGAAGAACGTCGGCTCGACCCTGCTGCTGGACCTGCTGGCCGGGTGCCTGCCGTCGCCGGTCGAGCGGGCCGCCCAGGCGCCGCTGACCGGGCTCCATCCCCAGACGGGGCAGCCGGTGACGCGCCGCGCCGACCCGGCCGAGCCTCTGTCGGCCTTCGTCTTCAAGACCATCATCGATCCGTTCATGGGACGGCTGAGCTATGTGCGTGTGCTCTCCGGGACGCTGGCGGCGGACGCGGCTTTCTACAATGCGACCCGCACGGTGAAGGAAAAGGGCGGCCACGTCTTCTGGATTCTCGGAAAGAAATATGTCCAGGTGCCGGCGCTGCGGGCCGGGGAGATCGGCGCCATCGGCAAACTCAAGGACACCCAGACCGGCGATACGATCTGCGACGACCACCATCCGGTCAAGTATCCGAGCCCGCACTTATCCAGGCCGGTCATGTCCTTCGCCCTGGAGCCCAAGTCCAAGGCGGATATTGAAAAGGTCAGTCTGGGGCTCCACAAGCTGGTGGAGGAGGACCCGACGCTGGAGTTCGTCCGCAACAACGAAACCAAGGAAATGATCCTCAGCGGCATGGGCCAGTTGCACGTGGACGTGACCTTCGAGAAGCTGCGGCGCAAATACGGGGTGGACGTCAATATCCATACGCCGAAGGTGCCCTACAAAGAAACGATCCGCAAGATGGCGCAAGCCCAGGGGAAGTACAAGAAGCAAACCGGCGGGCACGGCCAGTTCGGAGACTGCTGGCTCCAACTCGATCCCCTGCCGCGCGGGAAGGGGGTGGAGTTCGTCAACAAGGTGGTCGGCGGGGCCATTCCCCGTAACTTCATCCCGGCGGTGGAAAAGGGCACCATCGAAGCCTCGCACGAAGGGATTCTCGCCGGGTTTCCGGTGGTGGACCTGCGCGCGACCGTCTACGACGGGTCCTACCATACGGTGGACTCATCGGAAATGTCCTTCAAGATCGCCGCCTCGATGGGCTTCAAAAAAGCCCTGGAGTCGGCGCAGCCGATCCTGTTGGAGCCGATCATGACGGTGGAGGTGACCACGCCGGACGACGCGGTGGGCGCCGTGATCGGGGATTTGAATTCCCGCCGGGGCCGCATCCTCGGCGTCAACGCCACAGGGGCCACCGAGACCATCAAGGCCCTGGTGCCCCTGGTCGAGCTGCTGAAATACACGCCCACGCTGAACTCGATCACCGGCGGCCGCGGCAGCTACGCCATGGAGTTCCATTCCTATGAAGAAGTCCCGCGCGACCAGGCCCAGCGCATCATCGATGAGCACAAAGCAGCCAAGGCAGCGGTGCATCAGTAGCAGGATGGTGAAAAAGGCCTCCAGCTTTGTTCTCGCATCGATCAAAGCCTCAACGTACCAGCTAAAGTACGCCTCGGCTTTTCGCTCACTGCGGTCTCGCTGGGCGGCCTTTTTGACCATCCTGCTGGACGGACAGAATCGGACGAGGAGTGAATGTTATGAGGCAATCGTCTAAACCATCGCCCTCTGTGTTGATAACACGGACTGCAAGGCTTTGTTGATCCTGGGCAAGGTCTATCGAATCATGCCGGACTCGGTCGCAGCGAAGGATGATCTGGTGCGGATCGTGGACGAAAGCAGGGAAGATTACCTCCGAGCATAGCTTGTGCGGCCGAAAGCCGTATGGCATATGAGCATGTCTTTTAATAATGAAAGATCTTTGTAGGCACCTGAAAAAGTCCTCCAGCTATGTGAGAACTTGGTTCGATCGCCAGCCTGCGGTCAAGGAAGAGTCTCTGACGGACTGGCTTCTTTTTGATGTATCTGCGCGTCTTAAAAATGTGTTGTATCACTCGTTCACGCGACATGAAGAGGCGAAGGAGACTGGCGCAGACTGGGAGTGGTGGTTTGTATTTCGCCATGGAGCGGAACGTTTTCGAGTCCAAGCCAAGAAACTAACACCCGCAGGTGACAATTATGCTGGGTTAGTTCACACGAACAAGCATGGTCTTCAGATCGACAAGCTTCTTTCCTCTGCGAAGGAATCCGAAGCTATTCCTCTTTATGCCCTCTACAGTGCCGTTCGTGGTTTTGCGATGTGCTGTGGTCCGATCGAAGGACATCAAGACGGGGTATTCCTCGCTGGCGCTCAGAATGTCTATAACAAATTCATCGCAGGTCCTAGGCGTCAGGTGACTGCTGCTGACATATTGTCTCTATCTAATCCGTTTTCTTGTTTTGCTTGTTGCCCTCTTATTACAGATGGTGGTGGCCTCAAACGGTACCTCGAGCAGTATTATGCTTCGGAACTGGAAGCACATGCTACTGATGATGCAGCCCCCTTCACTGGATTCCATGCAGAGCTACCTTCTTACCTAACCTCTTTCCTGGAGTACGATCGTGAGCAATTGCCGAGTTGGTGGGAAAGTGAGTTTCGTACTGCAATACAGGATTTCAATGCGTTACTTGTATATGATTTGAGGGATCATGCGCCTAATGCGGTAAGCCGGTGCGCGAGGGCTTGGGATAGAACAAGTCTGCGGACTTTAGGGACCAGGCCAATAAGCGGTCTGGCCCCGTTTACTTTTTCTCTCTTCGCCACGGATGGAAGGGATGGCCGGTGAAGGCTGCCGACGGCGGGAGCGAGAAGTTGGGTGGCTGTAAGGGTGCCGGGCACCGTTCCGTCAAGTCCGTTGAGGTGCCCGGCCAACGGTAAGGTGGGCAAGGGGAGTGTGGCGCCAACGCATCGTCGTGCAGCCTGATCCCGGCCCACCCCTCGTCATCCGTGGCTATCTTGGATTCATCGAGCAGGCAGGGGAGTGGGAAGGGTAGGTAGACTAGGCCGGCCGTGGCCCTTCACTTGTCGCTGGGCTTCAGCACCACATAAAACGCCCGCGTTTCGCGCAGGACGCGCAACAGGATCGTCTCGCCGCGCCGGACCTGTTTGACGGCCGCTGAAAACTCGCTGACCGTGCCGACCTCGCTGCGGTTCACTTCCTTGATCAGGTCGCCCTCCCGCAGCCCCTCCGTGTAGGCGATGCTCCCCATGTCCACCTTGGCGATCAACACTCCTTTGCCGTCGCGCAGCTTGAACTTCTCGGCCAGCTCGCCGGTCAGGTCCTGCACGTCGATGCCCAGCTTCATCTCGGCGCGCGAAGTGGGGAGGGAGGCCACGATGGGGGCGTCCTTCCGTTCGGTCAGGCCCACGCCCAGCGTCTGTCGCCGTCCGTCGCGGACCACTTCAATATCGGTGGTGACGCCCGGTTCCAGCGCGGCGATCAGGCGCGAGAGGGCGTTGGGCGTGTCCACGACCTTCCCGTCCACCTTGGTGATGATGTCGCCCGGCTTGATGCCGCCGCGCGCCGCCGGATCGTGCTCGAACACCTCGTTGACCAGCACGCCTTCGCCTTCGGACACGCCGAACTTGGCGGCCAGCTCGACCGTGACCGGTTGAATGCCGACACCCAGCCAACCCCGGACGACCTTGCCGTGGGCGCGCAACTGCTGGAAGACTTGTTTGGCCATGTTCGAGGGGATCGCGAAGCCGATCCCCTGGGCGAAGTTGATGATGGCGGTGTTGATCCCGACGACCTCGCCGTGGACGTTGAAGAGGGGGCCGCCCGAATTGCCCGGATTGATGGAGGCGTCGGTCTGGATGAAATTCTCGTACCGCGACAGGTTCATGTTCTCCCGGCCTATGCCGCTGACGACGCCCAGGGTCACGGTGCGCTCCAGGCCGAAGGGATTGCCCACCGCCAGCACCCACTGGCCGACTTTCACGGAGCCTGAGTCGCCGAACGTGGCGCTGGGCAGGGTGTGATCGGCGGATACCTTCAACACGGCCAGGTCCGTGTCCGGATCCTTGCCGATGACCTGCGCGATGAGCTTGGTGCGATCCGACAGGCGCACTTCGACGTCATTGGCCTCGCCGACCACATGGTTGTTGGTGAGGATGTAGCCGCTTCCGTCGATAATCACGCCCGAGCCGGTGCCGGGAGAATTGGGCGGCGGCCGGTCCTTCGGGCTGTCTTTGGACCGCCCCGGTCCCGGGGAGGGCAGGATATTGACGACCGAGGGCTTGACCCGCTCGGCCAGGTCCGTGATGACGCCCTGCATTTCTTCGAGCATGCGGAGCCCGTTGCTTTCCGCGGCGGCCGGTGGCGGCAAGGGCCAGGTTGCAAGGGCGCCGAGGATGAGGAGGGTTCGCAGGGTCTTGTGCGTCATGGGCAAGGCCTCTCTCTTATGCCAGGGCGCGCTGCCGTTGGGTGAAGAGTTGGGTGTCGGTTGGCAAATCGTCCTGCCGGCCGATCAGGATGACGATGTCGCCGGGGCGAAGCGCAATGCTGTCCGGCTGGGCTAGGATGGCGGTTCCCCGGAGGATCGCGACGACGTGGGTGGAAGCGGCCAGTCCGAGTTGCGCGGGCGAGCGGCCGCTGGATGAAGCCCCATGGCTGATCACGACCCGTTCCAAGGAGGCGGTCCTGGTAAACAAGTCGTGCTGAATTTTAAGCAAGGTCTCGCGGAGGGTTTCGGCTTCCAGTTCCCGCATCAAGGCTTCCATCTGGCCCAAATCACCTTTGAGGACGCGAATCCTGGAGGTGGCTTCGGCAAGGAGGCGGCCGATCTCTTGCCGGTCGGAGTCGGAGCTTGTTGCGGCCCCATCTTGTTGCGTCAGGCGGGCGATGATTTGTTCGCCGACCCTCTGATGGATGGATTCGATCTGTTGATCCACGGCCGAGGCCTGCCAGTGGAGCTTGAGGATCTGCACTTTCCGGTTGACCCGCTCGGATACGGCAATGACGACTTCGTGCAGCCCGGTGAGGGTGATGGTGAGCTCTTTGCGGATGCGATGGAGAAACTCGGTCGTCATGGCTTATTGGACCTTATTTGCTCGTGGCGGTCAATGATATAGCGTCGGATAAGATCTATTATGTCAACTCTTAGATCGGCCGATCTTTGATTCGGTCCCGCTCAGGAGCCGTTTGATATTGTCCTGGTGCTTCGACCAGATCGCTCCACTGACTGCAATCATAAAGGTTACGAAGGCCATGCTCCTTCCGGTCGCCCAGGCGCCAACCGGAAGCAGTGCAAATGCGGTCAAGGCTGCTCCGGATGAATAACGCCAGATGGCGGCTGTTATAAGCCAAGTGCCCAGCAACATCAGGCCGAACCAAGGGGCCACGCCGCCCACCGCTCCCATGGCTGTGGCTACACCCTTTCCCCCCCGGAAGCCCAGAAAGACCGGAAACAAATGGCCCAGGATCGGCGTGGCTGCCACGGCCAGAATCAGCGACTCCTGGGTCAGGCTCTGGGCGGCAATCCAGCCGACCAGCCAGCCCTTGCCCATATCGCCGATCAGGGTCAGGAGTCCGGCTGTTTTTCCGGACACCCGCAGCACATTGGTAAACCCGATGTTCTTGCTGCCGACGGTGCGCGGGTCCGGCAAGCCCAGGCACTTGGACACCAGAATTCCGAACGGGATGGCGCCAAGCAGATATCCGGCTACCGCCAGGCCGGTGGCGATCCATTCTTCTGTCATCTCAGTGGTTCACCGGCATGCGTTGTTATTGTTCAAGTGATACTAGATGTATTTTGAGACGACCTGACGCCAGAAGCTGGCGAGGTATTGGCCGCCTGAGTACAGGCCGAGGGCCAGGGCCAGGTAGAGAATGGCCGTCCCCAGGAAGTGCAAAGGCCAGGCAACGGTGGTCAGGCTGTCTTCCAGAATGAGCATGACGATGGCCACCACTTGCATGACCATCTTCCACTTCCCGATCGTCTCCGCCGCCAGGACCACCCCTTCCGTCGCGGCAATGGCTCGGACCCCGGTCACGGCCAGCTCCCGTGCGATGATGACGATCGCCACCAGGGCCGCCACCCGCTCGAACTGGACCAACAGAATGAGACCGGACAAGACCAACAGCTTGTCGGCGATCGGGTCCAGGAGTTTCCCGAGCGTCGTGATCTGGCCGGTGCGTCTGGCGACATAGCCGTCCAAGAGGTCTGTCACCGCGGCGACGATGAAGACCAGGGCGGCGGCCAGAGACCGGTCCGGCGTGGGATTGGCGAACAAGACCACGAACACCGGAATCAACAGGATCCGCGCGAAGGTCAGGAGATTGGCCAGGGTGGCGTTGGTGGCCAAGTTGGCTCGCGTGGTGGCCAGGAGGCTGGGGGCTGAGTCCGTCGCGTGCATGCCCAATGACTTCTCCGATTCAGACGACGCCGCTCTTCAATAAGTCGTGCAAGTGGATGATGCCGGCGATGCGGCCTGATTCCTCCACCACCAGGGTGGTAATGGAATATTGCTCCATGATCTGCAGGGCCTTGGCCGCCAGTTCGTCCGGTCCGATGGTTTTAGGCCGTTTCGTTGCCAGATCTCCGGCGCGGGCCGTGGCCAGATCCATGCCCTTTTCCAGAACTCGGCGCAAGTCTCCGTCGGTGATGATGCCCAGGAGCCGGCCGGCCTGGTCGACGACGGTGGTCATACCGAGCTTCTTGGCCGTCATTTCCAGAATGGCGTGATGGGCTGAGGCCTGACCCGACACTTGCGGGATGGCCGCTCCCTGGTGCATGAGGTCCCGAACTTTGAGCAGGAGGCGGCGACCGAGCGTGCCGCCCGGGTGAAATTGCGCGAAGTCTTCTTCCTTGAACCCGCGCTTCTGCAGCAAGGCGATGGCCAGGGCGTCCCCCATGGCGAGCGTGGCCGTCGTGCTGGCGGTCGGGGCCAGGCCCATGGGACAGGCCTCCTCCGGCACCGAGACGTCCAGGACGACTTCGCTGTTTTTGGCTAACGTCGATTGGGCCCGTCCGGTTATGGCGATCACGGGGATGTTCAGACGTTTGACGAAGGGCAGGAGTTTGAGCAGTTCTTCCGTCTCGCCGCTGTTGGAAATGGCGATCAGCGCGTCGCGACGGGCCAGCATGCCCAGGTCGCCGTGTATGCCCTCGGCCGGATGGAGAAAGAAGGCCGGCGTGCCGGTGCTGGCCATGGTGGCGGCGATTTTCTGCCCGATGAGGCCGGACTTGCCCATGCCCGAGACCACGGCTTTTCCGGTGCAGCCGTACAGCAAGTCCACGGCTTCGGTAAACCGGTGGTCGAGGCGCTCGACCAGGCCGGCGATGGCCTTGGCCTCGATCGCCAGGACGCGTTTGCCTTCCGGAACGCTCATGCTGTCGGTGCGCCTTTCCCTGCCGCCTCGCAGATCCTGAGCAGCCGCTCCAGCAGCGGTTTCAATGTGTGCAATGGCACCATGTTGGGGCCGTCCGACAAGGCGCTGTCTGGATTCGGATGCACTTCCATGAAAAACCCGTCGCAGCCGGCCGCCGCCGCGGCGCAGGCCAGGGGGGTGATGAACTCGCGCTGTCCCGAGGATTTGGTCCCGGCGCCGCCCGGCAACTGGACGCTATGGGTGGCGTCGAAGACCACCGGGTAGCCGAAACTGCGCATGATCGGCAGGGAGCGCATGTCCACGACCAGGTTGTTGTAACCGAACGAGGAGCCCCGCTCGGTCAGGATGATCCGCCGGTTGCCCGCCTCTTCCAGCTTTTTGACGGCGTTGCCCATTTCTCCCGGCGACAGGAACTGGCCTTTCTTGACGTTCACCACGCGGCCGGTCGTGGCCGCGGCGACCAGCAGGTCAGTCTGCCGGCACAGGAACGCCGGAATCTGAAGAACGTCGACCACCTCCCCTGCCCGCGTGGCTTCCTCCGGTCCGTGCACATCCGTGAGCACCGGCACGCCCACTTGCTCGCGCACTTTCTTGAGCACGGCGAGTCCGGCCTCCAACCCGGGACCGCGGAAGGACGCGATGGAGGTCCGGTTGGCCTTGTCGTAGGACGATTTGAAGACGTAGGGGATGCCGAGCGCACGGGTGATCTCGGCGATGCGCTGCGCGGTCTCGAGCGCGAGCCCTTCGCTTTCGATCACGCAGGGGCCGGCGATCAAAAAATGACGGTGCGAGGCCCCGATTTTGAACGGGCCGAGATCCACTTCATGCATGAATGCGTTCCTCGTCGCTCGTGAAGCGTATCTCGTTCCGATTTGCGAAGTACGCTTCACAAACTACGCTACACGTCCTCATGTCTAGTGCCCGCACTTGCGCCGCAGAGCCGCGCCGATAAATGCGCTGAACAAGGGATGCGGCCGGTGCGGGCGCGAGGTGAACTCCGGATGGAACTGCGTGGCCAGGAACCAGGGGTGGTCCTTGAGCTCGATGATCTCCACGAGGCGCCCATCCGGGGACAGGCCGCTGAGGACCAGGCCCTTGGCGGTCAATTGCTCCCGGTAGGCGTTGTTGAACTCATACCGGTGGCGGTGGCGTTCGCGCACTTCCGTCACGCCGTAGGCCTTGTGGGCGAGGCTGCCCTCCAGAATCTTGCAGGGGTAGGCGCCCAGTCTCATGGTCCCGCCCATCTCCTGCACGGACCGCTGGTCGGCCATCAGGTGGATCACCGGATGCGGGCTCTGCGGGTCGAACTCCGAGCTGTTGGCGCCGGCGAGGCCGGCGACGTTCCGCGCCATCTCGATCACCGCGCACTGCATGCCCAGGCAGAGGCCGAGGAACGGCACGCCCCGTTCGCGCGCGAAGCGGATGGTCTCGATCTTTCCCTCGATGCCGCGCACGCCGAACCCGCCGGGGATGAGGATGCCGTCCGCGTCCCGCAGCAGCCGTTCGTTCCCCACCCGCTCGACCTCGTCCGATTCGAGCCAGTGGATGGTGACGCGCGTTTCATGGTCGATGCCCCCGTGGACGAGCGCCTCGGTCAGGCTCTTGTAGGATTCCTTCAGGCCGACGTACTTGCCCACGAGCGCGATGGAGACTTCATGCTTGGGATACTTGATCTTCTGCACCATCGCGTCCCACTCGCGGAGATTGGGCGGGCCCGTCTCCAGGTGCAGGAGCCGGATGATCAGCTCGTCCAGACCCTCCTTGCGGAAGACGATCGGCACTTCGTACACGGTCTCCACGTCCTTGGCGGTGATGACTGCGTCCTTTTCCACGTTGCAGAAGAGGGCAATCTTGCCTTTCAGCTCGGGCGGGATATACCGGTCGGTCCGGCACAAGAGGATATGGGGCTGGATACCGATTTCCCGGAGCTTGTTGACCGAGTGCTGGGTCGGTTTGGTCTTCAACTCGCCGGACGCGCCGATATAGGGGACCAGCGTCAGGTGGATGTAGAGCACGTTCTCGCGGCCCACGTCGTAGGGCATCTGGCGGATCGCTTCCAGAAACGGCAGGCTTTCGATGTCGCCGACCGTGCCGCCGATCTCGACGATCGTCACGTCGACCCCCTGGGCGACCTGCGTGATCGACCGCTTGATCTCGTCCGTGATGTGGGGCACCACCTGGACCGTCCCGCCCAGGTAATCGCCGCGCCGCTCTTTCGTGATGACCGCGTTGTAGATCCGGCCGGTCGTGTAGTTGTTCTCCTTGGTCAGGGTCAGGGAGGTATAGCGTTCGTAGTGGCCCAGGTCCAGGTCGGTTTCCGCCCCGTCGTCGGTGACGAAGACTTCCCCGTGCTGGTAGGGGTTCATCGTGCCGGGGTCCACGTTGATGTAGGGATCGAGCTTCAGGAACGTGACCTTGAGCCCCCGGCTCTCCAGGAGGTTGCCGATCGAGGCCGACGCCAGGCCCTTGCCCAACGACGACACCACGCCGCCGGTTACGAAAATGAACTTGCTGCTGGTGGCCATGTCACCCTCCGCCTGGATGCCGGAAAACCAAGTACGGTCGGTTCATGAAGATGTTGCGGAACAAGGAGTCAGCCGTTCCAAGGTCTTGGCCGCGTCGTCCAAATCTTGCGGCGTGTCGATCCGCAACGAGGGATGCTGTGTTTCCCAGACCCGGATGCGGATGCCCTCTTCCAGCGCCCGGAGCTGCTCGAGCTTCTCGGCCTCCTCGAGCGTGCCGGTCGGCAGGCCGGCGATCCGCAGCAGCGTCTCGCGCCTATAAATGTAAATGCCCAGGTGCACATAATGCAACCCGGACTGCCCCGGCGCCGGCTCCCCGTCCCGCACGTGGGGGATGGGCGCGCGAGAGAAGTAGAGGGCGTGGCCCTCGTGATCCGTGACGACTTTCACGATGCCGGGGTTGGCGATCTCGTCCGCCGTCGTCAATCGTCGTTTGAGGGTGCCCATTTCGTCCCGGCTGGCGAGGAACGGCTCGATCAAATCGCTGAAGAGGCCCGGATGCAGCGCGATCTCGTCCCCCTGCAGGTTGACGAAGACCTCGCCCGCGACCTGGCGGGCCACGCCCGCGACCCGGTCCGTCCCGGTTCGGTAGGGCTCCTGCGTGAGAATGACCCGGCCTCCGAATCCCGTGACGGCGTCGCTGATGCGCTGGTCGTCGGTGGCCACCAGGACCTGGTGGATGTGCGGGACAGCCCGCACCCTTTCGTAGACGTGCTGAATCATGGGCTTGCCGGCGAGACGGGCCAGGGGCTTGCCGGGAAAGCGCGAGGACCCGTAGCGGGCCGGAATGACGACGGTGACCGATGTCGTCGGGCTAGCCATGTCGCAGGGCCTCGGTCAGTTGCGCCGCAGTCGCCGTCGCCGTGCCTACCATGCCGACGACGATGCCGGCCGCCTGGTTCGCCAGGATGGCGCTGTCCCGCAGCGAAGCGCCGGTCGCCAGGGCCAGCGCCAGGGTGCCGATCACCGTGTCGCCCGCGCCGGTCACGTCGAAAACCTGCCGCGCCATCGTCGGAATGTGCCAGGTCGCTCCATCCGGTTCGAACAGGCTCATCCCCTTCTCGCCTCTGGTGATGAGGACCGAGCGGCAGCCCAGCCGTTGGCGGATGACTTCGCCCGCTTCGGTCACGGACCGGTCGTCCTCAGCCTGGATGCCCGCGGCCTGTCCCGCCTCCAGATGATTCGGGGTGATGACCGTCACGCCTTTATAGTAGGAAAAGTGTTCGACCTTGGGGTCCACGATGATCGGGATGCGGCGGAGCGCGGCCAGGCGGGTCAACTCGGCCATGAGCGGCGCCGTGACCACGCCCTTGGCGTAATCGGAGACGACCAGGCAGGAAATGTGTCGCAGCCGGGACTCGACGTGCCGGATGAGGCGGCGCTGGATCGCTTCTTTGATCTCGACCGCCCGCTCGATGTCGAATCGGACGATTTGCTGATGGTGGGCCACGACGCGGGTCTTGCAGGTGGTCGGACGGTCCGGATCGACCACGATGCCGTTTCTGAATGTGTGTCCGCCGCCCAGCTGTTTGAGCAGGCGCCGCCCCTCCTCGTCCGATCCCACCACGCCGCAGAGGTCGGCCTTGCCCCCCAGGGTGAGGATGTTGTGGTACACGTTGGCCGCGCCGCCGAGTTGGCGGGACTCCGACTGGACGTGGACGACCGGCACCGGGGCTTCGGGGGAGATGCGGCTGACTTTGCCCCAAATATAATGGTCCTGGATCAGGTCGCCGAGCACGAGCACGGAGGCCTGGGGAAAGCGCCGGATGTGCCCGATCAGTTTCGAGGTGTGAATTTTTAGTTTTGCGTTCAACGCACGACTCATCACGTGGGTTAGCGGATGGCCTTGCCGAATCGTTCCCAGCGCACCCAGTTCTGCCAGGTGCCTTGCCCGCTCCAGGACCAATAGATCCGGAACGCCTTGCCCTTGATCTTCTCCTCGCTCACGAACCCCCAGAACCGGCTGTCGAGGCTCTGGTCCCGGTTGTCGCCCATGACGAAGTAGGACTGCGCCGGGACCGTGATCGGCCCGAAGTTGTCGCGCGGGTTGATATGCCCGTCGATGACGCCGGGATCGACCCGCTGGGTGAACGCCCGGTCGTCCAAGGGGGCGCCGTTCACATGTACGACCTTGCGGCGGATTTCGATGGTGTCGCCGGGCAGGCCCACGATGCGCTTGATGAAATCCTTCTCTTCATCCTCCGGGTACCGGAATACGATGACGTCGCCGCGCTCCGGCTTGCCGAAGGAGAGGACCGTCGTGGAGGCGTAACAGGTGACCGGCGGGAAGCTCATGCGGAACTTGCAGTCGGCGGGCCACTGCACTCCGTAGGAAAGCTTGCTGACCAGGATATGGTCCCCGATCAGCAGTGTGGGAATCATGGAGCCGGAGGGAATCTTGAACGCCTGCACGACGAAGACGCGGATCGCAAAGGCCAGCAGCATGGCGACGACGATCGCCTCCGCATATTCGCGCAACAACGATTTGCCGGCGCGTGAGGCGGCGCCGGCTGTCGCGACCGGCTCGACCGCCGCGGCGGACTCCGGCATGGCGGGATCGGTGTGGCGCACCGTAGTTCCCGCCACGTCCTCCACCCTGGGCTGGTCCTGTTCCAGGCTCATTCGCCCGTCACCTTGAGGAGGGCCAGGAAGGCTTCCTGCGGCACCTCGACGCGCCCGATCTGTTTCATCCGCTTCTTGCCTTCCTTCTGTTTCTCCCACAGTTTCCGCTTTCTCGAAATGTCGCCCCCGTAGCACTTGGCGGTGACGTTTTTCTTGATCGCGCCGACGGTCTCCCGCGCGATGACCTTGTTCCCGATGGCCGCCTGGATGGCGATCTCGAACATCTGTTTGGGGATGAGTTCTTTCATCTTCTCGGCCATCTGCCGGCCCCGGATGTGGGCCTTGTCCTTGTGAGCGATGAAGGACAACGCGTCCACCGTCTCTCCGTTCAGCAGCATGTCGATCTTGACGAGGTCCGATTCGCGGTAGCCGATCAGCTCATAGTCGAGCGACGCATAGCCTTGCGTCTTGGATTTCAACCGGTCGTAGAAGTCCAGGATGACCTCGTTCAACGGCAATTCGTACGTGAGCATGACCCGCGTCGGGTCCAGGTAGTGCAACCCCTTCTGGGTGCCGCGCCGATCCTGGCAGAGCTGGAGAATGTTGCCGACGTAGCGCTCCGGCGTGATGATCGTGGCCTGGATGAACGGCTCTTCGAAGCTGGCGATGGCCGAGGGGGTCGGCAGTTTCGCCGGGTTGTCGATCTGGAGGATGTCCCCCTTCGTGGTGAGGACTTGGTACACCACGGTGGGCGCGGTGGTGATGAGCGTGAGCTCGTATTCCCGTTCGAGCCGTTCCTGGATGATCTCCATGTGCAGGAGCCCGAGGAAGCCGCAGCGGAACCCGAACCCCAATGCGAGCGAGGTTTCCGGTTCATAGGCGAACGAGGAATCGTTCAACCGCAGCTTTTGCAGGGCGTCGCGCAGGTCCTCGAACCGGGCCGTGTCCGTGGAATAGAGCCCGCAAAAGACCAGGGGCTTGACCTCTTTGTAGCCGGGCAGCGCCGCGTCGGTGGAGCGGTTCGCATCGGTGATCGTATCGCCGATTTTGGTGTCGGCGGCTTCCCGGATGCCGGCGCAGACATACCCGACTTCCCCGGTGTTCAGCCGCTCGGTCTTCGTGCGCTTCGGCGTGAACTGGCCCACTTCCAGCACTTCGAAGACTTTGTTGTTCGACATGAGGCGGATCTTCGTGCCGGGCTTGATCGCGCCGTCCACGATCCGGATCAGGACGATGATGCCCTGATAATTATCGAACCAGGAGTCGAAGATCAGCGCCTTCAAGGGCTTGTCCGGGTCTCCCGAAGGCGGCGGCACCCGGGCCACCACGGCTTCCAGGATTTCCCTGACTCCCCGCCCCTCTTTGGCGCTGACCAGCAACGTGTCGGCCACATCCAGCCCCAAGACTTCGTGCATCTGGTGCTTGACCCCCTCCACGTCCGAACTCGGCAGGTCGATCTTATTGATGACCGGGAGGATCATGAGATTGTTGGCCATGGCCAGGTGCGCGTTGGCGATCGTCTGGGCTTCCACCCCCTGCGTGGCATCCACCAACAGGATGGCGCCTTCGCAGGCGGCCAGGCTGCGGGACACCTCATAGGTGAAGTCCACGTGGCCCGGCGTATCGATCAAATGCAACTGGTACGTCTGCCCGTCGTCCGCCTTGTACCGGATGGCCACCGCATGGGCCTTGATCGTGATGCCGCGTTCCCGTTCCAGGTCCATGGCATCCAGGATCTGGTCTCGGGACTCGCGGGCGGTGATCGCGCCCGTGGTTTCGAGGAACCGGTCAGCAAGGGTAGATTTCCCGTGATCGATATGGGCGATAATGGAAAAATTCCTGATGCGGGTTTGCAAGTCCTTGCTCATGCTCGTAAATCGGCCCATTATAGGCGGTCATTGCCGGGTTGTCAAAGAAGTGAGCGGCCCGTATAATCCGGCGACTCGCGATCTGGAGGTACCTGTCTTGCATGATCCTCTCTTCTGACACCAAACAACTGGCCGACTGGGATCGCCGGTACCTCTGGCACCCCTTCACCCAGATGCAGGAATGGGAGCAAGAGCCTCCTCTGATCATCGAGCGGGGCCGCGGCGCGTGGCTGATCGACACCCAGGGCCGCAAGTACCTCGACGGAGTCTCTTCGATCTGGGTCAATGTCCACGGCCACCGGCATCCGACCCTCGACCGCGCGATCCGCACCCAACTCGGGAAAGTCGCCCACAGCACCCTGCTGGGGCTGTCCAGCCCGCCGGCGATTGCGCTGGCCCGAGCCTTGGTGAAGCTGGCCCCTCGCGGGTTGACGCGAGTGTTCTATTCGGACGACGGCTCCACCGCCGTGGAAGTCGCGCTGAAGATGGCCATCCAGTACTGGCGGCAGCGCGACCCCAAGGCCAGTTCCAAGCGGACCTTTCTGCATCTCCAGCTCTCCTACCATGGCGATACGGCCGGGGCGATGAGCATCGGGGGCATCGGTCTGTTCCGGGACCGGTTCGCTCCCCTGCTGGTTCCCACGATTGCCTCGGAGCCCCCCTATTGTTACCGCTGTCCGTTCCAAAAGACCTATCCTTCTTGTCGGATGGCTTGCCTGGACCCGGTCGAGTCCGTGCTCAAGCGACGGCACCGGGAGATTGCCGGGCTGGTGATCGAACCGCTGGTGCAAGCGGCAGCCGGAATGCTGACGGCGCCGCCCGGCTATCTGGCGCGCATCAGGGAACTCTGTACGAAGTACAAGGTCCTCTTGATCGCCGACGAAGTCGCCACGGGATTCGGGCGGACCGGCAAGATGTTCGCCTGCCAGCATGAACGGATCACCCCGGACCTGATGGCTGTCAGCAAGGGGCTCACCGGCGGCTATCTCCCGCTCGGGGCGACCTTGGCGACGGAGGCAATCTATCGCGCGTTCCTGGGGCGATACGGAGAGTGGAAGACGTTCTTTCATGGCCATAGCTATACGGGCAATCCCCTGGCTTGCGCGGTCGCCTTGGCGAACCTGGAGGTGTTTCGAACGGAGCGGACGCTGGCTCGCATGCAAGGCAAGATTCGCACGTTGCGCCGGCTGCTCAAGCCGGTCGCCCGTTTCGCGCATGTGGGGGACGTCCGGCAACGAGGGTTCATGGTCGGCATCGAGCTGGTCAAGAACCGGGCTACGAAAGAGCCCTATCCGCTGACGGAGCGAGCGGGCCATTGGGTGGCGATGGAGGCGCGCCGACGCGGCCTGCTGCTCCGGCCCTTGGGCAACGTCGTGGTTCTGATGCCGCCCCTGGCGGTCACGGTGACGGAACTGTCCCGCATGGCGGCGATTGTTTGTGCTGCGATCCGGACCGTGACCGAGTCCCCGCCTGCCGGAGACCGGCGTCCACGCCTGCGGCCATAGACAGGGAAAAGCCTTTTGTGTTGGGACGATTGCGCCGATAAGGTACACTGGCGGCTCAATCTGAAGGAAGGGAGTCAGACGCATGCCGCGCGATTTGCCCATCGGGAACGGCTCACTCCTCGTCAACTTCGACTGCACTTACCAGATCCGCGACCTCTACTGGCCGCATGTGGGGCTGGAAAACCATACCAAGGGTCAGGTCTTCCGGTTCGGCGTCTGGGTGGAGGGGCGGTTCAAGTGGCTGGACGATCCGGGCTGGACGCGGCGTCTCTGCTACCAGGAGGAGACGCTGGTGACCCAAGTCCAGTTATCGCATCCCGAATTGGAACTGGAACTCGTCTGCCATGATGCGGTGGACTTTCACGAGAACCTCTATGTGCGCCGGATTGACGTGAACAACCAGACGGACCGGGCGCGCGAGGTCCGGTTCTTCTTTCACCACGACTTGCACATCTCCTCCCATGAAGTGGGCGATACGGCCTACTATGAGCCGGAGCGCCGGTCGGTCTGTCACTACAAGGGGGCCCGGTGGTTCCTGATCAACGGGGCGACGCCGGGAAAACGGCCGGAAGATGCGGCCGATTCGGTAGCCGGCTGGCACGTCGGCTTGCAACAATGGGCTTGCGGACATAAGGGGGTCAGCGGGCTGCAAGGCACGTGGCGGGACGCCGAGGACGGGGTTCTCTCCGGCAACCCGATCGCGCAGGGTTCGGTGGACTCCACGGTCGCGGTCCACCTGACGCTCCCTCCCCAGACGATGCAGACCGCCTATTACTGGCTGGCGGTGGGCAATAGCTTCGAGGAAGTGACGCGGCTCAACCGCTCCGTCCGCCACCGAGGGCCCTGGCACTTTCTGAGCCGGACCGCGTCCTACTGGCATCTCTGGCTGGATGTGCACCAGCCGGACTTTGCCGGTCTGCCCGCCGAGGTCAGCCGTCTCTATTTGGCGAGTCTCCTGATCCTGCGGACGCAGATCGACAACGGCGGCGCCATCATTGCGGCGAACGATTCCGATATCGCCTCCGCAGTGCGCGATACTTATTCCTATATGTGGCCCCGCGACGGCGCGCTGGTCGCCCATGCCATGAACCTGGCCGGGTACTTGCCCATCACCCAGGCCTTCTTCAATTTCTGCCGGGAGATTCTGAGCAAGGAAGGCTATCTCCTGCACAAGTACAACCCAGACGGCACCCTGGCCTCGAGTTGGCATCCCTGGGTGCGCGACGGGCATAAGGATTTGCCGATTCAGGAGGACGAGACGGCGCTGGTTCTCTGGGCCCTCTGGAATCACTTCGAACGGTGGAAGGACGTCGAATACATCAAGCCGCTGTACCGGTCGCTGATCGTCCGGGCCGCCGACTTCATGGTCGGATATCGGGACAAGAAAACCGGGCTTCCCCTCCCCTCCTACGATCTCTGGGAAGAGCGTCGTGGAGTCCTGGCGTTCACCACTGCGGCGGTCTGGGCCGGCTTGACGGCCGCCGCGAGCTTTGCGCAAGCCTTCGGAGAAATGAAACAGGGCGAGCAGTACCTGGCCGCCGCGGCCGAGATCAAGGCCGGCGTGGAAGCGGTCCTGTATCGGCCGGAACGGGACCGGTTCGTCAGGATGGCCAACCAGAGGCCCGATGGGAGCTGGGAGTTCGACGAGACGCTGGACGCCTCCATGTTCGGGCTCTGGTACTTCGGGATGTTTGGGCCGGACGATCCGCGCATCGTCCGCACCATGAAGGCGATCCGGGAACGGCTGTGGATCAAGACCGGCGTCGGCGGCGTGGCCCGCTATGAAAACGACTACTACCACCAGCAGAGCCAGGATGTGGCCAATGTGCCCGGCAATCCCTGGTTCATCTGCACGCTCTGGCTGGCCCAGTGGACCATCGCGACAGCCGTGAAACGGGGAGATCTGAAGCCTGCGGCCGATGTGCTGACCTGGTGCGTCACGCATGGGCTGGCCTCGGGGGTCCTGGCGGAGCAAGTGCACCCAGAGACCCATGCCCCCCTGTCCGTGTCGCCCCTGACCTGGAGCCATGCCACTTTCGTGGCGACAGTGCAGGAATATCTGGTCAAGTGGCGGGCCCTCTCCGGTTAGTCTGCGTGCGGGAGCAAGTGATGGCGAAAGGCAAGGCCGAGCCGCCGGCTCGGATCAAGACGTTGGCCGTCGATATCGGCGGGAGCGGAATCAAGGCGCTGCTGCTGGATGAATCCGGCAATCCCTTGACGACCAGAAGCCGCGTGGAGACTCCCAAGCCGGCCACGCCGAAGGCGGTGCTCGACGTGATCGCCGGTCTGGCCAAGGCGAAGGGGCCGTTCGAGCGAGTGTCCGTCGGCTTTCCCGGCGTAGCGCGGCAAGGTGTGACGGTGACGGCGCCCAACCTGGATGCGAGCTGGCAAGGCTACAAGCTGGCGGCTTCGCTGAAACGCATGCTGGGGAAGCCGGTCCGTGTCGCCAACGATGCCGATGTGCAAGGGTTCGGGGCGATCGCGGGTCGCGGCGTCGAAGTGGTTATGACGCTGGGCACCGGCATGGGGTCGGCTCTCTTTGTGGACGGCCGCCTGCTTCCGAATCTGGAACTGGCCCATCATCCGTTCCGCAAGGGCATGACCTACGAAGAGCAGCTCGGCAATGCGGCGCTGAAGAAGGCGGGCAAGGACAAGTGGAATAGCCGGCTGGGCAAGGCCATTCAGGCGCTGGACGCCCTCTTCAACTACGATGTGCTCTATATCGGCGGCGGGAACAGCAAGCACATCACCATTCCCCTCCCCTCCAATGCGAAGATCGTCCCGAACGTGGCGGGGCTGCTCGGCGGTATCTTTCTCTGGCGCTAGCTCAGGCTGCTGAAAAAACTCTCCGGCTTCGTTCTCGGTCGCTTGGCTGGACTCGCTGCGGATTCCGCGGAGGGTTCGCCTAGAACAACTCGATCTTCTCGCCGCGGGAGCACTTGAGGGTTTCGGCGGCGATGCCTTCCTTGACGAAGACTTCCACCTGCCCGTTGCTGTTGATCAGGGCTTTGGGATCGGCCTTGTCCCCGTCCGCGTAGCAGCCGACGAGCCCCTGGATTTCGACGCCGGCGAGACGGATCGTGACCTCGGAGCTGGACTTTCTGGTCACCCCCTGCAGTTCTTTGAGATGCAGCGGGGTGATGTTCGAGATCAGGTTCCCGTAGCGATCCACGTAGACGATTCGGCCGGTCAGCACCTTGTGGGCCACCGCCGGTTCCTCGATGGGCAATTTCACATAGTCCCGAATCAATCGCCCACAGGAGCCGGGGGACTGGCCTCTGGTCAACCAGGCGGCCGCCGGCGCGAACAGATCCCGCCCGTCGAAGGTGGCGCCTTCGGAGTCCAGCCGGTACTGCTTGTTCTCGATTACCCGGACTTCCACCCCGGTTTCTTCCTCGAAGATGTAGCTGAGCAGCCCGTTGTCCGGCGCGATAAAAAAGTAGCGGGAGGTCGTTACGAGCAGCGGCCGCCTGGTACTGCCGACGCCCGGGTCCACCACGGCGACGTGGACGGTGCCGTCCGGGAAGTAGCGGTAGGAGGATTTAAGCAAGTAGGCCGCCTCTTCAATCTGCTGCGGCGCGACCTCGTGGGAGAGGTCTACAAGGCGGGCTTGGGAGTTGATGTTGAGGATCACCCCCTTCATGCTGGCTACGAAGTAGTCGCGGGTGCCGAAGTCGGTCAGGAGCGTGATGACGGAAATGGCGGAAGGCATAGTCGCTACATGCGAGTTGGAAAGTCGGCGAGTCCGAAAGTCGGCAAGTCCAAAGCCTGGATGCAACGGTCAGACTTGTTGACTGTACGGACTGTCCGACTCATTTAGAGTGTCTCGAACCGGATTTCGCAGACTTCATACTCCACCACCCGGGCCGGAGTCGTGACTTCGACCAAGTCCCCGACTCGTTTTCCGATCAGGGCCTTGCCCACGGGCGATTGGACGGAAATCTTTCCGTCCTTGAGGTCGGCTTCGTCCTGCCCGACCAGGGTGTACTGTTTTTTCTGCTTTGACTCGTTCTCGACGATCAGAACCGTAGCGCCGAAGACCACGGTCTCGCTGGACAGTTTGGAGGTGTCGATAATCCGCGCATCGGACAGCTTGTGGTTCAGTTCGCTGATCCGCGCCTCGATGAACCCCTGCCGTTCCTTGGCTGCGTCGTATTCGGCGTTTTCGCTCAAGTCGCCGTGCGCGCGCGCCTCGGCGATCGCTTCGATGACCTTGGGCCGCTCCACCTTGTGCAACCGGTCCAGTTCCGCTTTCAGCGCGTCGTAGCCCTTCTTGGTAATCGGTGTCGGCATTGTTACCCCTTAATGGTGAATGCAAAATGTTGAATGATGAACGGGAAACGGTGCGTCTGTTCGTTCATCGCTCATCATTCATCGTTCAACATTCCCTGCGCGCATGGTATTCCTGGAGCGACCGAATCGTCAATGCTTTGCGGAGCGACGCGTCGATTCCCAGGGCGGCAGCCAGCGCGCCGCGCATGGTCGTATAGTAGGGCAAGCCTTTTTGCAGCGCCTCGCGCCGGATCGAGGCGGAGTCGGCATGCGACGCCTCGCTCCCGACCGTGTTGATGACCAGGCTGATCTCGCCGTTCTTGATGTGGTCGACGATGTGCGGGCGCCCCTCGGTGACCTTATTGACCGCCTGCACCGCGACCCCCTGGTCGCGCAGGTAGGCGGCGGTGCCGCTGGTGGCTTCGATCTTGAATCGGAGGCGCTGCAGGTGCCGCGCGACGTCCAGGGCCGCCGGCTTGTCCTGGTCCTTCACGCTCAGGAAAACCGTGCCGCCGCGCGGCAGGGCCACGCCGGCGCCGGCTTGGGCCTTGGCAAAGGCCCAGCCGAAGTCCCCGTCCACGCCCATCACTTCGCCGGTGGATCGCATCTCCGGGCCGAGGAGCACGTCCACCCCGGCGAATTTCATGAAGGGGAAGACGGCCTCTTTCACCGCGACATGGGCCAAGGGCTTGGTTTCGGTGAAGCCGAGTTCGTGGAGCGTCCTGCCCATCATGACTTTCATGGCCAGTTTGGCCAGAGGGACGCCGATGGCCTTGCTGACGAAGGGCACGGTCCGCGAGCCGCGCGGGTTCACTTCGAGCACGAAGACTTTGCCGTCCCGGACGGCGAACTGGGCGTTCATCAAGCCGATCACGCCCAGTTCCATGGCCAGTGCGGTGGTCTGGAGGCGAATCTCCTCCACCACCGCTTCACCGAGCGTATAGGGCGGGAGCGAGCAGGCCGAATCGCCGGAATGCACGCCCGCCTCTTCGATGTGCTCCATGATGCCGGCGACCACGACCTGCCGCCCGTCGGACAGGGCGTCCACATCCACTTCGATCGCATCTTCCAGGTACTTGTCGATCAGGACCGGATGGTTGGGCGATGCGGTGACCGCCGAGGTCATGTAGCCCCTCAAGCCGGCCTCGTCGTAGACGATGCGCATGGCACGGCCGCCCAACACGTATGAGGGGCGGACCATCACGGGGTAGGTAATGGCGGCGGCTCTCCGGACCGCTTCCTCCACCGAGCGGGCGATGCCGCTGTCCGGCTGGCGGAGCTTGAGTTTTTCCAGCAAGTCGCGGAACCGTTCCCGGTCCTCCGCCCGGTCGATGGCGTCGGGGCTGGTGCCGAGGATTGCCACGCCAGCTTGCGCCAGCGGAAGGGCCAGCTTGAGCGGTGTCTGCCCGCCGAACTGGACGACCACGCCCAGCGGCTGCTCGACCCGGATGATGTTCAGCACGTCCTCCTGCGTCAAGGGCTCAAAGTAGAGCCGGTCGGAAGTATCGTAGTCGGTGCTCACGGTTTCCGGATTGCAGTTGACCATGATGGTCTCGACCCCCTCCTCGCGGAGGGCGAACGCGGCATGGACGCAGCAGTAGTCGAACTCGATGCCCTGCCCGATCCGGTTCGGGCCGCCGCCCAGGATCACCACCTTCTTTTCCTTGGTCGGAGCCGCCTCGCATTCCCGCTCGTAGGTGGAATAGAGGTAGGGCGTCTTGGCTTCGAATTCCGCGGCGCAGGTATCCACCCGCTTGTAGGTGGCGCGGATCGCCTCGGCTTCGACCGGCGGATTGATGCGGCGCTCGCGGAGGGTCTTGCCGTCCATGCCGTTCAGTTGGCCGATTCGTTCGTCCGAGAAGCCGAGCTGCTTGGCTTCATGGAGAAGGTCATGGGTGATGGGTGATGCGTGAGGGGCGGAAGAAACCAGCCGGTTCTCGAAACGCACAATTTCCTGAATCTGCTCCAGGAACCAGGGATCGATTTTGGTGCGCTGATACAATTCCTCCGTCGGCAGGCCCAGCCGCATGGCGTCCGCCAAGTGCCAGAGCCGGTCCGGGTGGGGACTTTTCAGACGGTCGCGGACTTTGGCCGTCAATTCCTCCCGGTTGGCCTTGGCCGGGATTCCCCGGTCCAGGCCCAGCAGGGAGACCAGGCCATAGCGGTCGATCTCCATCGAGCGGACGGCTTTCTGCAGCCCCTCCTTGAACGTGCGCCCGATCGCCATGGCCTCCCCGACCGATTTCATCTGGGTCGTCAGCGTCGGGTCGGCGCCGGGAAACTTTTCGAAGGTAAAGCGCGGGATTTTCACGACGACGTAGTCGATGGTCGGCTCGAAGGAGGCTTTGGTCACGCGGGTGATGTCGTTGGTGATCTCATCGAGCGTATAGCCGACCGCCAGTTTCGCCGCGATCTTGGCGATCGGAAAGCCGGTGGCTTTGGAGGCCAGGGCCGAGCTGCGGGAGACGCGCGGGTTCATCTCGATGACGACCATCTCGCCCGTGTCCGGGTGCAGCCCGAATTGAATGTTGGAGCCGCCGGTATCCACGCCGATCTCGCGGATGATCCGTACGGCCGCGTCACGCAGGGCCTGGTATTCCTTGTCGGTCAAGGTCATGGCCGGGGCCACGGTGACGCTGTCGCCGGTGTGGATGCCCATCGGATCGAAATTCTCGATCGGGCAGACGATCACGACATTGTCTTTGAGGTCCCGCATCACCTCCAGTTCGAATTCCTTCCAGCCGATCACGGACTGCTCGATCAGAATCTCCCCGACCGGGCTGGCCTGCAGCCCCCATTCGACGCAGCGCCGGAACTCTTCGATGTTGTAGGCGATGTTCCCGCCGGTTCCGCCCATCGTGAAGGAGGGCCGCACGATGGTGGGAAACCCGATCCGGTCGAGTTCGCGTTCGGCTTCCAGCAGGGTCCGCGCGACGGCGCTCTCCGGCGTCTTCAGTCCGATCTTCCACATGGCCTGCCGGAAGGCCTCGCGGTCCTCCGCCTTGTGAATCGCCTCGGCCGAGGCGCCGATGAGCTGGACTCCGTACTTGGCCAGCGTGCCGCGCTTGGCCAGGCCGATCGCGGTGTTCAGGGCCGTCTGGCCGCCCATCGTCGGCAGCAGGGCGTCCGGCCGCTCCCGTTCGATCACCTGCTCCACCACGTCCAGGGTGATGGGCTCCACGTAGGTCCGGTCGGCCAGCTCCGGATCGGTCATGATCGTGGCCGGATTGCTGTTGATCAGCACCACCCGATAGCCTTCTTCCTTGAGGGCCTTGCAGGCCTGGGTGCCGGAATAGTCGAACTCGCAGGCCTGCCCGATGACGATGGGGCCGGAGCCGATCAGGAGAATGGTTTTGATGTCGGTGCGTTTAGGCATACAGTAGCTGTCAGCCATGAGCTGTCAGCAGTCAGCCTCTTCTCAGCAAACTTTCTCTGTAGCTGAGAGCTGATAGCTGTCGGCTGTTGGGCTTCCTTTCCCTATCATCCCGGCATCGGCCCGATTTGCGGTTTGTAGATCGGCTTCGGAGCCGGCACGTCTTGAACCGGGACGGACCCGTCCGGCAGGCGATAGAAGCGCATGGCGTCCGGCAGCCAGGCTTCGATCTGGTTGATACGGGTGGCGTCCGACGGATGGGTCGACAGGAACTCCGGGATCGCGTTTTGCGTGCGGAAACAGAGTTTGCCGATCATCTGCTTGGGGCAGCCGCTCATCCGTTCCCAGAAGGGCACCGCGGCTCTCGGATCGTAGCCGGCCTGGGCCATCAGGCGAAGCCCCACGAAGTCCGCTTCCGATTCCTGCTTGCGATTGAAGGGCAAGGCCACGCCGACGCCATAGGCGCTCTGGAGACCTTGCATGGCGGCGGGGTCGATGGCTCCGGCCGCCGAGGCCGCCATGGTGCCGACCTGCGCGATTTGTTCCAGGATGCCGCGGCTCATCCGTTCCGCGCCGTGACGTTGCAGCGCATGCGCGACCTCGTGCCCCATTACCGTCGCCAGCCCGTCGTCGTCGCGCGTCAACCGGAGAATGCCCGTGAAGACGGCGACTTTGCCGCCCGGCAAGGCAAAGGCGTTGATCATGCGATCGTCCTGGATCACGGCGAATTCCCATTGGTACTCCGGCTTGCGGGCCGCCTCGGCAATACGCTGCCCCACCCGGTGGACCATCTCGTTGATCTCGTGGTTTTCGTTCAACTGCGTTCCCCGCAAGACCCCGCGGAAGGCCTGGACGCCCATTTCCATCTCGCGCTCCTCGGAGATGAAGATGAGCTGGTCGCGGGCCGTGCCCGGCGCGCGGACACAGCCGGTCAGGGATTCGAACAAGCCGAACGCGGCGCCGGCGCCCAGGGCCGTCCAGAGGCCGAACGCGCCGCGCGCACCCAGGCATAAGGCCGCGCGCCGCCCGATCGGCGTGGCCGCCAGCCGATCCCAGGTGTCGGCGCGGGGCGAGGCTCCTGTCTGTCGTTCCGCGTTCATCATTCGGCGTTCAGCGTTGTCGGACCGTCAGGGCATCCAGAGATACATGAACTGGGGGGCACCGCCGCGAACCAGTCCCATCAGATCGAAGCTCGACAGGGAGCCCCAGCCGGCGCTCCCGCTCGTCCCCATGAATTTCGCGTAGATGTTGGGACGGTATTCGCCGGCCCGGCGGTACACCACCACTTTCGCCTCGGCCACGCCGGCTTGCTGCTTGGCCAGATCCACGGCGTCATCCAGATAGCCGATGCCGTCGACAAGCCCGACCGCTTTGGCCTGTTCCCCCGAATAGATGCGCCCATCGGCCAGCTTGCGGATCTGCTCGGCGGACAGGTTCGGCCGGCCTTCCTTCACAACGGCCAGGAACCGTTCATAGAAGGAATCGATCACCGATTGAAAGATCGCCCGCTCGTCGGCCGTCATGGCCCTGAAGGGAGAGCCCATGTCTTTTTTCGGGCCGGACGTCACGGCCCTGGCTTCCAGGCCGATCTTGTCCATCAGTCCGTGGGCGTCCATGGTGAGCATGATCACGCCGATGCTCCCGGTGACGGTCGAGGGATGGACCAGGATCTTGTCCGCCGCCGCCGCCACGTAGTAGCCCCCCGAGGCGCCGATGTCCATGATCGAGGCGATGATCGGGACCTTGCGCTTCTCGCGGAAGACTTTCAGCTCATGATACATGATGTCCGACGCCGTGACGGTGCCGCCCGGGCTGTTGATGCGCAGCACGATGGCGCTGACCGCCGGGTCCTCCCCCGCGCGAGTCAGTTCTTCTTTCAGGCGGGCGACCAGGTTGGGCTGCTCCACGAGCCCGTCGCTATCCTGAGCGCTGATCAGGCCGGAGAGTTCGATGAGGAGCACCTTGGCCTTGCCGCTCCCGCCTACCTCTTCTTCCTTCAGCGGTCCGGCTCCGGGGAGCAGGTTGATCGTGATGCAGCCAGACAGCAACAGCAGGGCCGCGGCGATGGCCAGGCCGGGCGCCGCTCCGGCGCGACCATTCGTGATTCCCTCAGGCATGGTGTGTCTCCATCATCTGGGCAAATTGGCGGAATAAATAGGCCGAGTCGTGCGGCCCGGGCGAGGCTTCCGGATGATACTGCAACGACAGGACCGGATGGTCCAGGCAGGCCAGTCCCTCGATCGAGCCGTCGTTCAGGCTGAGGTGGCTGACGGCCACCCGTCCGAACTTCGTGTCCACCGTGGCTTCGGGCTTGGCCGGATCGAAGGGCTTGGGCAGCTGCACCGCGAAGTTGTGGTTCTGGGCGGTGATCTCGACTTTCCTGGTGCGCAGGTCCATCACCGGGTGGTTGCCGGCGTGGTGGCCGAAGGTCAACTTGTAGGTCTTGAGCCCCAGCGCCAGCCCAAGAATCTGGTGGCCCAGGCAGATGCACAAGAGCGGGCGCCAGCCGATCAACTGCCGGAGCGCCTCCGCCGCATAGGGCACGGCCTCCGGATCGCCGGGCCCGTTGGAGAACATGATCCCGTCGGGATGCATCGCCTTCACGGCCTCGGCCTTGGTCGAGGCCGGCACGACGGTGACGGCGCAGCCGACGTCCACGAGCCGGCGAAGAATGTTCTGCTTGACGCCGAAGTCATAGACGACCACCCGGAAGGGCCGCTGCCCTGCCCGGCCCGGCCGGCCATGATCGCCGTTCGTCGAGGCCTCCGGCGGCCAGGCGCCGGAGCCTTCCGTCCATTCGTAGGGCGCGGCGCAGGTGACGGTGGCGGCCAGGTCCCGGCCCACGATGCCGGGAGCGGTCCGCGCTTTTTCGGTCGCCCGCTTGGGGTCGAGATCCACGTGCGAGATCACGGCTTGCTGGCAGCCCCGGTCCCGCAAGTGCCGGGTGAGGGCCCGGGTGTCCAGTTTCTCGATGCCGACGATGCGCGATTCCGTCAGATACTCGTTCAGGGCCAGCTCGGCGCGCCAGTTGCTCGGCTTGCGGCTGGACTCTTTGACCACGAACCCGTCGGCCCAGATGCGGCGGGACTCGACGTCCGATCGATTCACGCCGTAATTGCCGATATGGGGGCAGGTCATGGTGACGATCTGGCCTTTGTAGGAAGGATCGGTCAGGATTTCCTGGTACCCGGTCATGGACGTATTGAACACCAGCTCGCCGACGGTTTCACCCGCAAAGCCGAGCGCGCGGCCCTCGAAGACCGTCCCATCCGCCAATGCCAGAATTGCCTTTTTCATCGTCTACCGTTCAGCGTGTGACTAATTTAGAGTTGAGAATGGACAATTGAGAGTTTAGTTTCCAATTCTCCATTTTCAATTCTCCACTCTCAACTTAGTGTTCGCTTTCACCGCCAGCAACGCGATGCCGAACCCAAGATTCACCACATACAAGGCGCGGACAATCATGTGCGTCCGAAAGAAGGCGTCGTAGGCTTCTTTCTTGGCCGCCTCCCCCTGCGCCGCAAAGGCCTGTTCCTGGAGCGTGACGGACATCGGCCCCAGCACCAGGATAATGAGCGCGGCCATGGCGATCATCAGACTCAAGAGTATGCCCTCCGTTCGGCCCATCCGACTCCCCGCCTGCGTCGAGTCCCCGCCCATACGGCTCTGCCGAACCCGCCAGCCGGTCGTGCCGGCCAGGACCACGATGGCGGCGAGGGTCAGCCGATTATACCCGTCGAAGACCCTGGTGAGGAAGCGCCCGCCCGGCTCCATCCCGAAGGAGTTGAAGACAGCCGGAATGACCGCGCCGATGATCACGACCAACCCCCCCACCCAGACCGCCAGCGCGACCAGCTCCAGCGCATGACAGACGATCAAGCCCCGCTGGCCGCCGCGAGCGAGCATGCTCAGGCTGACTCGTAGACCGTCCGTCCGGCCACGAAGGTCCGGAGCACGCGGCCCTTGACTTTCCAGCCGGCGAAGGGCGTGTTCTTGCTCTTGGACCGGAACCGGGACGGGTCCACTTCCCAGCCCTGCTGCTGGTCCACGATCACCAGGTCCGCATCCGCGCCGGGAGCCAGGCCGCCTTTGGCGAGGCTGAAGGCCTTGGCCGGCTCCGACGTCAGCTTGGCGACGGCCTGCTCCAACGTGAGGACGCCTTCCTCCACCAGGGCCAGGGTGAGCGGGAGCGCGGTCTCCAGGCCGACGATGCCGAAGGGCGCATCCGGGAACTCGCGCTGCTTGTCCTGGACCGCATGGGGCGCATGGTCCGTGGCGATTACGTCGATGGTTCCGTCCGCCAGCCCCTCCTTGATGGCCTGTACGTCCTGCCAGGCGCGGAGCGGCGGGTTCATCTTGGCCAGGGTGTTGAAACCCCGGACCGCCTCCTCGGTCAGGGAAAAGTGATGCGGGCAGGCCTCGGCCGTGACGCAGATGCCCCGGGCCTTGGCCTCGCGCACCATCCGCACCGACCCGGCCGTGCTGACGTGGGCCAGGTGCAGCCGGGCGCCGGTCAGTTCGGCCAGCGCAATGTTGCGGGCGACCATGACGTCTTCCGCCGCGGCGGGGATGCCGGCAAGGCCCAACTCCGTGGACACCAGCCCTTCGTTCATGCAGCCGCCTTCGGAGAGGTGCAGGTCTTCGCAATGGTCGATCACGGGCATGTCGAAAGCCAGCGCGTACTCCATGGCCCGCCGCATGACCATGCTGTTCATCACCGGCCGTCCGTCGTCCGAAATCGCCACGCAGCCGGCGCGCCGCAAGTCCCCGATCTCCGCCAGTTCCTTCCCTTCCGACCCTTTGGTAATGGCGCCGACGGGGAAGACGGAACAATTGCCGGCGGCGCGGGCCTTTTCCAGCATGAATTCCGTGACGGACTGGCTGTCGTTGACGGGATTGGTGTTGGGCATGCAGCAGACCGAGGTGAAGCCCCCGGCCACGGCCGAGGCGCCGCCGGTGGCGATCGTCTCCTTGTACTCGAAGCCCGGCTCCCGGAAGTGCACGTGGAGGTCCACGAAGCCGGGCAGGACGAGCTTGCCGGTCGCGTCCACGACGGTGACGGAACCCTTGTCCCGGCCGGCAGCGGCCAGAAGGTTCTGGCCGACGGCGGCGACCTTGCCGTTTTCGATCAGGACCTCAGCCGGGCCGTTGAGCCGGCCCGGATCGATGACCCGTCCGCCTGTGATCAGGATGGTCATGTCAGTACCTCAGTTGAAAAGTCTATCAAGTCGGAAAGTCGAAAGTCGTGAAACCCGGACAGTTCTTGAGACTTGATCGACTTTCGAACTTTTCGACTCATCGCTCAATTCGCTCCCGCTAACAGGTAGAGGACCGCCATACGGACGGCCACCCCGTTGGTGACTTGATCCAGAATGACGGAGGAGAAGCTGTCCGCCACGTCCGGCGCGATCTCCACGCCCCGGTTGATGGGACCCGGATGCATGATCATCGCGCCGGCATTGGCCAGCCTGACACGGTCCGCCGTCAGCCCGTAGAGTCGGGAGTATTCGCGGATCGTCGGAAACAGCGCCCGCCCTTGCCGTTCCAGTTGCAGGCGCAGCATCATGATCACATCCACGCCGCGCAGGGCCTCGTCCATGTCGTAGTGGATCGTGGCGCCCAGGCGGTCGAGGAAGGCCGGAATCATGGTGGGCGGGCCCACGGCCCGGACTTCCGCCCCCATCTTGGTGAGAGCATAGATGTTCGACCGGGCCACGCGACTGTGCGCGATGTCCCCCACGATGGCGACCGTGAGCCCTTTGAACGTCGGGTGCTTCTCGCGCATCGTAAACAGGTCCAGCAGGGCCTGGGTCGGGTGTTCGTGCCACCCGTCCCCGGCGTTGATGACCGAGGACTTCACGCCGCGGGCCAGGGTCTCCGCCGCCCCCGCCGCCTGGTGGCGCAGCACGATGATGTCGGCCTGCATCGCCTCGATATTGCGCGCCGTGTCCAGGAGCGTCTCGCCTTTGACCACGCTGCTGGAGGAGGGGGAGAAGTTGATGACGTCTGCGCTGAGCCGCTTGGCGGCCAATTCGAACGAGGTGCGGGTCCTCGTGCTGGGCTCGAAGAAGAAGTTCACCACGGTCTTGCCGCGGAGGGCCGGCACTTTCTTGATTTCGCGGCCGCTGACCTCCTTGAACGAGTCGGCGGTCTCCAGAATCAGCATGATCTCGTCGGGCGACAGCGAGGCGATGGTCGTGAGGTCTTTCTGTTTGAGGCTCATGGCGCGCCTCCGTTAAGAATGACAACCCGGTCCTCTTCCCCTTCTTCTTCAAGGAACACTTGCACGTTTTCGTCCCGCGAGGTGGGGATGTTCTTGCCGATATAGGTGGCCTTGATCGGCAATTGCCTGTGCCCCCGGTCCACCAGCACGGCCAGTTGGATCTCGGCCGGCCGTCCCAGATCGATGAGCCCGTCCATGGCGGCCCGGATCGTCCGTCCGGTGAACAGCACATCGTCCACCAGCACGACCTTCAGGTCGGAGATATTGAACGGGATGGAAGTCTTGCGGAGGACCGGCTGGTCTTTCCGGAGCGCCAGGTCGTCCCGGTAGAGGGTGATGTCCAGATCGCCGATGGGGACCGTCCCGCCTTCGATGCTCTGGATCCGTTTGGCCAGCCGGTGGGCCAAGTGGACGCCGCCGGTCCTGATCCCCACCAGGGCCAGCCCCTCGACCCCCTTGTTTCGCTCCAGGATCTCATGGGCGATGCGCGCCAGGGCCCGCGCCACTTCGTGCCCGTCCATGATGAGCTTCTCGTGTTTCTTTTCGTGTTGAATCATGGGCGGCAGGTCGGAAAGTCTGAAAGTCCGAAGGTCTGAAAGTCGCACACGGTATGACGTTCAGACGTTTGACTTTTTAACGGAGGTAGAAACAAAAAAACCCTCTCGCCGGACCACGGCAAGAAGGTTCGGTTGTCGGCGTCGGCGCAGTACAGGCCGCTTCGCATAGTCACGCTCCTTGCTCACCTCACTGGATGAGCGTTAAAGGCAGCACATTGTACGGGGTTGGATGCCGGAGTGTCAAGAACCGACGTGCGTGCGACGGAGATCGGAGCGGGACAGGCGATGCCTCAATGCCCCGCTCTGCTCACACTCTCACCGCGACAGAGGGCCTGCCAGAGCGGGAGCCGGTCGGCGAGGCCGCAACCGGCGAGATATTCGAGGTCCATGAGGTGGACAGGCTCCCCCATGTCCATGGCTTGGGTTTCTTCTTCCGCGGCATTCGCCACGTGCACGGCGGCCAAGGCGATTGAGTGCGAAGCGGGGCAGCAGGACGGTTCATGGTGGTAGGCCACCGCATCGACGATCGTCTGGCTCAGGCTCCATTGCCCGAGCAGATACCCCCCCACATCCGCGTGTGTGGCGCCGAAAACTTCACGTTCCGCCACCCATTCGGACAGCCCTTGATCCTGCATGATCGCGAGCATATCCCGGTATTGATGAGGCAGGTTGCTGGCCAGGACGAGCGTGCCGACATCGTGCAGCAGTCCGGCCGTGAAGGCATCCTCCGTCATCGCCTGTTCGGCGTCTTCCTCCTTCGCGATGGCGCGCGCGTGCATGGCGGTGGTCATGCCGTGCTGCCAGAGCGATTCCAACGAGAAGAACGGGAGCTTTTTCTGGTCGAACTGGGCGAAGACCTTGGTCGAGAGCGCCAGCGATTTGAGAGAGTTCAGTCCCAGCAATGCGACCGCCTGGGTCGGGTTCGACACGCGGCCGCGCAGCCCATAGAGGGGCGAATTGACGACCTGCAGGACTTTGGTCACCATGCCCACGTCCTTGGCGATGATCCGCGCGGCCTGCTCGACGGACGCGTCGTCGGCGTGCAAGCCGTCCATCAGTTCGCGGTAGACGGACGGGAGGCTGGGGAGTGTCTGCATGTTTGCAAGCAGCTTCCGGAGAGGCTCAGGGGTCAGGAGATCGGAGGTCTGGTCCATTGCGGTCCTCTCTTCAACCGGACGTGTCCAGTTCGCGGGCGTGAATCTTTCTCTGGTGCTTCATCGGTCGAATCTTGACGGAACTTGAAGGGCGCCGGGGGTGTGCGGGGCGGTTAGCGCTTGGTTGCGAGGTACAGCATAAGGTCCGGTTTGAGGCGGGATTTTGGAAGGATTGTACGGTGCATGGCGAAAGTCGGCAGTTGTTCAACCGGTGTCTGCTGAAGGACGGTCAGGCCTGAAGAAGCAAGATGGGGCTGGGCGGTAGCCGGCGCGACTAGAAAGGCGAATCCGCCGGGGCGCAGGGCCGACGCGATGCGGCGGCAGGCCGGCTGGAGTCGTTCCGGCGGGGAAAAATCCTGGAAGGGAGCCCAGACGAAGAGCGTATCGTACGGTTCTTTGTAGGCAAATTCGCCTTGATCGGCTGCCGGAAGGAATCGAAAGCTGGGCAGCCGATCCAGATGGCCGGCCTGGGCCAGTTGATTCCAAAGGACCTGGGCCTGTTTTTGGGCAAAGGCCGGGCGGCGGTACAGGATCGTGTGGTTGCAAGGCCCGTCCAGTCTGAGGCAGGTGGTGACGGCCGCATCGAAGCCGTCGATCAGGACGCCGGTGCTTCGGCCGACGCGCGATGATAATTCCGGCACTTGCTCGATCATGTCCTGGAGGTAATCGGCGACGAAGGGCTGACTTTCCAGTTCGCCGATCTCCCGGTCGTCGTCCGGATAGATGAGGACCGCCGCAAAGGCCTGGGCCGGCTCGATAGGCGGGAGCTGTCCGCCGAATACCGACTGCCACCCCTCCCCTGTCCCCGCGCCTTTCTGAGAAGGGGACACCGTGTCCTTGATCGGGCCCCAGGAAGGGTTGAGTGGGACGCGGACGGTTTCCCGGCCCTGTTGAAGCAGCAGCGCTCCGCCGCCGACCGTGACTCGTCGCTCGCAGGGGGCAAACCCGTTCGGGGCCGGTTTGACGAAGGGCAGTCCTGCCGGATCGTCGGCCTTGGTGGCTTTCTGGACTGTGTCCCCTTTAATGGTGACGCAGAGCCGGTGCGTCCGGTCGACATAGCGTCGCGGCGGATCGGGCGCGGGCAGCCAGAGCACTTCATGGGAGCGGGATTGATCCATGAAGATCGGAAACGGATCGCCGCCGCGGGGCAGGCGCGGGGTGAAAAACGCGCTGAACAGCCGGTAGGCCGCGTCGGACGGATAGGTCGGGATGCCGCGGTACCGGAGCGGCAGCGGCTGGGCCTGGCCTTCGTTCTGGTCGTCGTAGAGCCCCCGGATCAGCTCGAAGGCGGCCGAGCCGGTGCCGGGCAGGAGCGACTGGAACAGTTCCACGACCGGCAGGAAGTCGATCCGGCTCCAGTGCATCGCGCCCATGCAGGCCATGAAGCGGGCCCGGTCGAAGGTTCCCCCGTCCAGGATGTAGAAGGCGTCCTTTTTATGCCGGATGGTGGCCTGGCCGCGCGCATCGATGACCAGGTCCTCGTCGCCGTAGAAGAATTTCACCTCTTCGAACGGGACCTGCATCGCCTGGGCCGCCATCTGCCGGAGGTCGTCGGCACGCAACCGTTGCCACCCAGGTTTTTTGGACAGGTCCAGTTGGGTCGAGTTGACGAGGCCGCCCGGCTTGAGCCCCACCCACTGGCCCCAGTCCAGACACAGGCGGGCGCGGAGGAGCGACGCCCGGCCATCAGGGGCCGGGCTCCATTCGCATTCGTGCAGGGGCTGGCCCTCCGGATCGGTGGCCAGAAAGCGCCGGTGGTCCGGCCCGTAAAAGACCAGATGCCCGCTGGGTCGGCGGACAACCTGCCCGCCGGCTGCAGCTAGGTCCTTCGCGAAAGCGAGATTGGATGGAAAGGTCAGACTGTCTGGTTGAGTCAGGACGGAGCGGATCTGAGGGTCGTCGGACATCTATTCTCTGACTTGTCCGCTTCCATACACAACAAACTTCGAGCAGGTCAGTTCTTCCAGCCCCATCGGACCCCGGGCATGGATGCGGGTGGTGCTGATGCCGATCTCCGCCCCGAGCCCGAACTGGTAGCCGTCGTTGAGCCTGGTCGAGGCGTTGATCATCACGGCGCTGGCATCCACCTCGCGGAGGAAGCGCAGCCCCTGTCCATAGTCGTTGGTGATGATGGCCTCCGTGTGGCGGGAGCCGTACTTGACGATGTGCTCCATCGCTTCATCCATGTTCTTGACCACCTTGACCGCCAGGATCAGGGCCAGAAACTCCCGGCCGTAATCCTCCTCCGACGCAGGCTTGGCCTCCGGGCTGATCTGGCAAGTCTTGGCGCAGCCGCGCACCTCCACCCCTGCCGCGCCGAGCTCCTTGATCACGTCGGGCAGGAACGCCTTGGCGACTTTTTCGTGCACCAACAGCGCTTCCATCGCGTTGCAGGTGGAGGGGCGCTGAACCTTGGCGTTGACGCAGACAGTCTTGGCCATGGCCAGATCCGCGTCCATGTCCACATAGGTATGACAGACGCCCTTGTCGTGCTTGATGACCGGAATGCGGGATTCTTCCGTGACGGTTTTCATCAGGGACTCCCCGCCCCGCGGGATGATCAAATCCACGTATTGGTCCTGCTTGAGCAGCTCCAGCGCCACCTCCCGGTCCGTCCGGTCCACCAGCGAGATGGCTCCCGCCGGCACCCCGGCTTTTTCCGCCGCCTCTGCCAGCACGGCGGCGATGGCTCGGTTGGAGTGGATCGCTTCCGACCCGCCCCGCAGGATACAGACGTTGCCGGACTTGAGGCAGAGCGCGGCCGAGTCGGCGGTGACGTTGGGGCGCGATTCATAGATGATGCCGATCACGCCGATGGGCACGCGCACGCGGCCGACCAGCATCCCGTTGGGCCGCTGCCACATCTTGAGCGATTCCCCGACCGGATCGGGCAGCTTGGCGACCTCCCGCAGGCCCTTGGCCATCTCGGCGATCCGCTGGGGCGTGAGCCGGAGGCGATCGGCGAAGGCCTTGTCCTTCCCTTTCTCGCCCTCCTCGAAGACCTTCAGGTCCTCCTCGTTCGCGGCCAGGATATCTTCTGTCTTGGCTTCGAGCCCGTCCGCCATGGCGAGCAGCGCCTGGTTCTTCACGGTGGTCGAGAGCGAGGCCAGCTTCCCGGCGGCGGAGCGGGCCTGCTTCACCAAGTCTTCGATGTATTCCTGGTTCGTCTTGGGCGGAGCTTTGGGAACGAGGGCCTCGGGCGAGACCGGTTCGAGCGAAGCGTCCGACGCATCAGTGAGCGGAGCCTGTGTGTCCATAAACGGGGCGGTCCTTACGGAGTCGGTGATGACCTGTGTGCTGGTTGACGTGGAATGAGAATACTCTGTCGTTGTTGAGGGCGTCAAGGTTAGGGAGCGGGTCCCGTCATCGGCGCTGCCCGCCGAGAGGGGAAATGGAATAAGATGCGAAAATTTTGGCGAAAATGAGCGCAGAGCCGGCTTGACAGTGAGAAAGGCCGCTTGTTATGGTGGCGCCCGTGCCGAGGTAGCTCAGTTGGTAGAGCACAGCCCTGAAAAGGCTGGTGTCGACAGTTCGATTCTGTCCCTCGGCACCATACCGCACTTCGTGTGATCCGCGCGCTTAGTATCGTTTTATGAATCTACTGCGCGCGGAGAAACCCTCCAGTGTTTCTTTCTTCAACTTCCTGCAGCGCTCGTGATGTGCGCGGCGGAGAAAACCTCCAGTGATTCTCTCTTCACCTTAGATACGTCCGCATGCCGCCCGAGAAGATAATCGAATGATTGAAAACTAAAGGCTATTGAAGGCGTCGATGGAAAGGTCCGCCTGGCGGAGGAGTTTGCGCAGGAGCCCAAGGCCGAGCTCGTCATGTTGCGGGATGGATAGCGTGTATTCGTAGTCGGGCTTCACCATCATGACGTGAGATCCGCGTTGCCGAGCCACCGTCTACCCTGCCCGTTGAAACTTCTGGACGGCTTCGGCACCGGAACAGAGCCGAAGCGAAGGGGCCATTACACCACAACCTCAACGGTTTGGGCCGGGTCAAACGCCTGCTTCGCCTCCATCACTTCAAGCCAGCCCTTGATCGCTTCCTTGATATTGACCAGGGCTTCATCCCGAGTTTTCCCTTGAGACAGGCATCCGGGCAAAGCTGGAACTTCGGCCACATAATATCCCGTTTCATCCTTCTCAACGACCACATGCAATTTCATGGTTCGCTCCTTAAGCCTTTGGGACAACTCGCTTTACCGGCAGATCATAGCATGAACTGACGTGGGGGGGGGAGTCTTCGACACCCCCCTGCTATCCCTGAGTAGTATGAAGCCGCCGTTCCACTTTCTTAGGATCTGCGCACTCCAAGAATAACGCAACAGCTTCTTTTAGGTTTGCCGTAGCCTCCTCGACAGTATTCCCCTGACTGGCTACGTCTAGCTCCGGGCAAAGGGACACATACCCATCGCCTTCTTTTTCGACAATAGCAGTGTAACTGTTTACAGCCATGAGCTGGCCTCCTCTCACCTAGCTTGGAATTATAGTCTAGGCAGCGAACGAAGCCTACAAAAAGAACGGGGGGCTTGCGACACCCCCCTGCAGGATGATCAACTTGTGCTACTTCGATCATTAGTAACAAATGAAGCGGGGGCTCCGCCCTCGAACCCCTGCAGCGCCACCCCTGTCCGGTCCGTACCGTTCAGAAGTTTTTAGAAAGCCGGCTGAAGTAGAAGGCGGCGATGGCGGCCGAGGCGGCGACGTTCAAGGATTCGATCGCCTGACTGACGGGAATGTGGAAGCGGACTGATGCCTGTCGCAGCGTGGCTTCCGACAGGCCCCGGCTTTCGTTCCCGAAGGCGAGCACCGCACGCTCCGGCAGGTTTGTGAGGTCCGTGATAGGGCGGCTGGTCTTGCCGGCCGGCACGGAAGCCAGGAGCGCGCAGCCCTGTCCCACCAACTCGGCCACATTCTTGATGTACAGCACCGGCAGTTTCAGGATGCCTCCGGCCGTCGCCCGCACGACCTTGGGGTTGAAGACGTCGGCCGAATCGGCCGAGAGCCAGAGGGCGTCGAGCCCGAAGCCCAGTGCCGTTCTCACGATCGTCCCGACGTTGGCCGGGTCCTGCAGGGTCTCGCCGTAGAGCCCCAACAACGATTGTCGCCCCAGCAATGCCTGTCGGTCCCAGGTCGGTTGCCGCACCACCGCCAGCATGCCGGATGGACTGGTGACGTCCGACAAACTGTCGAAGGTTGAATCGCGGCAGGTGTGGATTGGGATGGACCCGTGCCGCAAGATCTGTTTCACGCTTGCATCGGCCCGTGCAAGCCGGCTCTCTCCGATCACCAGGGCCAGCAAGGCAGTCGCGTCAGACGTGAGCAACTCAAGAATCGGTTTCTCCCCTTCCAGCACGAAGGCCTGCTCCCGGTCTCGTTCCTTCTTCTGCCGCACGAGCGAGCGGACGAGCTGGGCCTTGGCGGCGGTGAGCGGTTTGACGGAATGAGCTGGCACGGGCTCTCCTTTGCAGACCAGCAGTACCGGGATGGCGCGACCCTGTCAAGCGGTTGCGTGTCGCTTGGTGATTCGCTATCATCCGCCCATGCCGATCGGCTCCACCGTCCAAGCCTGGCGCCTCTCGAAACGACAGTCCGTTTCTGGGCTGGCCGACAAAGCCGGCCTCCCCTCCTCGTCGCTGGAGGCGATAGAAAACGGCGAGCTGGATCCGCCTGTCTCGACCCTGGAATCGCTGGCGAGGGCGTTGGGCATCCCCGTTCCCTGGCTCTATGGCGATCCCAAGCAGTTGACGTTGCTCACTACAGACCCGGATGGGGAGCCGGTCTTCGTTCCCTCGGAGGCCTCGGTGGACCCGGTCACAGAACGGGTGCTGCAAGGCAGCAAGGAAGAACGGGAACTCTATGTGCTGCTGACGGCCCTGCTCCAAGGCGGCGAGCCCAAGCTGGTGCGCGCGGCAAAAGCCAGTCTGCGCAGTCTGGTCAAACAATCCCGGCAAGCCACAGTTCCCTGGCAATCTCGTCCTCCTGGGCACTTTGAACCTCCCTCCGATTGACGGGACCTTTCTCGGCCTCTAGCGCTTTGCCACTCCGGTTCGATACAGCATCCACGCCACTCCCGCGACCGCGAGCAGTCCCGGCCAGGCGCCGAGCGGCGGCGTGGCGAAGATCCTGAACGGGTCCGATCCAAGCGAAGGCCAGAGGCTCCCGAGGGCGATGGGCAGGGCCAGCAGGATGCCCATCAGGGCCTCGCCGGTCACCAACCCCGCAGCGAACAGGAGCCCGCCGTTGTTCGATCCCTCCCCTTGCGGTTGAGCCCGATGGGCCAGTTCCGCGATCACCCCCCCCGATGAGAATGGCTGCGGACAGCTTCAACGGAAGGTAGATCCCCAGCGCCACGGCGAGCACCGGCGTACGCAACGAGGCGCCCCGCCTCTCCTGACGTCGGTCGAACAGGATGATCCCTGTCCCGATGGCTGCCCCCAGTCCGACAAGCGGCCAGGGCAATCCTTCCCCGAAGACCCCGCGCGCCAAACTGGCCATGAGCGTTGCCTGCGGGGCGCTGAGCGGGTGCGGATGGGCCTCCGTGACTTCGCCGATTCCGTACTTGGCTTGTAGGAGCGCCAGGACCGGCACGATCACGATGGCGGCCACGGCCACGCCGACCACTTGCATGATCTGTTGCTTCCAGGGCGTGGCGCCGACCAGGTGGCCGGTCTTGAGGTCTTGCAGATTGTCCCCGCCCATGGCCGCGGCGCAACAGACGACGGCGCCGATCAGGAGCGTGGCGGCAGGGCCGGCCGGATTCCCCTGCCCCATGACCAGCACGAGCAGCAAGGCTGCCAGCATGATCGTGGCGATGGTGACTCCGGACACGGGGTTGCTGGAGCTGCCGACCAGCCCGGCCATGTAGGCGGCGACGGAGGAAAAGAGATAGGCGGCGACGGCCATCACCAGCGTCATGCCGATCGCCACGCCGATGCGCCCGACCACCAGCGCGTAGATGATGGTCATGGGGATGAGCGCGAGGAGGAAGGGGCCGACGATCCAGGGGAGCGAAGCGTCCTGTTCGGTCCTGGGGATGGCAGAGCCGGAACCGGGACCGGCCGCTCGGTAAGCCTGCTTCACGGTCAGCAGGCTCTCGTAGATCGGCCGGCGCAACTGCACCAGGGTCCAAAGCCCCCCGACGAGCATGGCACCGATGCCCACATAGCGAATATGGCCGCTCCAGACCGACTTGGCCTGGGCCAGCGCGTCGGTCCCGTCCGGCAGCCCGTTCACCAGCCCGTACAAAGGCATCAAGACCAGCCAACCTAACACGCCGCCGAAACAGACGACGACGGCAGTCCTGAGCCCGATGATAAAGCCCACGGCCAGCAACGCTGGCGAGAGGTTGACGCCTGCATAGACGACGGATCGCCCGATCCTGGTGGCTCCTTCCAGGGCTTCCGCCCAGAGGCCCAGGCCGCTTTCTCCCAGCTTGACGGCCCCGCCCAGCAAGGCGGCGGTCAGCAGGGTCTTCACTCTCTGTCGCGCCCCTGCGTCCGACGAACCGGCCGATGGCCCGGCCCCCACTTTCAACACTTCGGCGGTCGCCACCCCTTCTGGGAAGCGCAGATTGGCCCGGACGATGAGGGCATGGCGGAGCGGGATCGTGAAGAGGACGCCCAGGAGGCCGCCGACCAGCGCAATGGAGGCAGTCTGCCAATAGTCGAAGCTGGTCCAGTAGCCGATCAGGATCAGGGCGGGAATGGTGAAAATGACGCCGGCCGCCAGCGCTTCGCCGGACGAGGTGGCCGTCTGGACGATGTTGTTCTCGAGAATGTTGGAATGGCGGAAGAGCCGCAGCACGGCCATGGACAGGACGGCGGCAGGGATGGAGGCGGACACGGTCATGCCGGCGAAGAGGCCCAGGTAGGCGTTGGCCCCGGCCAGCACCGCAGCTAGGACGATCGAGAGGATCAAGCCTTTGAGCGTGATCTCCGGCAGCTCCGTCTCAGGAGGAATCACGGGCTTGTCCGGAGAGCTTGTCTGGGTGGGCGGGCCGGGCTGGTTCGGTTTCATCGGGGCGATTATAGTACAATCGGCCCGACAGTGGCGGTGAACCGGACGAGGAGAAGAGCATGGCGGAGACGAAGACCATCGGTTCTGTGTTGCTGGAGCGGTTGCACGGGCTTGGGCTGAAGCATATCTTCGGCGTCCCCGGCGACTATGTGCTCACTCTCTACAAACTGATCGAAGAATCGCCCATCAAGCAGGTGGGGATGACCAGGGAAGACTGCGCCGGCTTCGCCGCAGACGCCTACGCGCGGATCAGAGGCATCGGCGGGGTTTGCGTCACCTACTGCGTCGGCGGATTGAATGTCGTCAATGCCATCGCCTGCGCCTATGCAGAACGGTCCCCAGTCGTGCTGCTCACCGGCTCGCCGGGGCTGGCGGAGCGGGTGCGCAATCCTTACTTGCACCACATGGTCCGCGACTTCTCCACGCAAAAGGAAGTGTTCGAGAAAGTGACCGTCGCCTCGGTCGTGTTGGACGATCCGCTGACGGCCGAGCGGGAGATCGACCGGGCCCTGACGGCCTTGGTGCGCTACAAACGTCCCATCTACATCGAAATCCCGCGCGATCTGGTGCACGCCCCCATCGAGGGACCGTCGCGCGCTCCGGCGAAGGCCGGCGAGGCGAGCGACAAGGCGGCCCTGGCTGAGGCGGTCGCCGAGGTGCGCGAAATGCTGGCGGCGGTGGAAAAGCCGGTGCTGCTGGTCGGAGCGGAGGTGCATCGCTTCCGGCTCCAGGACGACCTGTCGCGCCTGGTCGAACGCATGAACATCCCGGTCGTCTCCACCCTGCTGGGCAAGTCCGTGATCCGGGAGGACCATCCGCTCTTCGTGGGCGTCTACGGCGGGCTCATTGGCCGCGACGAGGTGCAGGAGTTCGTGGACCGGTCCGACTGTCTCCTGATGCTCGGGTCCATTTTAACGGACATCGAGGACCTGGGCACCCAGTCTCCCTTTTTAGCTGAGGGCCGCGCGATCCACGCGACCGCCGACGCCATCACCATCAAGCACCATCGGTACGAGGGGGTCTACTTCGAGGACTTCGTGAAGGCCCTGATCGCCGCGCCCATGCCGACCTTCCACGCGCGCCGCTTGCCTTCCCGCGATACAGGCAAGCAAGAGGCGCCGGCCGCCGGGAGCCAGGTCACGCTCAGCGGATTGTTTCAGCAACTTGAAAGCGTGCTGGATGAAAAGATGCTGGTGGTGGCCGACATCGGCGAGGCCCTCTTCGCCGGGGCCGACCTGCGCGTCCACAAGAGCGCGGAGTTCCTCTCCCCCGCCTACTATACGTCCATGGGGTTTGCGGTCCCTGCCTCGGTGGGCGTCGGGTTTGCCGACCCCTCGCTCCGCCCCATCGTGCTCGTGGGTGACGGAGCCTTCCAGATGACCGGCACGGAGCTGAGCACGTGCTTCCGCTACGGCCAGGCGCCGATCGTGATCGTGCTCAATAACCGAGGCTACGGCACGGAGCGGGAAATCCTGGACGGACCTTTCAACGATGTGAACGAATGGCGCTACGAAAAGGTCTGCGACCTGGTGGGCGGCGGTGTCGGCCACCGGGTGGCTACCCACGGAGAGCTGGTTCAGGCGCTCCTGGCGGCCCTGCGCGACAAGAAACAGATGCACGTGCTGAACGTCCTGCTGGACCAAGCCGACCGGTCGCCCGCCATGGTGCGGCTGGCCAAACGCCTTGCCAAACGGCTCTCACCGGGCAAGTAACCCGTACCTCCGGCGATCAATCCCACGACTATTTAGAGGTGCTGCCGGAATGCTGGCGGTAGAGGTGGCCTCGGTTGTTTGGACAGAATGTTCTCTTCCTTCAGTGGAGCCTCGCGGTGGTCTGCCTACGCGGCGGTGGGCCGTGCAGGCTGGGTCTCCCAGTACACGCGATCGGGCGTGCGTCCGTCAAGCGCGCGATGCGGCCTGATCTGATTGTAGAAGGTCACGTAGCGCGCCACCCCCTGGTGGGCCTCGCGGACGGTCTCGTAGGCGTGGAGATAGACCTCTTCGTATTTGAGGCTCCGCCACAGCCGCTCGACGAAGACATTGTCCCGCCACCGCCCCGTCCCATCCATACTGATCTGAATCCTGTGGTCGTTCAGGAGTCCGGTGAATTCCTGGCTCGTGAACTGGCAGCCTTAATCGGTGTTGAAGACCTCTGGTGTGCCATAGCGGGTGATCGCCTCCTGCACGGCTTCCACGCAGAAGTCCGTGGTCAACGTGTTGGACAGCCGCCAGGCCAGCACCCGGCGACTCGCCCAGTCCAGGACGGCACACAAGTACACGAAGCCACGCGCCATCGGGATATAGGTAATATCGGCGGCCCAGACATGATTAGGACGCGAGATCGTGAGGTCCCGCAAGAGATAGGGATAGACCCGATGGGCCGGATGTCGGCGGCTCAGATGCGGCTTCCGATACAAGGCTTCAAGCCCCATGCGGCGCATCAGGGTGGCCACATGTCGCCGCCCCACGGCCTGGCCCGCTTGCCGTAAGAGCTCGCGCAGCATGCGCGCCCCAGCAAACGGATACTGCAGATGCAACTCGTCGATCCGCCGCATCAGTGCCAGCGCCGTCTCTGAGATCGGCGTCGACTGGTAGTAGGCGGTCGAGCGGGCCAGTTTCAGCAGCTGGCATTGCCGCCGCACCGGCAGTGGATGGGTGCGATCGATCATGGCTTTGCGCTCCGCAAGCCCGCCTTGGTGAGCGCCCCTGACCTGGCCGGGCCAATTGGGTCCAGGGTGAATGTTAGACTGGACCGTCACCGGGGAGGTCAGGATCATGCCCAAGAAACGGTATACGCCTGAGGAGATTATCCTACATCTGCGGACGGTTGAGCT
>Ga0233425_10000767_pt1 | contig 79218 bp, 72 predicted proteins | sample Watercolumn_Towu_2_FD_181712 | JGI IMG/M metagenome (GOLD analysis project Ga0233425, IMG submission 181712) | Freshwater microbial communities from Lake Towuti, South Sulawesi, Indonesia - Watercolumn_Towuti2014_140_MG | ecosystem: Environmental > Aquatic > Freshwater > Lake | place...
AACCAGCGCGAACGGTGCGACCCCCATACCCGTCACGCTGCTTGACGAAGGGGGTCCCTTTTGCACGCCGATAGGGGGTCCTTTTTGGACGCCGATTGACAGGCGAGGTCGACGCGATGAAGCTCAAATCGTCGCTCACACTGTTCGAAGCAGTGCGGCCGTCCCCGCTGCTTGCTGCGGCTCTCGATCGCTGGTTCGACGGCGAGCGCGACGACAGGACCCTACGGCTTCTAGGCAACAGCTGACTCCGCTTGACGAACGCTGCGATGAAGCGGAACATAAAGCGAACATGTGAGTCGATGCTGACAAATGCCCGCCCTATCTTTCTCTCCCGATCGGACGAGGTCCGAGCAAATCGCTGCGCTCCGCGCGGAGCTGGAGAGTGCGCGTGCGCTGCAAGGCCCACGCCTGCCCTTTGATATCCCCGCTCTCGACGACAGGCTGGCCAATAACGGGCTGGATGGTGCCGGCCTACACGAAATCGCGGCGGCATCGGCCAGGCTCAACGATGACGCTGCCGCGACGCTGTTCATAGCGGGCATCGCCGCGCGCTTTGCCGCCGACCCCGGCCTTACCGTGCTGTGGGCGCTGACGAAGTTCGACCTGTACGCCCCCGGCCTAGAGCAGGCCGGGCTTGGCCCCGCCAAGATACTCTACGCCCAAGGCCGGAAGGACGCCGAGGTTCTCGCGCTTGCCGAGGATGGTCTTCGCGATGGCTCGCTCGCCTGCGTGATTGCAGAGGTGAAGGCTGCCGATCAGACCGCGACGCGCCGGCTTCAGCTGGCCGCTTCAGACGGCAAGACCCCGATCCTCCTCTACCGACGACATCGGTCGCGCGGGCGCTGTCCGCTTGAAGCGCCGTCGTCTGCCCTGACGCGCTGGCGTATCGGCTGCGCGCCATCGACGCCGCTGCCCCATGCCGGCATCGGCCGTGCCCGCTGGTCGATCGAGCTCGTCCGGCAGCGGGGCGGCAACCCTTTTTCCCTCGAACTGGAGGCTTGCGATGCCAAGGGTCGCCTCGCTCTGCCTGCCGCAACTCGCCATCGAGCGGTTGCGGCGGTCGCAGCGTCCAGTCAGGCCGCCTGAGGGGCGTCCCACTCCGGTAGTGCCGCCTTTGCTGCCGGCGATCGACGATGATCCGGGTGCCTGCTCGGTGCCGCGCGGCGGCGGCTGGCGGCCCGGCGCCCGCTGGGCGCGGGACGGCGTACTCGGGCGGCGTTCCCAGGCGGCAGACATTGAGGCGCTGCCCGCGCATCAACAACCAACCATGCGCGAAATGGGTCGCCGCAGCGAAGCCGCCGAACATCCGTTCAAGGCGATGCCACCCGATGAAGGCGCGCCCGGTACGGCACCGCTGCCGCCTCCCACATGGTCATCACTATGGGGGCGTCCGACCATCTTGATCACGCGCATCGGCCAGCGCGATGTCGTGACCTCTGCCTGTCGCCAAGCGCTCGATTTGGGCCTGCGACCCGGCATGGCGACGGCACATGCCCGTGCGCTCGTGCCGGACCTCGATGTCCGTGATGCCGAACCGGACAAGGATCGGGCCTTTCTCGACCAGCTCGCGCTACACGCTGTCGCGCGCTGGACGCCGAGCGCCTGCGTCGCTGCGCCTGACGCGCTGTGGCTTGACCTCACCGGCACTACCCACCTGTTCGGCGGCGAAGCGCGGTTTTGCCGCCGCCTGCTGGCCTTCCTGCGCCGGCTCGGGTTCACCGCGACGGTCGCGATCGCAGGGACGCCCGGAGCGGCCCATGCGCTTGCCCGTTACAGTGGCGAGGCGGTCACGATCCTTCCCGAGGGGTTGGAGACACAGGCGATCGCGGATTTGCCGCTGTCAGCGCTCCGACTCACGTCCGAGGCGCTCACCGCCGCAGGACGTTTTGGCCTCGAACGCATTGCCGACCTTTATCCCATGCCGCGCGGCCCGTTGGCTAAGAGGCTCGGCATTCACACCGTGGAGCGGCTCGATCAGGCGCGCGGGAGCCTTGCGGAGCCGATTACGCCGGTCATTCCGTTCGAGGCGCCGCTTGCCGAGCGGCAGCTGCTCGAGCCGATCGGCACCGCAGAGTCGATTAGCCAGGTCATCGCCGATCTTGTCGACGATCTTGTCGGCGTTCTGCAGGCGCGCGGCCTTGGCCTGCGTACGGCAATTCTCACGTGCCTGGTCGTCGATGGCGGAGAGCAACGGATCGGGATCGGGACGGCGCGGGCGACGCGCGACGCCAAGCACCTCAAGCGGATGCTGGGCATGCGCATCGAGCGCATTGATCCGGGTCTCGGGATCGAGGCGATGAGCCTAGCCGCGCCGCGCGTCGAGGCGTTGGCACCCCAAGCGCTCGACGCCGGCTTTGGCGAGGAGGGCCGTGCGCCCGATCTCGCGCCGCTGGTCGATCAGCTGGGCGGCCGGGTCGGCGAGCAGGCGCTGTTTCGGCTCGGCGCGGTCGAGAGCGATGTCCCCGAGCGCGGATTTTGCCGGCTTGATCCGCTGGCTGAGCCAGCCGGGTGGCCGGCATGGCGGCGCCCCGCGCGGTTGCTGCGCCGTCCCGAGCTGCTTTCGAATGTGGTTGCGCTGCTTCCCGACCATCCGCCGCGACGGTTCAGCTGGCGCGGCTCGGCCTATCGGGTCGTGGCGGGCGACGGACCCGAGCGCATCCACGGTGAATGGTGGCGCAATGCCAAAGAGATGTGGGCGGTGCGCGACTATTTCTGCGTCGAAGCCGAAGGCGGAAACCGCTTCTGGATTTTCCGGCGAGGCGACGGCGTCGAGGCGCCGACGGGCGATCTCAGATGGTACCTGCACGGGCTGTTCGGTTGATGGCCACTTATGTCGAACTTCAGGTGACGAGCCATTTCTCCTTCCTGCGCGGCGCTTCCTCGCCCGAGGAACTGTTTGCCGCTGCCGCCCTGCTCGGCCAAGGGGCGCTCGGCCTTGCCGATCGCGGCAGCGTTGCCGGCGTGGTCCGTGGCTGGGACGGCCAGAAGGCGACCAATGTCCGCATGATCCCCGGCACCCGCGTCGATCTCGTCGATGGACGGGCGCTCCTGCTCTATCCAACCGATCGGATCGCTTGGAGCCGGCTGACCCGACTGCTGTCGATCGGCAAGGCGCGCGGCGGCAAAGGGTTCTGTATCCTCGAATGGAGTGATCTCGCGACGCATGCCGAGGGGCTGGTGGCCATTCTTGTGCCCGACATGCCGGATGCCACGACCGCAGTCTGGCTAGCCGAGCTGCGCGTGCTGTTCGGCACGCGTGGCTATTGCGCGCTGTCGCTGCGGCGGCGGCCCGATGACATGACGCGGCTGCACGCGCTTGATGATTTAGCGCGATATGCCGGGGTCCGCAGCGTCGCGACTGGAGACGTCCTTTATCACACGCCCGAGCGTCGACCGCTCCAGGACGTGATGACGGCAATCCGGGAAAAGACGACGATCGACGCGCTTGGTTTCCGGCGCGAGCGGTTCATGGACCGCAATCTGAAGTCCCCTGAAGAAATGGAACGGCGGTTTCGGGATTTTCCCGATGCGATCCAGGCCAGCGCCGATATTGCCCACGCATGCCGGTTCGATCTCGGCGAGATTCAGTACCAATATCCGTATGAGCAGGTGATGGAGGGGCGGACCGCGCAGGAAGCGCTGGCTGCGCTCACCGAGGCGGCGGCCGCAACCAAATTTCCCCAAGGCGTGCCGGGACGATACCGTCAGCAGATCGATCATGAGCTCAAGCTGATCGATCAGCTCGGCTACGCGCCCTATTTTCTGACCGTCAACGCGATCGTCGCGGAAAGCGTGCGGCGCGGCATCCTCTGCCAGGGGCGCGGCTCGGCGGCCAACAGCTGTGTCTGTTATTTGCTTGGCATCACCTCGATCGACCCGATCCAGCATGAACTGCTGTTCGAGCGGTTCGTATCGGGCGAGCGCCGCGAGCCGCCCGATATCGATGTCGATTTCGAGCATGAGCGGCGCGAAGAGATCATCCAGTGGATCTACGAGACCTATGGCCGCGACCGCTCCGCGCTGACTGCGGTCGTCACCCGCTACCGCACGCGCGGCGCGGTCGCCGAGGTCGGCAAGGCGCTGGGGCTGCCGCGCGACCTGACCAAGATGCTGACCGGCCTGGTCTGGGGCTGGTCGATGGATGGCATTCCGCAGGAGCAGATCGAGAGCCTCAACCTCAATGCCGAAGACCATCGCCTGAAGCTGACGCTCGATCTCGCGCGCCAACTCATCGGCACGCCCCGGCACCTCTCGCAACATCCCGGCGGCTTCGTGCTGACCCAGGACCGGCTCGATGACCTCGTGCCAATCGAGCCCGCGCGCATGGAGGATCGCCAGATCATCGAGTGGGACAAGGACGATATCGACGCCCTCAAATTTATGAAGGTAGACGTCCTCGGCCTCGGCATGCTCGGCTGCATGAACCGTGCCTTCAACCTGCTGGAACAGGAAAAAGGCATCAAGATAACCATGGCCGACCTGCAGGACGACGATCCGCAAGTCTACGCGATGATCCAGAAGGCCGATACGCTCGGCGTCTTCCAGATCGAGAGCCGCGCGCAGATGTCGATGCTGCCGCGAATGAAACCGCGGGAGTTTTACGATCTGGTCATTGAGGTGGCGATCGTGCGGCCGGGGCCGATCCAGGGCGATATGGTCCACCCGTATCTTCGCCGGCGTGAGGGCAAGGAGAAGCCTGAATATCCCAAGCCCGAGCTCCGTGCCGTGCTTGAGAAGACGCTCGGCGTGCCGCTTTTCCAGGAACAGGCGATGAAGGTCGCGATCGTCGGCGCTGGGTTCACCGCGGTCGAAGCCGATCAGCTGCGCCGGGCGATGGCGACCTTCAAGCTTACCGGCGGCGTCAGCCATTTCTATGACAAGCTCGTCGGCGGCATGATCGCGCGCGGATACCCCAAGGACTTTGCCGAGCGCACCTTCAAGCAGATCGAGGGGTTCGGCTCCTATGGCTTCCCGGAAAGCCACGCCGCTTCATTCGCGAAGATCGCCTATGCATCCTGCTGGATGAAGCATCATCATCCCGATGTGTTTTGCGCCGCACTGCTCAACGCTCAGCCAATGGGCTTCTATGCCCCCGCGCAAATCGTCCGCGATGCCCGCAACCATGGTGTCGAGGTGCGGCCCGTCTCGGTGAACGACAGCCATTGGGACTGCACGCTCGAACCGACCCGCGGGCTCACCATGGCAGTGCGGCTTGGCTTCGGCCAAGTGCGCGGGCTCGCCAATGTCCATGGCGCCGCGATCGTCGCGGCCCGTGGACCTGGCCGCTATGACAGTGTCGAAGAGGTCTGGCGCCGCGCCGGTACGCCGCGGGCAGCAGTCGAGCGGCTGGCCGAAGCCGACGCCTTTCATTGCTTCGCCGAGGACCGCCGCCAGGGTCTGTGGAAAGTGAAGGGTCTTGGGGAAGCCCCGCTGCCGCTGTTCGCGGCCGCCGACGAACGCGAGCAAGGCTTCTCGCCCGAAGGTCATGAGCCGCATGTGGCATTGAAGCCAATGACGGCCGGCCGGGACGTTGTCGAAGACTATCGCTCACTTGCATTATCGCTACGCGGACACCCGCTTCAGTTCCTGCGCCAGGAGCTCGACGCCATGCGGATCGTGCGCTGTGCCGATCTGGCCACGATCCGAGACGGGCGCAATGTCGAGGTCGCCGGCGTCATCCTCGTCCGCCAACGGCCGGGCTCCGCCAAGGGCGTGCTCTTCGTGACGATCGAGGACGAAACGGGGGTAGCACAGGGCATATTGTGGCCTGACAGGTTCGAGATTTACCGCCGCCAGGTCATGTCCGCGTCGATGATCGCGATGCGCGGACGCCTCCAGAAGGAAGGCGAGGTCATCCACATCATCTGCGACCGCATCAGCGATCATGACGCGATGCTGCGCTCGATCGGACGGATGGACTTTTCGGTGGCGCCGGGTCGCGGCGACGGCGCCTCGCACGGCGGCGGACCTGATCCGCGTGATCCGGGTTTCCCGCGCGGCCGGACGCTTGCCTCGCCGCCGTTCGGCACGGTTGCCGAACAGGAGGAGATCGTCCGGATCCGCAGCCATGACTTCCATTGATGCAACGAGCGAGCGCACCGTGGGGACGATCGATCGCGCGCTCAATGTTCTGCGCGAGGCAGCCGCTGCCAAGGACAAGGTCCAAACGCGCGGCGTGGCCCTGGCGCTCTGGGTTTTGCGTGGCCACTGTCCGGCTGAATGGCTGGTCGCTTTCTGGGATGCGGCCGGATCGGATCATGCGATCGGGCGAAGCCAGGGACTGCACGCCGCGTACAACGGAATCGTGCGTCAGGTGCGGACCAGCGGCGGGCTTTCAAAGGAGAGCTGCGATGATCGCCTGTCCCGGTGAAATGGCGCGGGCGCTTTCCTATATTGGAGCCTTAACAATGACATCCGCACGGAAGAGCCAAGATGGCCAATGGCTGGGCGCCCGACGGCGCCGTTCAGGAACAGATCGAAGACAGCCTCAAGGATGCGCTGGCGAGCGCCCGCGCGCGACTGCCTTCAGGCGAGGGTCTCGACGAGTGCGAGGAATGCGGCGAGCCTATCCCGCCGGCGCGCCGGCAGGCGCTTCCTGGTGCTCGTACCTGCGTGGCCTGCCAGTCGGTACGCGACAAGCGCCCGAGCTATTCCGGCATCAACCGCCGGGGCAGCAAGGACAGCCAGCTGCGCTGAGGCATCGCGCATGAATTACCGGGGTTTTCTTGCCGCGCTGGCGGCGTGCCTCGCCTGGGCCTCACCAGCTCACGCCGATCCTTGCGAAGCTCCGCTTCCTTCCAAGGGCAGAATCTTCAGTGGCGTCGTCCGCTATGTCGGCGATGGCGACGGACTGTGCGTCGGTCCGGCAGGCCAGCCCCGCGCGTGGATCGAAGTCCGTCTCGCCGACTTCTATGCGCCCGAACTGAACGAGCCCGGCGGTCGCGACGCGAAGCGCCGTCTCCAGCGGACGGTGATGGGCAAGAGGCTGGTTTGCCGCGCAGACCGGCACAGTTATGATCGCGTCGTAGCGAGCTGCACCTTGGAGGGACGCCCGCTCGGCAAGCTCCTGCGCGATGCTGGCGGGGTCGAGGCTGGGCGCGGCTGGCCAAGATGACCGCGATGTTCGATCTGTTCGACGAGCCTGTCGTCGCCGGCCTCAGAAAGCGAGATGAGTTCATCACGGCGGAAGAAGAAGCCGCCCTGATTGGTCAAATCGACGCGGTGGATCTGAGTCCATTCAAATTCCAGCAATGGACCGGCAAGCGGCTGACGCGTTCATTCGGCTGGAGCTATGATTTCGAAAGCGGCCGCTTCGCGCCGACTGATCCCATTCCTGACTGGCTTGCACCGATCAAGGCGCGTGCGGCCCGGTTCGCTGGCCTTGAGACTGACGATCTCGTCCAGGCACTGCTGATCCGCTACGATCCGGGCGCCGGGATCGGTTGGCATAAGGACCGCCCGGTCTTCGAGCATGTCGTAGGCCTCTCACTCGGCAACGTGGCGACCCTGCGGCTGCGGCGCCGAACCGATCGCGGGTTCGATCGCGCCAGTGCCGAACTTGCGCCACGCTCGATCTATCATCTGTCCGGCGAAGTGCGGCATCACTGGGAGCACAGTATCGCCGCGATGGACCTGCCGCGCTGGTCGATCACATTCCGCAGCCTCTCCGAGAAAGGCCGGAGAGCATGAGCGCGCGTCGCGCGCGCAACTATCCGAAGACGCCGGATGGGCGCTATTTCGTCGTTAGGGGACGGTTGTGGCGCACCAGCAATCCAGCGCTCACGCCCGAACAGCGCGAACGGCTGGTCAAGGCGCTGATGACAGCGCGGCGATCAGTCGCGACCGCGCGACGTGATGGCGACGACGTGGCAGAAGCTGCAGCGCACGCAGCGGTCGATCGCGCAAAAGTGGCGCTGGGCGAGCGCGGGCCCGTCTGGTGGACTGACGGAGCGCCAGATCTGAACCGGCACATGGCGCGGACCACGCCCTACGCCGATTGGTTCGCCGGCTTGGACTGACGCCGCTTCCGTTTGGGCTTGTCGGAAAGCTCGATCCACACTGGCGCATGATCGCTGGTCTTCTCCCAGCCGCGCACATGGCTGTCGACCTGGGCGTCGGTCAGTCGGTCGGCAAGCGAGGGGCTTAGCAGAAGATGGTCGATCCGGAGGCCGGCATTGCGGCCATAGGCATTCCGGAAATAATCCCAGAATGTGTAGATCGTCTCATCGGGGTGGATAGTGCGCAGGGCGTCGGTCCAGCCCTGGCCGGTCAGCCTGAAAAAGGCGGAGCGCACCTCGGGCGCAAAGAGCGCGTCATCGAGCCAGCGCTCGGGTTTGTAAACATCGCGGTCGGTCGGCATGACGTTGAAGTCACCCGCGAGCATGACCGGTAAGCCGCTTTCGAGCAGGCTGGCCGCGTGATCTATCAGCTTGTCGAACCACGAAAGCTTATAGTCGAACTTCGGGCCTGGCCGGGGATTGCCATTCGGCAGGTAGAGGCCGCCGATCAGGATGCCATTGACCGCCGCCTCGATATAACGGCTCTGGGTGGCGTCGGGATCGCTGGGAAGGCCGCGCCTCGTCTCGTGAATCTCGCCGACGCGGCTGAGCATGGCCACGCCGTTCCAGCTCTTCTGGCCGTGCCAGATCATGTCATAGCCGAGGTCGCGGATGGCTTTTTCCGGGAATTTCTCTTGCGGCGCCTTCAACTCCTGCAACACGACGATGTCCGGCTCAGCTTCGGCAAGCCAGCGCAGCAACACCGGCAAGCGGCCGTTGATGCCGTTCACATTGTAGGTGGCGATCTTCACAGGTCGGGCAGCACCTGATCGGCGCGGCCCCAGCCGATAAGTGCTTTCGACGCAGCGCGCTTCACCAGCTCCTTGGCATCGCCGATATGGAAATGGGACGGCTTGTCGATCGTCTCCATCTCCTTCCACGTGATCGGCGCCGCCACCGGCGCTTCAGGACGGGCGCGCACGCCATAGGGCATGACGGCAGTCGCCCCGCGCTGGTTGCGCAGATAGTCGACGAAGATACGCCCCTTGCGCTGCGCCTTCGGCAGCGCGGCGGTAAAGTTATCCGGATCGCTTTGGGCCACCGCCTGCGCCAAGCGATGGGCAAAGTCCTTCACTTCGGGCCATTCTGCCTTAGGCACGAGCGGCGCGATCACATGGATGCCCTTGCCGCCCGTCACCATCGGGAATGTCTCCAGCCCGATTTGCTGCAGAATCTCGCGGAAGTGAAAGGCGGCTTTGCGCACGGCTTCGAAGTCGAGACCTTCATCGGGATCGAGGTCGAAGACCAGGCGGTCGGCCTTTTCGACATCCTCGATGCGGGCGCCCCAACCGTGAAACTCGATCGTGCCCATCTGGACGCAGGTCAGAAGCCCGTCGGCGGTGTCGATATAGAGATAGGGTTCTTCGTGGCCGTCCTTTTCGAGGATGCCGACATGTTTGACCGTTTCACCGAAACTCCCGGCATCATGCTTCTGGAAAAAGCATTTCTTGGCGCGGCCCTGTGGGCAGCGCACGAGGCTGATGGGACGGCTGCCGACCCACGGCAGCATGACGGGAGCGACGGCAGCATAGTAATCGGCAAGCTGACCTTTGGTGATGCTTGATTCCGGAAAGATTACGCGCTCGCGGTTGCTGACCTTGACGCTGGAAACAGCCGGCTCGGCAATGGTGCCGATGGGTGCCTCCGTCTCGAGCACCACCGCCTCCGGCTTCTTGTCCTCGCGCAAGCCGAGATAGCTTGGGTGCCGCAGCGTGCCCTCGTTCGTCATCTCGGTATAGGCGATCTCGGCAACGAGCCGGGGCTTGATCCAATGCGCGCCCCGGACTTCCGCGCGCGGGGCTTTCACGGTCGGCTTATCCTGTGCGAGCGGCCGCATCAGTCCTATCAGCTTGAACAGTTCGTCGGTATTGAAGCCGGTGCCGACTTTGCCAGCGTAGCGCAGCTCGCCGCCATCGTGGATACCGAGGATCAGCGAGCGGAACGAGCGCGACTTGTCCGACGGAGTCCAGCCCACGACGACAAATTCCTGGCGCTTGATGCACTTCGTCTTGAGCCATCCGCCCGACCGTGAGCCGATGTAGCGGCCGTCGGCGCGCTTCGAAATCACGCCTTCAAGCCCTGCATCGCAGAAACTGTGCAGCAGCTGCTCACCATTGCCGACGATGTGGTCGGAATAGCGGAGACGGGCGCTGCCCTCAGGAAGGATGTAACGAAGCTTCTGCTTGCGCTCGACCAGCGGCAGGTTCGTCAGATCCTCCCCGTCAAGCGAGAGGAGGTCGAAGGCAATGAAATCGATCGTGGCCGGCGCACCTTTGAGCGCGCCTTGCAGCGCCTGGAAGCTCGACCGGCCGTTTTCATCCATGACGACGGCCTCACCGTCGATGAGAGCGGCCCGAACCTCAAGCGAGGAAGCTTCGTCGACTATGCCGCCAAAGCGGTCCGACCAGTCCAGCCCGGATCGGGTGTAAGCGCGCGCGCCGCCATCGCCTACCGCCACCAGCAGGCGATAGCCGTCATATTTCATCTCGTGCAGCCAGTTCGAACCCGTGGGTACGGTGTCGACGAGGGTTGCGAGCTGAACGGGTTGAAACGGTGGGGGCGCAAGTTTGCGAGCCGGCGCGCTTCGCATCACCGGCTTCGCTGGAGTCTTCTTCAAAGCCGCGCGCGCCATCCCGCGCTCAGGAGCACATGTTCATGAAGGAGAGACTCCCTGTCGGAGGAGTCGTTCCCGCTCGGCGCTATTTCAGCTTCTGCGCGGCCGCGTTGAGCTTCTCACGATCGTTGCCGACGCGTTTGATCAGATCCTGCGCCTGATCTTTCGAAATGCCGTGCTTGCGGGCGAAGTAATTCACTTCATAGCCTTCGCCGCCGGCAACCTGACGACGGTCGGATCCGCCGCGCTTCGATTTATTGTCAGCCATATCCATTCCTCCTGACCGCTAGAATCCGCGAGAAATCACGAAGTTCCTCACCGGCGCGCGGGGTCACCAGGGATCGCGACGGGTGGAGGTACGACTGCCATCACGCTCCGGCGTCCCGGTCCGAAGCGCGGACCTGCGACGATACGACTCGAATGACTTCCAGCGCGCTTGTTACCTACCGAGCACGCATCGGTGGCAGCAATTGCTTACCGCCTCGGTGCTGCAGCTGGTTGGTGACCTACCCTTGTCTAGCCGTCGCTGGCCGTAGGTACGATCGACACTGAAAGCTGTTGTCCGCGCCGCAAAAGCGCATTCTTTACCTGTCTCCGACGCCGCCGGTGCGGCTCGAACCTACGGAGACACACCTTGTGACACAGCCTTCGGCCATCGTTCACGCTCGCAGCACCGCCATGCTGCGGAGCGCGCTGGGCCCGGCAATCGCCGGATGGCTCGACGAGCCTCAGGTGGCGGAGATCATGCTCAACGCCGATGGGCGGTTGTGGATCGACCGTCTCGATGGCGGCATGGCGGCGACCGAGGAACGGCTCACTCCTGCGCAGGCGGAGCGCATCATCCGGCTGGTCGCGCATCATGTCGGCGCCGAAGTGCACCGCAGTTCACCGCGAGTCTCGGCGGAGCTGCCGGAAGGCGGCGAACGGTTCGAAGGGCTGTTGCCGCCGGTGGTGATGGAGCCGGTATTCTCGATCCGGCGTCCGGCAAGCCTGCCGCTGGCGCTCGCAGATTATGTCGCTGCTGGGACGATGACCGGCACAGCCGCCGCGTATCTCGCCCAGGCAGTCGAATCCCGCGCCAATATTCTCGTCGCCGGCGGCACCTCTACAGGCAAGACGACGCTCACCAACGCGCTGTTGGCTGTCGCGAGCGCCGGCAACGACCGTATCATCCTGATCGAAGACACACGCGAGTTGCGCTGCGACGCCGCCAATGTGGTGGCGCTGAGAACTGCGCCCGGCGTCACCATGACGGACCTCGTCCGTTCGAGCCTGCGTCTGCGCCCGGATCGCGTACCGGTTGGAGAGGTGCGCGGGCCCGAGGCGCTCGACTTGCTCAAAGCCTGGGGCACCGGCCATCCCGGCGGGATCGGTACGATCCATGCGGGCACCGCGAGCGCCGCGCTCCACCGGCTCGAGCAACTGATCCTCGAGGCCATCGCCCATGTCCCCCGCGCGCTGATCGCGGAGACGATCGACGTGATCGCGGTGCTGACCGGTCGTGGCGTGGAGCGCCGCCTGTCTGAGCTCGTCCGCGTCGAAGGGCTCGCCCCCGACGGCAGCTACCGAATTCTCCCGCTCATCCCAGCCCAAGGAGCCGCATCATGAACCGAATAAAGACCATCCGCCGCGTCTGCCTCGCCTCCGTCGCAGCGCTGTACGCAATCCCCGCCTGGGCGGGTGGATCGGGCATGCCCTGGGAGACGCCGCTGCAGTCGATCGTCGACTCGGTCCAGGGTCCGGTCGCCAAGGTGATCGGCGTGATCATCATCGTGATCACGGGGCTGACGCTGGCATTCGGCGACACGTCGGGCGGCTTCAGGAAGCTGATCCAGATTGTGTTCGGCCTGTCGGTCGCCTTCGCCGCCTCTTCCTTCTTCCTGAGCTTCTTCAGCTTTGGCGGCGGGGCGCTGATCTGATGCCGGAGGATTTGCCTGGCTTCGCGGCGCCCGTGCATCGGGCGCTCGCCGAGCCAATCCTGCTTGCTGGCGCGCCCCGTGCGCTGGCGATCGTCAATGGCACGCTCGCAGCGGCGATCGGGATCGGCCTCAGGCTCTGGATCGCCGGCCTCGTGATGGCAGTGGTCGGACACGGTCTCGCCGTGTTCGCCGCGCGACGCGACGCGCAAATCCTTCCCGTCGCCCGCCGCCACATCGCGCTTCCCACTCTTTTCGAAAGCTGATCCCATGATGTTCCTGCGTGAACATGCCCGCCGCGCGTCGCGGCTCTCTGATTTCCTGCCATGGGCGGCGATGATCGCCCCCGGCATCATCCTCAACAAGGATGGCAGCTTCCTGCGCGTCGCACAGTTTCGCGGTCCCGATCTCGACAGCGCCACCCAAGCCGAACTGATTGCGACCTCGGCTCGCCTCAACAGCGCGCTCAAGCGGCTGGGCACTGGCTGGGCGATCTATGTCGAAGCGCAGCGGACGCCCACTCCCGGCTATCCTGCATCGCAAGGATTTGCCGATCCGGTTTCGACGCTGATCGATGAGGAGCGGCGCGATCTGTTCGAAGGCGGCGACGTCACCCAGCCCAATTTCACCAGCGCCTATTATCTGACGTTGCAATGGCTGCCGCCGGCCGACGATACGTCGAAGGCAGCGTCGCTGCTCTACGAAGGTGGCGCACAAGCGGTGGCCACTGCGGCCGATCATCTCGACGATTTCGAGCGCGATACGGGACGCGTGCTCGACATGATCGAAGGCGTGATGCCCGAAGCGGCATGGCTGAGCGCAGCCGAGACGCTCACCTATCTTCATTCGACGATCTCGACCCACGATCAGCGGATCGCGGTGCCTGAGACACCGATGCACCTCGATGCGCTGCTGGCGGATGAAGTCCTGGTCGGGGGACTTGCGCCGCAGCTTGGGTCCAAGCATCTGCGCTGCCTGTCGATAACAGGCTTTCCGGCCGCGACCGTGCCGGGGATGCTCGATGAGCTGAACCGGCTCGGGTTCGCCTATCGCTGGACGACGCGCGCGATCTGCCTCGACAAGGTGTCGGCGCAGCGCATGCTGACCCGCATCCGCCGGCTCTGGTTCTCCAAGCGCAAGAGCCTGGCCGCGATCATCAAGGAGGTGCTGACCAACGAGGCGAGCGTGCTGGTCGACAATGATGCAGCCAACAAGTCGGCTGAGGCCGACGCGGCGCTGCAGGATCTCGGCGCCGATATCGCTGGCTATGCCTATGCGACCACTACGATAACGGTGCTGGGCGACACGCCGCGCGACGCTGATCTCAGGCTTCAGGCGATCGAGAAGATCGTCCGCGGGCGTGATTTCGCATGCATCGCCGAAGGGCTAAACGGAATTGAGGCGTGGCTCGGCTCGCTGCCTGGCAACCCCTATGCCAACGTCCGCCAGCCGCCGATCTCGACGCTCAACCTCGCGCACATCATGCCGGTTTCGGCGGTGTGGGCGGGCCAGGAGCGCGACACGCATTTCGATGCGCCGCCGCTTTTCCATGCGCGGACGCAGGGCGCGACACCGTTCCGCTTCTCCCTGCATGTCGGCGATGTCGGTCACGAGTTGATCATCGGCCCGACGGGCTCGGGCAAGAGCGTGCTGCTCGCCTTCATGGCGCTCCAGTTCCGGCGTTACGACGGCGCGCAGATATTCGCCTTCGACCATGGCGGGTCGATCCGCGCGGCGACCCTCGCCGTCGGCGGCGAATGGCATGATCTGGGCGGCGCGCTCGGGGGCGATGCCGCGCCGGTTTCGCTGCAGCCGCTGGCACGGATCGACGAACCTGACGAGCGCGCCTGGGCGGCGGACTGGCTCGGCGCCATCCTCGCCCGCGAGGACTTCGCGATCACACCCGAGGTCAAAGAGCATCTGTGGACTGCGCTCGGCAGTCTCGCCGATGCGCCAGTGGCGCAGCGCACGCTTACTGGCCTGACCGTGCTGATTCAGGCCTCTGGCCTCAAGCGCGCTCTGGCGCCCTATACGCTCTCTGGCCCGTATGGCCGTTTGCTCGATGCCGATGCCGAGCATTTCGGGGAAAGCGATGCACAGGCGTTCGAGACCGAGGGACTGGTCGGCACGGCCGCGGCCCCGGCGGTGCTCGCCTATCTGTTTCACCGGATCGGGCGTCGCCTTGATGGGCGACCGACGCTGATCCTGATCGACGAAGGTTGGCTCGCGCTCGATGATCCGCTGTTTGGCCGCCAACTCAAGGAATGGCTGAAGACGCTGCGCAAGAAGAACGCGAGCGTCATCTTCGCGACGCAGAGCCTCTCCGACATCGAGGGATCCGCAATCGCACCGGCGATCATCGAGAGCTGCCCGACGCGGATCTTCCTTGCCAATGAGCGCGCACTCGAGCCGCAGATCGCCGGCATCTATCGCCGGTTCGGGCTGAACGATCGCCAGATCGAGATCATCGCCTCAGCGACGCCCAAGCGCGACTATTATTGCCAGTCGGCTCTCGGCAACCGGCTGTTTGACCTCGGCCTCGGGCCGGTTGCGCTGGCATTCGCCGCTGCCTCATCCCGATCCGACCTCAACGCGATCAACATTCTGCTCGAACGCCACGGCCCCACCGGTTTCGCCGAAGCCTGGCTGCACCATCGCGGTCTCGCTTGGGCGGCCGATCTCGTGCGCCAGCCCGTAACTGCCTCCAACCCCGAACAAGAGGAGATTTCCGCATGACGTCCCGTTTCTTCCGCCCGCTCCTGATCGGTGCCAGCGTGCTCAGCCTTGCCATCGCCGTACCGGCATCGGCGCAGCTCAGCGTTTATGATCCGACCAACTATGCGCAGAATGTGCTGCAGGCGGCGCGCGCGCTCCAACAAATCAACAACCAGATCACATCTCTGCAGAATCAGGCCCAGAGCCTGATCAACCAGGCGCGCAACCTGACCTCGCTCCCGACCAGTGCGCTGTCGGGAATACGCCAGTCAATCGACCGTACCCGGCAATTAATCGGGCAGGCGCAGCAGATCGCTTATAATGTCCAGGATATCGACCGGGTGTTCGACGCGCGTTATCCGGCCGGATCGCTCACCGGAACCTCATCGGGCGCGTTGGTCGAGAACGCGGAAACGCGCTGGCACGATGCGGTGGCGGGGTTTCAGGATTCGCTGCGCACCCAAGCGACGATCGTCACCAATCTCGGCGACACGCGTAGCCAAATCGATACATTGGTGACGGCTAGCCAGGATGCGACCGGCGCGCTGCAGGCCGCACAAGCGGGCAATCAGCTGGTTGCGCTCCAGACCCGCCAGCTTGCCGACCTGACGGCGCTGATGGCGGCGCAGAACCGCGCGGCGAGCATCGCAGCGGCGCGCGCCGCGGCCGATGAAGCACAGGGCCGCGAACAGACCAAACGCTTCCTCGCTCCCGGCCGCGGCTATGTCGCGCATGATGTGACGCTGTTCCGTGACTGAGGACCAGGCAAAGCCGGTGCGACGTCCGCGCGCCGGGATTGGCTGGCGGTCGGCCGCGGTCGCCAGCGGCGTGGGCGCGCTCGGCGTCATTGCGCTGGTTGCGCTCGCCGATCCCGCGCCGCAACCGCCGCGCTTCACGGTCGAGGACATCCGGAAGGTGGCCGAAGCCGTCGCGGTGGATCCGCTACGGGCCGAGCTGAGCCGGTGCCGGGCGTTGCCTGCCAACAGTAATGACGCTCGGTGCGCCGCCGCCTGGGAGGTGAACCGGCGGCGCTTCATGGGCGAGAGCCGCAGCTACGTCAGGCCGGTAGAGCCGCCGCCGATCGAGCCTGCGCCATCCGTGTCCTCGGAAGCCGCATCGGCGGCGCCCACCGACATCCCGACGCCGGAGCGCTGAACCATGGAAGGCACAGGCGTCATCGATCGATTTCTCGATCTCTTCGCGCGCTACATCGATTCCGGCTTCGGTCTGATCCACGCCGATGTCGGGTTCCTGGCGAGTTCCCTCATCGTCATCGACGTGACGCTGGCGATCCTGTTCTGGACCTGGGGTGAAGGTGAGGACATTGTCGCGCGGCTGGTGCGCAAGACGCTGCAGGTCGGTTTCTTCGCATTCCTGATCGCCAACTGGAACGGCCTGGCGAAAATCATCTATCTGAGCTTTTCGGGCATCGGCCTGAAGGCGGCCGGATCGGGCAACCCGAACGATCTTCTCCATCCCGGCAAGATCGCGCAGATCGGCATCGATGCGGGTCAGCCGCTGCTCGACCAGGCCTCGCTACTGGTCGGGCCGGTCGGCATCTTCACCAATTTCGTCCAGATCGCGGTACTGCTGTTGGCCTGGGCGATTGTTCTGCTCGCCTTCTTCATCATCGCGATCCAGCTGTTCGTCACCCTGATCGAGTTCAAGCTGACAACGCTCGCCGGCTTCGTGCTGGTGCCATTCGGTCTGTTCGGCCGCACCGCCTTCCTTGCCGAGCGTGTGCTTGGCAATGTCATGGCGACCGGCGTCAAGGTGCTGGTGCTGGCCGTCATCATCGGCATCGGGTCGACCATCTTCGATGAGTTTATCGCCGATTTCGGCGGTGTGCCGCCGACGATTGAACAGGTTGTCAGTCTCGCACTCGCGGCGCTCACCCTGCTTGGCCTGTCGATCTTCGGTCCCGGCATCGCCTCCGGCCTGATCTCGGGCGGCCCCCAGCTCGGCGCCGGCGCCGCGATCGCAACCGGCGCCACGGTCGCGGGCATCGGCACGGCCGCGACGATGGGCGTCGCCGGTGCCGCGGGGCTCGCCAGCCGCGCGGGCTCAGCCGCTGCTTCAACCCTCTCCCGGTCCACCGGCTCGCCCAACTCCCCCGGGGCTGGCGGTGGATCCCCATCGACGCCACCCGCTCCCCCGGCGCCGACGGGCGGCGCTCCGACGGTTCCCCCGCCGTCCGGAGCGCCGGGAGATCTTGGCACGCCTGCGGGCAACGGCGGCGAAGCGGCAACCTCGCCAGATGCATCGGCTAGCGAGGCGGACGTAAAAGTTCCGGCAGAACTTTCGGCGGGACCGGGCGCGAACAGCCCAGCACCGTCGGCTGCGGCAACGTCCGAAGCGCCGGCCTGGGCCAATCGCATGCGCCGCCGTCAGGCGGTGATCCAGGGCGCGACGCTCGCCGCCCACACGCTCCGCTCGGCCGACCATCATGGCGGCTCTGCTCACATATCGCTGGAGGATCGCTCATGAAACCGTTCCGCCGTCCCTCGTCGCGCTTCGGCCGGGAACCCGTTCCAGAAACTCCGTACCAGCGGGCCGGCCAAGCGTGGGACGATCGCATCGGCTCCGCACGTGTGCAGGCGCGCAGCTGGCGACTGATGGCTTTCGGCGCTACCGCCTTGATGTCGCTATCCGTCATCGACAATCTGCGCCTCAGGTTCGGCTCGCATATCGTGCCCTATGTGGTCGAGGTGGATCGGCTGGGGGCCGCGCGTGCCATCGCGCCGCTGACGTCCGATTACCGTCCGACCGATCCGCAGATCGCGTGGCATCTCGCCCGGTTCATCGAGAATATCCGCTCGCGACCCGCCGATCCGATCGTGCTCAGACAAAATCTCAGCGCGGCCTATGACTTCACGACCGAGCAAGGAACGGCTGCGCTCAACGATTATGCGCGCGCCAACGACCCGTTCGCGGACCTCGCCGACAAGCAGGTTTCGGTCGATGTGAAGAATGTCGTCCGGGCATCGGCTGACAGCTTCCGCGTCGCCTGGGACGAGCGCCGCTACGAGCGCGGCCAGCTCACCGCCACGACGCACTGGACAGCTGTGCTGACGATCGTCGTTCGCTCGCCGACCGATGCGGCGACGCTCAGCCGCAACCCGCTCGGGCTCTACGTCCACGCCATCAACTGGTCCCAGGATCTCGGAGAATGACTATGCGCACACTGTTGTTTGTCACGCCCCTCCTCATGTCGGCGATGCCGGCGCTTGCCCAATCCACGCCCCGATCGGTCCGTCCCGTGGCGACAGCGACCGAGGCTGCGCGGGTCAGCCCGCGTCCCGCCGGCTGGCAGGGCGCAACGCAGCTGTTCGTCTATACGCCAGGCGGCCTTTATCAGGTCTACGCCGCGGTGGGCCAGGTCACCGATATCGTGCTGCAGGAAGGCGAGGCGCTCTCGGACACCGGCGCGGTCGCCGCCGGCGACACGGTCCGCTGGGTGATCGGCGAGGCGGCGAGCGGAAGCGGCGCCGGTCGCCGCACGCATATCCTCGTGAAGCCGACCGATCCGGGCCTCAGGACCAACCTCGTGATCAATACGAACAAGCGAACCTATCATGTCGAGCTGCGCTCGACGCCGGCGACCTATATGGCGAGTGTCGGCTGGTCCTACCCCCAGGATGAACTGATTGCGTTGCGCGCCCAACAAGACGCCGCCGCGGCGGTCACCGAAACCCGGGTCCAGGCGGGTATTGATCCAGCGCGTCTCAATTTCGCCTACCGTCTGACGGGCGCCAATCCGCCATGGAAACCGGTGCAGGTTTTCGACGATGGCTCCAAAACCTATCTGCTGTTCCCTGAGACGATCGCACGGGGCGAGCTGCCGCCGCTGTTTCTGATCGGTGAGAAGAGACAAGCCGAACTCGTGAATTACCGGGTGTCGGGGCGCTACTTCGTGGTCGACCGGTTGTTCGCTGTCGCCGAGCTGCGTCTCGGAACGCGAAAGCAGGAGATCGTCCGGATCGAACGGACGCGATCGCGGGAGCTTGGCAAGTGAGCCCCCAGAACGATCTCCCACCCGATGCGGCCGGTTCCGGAGCGCCGATCGCAACGCGCGCGCAGGCGCCAACGCCGCGCCGCCTGTCCCGCAAGGCGCTCGCCACGCTGGCGGGCGTCAGCGCGTTCGCTGTTGCAGCGGCGCTGGGCTACAGCCTGTCGACCAGCCACCGGACCGGGGCGCCCCAAGAGAGCGTTTCCGTCAACCGCGGCCAGAGCGACGCGCTCGCTGACGCGCCAAAGGATTATGGGGATGTGCCGCGGGTCGCCTCGGCTGCAATCGGTCCGCCTCCAGCGACCACCGAGCCCGTCACGACACCACCTTTGTCCGGCCCGGCGACGACGTCCTCCCCGATCGATAATGGAGCGAGCGCCGAACGGCAGCGGCGTCGCCAGAGCCGGGAGAGCGCGCGGGCTAGCAAGCTGTTCGCGGGAACAAGCGAGGGCGCTCGCGCCCCGACGAGCGGCAGCGAAGCGGCCGTTCCTCCTTCCGGGACATCCAGCGCGGATCAGGCGCGGCCAGGCGGAACCGCCGACGCACAGGATCGCAAGGCGGCGTTCGTGGCCGGCACCACGCGCGAGCCGACGGTGAACTCCGGCAGGCTGGCGGCGCCGGCGAGCCGTTTCGTCGTCTCAGCCGGATCGACGATCGCGGCGGCCCTGATCACAGGGTTGTCCTCCGACCTTCCCGGCCAGGTCGTGGCGCAAGTCACCGAGGAGGTATTCGATACGGTGAGCGGTCGTGCGCGGTTGATCCCGCAAGGGACAAGGTTGATCGGCGTCTACGATGCGCGGGTGAGTTACGGCCAATCCCGCGCGCTGGTCGTGTGGACGCGACTGATCTTCCCAGATGGCCGTTCGCTGGACCTCGACCGGATGGTGGGCACGGATGCCGCAGGTCAGTCGGGTCTCGTGGACCGCGTCGACAACCATAGCGGCAGGCTGCTCATGGCCGGGTTGCTGTCCACCATGTTCGGCGTGGGAGCCAATGCAGCGACGGCGGGTGGTGGCGATAATAATGACATTGCCTATGCCATTCGTGAGAGCGCAGGCCGATCGGTAGAGAGTGCGGGTGACAAGATCGTGGGACGGCAACTTGATGTGCAACCGTCGATTACGATCCGACCTGGCGCGCGGGTGCGCGTGTTGGTGAGCCGAGACTTGGTGCTCACGCCATGGACCGGAGGCTGATCCGCCCGTCGCGTTCAGTCAGGACGCGGACGCTCGCTCTCCATGACGATGTGAAGAGCCTCGATGGCATGGTCGAGATAGTTCACGACGATCTTCTCGGCCGGCGCGACCAGCATGCCGCGAGCAAGATCGATGAGCCGCTCAGCTTCGTGGCGGCGATCGCTGGTGGTGGTTGGCTTGTCAGGCATGGCAATCCGCAATGATGATATCGCACGCTCACGATAGCGAATAGGAACGATCGTTCCTAGAACGATCGTTCCGACGCTGTGATCTAATGGCGGATGGACCTCAAGGAAATTCTGTCGACCAACCTGCGTCGAATCCGGAACGAAACCGGCCGTACGCAAGAGGAGATGGCACACCTTTTGGGGATCAGTTCACGCTATTTGGGGTCGATCGAGCGTACCAAGGTCTCGCCGAGCGTAACTTTGCTTGGGAATTTTGCGGAAGCGCTGGGCGTCAGCCCATGCGATCTCATCACGACTAAAAGAAGCAAACGCTAGAGTTGCGAAGACCCGATCGAACCATATTTGCGGACGCATAGAAGCAGCCGGTGTCGAAGAGGGTTACGGTCGTCACGGGGCCAAACCGCTTCAATCGACGCAAGCGCGTTTTCGTCAACGATCGGTCGGAAGGCGATGCCCTCGCGCGGCACCGCGCCGGATGTGCAGATGATGGTGGCGCCCATGCCCAGTCTGACCATGTCGAGCAGCGACGCCGTCGAGACATCATGCAAGCTACACTCGAAGGGTTGTTCACCCATCCGAGAGACAACCGTTCGATAGGTCGACATGTCACCGCGGTGCGCTTGGAGGACGATTGGCAGAGCCGAGATATCGGCCCAGCGGAGGCTGTCGTTTGCGACAAGTGGATGATCGTCAGGGAGGGCGACGCACATGCGCTCATCCCACAGGCGTTCCTGCATGTTCGGTCCGCCCGACAGATTGGGAAGATGCGGGGCGAACATGATATCGATTGTGCGCTCGTTGAGCTGACGGTGAAGATCGTTGGCCGACGCCTCGACAAACCGAAGTTCAACGTCGGGTCGAGATTCGCGAAACTCCGCGACGCCTTTGTTGAGCGGACCGCTCGCGAGCCCCGAACAGAAACCGAGGGTCAAGGATCCGGTCACGCTTTGAGCGATGGTGATCGCACGCTCGATCTGGGTGTCCACCATGAAGAGCAGCAGCTTCGCCTTGGGAAGGATGGCTCGTCCCATCAATGTTAATGCGACGGGCGATCCGCGGCGGCGTTCAAACAGGTCGCCGCCGTAGACTTCCTCCAGTTTGGCGATCGTCTGGCTGACGGCTGGCTGGCTCACGCCCAACTGCCGGGCCGCTTCAGCAAAGCTACGGGTCTCGGCGACCTTGAGAAAGGTCTCGAGCTGGTTGAAGTCCGGCCGTGTGCTGTCGCGGCGGGTCAAATCTTCGTGCGGACTGAGTCTTGGTCAGCCGCAAACATCTTGTCGAACGGGAATGCTGTAGTCGGTCTGAGCATCCAGTCGGTCAGCGGATCCGTACAGACACCAAGCTGAGTCAGAAGAGTCAGGAAAGCAAAGACTGCAAACTCCGCATATGGTGCGGCAGGCCTGGTAACATGGTCGCCGTCGTCCAGCAGAGTTGCGAGCGAGTACAAATTCTGCCGAAACTCCAGTTCACCTGCCATGGCATCGTTAATCAGATAATACCCCGAGCATGCGGCCGTGGGCGGATCGACCGAATCGAAGAAATTCAAACGTTTGGCAACTAGGGGAGCCGATATGGTGAATAGTCGCTCCAGCAGGGCAACAGTTGTGTATGTCTTCACGCGCTTATCAAGCACTTCTGGTAACAATGGCATAGTTTTAGGGAATCTACGATCAAGATACTCGGCGATGAACAGACTGTCATGAACGATCATGCCATCATCATAGATCAACGGGACCCTGCCGATAGGTGTCAAGAACAGGAACTCTTGGGACTTACGGACAAGATCGACATCAACCTCGTCAAATGCGAGCTCCTTGAAGAGCAACGATGCACGCGCCTTAGCGACATTGGGTCCGCTGACGCCGTATGAAGTAATCATAATGGTAACCCCGGGTGGCCGTCGAAGATTAGGTAGCGTGACACCTCAAGAACTATCTGCTTCGAGACGTGATTGCTGCGCATACGCTATTGCGGGGTTGTAGAAACGTGGGGGGGCTATGATGCCATATTCAACACGACGACCCGACCCCGCAACGAGATTGGGATCAAGCTCATCCTCTGTCATTTCGAGACGTCCAGGACATTATTCACCCAAGCGATGAACTCTTGGCAGGATTTTCGCGCCTTAGTTTCGGAAGCGCGATAATCAGCATCCTCATAGTTCACAGAGACAACTGGCCACGACGCTTGGTGATAGGCCATTGTCGAACGCATCTTGGAGAAATGGCCATTGAAGGTCACGCCCTGCGCGCCGCCTGCGAAGAAAACGTTGCCGGTTGAAGCGATAGCGGCAAGCATCTCCGAAATCCGCCGCCGCACTTGGATAGCTTCCTTTCTGTGATCAGGCACCTCCGCATTGAGACCGGCCGAGTGGGTCAAGAGGGCCTCATACTCATGCACGGCCCGAATGAGATCATCACGAGCCGTCATTCCGCTACCTCCTATTGAACCCGCGAAGTCAGTTTGAAGAACCGGCAACCTCGCGGAGTGCGATCGTGTCATCTGACTACTGAGTAGCCAACTGCCGGAGACGGGAAAATTCTAGCCTTGTAAAACGGGAGGGCATGCCGCCCTCCCGTCCTTCGCAGGTCTACATTTTGTACTTGAGGTTGACGCCGAACGTGCGCGGATTACCGTACTGGTACGTCCAACCAATGCTCGTGAAAAGGGACTGCGTCCGGTAGAGCTTGTCGAAGAGGTTCTTGCCGAATACCGATACTCTGAAATGGTCACCAAGGTCGACGCCGGCCTCTGCGTTCCCCAAGAAGTAACCCGGCTCGACAGCCTGAGGCGGGTTGCGCACGATATCAAACGCAACCTGGCTCTGGTAAACACCTGCCAACGTAACGTCCGCGTGAAGCTTGTCGGAAACCCTCCAGCCATATTTGATCGAGCCGTTGAGGGTCAGCTTCGGCGCATTAGGAAGCCGGCTTCCTTCTGCCACGCCGGCTACGATCGATTTGGTAATCTTCGTGTCAATGAAACCAACGCCGCCATATATGTCTAAGCCGGGGGTGGGACGCCAACGAACGTCTCCTTCTAACCCTCGGACTCGGGCGTTCCCTGCATTTGCTATGCCGAACAGAGTTCCGAGTGGGGAGTCGAACAGTGGCCCGTAGAATTGCGCGTCCTTGTACTGATAATTGAACGCGGCCACGTTGATCTGGAGATTGGGAAGAACCCGGCTCTTGATGCCGATCTCATAGGCCGTGACCGTCTCATCTCTGAACGGCTGAATAGCGGCTGGATCGAAGGTCAGTTGGCCTTGGAAGCCACCCGATTTCACGCCACGACTTACGGTTCCGTATATCAGAGTATTGTCGGCAGGCTTGTAGTTGAGGCCAATCTTGCCGGAGACCCTCGAAGTGGAAAACGTGCTGCTCGCCGGCGGAAACGCGTTTGTATATGCGCCATTCGAGCCGAAAAAGGTGGTGACGTTATCGAAGTCCTTGCTCTCGTGCGTATAGCGCAGGCCTGCAATGACGGTGAGCTGCGGCAAGAACGTCCATTCACCATGCAGGAAGCCAGCATATGCCTCCGTCTTTTGACGATAGGTGTTGCCCAGCGTGTCCCCAAACGATGGAAAAAGGTCGCTGATGAGGTAGAAATCACGGGTATTGACGGTGTCGTGTGAATAGTAAACGCCGCCGATTAGGTTCAGATCGTCCTTTGAATAGGACAGACGGACCTCTTGGGTCGCCTCCTCGATCTTATTATCGAAGGTGCTGTCGAGCTGGCGAAGGCCGGTCCCGTCTTGATCAGCCACATCGATGCGTCGGAAATGCTCATAGGCCGAAATCGACGTCAGCGTGATGTTGTTATCGATGTTCCAGTCCATTGTGAGCGATGCGCCCAACGACTTGTTGTCCAGATGCGGATCATTAGCAGAGCCGGCAGTGCGCGGCTTACTGAGATATGGATCATCCTCGGTGGTCGTCACATTATTGTCGGCCTTGTACAAGGCCTCGTCCGACCGATCATAGCCGGCGTGGGCGCTTAAGCGCGCCTTGAACGCAGCCGAAGGCGTCCATTCCAGTTGAAGCCGCGCAGCAGTTCGGTCGATCTTACCGATGCGTTTTCCTGTGACGTAGTTCGTTACCCAACCGGAATCCTGCTGATCCGTTACAAAGGCAAACCGTCCGTTCAGGGTTGACGTGAGTGCCCCACCGACTGCGCCGTTGACGTGCCAGCTCTGATAGCTGCCATAGCCAACTTCGAAATCGGCGCTCGGCGTGGCCGAAGGCCGGCGGCTTATAATATTAATGGCGCCGGCGGTCGTGTTGCGACCGTAAAGATCGCCCTGCGGCCCCTTTAGAATTTCAACGCGTTCAACGTCGAACAAGCCGAACGAAAGCATCGCTGGCGAGACCAGGTAGACATTGTCGACATAAACGCCGGCCGCTGGGTTGTTATTCGAGGCATAGTCGTTGAGGCCGATGCCGCGGATCGAGATGTTCGGCACGCTGTTGCCGAGGGTGTTCTTGATGTTGACGTTCGTCGTCAACGCTGTGAGGTCATTGACCTGCTTGACCCCGGCCGATGCAAGTTCGGCTCCCGTGACCACATTCATCGCGATGCCGACGTCGTTGCCTCGCTGCTCGCGGCGCTGCGCGGTCACAACGATGTCGCCGATATCGGTACTCTCTTGCGCTGAAGCACTAGGCGGAACAGCCGACGTACTGGCTCCCTCCGTCGATTGCGCCTCGGCCATAGCCGGCAGAAGCACTACAGCGCTCGCCATCAACAGGCAGCGTGTCTTGATCTTGAACAACCTCATGAAAAACCCCCTTCTTTTGTATGTTTACTTGAAGTCTGGAATGTCGAACCCGATGATGGTTTTGGACCTGGGAACCGAGTAAGTCCGCTTGCTGTGTCGAAGGCCGCTCTTTACGATCGCTTCCGCCACACATACCGTTGCCGGGATCGGGTCGATGACAGGCACGTCATGCCCCGCCGCGAGAAGATGCTTTTCAATCGCGGCCGCGCAGCCGAGGAAGCCGGTGCAGCCGAGAACGATCACATCGGCGCCGTCGCGTTCGACGGCGTCTAGCGCCTTCGCCGCCAGCGCCTGCTGCACCTCGGCCAGTCGCTGCTCGAGTTCGAGCACGGGAATGTCCACGACCAAGACTGATGCCAGCTTTTCATAGACGCCGTAGACCTTCGCGGCGTTAACCAGCATTGGCCTGACCGAGTTCAGCACCGTCACGATGCTGAACTTCTGACCCAGCATCGCCGCCAAATGCATCGACGTCTCACCAGGTCCAAGGACTGGAATGCGGACGACTTCGCGGGCGGGCTTCAGCCCCGGATCACCCATGCAATCGATGATGATCGCGTCCGCCCCACCGCGTTCGGCCTCAATGGCCCGCACGATCGTGTCGGGAACGGCCAGCGCCTCGTCATATTCAGACTCGATCGACGGCGGCCCGCGGTCCAGAATCGAATGGGTGAACGAAAGTGTCGGGCTCGCCAGATGGGCGATCTCGTCGAGGTTACGAAGGCCCGGGACCGAAACCGGGGTAATCAGATGGATCGTCTTCATCGTCGTTTCACCGTTCCTGTTTGCTACAGAAATGTGTCCCTGTTGGCGGTCATGTAACAAGCGTCGCGATAGGGAGAGGCTCTTCCCTGCCTAGTAGAAAGGGATTGTCAGGCCGCTTTCGAGACTACTAGCTCTAGTAGTGGGATGGTTCCATCTGCCGGAGCGAGGTGCTATAGACTCGGACTGCGCCGATATGGATTCTAGAGGTCGGCACCACGCAGCATTGAATGAGGCGGGAGCGATGCGATGGCTATCGGTCAGATTGCGAATGCCGATATTGGATCAACGGCCCTGGCCGAACGACTGGTGGCCTCGTCCGACATCATGGTCGTCTGCGCGCCTCCCGGTTTCGGGAAATCCGATCTTCTGCGCTCGGCCGAAAGATTGGCTCGTCGCGATGGCCGGAGCCAAATCCTGCGCTTTGACGCTACAAGCCACCGGGCCGACCCCCGCGCCGCCGCCACCGCCATCCTCAGCGCCGGAAAAGGCGACATCGTCATTGTGGATAGTCTTCGGGGTGCCGATGCAAACGCGCTGTCAGAGGCGCTAAACGGCCGCTTCCCCGCCTTCGACGCGCCGCGGATCTGGATTGCGGTGCATTATCTCAAGCAGCTCACTTTGGCCCGGTTGACCGTCGACGGCACAGCTCAAGTTGTGGACTGGCGCAATCTACGACTGTCTGATGCAGAGGTTCGCTCCCGAACAGACCGCATTCCTTCTAGATTTCGGAAACTGGTCACCGATCTGGCCAAGAACTGGCCTGCTGCTTGCACTTTATTGTGCAGGTGGGCGCAACAGGCTTCACCGGAAGAGGCTGACTGGGAGATGACGGCCATCCTCGCGGCTTCAGGCCTCGATGAATATATCGAACAAGAGGTCGTGCCGGTGCTCACCGGCGAGGAGCTCGACACCCTCGTTCACGCCAGCATCGCGGAAACGATCGAAGTTGAGCCTGACAAACGGGGAATTGCGCGCTCGCACGCGCTGCAAGCAATAACCAGAACCAGCGTCAAGATCGCCGGCCTGATCGAACGTCAAGGCAACCAGCTAACGCTCCATCCCATTTTTCGTCAATGGCTCGCAGCTCAGTTCGAAGCTCTACCGAAAGCGAGCCAGGTGGAGTCGTTGGCCCGTGCCGCGCAGGAGTTTGCGGCACGCGGCGATCTTGTCGTCGCTGCCCGACTTTATCGCAGCGCGGGGCTCGAGGCAGAGATCGAAGGTGCAGTCGTTGATCGCGGATCGTTGTTGATCTGGATGACGCACGGGTTTTCCGCAATTCGCGAAGTGGTCGAACAGGCCGGAGACGCAATCGTCGCTCGATCGCCCGTCCTCCAGCTCATGCGTTGCATTGTGCTGATGAAGGCAGGCCGGATCACCGAGGCGCAGGAAACATTTGACACCCTGGACGTGGGTGACCTTCCCCAAAATCCCGACTTCGAGCGTGACCGCGAAGTCGTTCGGGTAACGTTGCTGGTCTATGGCTGCGGTCTTCAGCGTGAGGCCGACCTCGAGCGGTTTCGCTTGATCGTGGCGAAGGGGGCCGACGAGCCGGACTGGAAGTCGCTTCTATCTACCCTCTCCTGCGTTCTCCACACGCAACGCGCGCACTTCGATGCGGCCCTGGCGAACCTCATCGATGCCCGCGTCCATGCGCGAAGTGCGGACTCTCGGTACAATCTGATGTTTCTAGCTCTCCACGAAGCGAACATCCTTCTAGCCCAAGGGGATCTCAAGAAAGCGCGTGTCGCGCTGGGAGATGCGCGCAAGCGCTGGCGGCAGGAGTTCGCCGACGACCGAGGCGCGGAGACTGTGATGTCTGCACTCATGGCGTCGCTCGAATACGAGCTGGGACAGCTGACGAGTGCGCGTGGCTCCGTCCGGAAGTCAGCCTATCGCATGCCCGATTCCGAGGCGTGGTTCGATATCTATGCTGCGGCTTATGAGCCAATGGCGCGGATCATCGCCGCCGATCATGGCCTTGGTCCAGCGCACGAGGCCCTGGCTGACCAGAGGCGCAAGCTGGGCGCACAGGGGCTGCCTCGCGTAGCGGCGATGCTGCAGAATCTCGCGATCGTTCTCTCCGGTGAACAATGGATCCGCGACGGCACCGCTTCGAACGAAGCTTGGGGACCGCTAGCGCCCGTCGATGCCGCCGGGACTTGGCAAGAACAGGAGACCTTCCAACTCGCCAAAGCCTATCTGGCGGCAAGAGAAGGTCGTCGAGATGACGCCGAATACGGACTTCGCGAAGCCTTGAAAACGAGCGATCGGCTAAAGCTGGCGCGGTCGAGCCTGCGTTATCGAATACTGCTCACGACTCTTTTGCTTGATGGCGGTGACGAGCGGGCCGACGCCGAGTTGCGCCGTGCGTTGCAGCTGGGCGTTCGACTAGGAGCCCGGCAGGTTTTCCTTCATACCATGAATCCCAGGTTGGCGGCCGCGATGGCACGCCTCGCCTCGGAGCCCGACGGCGCCCGCTCGGGCCGAAAACGGTTTATTGGAGCGCTTCGTGCGTCGAGCAAGATAGTGGAAGAGAGCCAGGGTGTCCTACTCTCCACGCGCGAGATCGAGGTGCTCCAGGCGCTGAGCGAGGGGGGCAGTGATAAGGTTATCGGTCGGATTCTCGATATGAGCGAACACGGCGCACGGTTTCACCTCAAAAGCATCTATCGGAAGCTCAACGTGCATGACCGTCTGTCGGCGGTGCATAGGGCAAAAGAGCTGAGCGCCATATAGCTACTCGATTGAGTAGCATGAGTGCATCCGGAACATTGTCTAACTACTAAGTAGAACAGGACCCCTCCCAAGCATCACCGTTGAACCGGCCCACCTGGCGAGTGCAACTCGGTTGCATCCAAGAGGGGCATAAAAAGCGATGCGAATCGGAGTAGATGTGGGCGGCACAAATACGGATGCCGCCTTGATTTCAGGGCGCAATGTAATTGCCGCCATAAAACGTCCAACGAGCGCGGACGTCGTCAGCGGCATCGTCGACGCGGTTCACTCCCTCATCGGCGAAGCGAAAGTCGGACCCGAAGCGATCCGCGCGGTGATGATCGGTACGACGCACTTTACCAATGCGTTCGTACAACGCCGTAGCCTGACAAAAGTGCTGGCGATTAGGATCGGTGCACCGGCGTCTCGCGGCATTCCCCCCTTCTCGGGATGGCCACAGGATGTACGCGACGTAGTCTTTGGTGACAGTGCGTTCGTTCGAGGCGGTTTCAATTTTGATGGCCAGCCGATCGCGCCGTTCGATGCCGGAGAAATTGCGAACGCAGCCCACCGCGCGGCGACCGCCGGCATCACCCAAGTGGCCATTTCGTGCATCTTCAGTCACATGAACGCCGAACAGGAAGTTCAGGCCGGTGCAATCGTTCAAGAGTCCGAGCCGAGCCTTGAGGTGTCTCTTTCCTCCGAACTCGGCCGCGCCGGAATGCTTGAGCGCGAGAATGCCGCGATAATGAACGCGAGTCTTCGTCCACTTGCAACCATTGTGGCCAAGGCGTTCGGAGATGCACTTCAACAGCTGAAACTGACCTGCCCCTGGTACGTCAGCCAGAACGACGGCACGCTGATGAGCGCCGACCAGCTTCGTCGGCATCCGGTGATGACCTTTGCGGCCGGCCCGACGAACAGTCTGCGAGGAGCCGCCTGGCTGACCGGGCAATCAGACGCGGTAGTGATAGACATCGGCGGCACCACTACCGACGTGGGCGTGCTCTCGAAGGGTTTCCCCCGACAGTCGTCGGTCCATGTCGACGTTGGCGGAGTCCGGACGAATTTCCGGATGCCCGACATCCTTTCGGTTGGACTTGGCGGAGGCAGCCTGGTCCGAGAGCAAAGTGACGGCGTAAGCGTGGGACCGCAATCGGTCGGCTTCGCGCTCCGCGAAAAAGCGAAGATTTTTGGCGGAGGCATCCTGACCGCGAGCGACATCGCCGTTGCATCGGGCTGGGCAGATTTCGGCGACAAGGCGCTGGTCAGTGACCTGGGCGACGAGCTGCTAGAATCGTCTCGGCAGAAAATGGCGCGGATCATTGCCGACGCGATCGATCGCATCAAGACCACACCCGACGCGACGCCGGCCATTCTCGTCGGCGGCGGTAGCATTCTCCTGCGCGATGCGCCTCCCGGCGTATCACAGCTGCATCGTCCCGATCATGCAGGTGTCGCGAATGCCATCGGGGCGGCGATCGGCCAAGTAAGCGGAGAGATCGACCGCCTCTACATGATCGCCTCTCCGGCGGAGAAAGAGGCGGCGCTTGCCGAAGCGCAGGAACTCGCCACCCAACGGGTGATCGAAGCCGGTGGGACCAAGGAAGGTGTGGAAATCGTCGATCTAGAGGCGATCCCAGTACAATACATGTCAGGAGGAGCGACGCGGGTGATTTGTCGAGCGGTAAGCGATTTAGCGGCGACGGAGGTACAGGCATGATCACGCAGATCGGGCTTGAAGATATCGAGGATCTTGCTGCCGGTTCGACATTTCTCGGCACAGGCGGCGGCGGAGATCCCTACCTCGGATCGCTGCTGTGCCACGAAGCCATTGGGGAGTTTGGACCGGTGCGCCTTCTCGACGTTGCCGATCTGGCTGACGAAGCCGCCGTGTTCGGCGCGGCCGCCATGGGAGCCCCGACCGTAATGATCGAGAAGCTGCTCTCGATTGATGATCAGGATCGCGCCGTGCGTGCGCTCGAGCGCTATCTCGGCCGCACCGCCAGCGCGATTATTTCGCTGGAGATCGGCGGCTGCAACTCGATGATGCCGGTCGCGTACGCGGCGATGCGCGGGCTTCCGGTCATCGATGGCGACGGCATGGGACGCGCGTTTCCGAAGCTCCAGATGACCAGCATGAATATCAACGGCATCCGTTGCGCCCCGATGGCGCTCGGAGATGAGCATGGCAATGTTGTCATGTTTGAAACCGACGACGGCCAGAAGGCAGAGGAGTTGGCTCGCCCCGTTGTCGCAGCGATGGGCGCAGCCGGATGTCTGTCCTGCTATCCGATGACGGGAGCCCAGGCGCGCACCGCTATCGTTCCGGAGACGCTCTCGGGTGCAATCGCTATCGGACGAGCGATCAACGGCAAATCTCACAGCGACCGCGCTCCGGTCGAGCGCCTGACCGCGGCTCTGTGCGAACTGCCTCTCTACGGCGATGGCCGCTGCGCCTTCGAAGGCAAAATCGTTTCGATCGAACGCAATACACGCGACGGCTGGGTGTTCGGCACCTGCACGGTCAAGGCGCTCGAAGGGAACAGCGTCGCGGCGATCGATTTCCAGAACGAGAACCTCAGCGTGCGCGTCGACGGGACGTTGCGCTGCATCGTCCCGGATCTCATAACCATCGTGGACACAGAGTCCGCGCACGCCATTCCCACCGAGCGATTGGCCTATGGGCAGCGCGTATCGGTGATCGTCTGCGCAGCGCCGCCTCAGCTGGTTACCCCGGCAGCGCTGGCGGTCGTCGGCCCGAAAGAGTTCGGTCTCGACGATCAATACCGACCCCTCTCCTGGCTTATGGGCTGAGCAGCATGGGTTCATGATCGTGAAGACCCAGCCGGGGATCTGGCATCTGTGATCGATGCACCGGCGATGGTGCCTACCTCCAGACGGGCGACCAATGAACCCCATAGCCGTTCACCGTGTGGGCGCTCCTAAAGGGGTGGCGCGTGATTTGACGACCGTCTCGCGCGATGCGAGCGGCGTTCCGATCAGCTTTGCGGAATTCAATGAGAAGGAATGACAATGGCGCGTGTGCCTTTCGCGATTGAATCGCACTCCAATCCGCGCTCTGTCAGCGAGCGCGAGCAGCTTTTGATCGATCCAGGGTTCGGCAACGTATTCACCGATCATATGGCTACGGCCATCTGGTCGGAGGGGCGCGGATGGCACAGCGCAACGATCGGCGCGCACCGCCCTTTCACACTCGCGCCGGCCACAAGTGTTCTCCACTACGCCCAGGAAATCTTCGAGGGCATGAAGGCGTACCGCGGCGACGACGGTGGCATCATGCTGTTTCGTCCGGAGCAGAATGCTCGACGCTTCAACGCCTCCGCGCACCGCTTGGCGATGCCCGAGATGCCCGAGGACATGTTTCTCGAGGGGATCGAAGAACTGGTGCGGACCGATCGTGACTGGGTTCCGTCTGGTGAGGGTAGTCTATACCTCCGCCCGTTCATGTTTGCCTCGGAAGCCTTCTTGGGCGTGCGTCCCGCAAAAGAATTCACCTTTTGCGTCATAGCGTCGCCTGCCAGAGCTTATTTCAAAGGCGGCAAGCGATCCATTTCTCTTTGGGTTTCCGAGCACCTCAACCGTGCTGGCCCAGGAGGAACCGGCGCTGCCAAATGTGGTGGCAACTACGCGGCAAGTTTGATGGCGCAGGCTGAAGCCATTGAACATGGCTGCGACCAAGTTGTCTTCCTTGATGCAGTTGAACATCGCTGCGTTGAAGAGCTTGGCGGGATGAACCTCTTTTTTGTGTTTGAGGACGGAGGAGTGATCACACCGCCCCTCACTGGCACGATTCTGCCAGGCATCACGCGCGCTTCGATCATCGAGTTGCTGCGGCGAAGGGGGGTGGATGTGGCTGAAGAGGCCTATGCGATTGAACGATGGAAGGCCGACGCAGCAAGCGGGTTTCTCACCGAGGTCTTCGCTTGCGGGACCGCGGCTGTGGTGACACCCGTTGGTGCGCTCAAAAGCAAGGATGGTGAATGGACCATCGGTGATGGCCTAGAGGGGGAGCTTACCGCCTCCATCAAAGCTGAGCTCGTCGGTATACAGCGCGGGCTTTTTGAAGCGCCGGACGGATGGGTTCGAAATATTTCGTGAAAACGATGGCTAAGGAGAGCCGATAGGGTCCGAGCGCTGGCCGAGGATTTTTGGAGGGCCTGCACGTCATCAAAGACGGGCAGAGCGCGCTGACCAGCGTGATCGCGATTCATTCGACGACGCTCGGCCCTGCTGTCAGGGCTGTCGGTTCTGTCTCTATGCAGAGCAGGGCCAACTGGTCACCGATGCCGTCGTGTGACTCCGGGAATGATCGATAAGAATGCGCTGACCGGGCTCACGGCGCGCCTCTGGGACGCTCACACTAACGAGGCTGTTAGACTTGGAGCGCCGGCTCGGTTCGCTGCGCAAAGGTCTTAAGCACGAAGCTCGATTGGATGTGGGCGATGCCGTTCAACCGGGTGAGTTGGCCCAACAACAGCCTATAATGCTCAAGGTCCCGCACGAATGCGTGTAGCATGTAATCCGAGCCGCCGCTCATCAGATAGCCGCCCATGATCTCGGGCAGCGCGAGGACTGCAGTTTCGAACGCGCTAAGAACTTCGTCAACTTGCCGCTCGAGTGTGATCGAGATGAACACCCCCATCGATCCGATCAGCCGCGTCTGATCGATCTGGGCGCCATACCCTTTGATGACCCCGTCCTGTTCCAGTTGGCGAACGCGCCGCAGCGTCGGCGTGAGCGAGAGGCCGATCCTTTCGGCGAGATCCCGCCAACTAATTCTACCGTCTTTGGCTAACGTTTTAAGTATCTGGCTGTCGGCGCGATCAAGCCTGAGCGGGTTGGTATCTTTGTTGGTCATAATCGCAATTATATAGCGCAAACATACTAATAAAGCCAATATCGACTAATCACTTTGGTCACAAACGTGGCGAGCATGAGGATATACACGGCCACCTTAGGAGAATGGCCGTGAAACACGATCGCATCACGAGCCTGGACGCGATTTACAACGCGGAAACCGGGCCGACCTTTATGACCGGAACCCAGGCGCTCGTCCGGTTGCCGATGATGCAGCGCCGGCTCGATCGCATGTACGGGCTGAATACCGCCGGTCTCGTCTCCGGGTATCGCGGCTCGCCGCTTGGCGCTTACGACCAGCAGCTCTGGAAAGCGGAAAAGTACCTCGCCGCCCATGATATCGTCTTCCAGCCCGGCCTAAACGAGGATCTCGCCGCCACCGCCTTATGGGGCGCGCAGATGCACAAGGCGTACGGCCCGACCAAAGCCGATGGCGTATTCGGGATCTGGTACGGCAAGGGCAACGGCGTCGATCGCACCGGCGATGTGTTCCGCAATGCCAACATGCTCGGTACATCGCCGCTGGGTGGCGTGCTCGCGGTCGGTGGCGACGACCACGCCGCGCAATCCTCGATGTTTCCGCATCAGACCGATGGCATCTTCCAGTCGGTGATGATGCCGGTGCTGCAGCCCGCCAAAGTCTCCGAAATCCTTTCGCTAGGCCTCGCGGGGATCGCCATGTCGCGCTTCTCCGGCTTGTGGGTCGCGATGAAGACGATCGCTGAGGTGGTTGAGAGCGCCGCTACCTTCGAGTTGCCCGAAGCCTATCCTCAATATCTCTTTCCGGCCGATCTCGTGCCCGCGCATGGCTTGAACTGGGATCCAACGATCGCGTGGCCAGGCCAGCGTGCCGAATATGAAAGGCGCTTAGTCGAGGAGCGTATCCCCGCCGCAATCGGCTGGGCGACCGCCAACCGCATCGATCATCCGGTTTTCGAAAGCGCTCGCAAGCGACTGTGCATTGTGACGGTCGGCAAGGCGCATCAGGATGTGATGCAGGCGCTGTTGAACCTTGGGATCGGTGAGGACGAAGCGCAGGCGATCGGTATTTCGATCTATAAGGTGGCGATGAGCTGGCCGCTCGCCACCAGTCCGCTGCTGGCCTTTGCCGGCGATGCCGACGAGATCTTGGTGATCGAGGAAAAGAACCCGACCGTCGAGGCGCAGATCAAAACCGCATTGTTCCACCGCTCCGGGAAACGCATCCGCGTCACCGGCAAAACCCACGAGACGGGCGAGCCGTTGCTGCCCGTGATCATGGAATTCACGCCGCTGATGATCGCACAAGCGATCGTAAGCCGCCTGGGCAAAAACGATCCGATCGGCCTTGGCGACCGGCTGGCGGCGCTCACCGCGCAGGGCCGGCGCGGAGAGATCATTCCCTTCCCGGTACGCAAACCGTTCTTCTGCTCAGGCTGCCCGCACAACAGCTCGACCAAGACGCCCGATGGCTCGATGTCAGGCGGCGGCATCGGCTGCCACGTCATGGCGCTGGCACAGCCGGCGCTGAAGACGCCGACCTTTAGCCAGATGGGCGGCGAAGGCCTGCAATGGGTTGGCGCGGCGCCCTTCTCGCAGACCGCCCACATCTTCCAGAATCTTGGCGACGGAACATATCAGCATAGCGGCCTGCTCGCGATCCGCGCGGCGGTTGCTTCCAATGCCAATATCACTTTCAAGATCCTGTATAATGACGCGGTGGCGATGACCGGAGGCCAGCCGGCCGAGGGCGTGATCGAGCCACGCCGGGTCATCGCACAGTTGCTGGCCGAAGGCGTCGGTGACGTGCGCCTGGTGAGTGACGATCCCAATAAGTGGCGGGACCTGCCCGACGGCGTGAAGGCGCTGCATCGCGACTCTATGGATGCGATTCAGCGCGAGATGCGCGATGTCCCCGGCGTTTCTGTAATCGTTTACGAGCAAACGTGCGCCGCTGAGAAACGCCGCCGCCGCAAACGCGGGGCATTTCCTGATCCCGATCGCCGCCTCTTCATCAACCCGCGCGTGTGCGAAGGTTGCGGCGACTGTTCGGTCCAGTCGAACTGCATCGCGGTCGAGCCGGCGAAAACCGAATTCGGCACGAAGCGCCGGATCAACCAGTCCGCCTGCAACAAGGATTTCTCTTGCGTGAAAGGCTTCTGCCCGAGCTTCGTCGAGATTGACGGGCCGGTGCTGCGCAAGCCCGACGGTGAACGGATCAGGGCACTGGAAGCGGATTTGTTCGCCACTCTGCCCGAACCGGAGCGTGTCGCCATAGACGGCGTCTACAATGTCTACGTTGCCGGGATCGGCGGCCTTGGCGTGCTGACTGTCGGCGCGTTGCTTGGCACCGCGGCCCATCTCGATGGGCTTGCTTCGACGGTGCTGGATTTCACCGGCCTCGCGCAGAAGAACGGCGCTGTGGTTAGCCAGGTGCGGATCGCACCGCACGGCACCGCCATCCATGCCGTGCGGATAGGCGCCGGCGAGACCGACCTGCTGTTGGGCACAGATTCCGTTGTCGCGGTCAGTCCGGACTCGCTAGGCAAGTTCGCAAAAGGGCGCGGCGCGATCGTCCTGAACGGTGACGAGACACCGACAGCAGATATCGTTACCGATCGTGACGCCACGCTGCCGACTGCCCGCATGATCGATGCCCTGCTGACGCGCGCCGGTAACAGGGGGTTCCTGCTCAGCGCCACCCGTATCGCGGAGGGGCTGTTCGGTAACAGCGTCGCGGCGAACACTTTGCTAGTCGGCTATGCGTGGCAGAAAGGCCTGGTACCCCTGTCGGCCGTAGCGTTCGAGGCGGCGATCGAGGCTAATGGCGCGGCGGTAGCCCTCAACAAGCGCGCCTTTTCCTGGGGACGGCTTGCCGCCGTCGATGGCGCCAGGGTGGAGCGGATCGCTGGCCTCATCGAGACCGCCGCCGAGATCGAGGAGACGCTCGATGCGTTGATTGATCGACGCGTCGCCGATCTGATCGCCTATCAGGACCGGGCTTATGCCGAGCGTTATATCGCGACGATAGAGCGCGTGCGGGCAGCGACGCAGGCAATGGGCACGCTAGGCAGTGACATGCTCTGCGCTGTCGCGATGAACGCCTACAAACTGATGGCCTATAAGGACGAGTATGAAGTCGCGCGCCTCTATGCTGAACCCGCCTTTCGAAAGACGTTGGCGGCGCAGTTTGCTGCGACGAAGCGGGTTTCGATCTGGCTCGCCCCGCCGATCATTTCGCGCACTGATCCGCGTACGGGCCGGCCGGCCAAGCGCAAGTTCGGGCCGTGGGTCTTCACCGCCTTCGCAGCCCTTGCGCTGATGAAATCCTTGCGGGGCAGCTGGGCGGATCCATTCGGTCGCACACATGAACGCCGTGCCGAACGAAGCCTGCGCGACGAATATCTCGCGACAATCGACGCCCTGAGTGCTGGCCTCGATGAAGCGGGGCTCGCGCACGCCACGGCGCTGGCACGGTTGCCGGACATGGTTCGCGGCTACGGCCCGGTTAAAGAACAGGCCATGGCCGAATATCGAGCGAAGCGTGCCGTGTTGCTGGCGAAGGTCGAAACCGCCACGGAACGGTGCTCGCACGTCAGCGAGGCGGCCTGAGCGATGACGATATTGACGGACACGCAGGTCGCGATCCGCGACGTGGTGCGCGACTTCGCGCAGGATCGGGTGCGCCCGCATAGCCAGCATTTCGAAACCGCGGGCAGCTATCCTGCGGGCTTGTTCGAGGAGGTCGCGGAGCTTGGCCTGATGGGCATGACAGCGCCCGATCGGTTTGGGGGCGCAGCGGCGGACTACGTCAGCTATGCGCTCGCGCTTATCGAGATCGCCGCGGCCGATGGCGCGCTGTCGACAATCATCTCGATCCAGAACAGCCTCATCGTGTCGAGCCTGCTCAAGGACGGCACGGCCGAGCAACAGGCGCGGTTCCTGCCAGACCTGATTGCCGGCAGGATGATCGGTGCGTTTGCACTGACTGAGGCCGATGCCGGTTCCGATGCAGCGGCGATGCGGTGCCGCGCGGCGAAGGTGGAGGGCGGATATCGCATTAACGGCGCAAAGCAGTTCATCACTTCCGCCAGTATTGCAGGACTCGCAATCGTCTATGCCGTGACCGACCCCGCGGCGGGTAAGCGCGGCATCTCGGGGTTTGTCGTTCCCACCGATCGCGCCGGCTATCTCGTCGACAAGGTCGAGCACAAGATGGGGCAAGGCGCCTCCGATACCTGTGCGATCCGGTTCGAGAACCTGTTTGTTGAGGACGATTTGCGGCTTGGCGCGGAGGGCGCTGGTTACGGCATCGCGCTTTCCAATCTCGAAGCCGGCCGGATCGGGATTGCTGCGCAAAGCGTCGGCATGGCGCAGGCGGCCCTCGCCATCGCGGTCGAGTATGCCAAGGATCGCAAAAGCTTTGGCCAACCGATTATCCAGCATCAGGCAGTCGGCTTCCGCCTTGCGGATCTTGCGACCCGGCTGGAGGCTGCGCGGCAGTTGGTGCTGTCGGCCGCTGCGCTGAAGGATGCGGGCGAGCCCTGCCTGACCCAGGCGTCGATGGCCAAGTTGTTCGCCTCCGAAACCGCCGAGGCCGTCGTGTCCGGCGCGATCCAGACGCTCGGTGGCTATGGCTATCTCGAGGAATTCGGGTTGGCGAAAATCTATCGCGATGTCCGGGTGTGCCAAATCTACGAGGGCACGTCCGACATCCAGCGGCTCGTCATCGCACGGGCGCTTTAAGGTCTTTCATGGCAGAGATACCATCATAACCGCTTAGCCAAGGCCTTGTCGGCCGGCGCTATGGTAGACGGCAAAGTTGCACGGGCCCCTGACCGATGCCGGCGGCGCAAGGGTACCATATTTTCTGTCTTTGACCGCCCTGTCTAATCTAAAGGCATTGATGGTAGCGGCATCAACGGTTCGGCCGATCTTGAATATGGCTTAAAAGGAAATCGAACGCGTATCCATTGCGCGCGACTGGCAAGTTTCACAAAGCCCTCGCGGTTGCTAAGTTGCATGATTTCACTGGTGAGAGCGACATCCTCAATGGTCCGGCGAGTCTGCATGGACATCGAACGGGTCGCGTTGCGCCCGTGACTCCTTGATCGGCTCACATCATCGCGCTCCAGCTCCCGATTGCCGATCAATTCGGAAATGAGCTTGGCTGTACCGCCGTTCTCACTCGTTCCGGCGCGGAGCAGGAGCAGGTTTCCACAATTTTCGATGATGGTCTGTGCGCCGTCGCCATAAACCTGTTTGACCTGCGCGAAGGACTGGAAGCCGACTGCGACGCAGCCGCCGAACTTTCGCAGCCTCGCTTGGGCGTCCTTGAGTCCCTCGATCCGGCCTAGCGCATCGAGCTCGTCCACATGAAACCAAATTCGCCTGTCATGGTCCGGTTCAAGAGAGAGAGTTTCAAGGATGGCGATGTTCATCCAGCATGAGATCAGACCCTTCACAGCTGCGATCTGGTTGGCGAAATAGGGCATCCATAGCGAGCCAGTTCCTCCCCTGATCCAGCGTCGAATCGTGAACGGCTCGCCTTCGACAGCGCTGATCAGCCGCAGATGGCCGATCGCAGGCGACAAGGTTCCAAGAATGCTGGCGAGCATCCGCTCGCCGCCCTCCTCAAAGTAACGCGCGGCCGGCGTGCCTGCACAGAGCTGCTTGAGCTCGCCCAGCGTGGCGCCGGCTAGCATCGCCGCAAAGTCACCTGAGCTGCCCAGTTGGAGCGTAACGAAATTCTCCATCGCGCCTGCCAGCAACTGCTGGGCGTAGCTGATCCATTGATCGTGATCGCCAGTCCCGAGATGAGGGAGCAATGACTGTGCCAGGAACGCGTAGTCGCTCGGCCGTTCAATCTCTCCAAGGAGATCCCAACGGGCGCACCGCCGGTCAAACGGATTCAGGACAATATCGCAGGGGCTGAAGAAAGCCGACATCGATGCGCCGTCTGGATCGGCAACCACATGCCGATCGCCACGCCGGATCGCGTCGGCCATGAGTCCGCGCAGCGCCGTCGATTTGCCCGAGCCCGTGGCGCCGATGGCGGCGATATGCATCGTTTCATCTTCGCGGCTCAGCGGTACACCGGCGAGCGTAACGCCGCCGGTAACGCGAGCGCGCAGCCTTGCTCCGCGCCCACCGGTGAAGACCCTGACTCTTGTGCCGCGCAAGTACTTGAACTTGCGCGGCCAGGCCGCGAGCCGAGCAGCGATCGAACCGCCGAGAAACGCAGAGGTCGCCGGCATCATCACCGCTAGCGGCCAGCTGTCTGCGCGAAAGCTACCATAGAGCATGTAGCCAAGGACGGCACCCGCAGCCCAGCCTAGCGGAGCGTGGACCAATGGCCAGGCTGTGCGGCGATCGACGCCCTGAACGATGCTCACAGCGATGACGCCGGGAAGTACCGCCAGCGCGAACCAGAGATGATAGGAATGCGCGGCGAGCCATGCCCAGCGTTGCTCGATCCAAGGCTCGAGATGATCGCGATGCGCCCAATGCTCGCGGATGAGATCAGTGAACGCGAACCGGCTGTCGACTGGTATTTGCAAACGCACCAGCGGCCAGCACAGCCCGATCACGACCAGCGCGGACAAGAACGCGATCTGCTGGACGACAGGGTCCGGCCCCCGCCCACCGGCCATGCCGCCGTCTGAGGTTGCCATCAGCGTTCGGCTCCGCGATCCCGGCCGCGACCAAGCCCGGTGAGAGCTTCCGCCGCCTTGGAAAGGGCATCACGCATAGTTTCGGCGGTATGCTTGGGCGCATTGACCCGGGCGGCGACCATCGTCCGCAATGCCGCCGCGTGATCGGGCTGCGCGGGCTGAACGGCGCGATCATGGGCCTGGCCAGTCTTTGCACTTGGACTCTGCCGCGTGATGCCGCCTTGCGAGATGCTGTCGCGATAGTCGAGTGCCATGTCTTTCGGGCGTTCACGGCCGAGCGTTCGACGGAGCGCCGCTTCGTCAGCAAAGTCGTCGCGGCCGTAATGCAGCGCCGTGCGCTGGCGATGGCGGGACAGTGCGACATAACTCGCATGGGCATCGAGCCCTGGCGTGGCCAGCACATGGGTGCGATCGACGGTCATTCCCTGGGTCTTGTGGACGGTCGCGGCATAGCCATGATCGACATGCGCGTAGCTCTTGAGGTCGACAGTGATCCGTCGGCCGTCATCGAGCCGAACCGCGAGCGTATCCGGCGCCGCCTTCTCGATCGTGCCGAGCGTGCCGTTTTTCACACCGAGATCGCGCTCATTCTTTAGAAACAAGATGCGGTCATTGTCGGCGAACTGCCGTAGGCCACGCTCGGTGCGGCTCGCGACATCTGTGCCAAGCGCTCCCTGCGCAGTAAGCCTGGCGCGCGCTGCATCGTTCAACATGACGACCTCCTTGTTCAAGTGGGTGAGGATGATGCGTGATGCGGCCGGATCGGCGCGCCGTTCCGTGTCCCAGCGATCGATCAGCGCAGTACGCGCCGCATCGCGCGTTTCGGCGGCGTGGACCATGCCCGCACTGGAATAGGCGGAGAGCGCCGCGCCGGTGCCTCCATTGGCAAAGGCCTTCGTCGCTTCGCGCATCCACTCAGCGGATTGGCGACGTACTTCGCTGATTTCGGCGGCTCCATGACGCTCGGCGAGCAGCCGGAATGCAGCACCTGCCTCGATCGCCTGGAGCTGCTGGACGTCGCCCACCATTACAACCTTGGCGCCGCCGCTCGCAGCTTCGGCCAGCACGCGCTGCAGCTGCCGCGTGCCGACCATCGCGGCCTCGTCTACGACCAGCACGTCGCGGGATGTCAGTCGATCATAATTGCGCGCCCATGCATGCTCGAGACTGGCGATCGTGCGCGACGCTATGCCCGAGCCGCCTTCGAGATTCTCGGCGGCGATGCCCGATAGCGCCGCGCCCCGCACGCTATATCCTGCCGCCTCCCAGGCCTCGCGCGCGACGCCCAACATTGCCGATTTGCCCGAGCCGGCGAACCCAACGACCATACTCAATCCCGGTCGCTTGAGCACATGCTCGAGCGCTCGCTTCTGATCCGCGCCCAACACAAGATCGCGACGCGCGGCCTCTATCACGGCACGCTGCAGGTCAACCTTGCCGATGGCATGCGAACTCGATGCAAGTGCGGCAGCGTTCCGCACGAGCGCTTCCTCGGCATTCAGCATGTAGGTGGTGGTGAAGCGCTCGGCACCACGCCCGTCACGCCCGAGCGCGAGCACCGAGTCATGACAGCGCATCGCAGTGAGCACCGCATCGAACTGGTCCTTGTCGTCAGAATGCCGATGCGCGAACATCGCGAGATCGCGCATGGTGAACGTCGCCTGGGTGCGCGTCAGCGCGTCAAGGCCCGCGGCAGGATCGGTGATGATTGCTGCGCCGTTGGTGCGGGCGATGGTGCGATGATCGTCCGCGCGCTCGGAATCCTCACCACGCGCGTCTCGGCGTGCGCCGGCCGCGCCGATCTTGTGCTGCGGCTCAAGATCGATCCCTTGCGCATCATAGCTGCGATGGTCGATGCGCGCGTCAATGCCGAGTGCGGCCAGCCGTGTGTTGACATGATCGGCCCAGGCTACGCGCCAATGCTGGAGCAGCGAGGTCGCATTCCATTCGCGGACCTTGGCTCCGAACCCCTCGCCGTCGATCTCGCGCAGGGTGAGCATGACATGCGCGTGCGGCTTGGCTTCCCCATCAGCGCCGATGTCCCAATGCACATTGAGATCGGCGACCATGCCGCGCTCGACGAACTCGCGGGCCACGAAGTCGCGAGCCAGCGCCACGCCTTGCTCGCGGGTCATCTCGCGCGGAATCGCGAATTCTACCTCGCGGGCGAGCTGCGCATCCTTCCGCTTCTCGGTCGCCTCGACTTCATTCCAGAGGTTTTCGCGGTCCCGCAGACGCTCGGGCGCGCCTTCCGGCAACATCACTTCGGAATGGACGACACCCGCCTTATTGGTGAAATCATGATGGCGGCCGAGTCGCTCATCCTCGAGCCGCGAGGCCGAGCGATAGGCGGCGGCTGCCACCGCGCTCCTGCCCGCGCCGCGCCCTATGACTTTGGCCGAGAAATGATAGATCGCCATGCCGGCAACCCATTTACGCCACAACCCGCGACGTCGGTACGACGTATAAGCGCGCTCTCATACGCTAAAGCGCTACTGAGAGATTTCGTCCGTTGAACGAGGGATCAGACCGCCCAATTCACCTGCATCGACACGCTCAATGGAGATGCACCATGCGAAAAGTCAGAGACTTCGACGCCGAGCTGAAGGCGCTGAACGATCGCGCCAAGCTGCTCAAGCAACGCAAGATCCAGCAGTTTGGCGAGCTGATAGAGGCGACGGGTGCCGATGCGCTCGAGCCCGATTTGCTTGCCGGCGCCCTTCTCGCGGCGGTCGCGGAAAAGGACGAGGCAACCACCTCGGCATGGAGTCGCCAGGGCGCCCAGTTTTTTCGCGACACAAGGCGGCGGTCCTCCCGCCGTCCTGGTGGCGGTGATGCAGGCGGCAAGGCGACTGATCCAGGCGCGCAATCGGCTTGATGCGGCACGATCGCGGTCGGACACGAGGGCTTGGGTGGTGGCACGGCGCGAGCGCACGCGGCATTTGATCGAGCTGGGCGGTCTGGTGCAAAAAGCCGGGCTCGTCGAGATCGCCGACGACGACCGCGCGATGCTGTACGGCGCTTTCCTTGATCTTGCGTCGCAGATGCGGGGCGAAGATGGCGCGCAGGCCAAACTGCTTTTCCGACGTCGCGGCGCCCGCGCCTTTGCAACCGAAGCCGAGGAAGCCGCCGCCGCACGCGCGCAAGACGGCAAGCAGAAAGCTCTGAGCGGTGCGGGAAAAGATAGCGGAGGATAGCGCCGGTCCCAAGGTCGCCGATGGCTGTTATCCAGGTCGGATTCGTGATCGCCATCGCAGCCACATTGCGCGTCAAATCACTCGTCGCGTAAATGGGGCAAGGCGGCTTCGATTGCAGCCTTCGCCGCAGGCAGATAGCTTTGCCACATGGGCTTGCCCTCGAACTTCGTGTTCTCGGGATTTCCGTCTTGGCGGCAAAGCGCGCGCGCGGCCGCGTCAATGGCTTTGTCGATGTTCGACATGATCAGGCCTCCATCAAATTGGCCAGCAGCTGCGTCGAGAGCATAGCCCAAAGTCGCCCAGAGGGCACTCATTCACCGAGCGGGTCGGTCGCCGCGCATCATGGCGCGGCGCCGGTTGCATCGCCGCCGTCAGGATCGCCCGTTAACGGGAAGAGCCCATGGCGCGGCCGTACCTCAGCAGTGCCGCCGGGCACTGTTGGTGTAGCCGGCAAGGCGGTCGCCGCTTCGTACCTCGATCCCGTCATGAACAGGCGCGCTTCCTGCCAGCGGGGCGCAGGCGTAGCCATCGGTCGGGCTGCCGCGTTTCCGCCAAGACGCGCGGTGTAGGCGATCGTTTCGGCGGGCAGTGCCACGCCGCCTTGCACATAACGTCGATAGCGTCCGGGGCCCGCATTGTACGCTGAGAAGGCACCGGGCCAACCATAGCGCGCGGCCAGCTCGGCAAGGTACATCGCGCCGCCAATCATATTCATCCGCGCATCATATGGGTCCGCGCCGAGTTGGTAGCGCTCGGTCAAATAGGACCATGTGGCCGGCATGATCTGCATGCAGCCCATCGCTCCCTTGGCCGAGACGATCCTTGAACTCCCGCCCGACTCGGCGCGCATGACGCGCATCACAACATCCTGGGAAAGCCCCGAACGCAGCGCCGCTTCGGGGACGTGCATGGCGCAGCGCTGGGACCCGGCCAGTTCGGAGACGGCGCCAGGCGAAGGGGAAGCCGAGACGGCGATCGCAACGACGCCAACGATCCTCGTCCAACGCACCGTCATGACCAGGTCCACATCGGGGTTGCGCGCCCGATCACTTGGGCGCGATCGATGGGACCGAAATAGCGGCTGTCGAACGAGGCGCGTAGCCCCGGCGCAATGAGCACCAGCTGGTGGCTGGCGAGGCGCCGACAGCCTGACCAACGCGGCAACGGGCGGCCGAAACGGTCGCGCGGCAGCGCGGTCGCGACAGTTCGTCCGTCGAGCGTGACATCCATATTGATACGGCAGAAGTTCGCTCCGGCAACCGCAGCGACCGGCTTCACCAGCAGCGCATTGGCCTCGACATATCGCCGCTCCGCCATGAAGCGTGTGAGCGTGGGCGAAGGTCGCACCGCGACCAAATCGCCCACGCGCGGGACCGTGCCCGGTTCGATGCCGTAAAGGCCGAGCGGTACGCTCGCCGAAGCGTTCCAGACGAGGCGCAGTTGGGGCTGATGCAAGGCCGGCAGAAGAAGCGCGGCGAGCGCCGCACTCATGCTGGTGAGCAAGCCGACGCGGAGCGGATGGCGATGCACGTCGGTGGGCGCCGAGAGGGCGCGCACGCCGTGCTGGTCAAGCGCGCCAGCCATTATCCTTGCTCCGCGCGTTCGCCGGGACGGCGCACGGCTGGCAGCACGGTTCCATTATTGGGATCGGAGGTGGATGCGCAGGCGCCGCGATCGCACCAGGCGCGCAGCTCCTCGATCGTATAGACGACGCGCCCGCCGATTTTCCGATAGGCGGGACCGGTGCCGTAGGTGCGATGCTTTTCGAGGGTGCGCGCGGACAGGCCGACGTAATGGGCGGCCTCCTTGGTGCGCAGGTAGCGCGTATCCTTGATAATATCGGGCATAGTAAACTCCTGATCGGGCTGTTCGGGGTTCGCGCAGGCAGGGCCTCGCGAACCCGGCGATCATCGGCGCCGAAAGGAGGTCGTTGGTGGCCGGAAACGGGGATGGCGCTTTCCGACCACATGCTCGGACGCGGCCAGCGCTATTCCGTCGGACGTGATCCGAGAAGGCGGCGATACCCACCGGCTGACATCTCCGCTGCTGCGTCGCGGAGGCGGCGAAGGTCGGATCGTTCCGAACTCGCCCGCCATTCGTCGGGCATTGTTCGGAGAAGATCGGCCGCGATGTCGCGCAACGACGCGCCGCCCGCCAGCTGGTCATGAACGAACAGCATCGCCGCCTGCCGGGCCGCCTGCGGATACGGCATTGCGCGAAGTGACGTACCGATGCCGATCGCGCGCCGGAAAGTCTCGGCTGCGCGGACACGATCGACATGATTGCGATCGGGATGAAGATAGAGCCCAAATGGCTTACCGGGAACCGGCTCAAGCCCGGCTGGGATCCATAGCGCCAGTTCTGGCGCGCCGTGTTGTCGAACGAGGATGTGCGCACCGTCGCGTGACGCAACGCGGACCGCGTGATCGCCCCAGCTTGATGGCCGATATGGGAGATCGCCAAGGGTGCGCGCCCAGGCCACCGGTCGGACGATGGTCAACGTACGCGTATCGAGCGACGGCAACCAAGCGATCGGAGGGGCTTCGGCGGCAGGCGTCTCAGGATCGACCGGGAAACGAGAGGCCCCAGAGGGACCACCTCCGTTCGGGTCGAGGTTGCGGGATGTCGATCAGCTTACGGACAGCATGCTGCAGTCCATTCGCGGCAAGCGTCGCGACGCGGCGGACCGACGGGCGAGCCGAGGCCCAGGCGTCGCGGTATGTGAGATCACGCCGCAACCATTCCCAGGCCAATTGACGAGGCTCCAAGACTGTGAGAGCCCGATATGCGTCAGGCAAGCGCAATTGATGATAACCTGGCACCGCAAATCTCCTCGATGCCCCCTGTCAGGAAAAGCTAGGTGGAGAATGCTGCAGCGCGCAACGGCCGTGGCGCTTATGGGCGGATAAGTCAGCGCTTATGCCAAGTGGTTATTAATACAGCCAAAATGGACCAAACGAAAGCCCCGCCCGGTTTTGTCCGGGCGGGGCTTGATCGGTCGGCTCAGTCGCCGTTGCGCCGGGTCGGGCGGGACCAGATCAGGTTGAAGGTCTCGGCGTCCTCATCGTCGAAGAGGTTGGCGAAGATCGGAGCGTTGAAGCTCGGATCGTCGAGCTTGAGGCCGAGATAGTCACGACCTTCGTTGGACTGCTTGGACCAGGCGGCGCCGATCTCGGCCCGGCCGACCATCACCCGGTGGGATGGGGCGTTGTCGTTGGCGCGGTTGCTGTCGGGGATGATACGGACGCCCTTGGCCTGGACGCTGAGGGTAACAATATCGCCGACGAACTCGTTGTTGGCGGTCTTCTTGAAGGTGCCGATGGTAGCCATGATAAGTCTCCAGTGTTGATCCACGAGCCCGTGCCCATCACGGCCTCGATGGCTTGGGAATTGACCGGGGCTGCCGCGGCTGCAGTCGTCAGACCCACAGCGTAGCGGAGGACGGCGGAGGGGCGCTTTTTTGTCCCGCGAGGAATGACGGCAAAGCCGGCAGGGGAAAAAAGCGCCCCGGAGCCGTTGCAGCCCAAGCGGCAGAGGCGAAGCCGGTTCCGGTCATCAAGCCATTTAGGAGAGGCCGTTTGGGCACTGGCCTGGATCCGCCGGCTGGAAACGTGGACCCAGGCGCGGCGGCCGTCGAGACGTCCGACGTGCTCGGCGTGCGTCCGGATAAATCCGGCTGCGTACTGGCGGCATCCGCCTCGCCGCCATCACCGCTGGGGACGCACGTCCATTCCCCTGGAGCTGGCCGACTCGAGAGTGGCGCTACCTCGCAGGATCAAGCGTGACGTGGTCAGGCGTTCGGGTCTCATCGTCAATGCGGGGAGACCCGCGAGTTTCGCGTATCCGCCGACGTTAGGTAGAACTCGCCGATCTCACCGCCCCTCCAGGCCGATCGGCAGAGCTAAGCGTAACATCCCGCCCGCATCGACCGGGCGGGCGCTGGTAAAAAAGATGACGGCGGCCTGTCGATCAGCCGATTGGGCGCCCGAGCCGGTGGGCGGCGACCGTGCCGGTCAAAGCGCCCACCATCAGAGCAATGCCGATGCTCGCAATGCCGGCGAGGGACGCAAAGGCAGACGCCACCGAAAACCCGGTGATCGCGGCGGGTAACGCAAACATCAGGATGAGCATCGCCCGAACTGTCCGGCTCGGAAGGGTAAGCGCTGCGAAGCGGCCGAGCGCGATCACGGCCATGAAAACTATGAGGCCGATGAGGATCGAAGGAAGCGTAGAAAGTCCGATCGACGCGCTGCCGAACCCAGCTGCCAGGCCGGCGGCGATCGGCAGCGCCAGCGTTGCACCGGCGAATATCGCGTAGATCAGGAAGGCGGCGCCCAGAAGCGTCAATGGGAAGAGAATTGGCATGATCACGTCCTTGTCCTCATGAGGTTGGACGCGCTTCCACCAGCCACCGCAGCGCGCGTCGATTATAGCGAAAATTGCCCAGCAACGAAAGCGTTGCCGGGCCTGGCCAGAGGTTCGGTTCGTCGATTATTGGGCGAAGACATCATATTCACGAACGACGTGGTCGACATCCCCGTCATAATCGTCGCTCGCCATTGCCGCATATCCCTCGTCGGTCCTGATCAGGATAATGATCACCTTGAGCGTGCAAGCGAGGTTCCAGGCGTAGCGTTGTGCGGCTTCGAGGGACATGACCGTCTCCTGTCGTGAGAGCGGGGCCATTCCCCGCTCGACAGGCGCCGACGCATCCGGGCGCGCGGCCGCGATCACCGCGTTGGGAGGCGCAGCCGAGTAGCGGCCGCATGCAAAGCATAGCGGACCCCTTGCGGGTTGATCGTCACAAGGCCGCGGGCCCGGGAAGGACTAGCGCCTCCAAGAGCGGGGAATGGTCCCCCTGTTACGGTGACGGTTTATGCCTTGTCCCGTTCAACGCTCGATCCTGGCGGTCATTCGAACCGCCAAACGGGAATACCCATCTTGCGAGCTTTGTCGGCGAGATTGGCGCTGATGCCAGTACCCGGGAACTGAAGCAGACCTGCAGGAAGCTGCTCCAGCATAACGTCGTTACGCTTGAACGGTGCAGCCTTGCGGAAGCGGTTCCAGTCGGGGCGGAAGGCCACGGTTGGTATCTTGCGGGCTCGCGCCCAGCATTCGGCGATATGCTCGACACCTGTCGGCGTCCCGCCATGCAAGAGGATCATATCAGGGTGTTTGGACAATACCCTATCGAGTGCGTCCCAGATCCGGCGATGGTCCTGATAGTCGGAACCTCCGGTAATCGCGATCTGTGTACCCTGCGGCAGCAATACCTGCTGGTCGGCACGCTTGCGGGCGGCGATGAAATCGCGGCTGTCGATCATACTTGCGGTCAGCGTCTTGCGGTTGACGATTGAGCCGGAGCGCGCGGTCCAGGGTTTGCGGCAATGGATGCGGAATTGCTCGGCGAAGGCGTCTCGGAAAGCTTCCATCGCGTCGCGGCGCTCGATCATCGTGCGACCGATGTTGATCGCCGTCTCCAGCTCAACCGAACGCACCTCGGATCCGTCCTGATCGCGCTGCAGCCGTCGCTGCGCCTGCTCATTGTCGTCCAGCTCACGCTCGATGCGTTCCGCGGCGCGCTGAAATACGTTGGTGAAGCCCCAGAGCAGATTTTCCATATCGGGCTCCAGCCGGGTGTCGGCGAGTGCCGCAACCATCGCGTCGAACGTGTCGGCAGCGGCGCCTTCGACCAGTCTGGCCTCAGGCAGTGGCCGTGGATCGTACTCGTCCTCGAATGGCCGTTGTCCGTAGAGTTCGAGTTCTTCGAGGAGATGCGCGATGGTGGAGTGCTCGCGGTCGGGCTCGTCGGGAGAGTCAGGGTGATGGGTCATCGCTTGCGCCTTTCGCAGTCGGCCACGCCACTCGCAGCCTTCGTGGCGACGACCTGACGGTGGGCCGCGCGGCCTGACACGACCGAGCGCAGCGGTCGGCGGCTCCCCCGCCGACGGGCGCCGAAGCATCAGCGGAGGACGGTAGAGACCGGCTATTTTGGACTCGCGATGCAAAGCGGCCGAAGGACGCGGCGGAAAATAGCCGATCGGCGCCGTTGACCGGCCGCGTGGGCTACCGTCCCGTCGCCCCCTCAGAAGGCCGTGGCGCGGATAGAAGAATAAGCAGCGCTTGAAGGCTTGTGGTCGCTCTCGTCTCGGGCGCCGCTCGCGAGCAGGTAATCTCGATCTCCGGCAACGAGCTGGTCGGCGAGCCTGGCGGTAAGGGCATCCAGGCCATACCGCATGAGGTCTGTGTTGAAATCGTCGCGTTCCGGTTCGAGCACGATCATCTCGACACCCGCGATGATCGCCCGCTCATGAAGGGATTTCACCGCACGATTCCCGGCAGCATCGGAATCGCGCGCAACATAGAGCCGTTGCAGGCCAGCGGGGAATGCCAGTGCGGCCAGATGTGCCGAGGACAGCGTCGCGACCATCGGCATAGTGCGCATCGCCATGCGGAGCGACAGGACAGTTTCCAATCCTTCCCCGGCGACCATCACCGAAGCCGCTCTACCGAAGCGAACACCATGTCCGAGCAAATCGCCCATAGCGCGGCGCGGCGTCGCGATCGGTGCTTTGTCTGTCCTCAGCGGGTCAAGCCATGTGCGATGGACGCCCGTGATGGTCCCATCGGCATCGGTTACGGCGGCAATAAGCGCCGGGAAGGAGGTTGGCGTGCCGGGTTCATCGTCGCGCGATGGGCGATACCAGCATCGTGGATGGAAGCGCAGCGATGGTTCCGTGCGAATGCCCGAGATCGAACGTGCGCGAAGGTAGGATTCCGCCAATGTGCTCGCGATCGGCTGCGAGCCCGCGAACAGGCGTCGAGCCGCCCTTCGCGATCCGGCCGGTGCCCGAGGCTCGGACTGATCGAGGGATCGTTGCGGCCTTGGCAGGGCGAGAAAGCGCAGCGCTTCGTCCATAGTGTCGCTGAGCTGGCGATGCCCGCAGGTCAATCCTATCAGATCAAGCAGGTCGCCATGCTCGCCGGTCGCGGCATCAGTCCATTTTCCGGCGGCGCCTTTGCCTTGCTCGCTGCCTGTCAGGCGAACGTAGAGACTGCGCCCGGAGGAGCCGAGCGCATCGCCGATGATCCAGTAACGCCCCTCGCGCCGTCCGGCGGGGAGGTAATGCCGACACACGGCTTCCGCATTGCGGGCGAGTTGCCGGGACAGGTCTGAAGCGGCGCTGGTCACGAACACCTCCGCAAAGAGAATGGGGCCTGCCGTTGCGACAGGCCCCAGGGGCAAGGCGAGCTATTCGGCCGCGATCGCGAAGGACTGTTCGCCTTGGGCGCCATCGTGATCCGCAGCCTCAGGCTCGTCCATAGCCGGTTCGCCGTCGATCGCCGCCCCTTGTTCGAGCGGCACGGCGTCGGCCGCAGGCGCGCGGAGTGGCTCAGCAAGCCAGCCGCTGCCTTCGAGCAGCTGTTCGGCCTCCTTCGCCATCTCCGGCTTCTTAAGACCGGCGATCCGCGCGGAGACCTCGCCGCCTTTCGCTTGCTCGACGGCGCCCAGAATGCGCGCCTTGGTCACACGGCCGAGGTAATTCTCAACCGTTGCCGTCCAGCCCGCCGCCACCATGTCCAGCTGCGCGGCATGGGCGAGGATGTGGGAATGTTCGATCCGCCCGGAGACGGTCCGCGCCGATACGCGGCTTTCATTGTAGCGGTTAGCCGGTTCCCAGACTGCATTGACGCCGAACGACGCGCAGTGCGCGAACAGTGCAGCCCGGTCGTCGGCGCTGAGCGAAAGCAGCACCTCCCACAGGTCCGCCGGCTGGTCGGGCAGACGCTCGGCCCAGCTCTCGTGGCGCTGGTCGATCGCCCGGGCGGACGCACTGTCGTTCAGTCCGGGCGCGTGAATGCCCAGACTGCCGCCCCGCACCGAGACCCCGACACAGCTCTCAGCAGAGGAATAGGTGTAGAAGGTTTCGAGCGTGAGAGCGTGCAGCACGGCGGCGAAGGCGATCTGCGGACGGTTTGCCACCGCATTGCGCAATGCGAGGGTGCGATAGGTGGTCAGCTCGGTGACGAGGCGGTCTGGGAGAGGACGCAACATGTCGTCCTGCTCGTCCTCGTCATCGCTGGCGTCAGTGCTCTCCGCCCCGCTGATCGAGACGATCGTGGTACCACCGTTGCCGTCATCTTCAGGCGGCGTGTGATTGGTGGATCCCTCCACAGCAGCGCCGGTGCCGTCGATCAGATCCTCGACCGGCTCATCCTCCGGCCGGACATAGCCGCGCTCGATATAGAGCGAGCCATCGACGTCGATACTGACGAAGACGCCCGCACGGGCCATTTCGGTCGGATCGTAGACCAGCGGTGGCGACACGAGCGTGCTGATCTCCTCGTCGATCGCCGTAACGCGGGCATCGACCTCGTCGGGGATGTCGCCCGCGCCGGACCATTCTTCCTCGAGCGCCTCTGCCTCCTGGCGAAGCGACGCCAGCTTCGCCTCGTCCTCCTCGGTCATCGCCGGCTGCTCGCCGTCGATCACGCGCATGTCATCGTCATAATTATACGGGAAATCGACGGCGACCGCGATCCACTTCCAGCCTTCCTCGCCGATCCTGGCGCCCTCGGCCTTGAGCTTCTCGTCCACCATCCGATCAAGCAGCGCGACGTCCTGCAGGAAGCCGCCCTGGTCGTCCTCGAACAAATCGCGCAGGACATAGCCGCCGGCGGCGGCATAGGCGTCCAAGCCGACGAAGCGGACCCGCTTGTCCGAGGCGCGCACCGAATCCTCGGTGAGCTTGGCACGGATGATATAGGGCTGCTTATTGTAGCCCGACTGGAGCAGATCCCAGACTTGCTCCTGACGCTCATGATCCTCGGACACCGAGAACGCCATCAGCTGTTCGAGCGTCATGCCGTCCTCGGCATAGATTTCGTGCAGCTTGGGCGAGACGGAGGCGAGGCGCAGCCGCTGCTTCACGACGGCGGGCGTCACCATGAAGGTGGCGGCGATGGTCTCGACATCGGTGCCCTGGGTAACGAGCTGCTGCATTGCCCGGAACTGGTCGAGCGGATGCAGCGCCTCGCGGTGGGTGTTCTCGGCCAGTGAATCTTCCTCGGCCGAAATCTGGTCGTCCTCGCGGACAATGCAGGGAACCGGCTCCGTCTTGGCCATGCGGCGCTGCTTCACCAGCTGCTGCAGGGCCCGGAAGCGGCGGCCGCCGGCGGGCACTTCGAATAGGCCGGTGTCGTTCCCGTCGGCATCGCGCTGGACGCGGACAGTCAGGCTCTGCAACAGGCCGCGCCGGGCGATATCGGCGGCGAGCGTGTCGATCGAGACACCCGCCTTCACCCGCCGGACATTGGCCTGGCTCAGCACCAGCTGGCTGAACGGGATGTCCCGCGAACCGCTGAGGGCGATCTTCACATGCTTGGTCATGGGTTTTCTCCATGACGGGCGGCCGGGAGACTCTCTCTCGACCCTCAACCCGTCATGGAGCCGGCGCAGCCCTCTCCCTCTAAAGGGCGAGAGCCGCGCCGGCGGTGATGCATTGCGGTGATCAGTCCGGGGCGAACCCCGTGCGATCCTGAGGCGATCGACCGAACAGGATCTCGGTCGCCGGGATCGACCCACAGCGCCTGGCGCAGGACGCCCAGAGAGATAGCGGCACGCCGGAATCGAACGCGATGTCGATCTCGATCCGAAGCCCGAATGGCAGCCGGACCTCGGATAGCTCACGCAGGCTCCAGGGGCCGATCTCGGGACAGCCGAAGCCAAGATCGGCGAGCCCGTGGAGGACATCGCCATCTGCGGCCAGTTCGGTCGCCAGCCACACCTGCGGCCCCAGCGGGTTGAAGAATTTAGCCACTGGCGCAGGGTCCGGCTCGGGCTCATTGAGCCGGAATGCGGCACGTCGATTGATGTCGTTCGCCCGCAACGCGTGGCGCAACGTGGGAGGGAGGACGATCATCGGATCGCTCCTTTCGATTTCGAGAGTGGGGCGCCGCCGGTCAGGCCGCAGCGGCGAGAAGCTTGCTGGCTTTGCCTTCGAGGTCGAGGCGGGCATCCTGATGTGGCTTGTCGCGCGCGAGCGCCGTGATGCCCTGGACGAAATCGAAGATGGAGGCAGGCGGATGGCCCTCCTCGTCGAGCACGGTCGCTATGATCCGGTCGGTCTCGCCCTTGGAGAAGCCGCGCTTGCGCAGGAAGCTCTGCCGGTCTTCGTCGGTGCGAGCGACGATGCGTTCGCGCGCCGCCTTGATGCCGGCCGTGAATGGTGCCGGCGACGACGATGCGAAATTCTCCAGCGCCGGTGCGGCCTCGTGCGCGAAGCGGTTGGCGGCGAACTTGCTGTGGCGGATGCTGATCTCCTCGAAGCCCTCCGCGCCCCAGATATTCCGGTTCATGCAAACCGCCCGGAGATAGAAGGAAGCCATGCCGAGTGTCTTCGAGCCGACCTCGCTGTTCCATGCGTAGAAGCCCCGGAAGAAAAGATCGGGATCGCCGTTGGGGAGACGCCCGGCCTCGATCGGGTGGAGATCATCGACGAGAAACAGGAAGACGTCACGATCGCTGGCGTAAAGCGTCGTGGTGTCCTTGGTGATGTCGACCAGTGGATTGTAGGTCATTGTCGACCAGTCGAGCAGGCCCGGCACCTTCCAGCGCGTGTCACCGGTGCCGGTGCCGGCGATCTTCATTACCGCGGCGACCAGTTCGTGATCCCAGATGCGGCCATAGTCCGGTCCGGTTACGGCGCGCAACTCGATCCGGCCGTCGTCTGTTTCGAGGGTTTTTATCTGTTCGGCGCGATGGTTGATCAACCCATGCTGCAGGTTGATCCCGGCGAGCGATGCGGGAAGCTGGCGCAGATAGCCCGCGGGCGCGCCGACCAGGCTGGCGAGCTGGCCGAACGACCAATGGGTAGGCGTGACGGGGTGATTGCGGCCGGGAACGAAGAGTGCCAGCCGCTCGGCATTGTCGCGGCTGGCCTGAACTCGGACCTCGCGGGTTTCGACGATGCGGGCGGTTGTGCTCTCGGCGCGGGCCCTCACCGCTGCATTAAGTTCGGTGAGCGATAGGAAACGCTCGTCGTCAGGCCGCGAGAACCATTCCGACGACACTCGACCAATGCGCTGGCCGCGAGAGATGTCGACCTTGTGGCCGGCGGTGGCGGTCCGGGCGGCGGGGGGCTGGGTGAGAACGGTAGCCATGAGAAGTCTCCGCGACGGGCGTCGAGAGCCTCTCTCTCAACCCTTACCCGTCACGGCCGAACGGGCCTATCTCTCCCTCTCACGGGGCGTTGCGGGGGCGAAGCCGCCCGCAGAAGGGGTCTGCCGCGACTCCGGCGCGGCAGCAGGGGAAGACTTTCCCCTCCAAGAGCGCAAATTACGCCGAAACTGCTACGAATTGATTCCTGTACGCGGTTATTACGTTTGGACGATCTGGCGCGGCGTAATAGACGCTTTCCCCACAAGGGGATGTTCTATCTCTCTGAATTCGTGCGGGAGAATGGTGCTGCCGAAGGGGATCGAACCCTTGACCTCAGCCTTACCAAGGATGCGCTCTACCACTGAGCTACGGCAGCACTCACCGCCCGTGGGCGGGAGGGCGCCCTAGAGCCGAGGTGGTCGTGATTGTCAAGGCGCATCCGTGTGGAGTAGCGCGAATTCCATGAATGATCGCGATGAACGGGCGGAGCGGCTCGCCGAGCAACTGCGCGCCAACCTGAAACGGCGCAAGGCGCAGGCGCGCGCGGCGGCCGATGCACCGGCGGGCGTGGCGGTGCGCGCCCCGGCGGAGGGCAGCGAGCGCGACGAACGCTCCTGAGGCCGCGGTCCGTCGCGCTGCCCGGCGGCGCGTGGCCTGCCGTGGGCGGGCTTATCCGTCTAGCGGGCGTCGGTGGCGTAATGACCGAGCGTGAATGCGGCGGCGATTCCCTGCCACGTGCCGAGCGACGCGGCCCCCAGCAGCGCGGTAAAGCCGACGACGATCATCGTGCGACGGGCGAACATCTTGAAGCGAGCCATCGGGCGTCTTCCCCCTCCAATACCCGCGACAACTCTTCCGCGACGCGGGCGTGATAGGCATTCAGCCACATCAGCTCGCCATCGGTCAATAGGGCCGGATCGATCAGATCGCGATCGAGCGGCGCCAGCGTCAGCGTTTCGAACCCCAGCATCACCGCCTCGCCGCCGGGCAGTTCGCGTTCCACCACCAGCAGCAGATTTTCGATGCGGATGCCATATTCGCCCGCCTTGTAATAGCCGGGCTCGTTCGACAGGATCATGCCGGGCAACAGCGGCTCGAACGGCCCGTTGCCGCCATAACTGGGCTTGGCGATCCGCGCGGGGCCTTCGTGCACCGCGAGGAAGCTGCCCACGCCGTGCCCGGTGCCGTGCGCGAAATCGAGCCCGGCCTGCCACAGCGGCAAGCGCGCCAGCGTGTCGAGCTGCGCCCCGGTCGTTCCGCGCGGGAAGGTGGCGGTGGCCAGCGCGATATGCCCCTTCAGCACGCGTGTGTATCGATCGCGCATTTCCGCGCTGGGCGTGCCGATCGGCACGACGCGCGTCACATCGGTGGTGCCATCCTGATACTGGCCGCCCGAATCGATCAGGTAGAGCTGACCGTTCTCGATCGGCAGGTTCGACTCTTCGGTGACATGGTAATGCGGGATCGCCCCATGCGGGCCGGTGGCGGAAATGGCGTCGAACGACAGGTCGCGCAGTGCGCCCGTCTCGCGGCGAAACGCCTCCAGCTTCGCCGCCGCGGACCATTCGGTCTGCCCGCCGCGCGGTGCCTCGTCCGCGATCCAGCGCAGAAAGCGCGTCAGTGCCGCCCCGTCGCGCAGCGAGGCCGCGCGATGCCCCGCGATCTCGACCGGGTTCTTGGTCGCCTTGGCGACGACGGTGGGATCGCGCAGCGCCAGCGCCGTCCCGCCGCCGCGTTCCACCCGGTCGAAGATCGCGGAGACCGCCAAGGCGGGATCGATCGCGACACGCCGGCCCGCGAGCCCGTCGAGCGCGGCGGCGAAGGCCGCGCGGTCATGCACCCGCACCGCATTGCCGAGATGCTCCGCCACCTGCGACGTCATCTTCTCGGGTGCGACATACAGGTCGGCGGTGCCGTCGCGGTGGACGATCGCATAGGACAGCGCCACCGGGGTGCGCGCGACATCCGCGCCGCGCACGTTGAAGAGCCAGGCGATCGAGTCCAGCGCCGCGATCACCGTCGCCTTCGCGCCCACCGTCGTCAGCCAGTCCGCCACGTCGGCGCGCTTCGAAGCGGAGGATCGCCCCGCGAGCGCGTCCGGCTGGACGGTCAGCGGCGCGGCGGACGGGGCGGGGCGGTCGGGCCACACCGCGTCGACGGGATTGCCGTCGACCGCGACCAGTTCGGCGCCGACACCCGCCAGCGCGGCGCGCGCTTCGTCCACCCAGGCGCGGGTGTGCAGCCACGGGTCATACCCGATCCGTGCGCCCGCGCCGGCATGCGTGCCCAGCCATTGCGCGACGCTGCTATCGGGCACGCCGACGAACTGCCAGTCGTCCGCCGATACCTGCTCCCGCACCTGCAACGTGTAGCGGCCGTCGGTGAAGATCGCCGCTTCCTGCGGCAGCACCACGGCGGTGCCGGCGGAGCCCTGAAAGCCCGTCAACCACGCCAGCCGCTGCGCATAGGCGCCGACATATTCGCTCATATGCTCATCGGTCAGCGGGACGACGAAGCCGTCGAGGCGCTGGCGCGACAGCTGTTCGCGCAGGGCGGCGAGGCGGGCGGCATAGGTCGACATGATCACATTCCCATCACGGCGGGCGCAGGCGCCCGGGCTTGTCGCGGGCGTGCTGCCACAGGGGGCACGGCGCCGCCAGTCTTGAACCGGGCGGGCCGGACTGTCATCATGGCGTCACGCCGGTGAGCGAAAGCGCTGGCGAGTAGCGGAAAGGGGGACGTCCAAGCGTGTTCCATCCCGACCTGATACGGCACCCGGACTCCTGTCCGACGTTGGTGCTGAACGCCGATTATACGCCGTTATCCTACTACCCGCTGAGCATCTGGCCGTGGCAGACGGCGGTCAAGGCGGTCTTCCTCGAGCGTGTCGACATCGTCGCCCATTACGAGCGCGAGGTGCGCAGCCCGACGAAGGTGATGCGCCTGCCATCGGTGATCGCGCTAAAGCAATTCGTGAAGCCGTCGCAATTCCCCGCCTTCACGCGCTTCAACCTGTTCCTGCGCGATACGTTCGCCTGCCAATATTGCGGCAGCGCGACCCGCGAACTGACCTTCGACCATGTCGTCCCGCGGGCCCAGGGCGGCCGCACGACATGGGAGAATGTCGTCACCGCCTGCGCGCCGTGCAACCTGCGCAAGGGCGGGCGCACCCCGAAACAGGCCGGTATGCCCTTGTATTCCACCCCGATCCGGCCGACCAGCTGGCAGTTGCAGGAACACGGGCGTCGCTTTCCCCCCAATTATCTGCATGAGACATGGCACGACTGGCTCTACTGGGACGTAGAGCTGGAGGCCTGATGGAGACGATGTGCGCATGCGGATGATGGTAACGATGGCGGCGGGGCTGATCCTGCTGACCGCATGCTCGAAGCGCGATGTCGAGGACCAGGCGAATGCGGAGGTGCTGGCGAACTACGTCCCGCCGTTCGTGATGTCGCGGCTCGATTTCGGCGGCGTGGTCGAGCGCCGCTTCCGGCGGATCGACGTCAATAACGACGACAAGCTGACGCGCAATGAACTGCCGCCGCGTCTGATGCCCCGGCTGGGCGACATCGATCGCAACAAGGACGGCGCGATCTCCAACGACGAATGGAGCAGCTGGATGATGGCGCGCTTCGACGCGCAGGACGCCAATCGTGATGGTTCGGTGACCAGCGACGAACGCGAACGCGCGCGGGAGCTGCATGAGGCGGATCTGCCTACCCCGGCGGATGAACCGACGGCCAACGCCGCCGCGGTCGCCAAATAAAGGGCCGGGCGTGGTGTCGTGCCACGCCAAACGGATCCGGTCCTCCCGCGATACGGAGGCGGGGACCCTTATGGTCGGGCGAGCCGGCCCGACACATGTCACACCCGCCGATTGGTGATTGACCGCAAAGCTGTTGCAGCGCAGCATCCCCGCATGGCCACGCTTCCCCCGATCACGAACAATCCCGATGTCCGCTATTTGGGCCGTGTGCTCGGCGATGTCATCCGGGCCTATGGCGGGGAAAAACTGTACGAGCGGACCGAGGCGATCCGCTCCGCCTCGGTCGAGCGGCATCGCGGGAATCAGGCGATCGAGCCCGGCGCCGAACTCGGGACGCTGAACCTGGACGAGACGCTCGATTTCGTTCGCGGCTTCATGCTGTTCTCGATGCTGGCGAACCTTGCCGAGGATCGTCAGGGGATCGCGGCGGAGCAGGGCGCCGACCTCGCCGCCGCGCTGGAGCGGCTGGCGGGCGAGGGGATCGATCGCGAGGCGGTGCTGGCGCTGCTCGATCATGCGCTGATCGCCCCGGTGCTGACCGCGCATCCCACCGAGGTGCGGCGGAAGAGCATGATCGACCACCGCAACCGCATCGCGCAACTGATGGCGCTCCGCGATCGCGGGCTGGATCATACGCCGGATGGCGATCGCGTCGACGAGGCGGTGGTCCGGCAGGTCGCGCTCTTGTGGCAGACGCGCGTGTTGCGGCGCGAGCGGCTGTATGTCGTCGACGAGGTGGAAACCGCGCTCAGCTATCTGCGCGAGGTGTTCCTGCCGGTCATCCCGGCGCTGTACCAGCGCTGGGATCGCGCGATCGGCACCCGCGTCCCGGCGTTTCTGAAACCCGGCAGCTGGATCGGTGGCGATCGCGACGGCAACCCCTTCGTCACCGCCGATTCGCTGAAGGCGGCACTGGCGAAGGCGGCACAGGCGGTGCTCGGCTTCTATCTCGATCAACTGCATGCGATGGGCGCGGAACTGTCGATCTCGGCCCATCACGCACGCGTCGACGCGGGGGTGCTGGCGCTGGCGGAGGCGAGCGGCGATCATGCCGAGACACGCAGCGACGAGCCGTATCGCCGCGCGATCGCGGGAATTTATGCGCGCGTCGCCGCGACCTATCGCGCGATCACCGATCAGCCGGCACCGCGCCCGGGCCATCTGACCGGGGAGCCCTATGCCGATCCCGCCGCGCTGCGCGCCGATCTGGTGACGATCGCCCGGCCGCTGTCGGCGGACGGGGATGGGCTGCTGGGGTCGAGCGGCGCGATCGGGCGGCTGATCCGCGCGGTCGAGGTGTTCGGTTTCCACCTCGCGACGCTCGACCTGCGACAGAACAGCGCGGTGCACGAGCGGGTCGTGGCAGAGATGCTGAAACAGGCCGGCGTGTGCGACGATTATGCCGCGCTGGACGAGGATGCGCGCGTGATGCTCCTGCGGCAGGAACTGGCGACCGCACGCCCGCTGACCAGCGCCTTCGCCACCTATTCCGACGAAACCACGTCCGAGCTGGCGATCGTGCGTGCGGCGGCGGCGGCGCACGTCACCTACGGTGCGGCCTGCATCCGCCAGTATATCGTCTCGATGACCAAGTCGGTGTCGGACCTGCTGGAGGTCAATCTGCTGCTCAAGGAGGTCGGTCTGTACCGCCCCGGCGCGCCGGCGACCGCGGCGATCATGGCGGTGCCGCTGTTCGAGACGATCGAGGATCTCGAGGCCGCGCCCGCGATCATGACCGAGTGGTTCGCGATCCCCGAGGTGCGCGCGATCGCAAGACAGCGCGGGCATCAGGAAGTGATGATCGGCTATTCCGATAGCAACAAGGACGGCGGTTACCTGACCTCGACATGGCAATTGTCGAAGGCGTCGACCGCGCTGAAGCCGGTCTTCGACGCGGTCGGGGTGGGGATGCAATTGTTCCACGGGCGTGGCGGCGCGGTGGGGCGCGGCGGCGGCTCCAGCTTCGCCGCGATCCGGGCGCAGCCGCCCGGCACGGTTCAGGGCCGGATCCGGATCACCGAGCAGGGCGAGGTCATCGCCGGCAAATACGGCACCCGCGACAGCGCGATCACCAATCTGGAGGCGATGGCGTCCGCCACCCTGCTTGCCAGCCTGGAGCCGGAGGCGCTGTCGAACAGCGAGAACGCCACGTTCGCGGCGGCGATGGACACACTGTCCGGGGCGGCGTTTCGCGCCTATCGCGGGCTGGTGTACGAAACCGAGGGATTTCGCACCTTCTTCCGCCAGATGACGCCGATCGCGGAGATTGCCGGGCTGAAGATCGGAAGCCGTCCCGCCAGCCGCAAGCAAAGCGACGCGATCGAGGATCTGCGCGCGATCCCCTGGGTATTCAGCTGGGCGCAGGCGCGCGTGATGCTGCCGGGCTGGTACGGCGTCGGTCAGGCGATCGCCGGGTTCGAGGATCGGGCACTGCTGCGCGACATGGCGCAGGGCTGGCCTTTGTTCGGCGCCACGCTGGCCAATCTGGAGATGGTGCTGGCGAAATCCGATATGGGCATCGCCGAACGCTACGCCGGGCTGGTCGAGGATGCGGCGATGCGTGATCGGATGTTCGGCCGGATTCGCGACGGCTGGCAGTTGACGCACGACGGTCTGCTCGACGTCACCGGCCAGGCGCATCTGCTGGAAAAGCATCCCGCGCTCGACGCCTCGATCCGGCTGCGCCTGCCGTATATCGAGCCGCTCAACCTGTTGCAGATCGAGCTGATGAAGCGCCACCGCGCGGGCGAGGCGGATGAGCGCGTGCGTGAGGGGATTCTGCTCTCGATCAACGCGATCGCGACCGCGCTGCGCAATTCGGGCTGACCCGCCACCGCGGGTCGCGGCTGGCGCGCTGGCGGTGGCGATGGTTCGCGCGGCGGGGATGCCGACGCGCGATACGTGGCGCTATCCCTCCAGGCTTTTGGACGCCTGTTCGAACAGATCCTTCGAAATGCCCGGCGTTTCGACGATCCGGACTAATTCGTCGCGCATCAGCGTCGCCCGCTCGGGCGCGAAGCGGCGCCAGCGGCCAAGTGGCGGCAGCAGTTTCGCCGCGGTTTGCGGGTTGAGCGCGTCGAGCGCGAGCAACTGATCCGCCAGCCAGCGATAGCCCTCGCCGGTCCCGGCGTGAAACGCGCGCTGGTTGACCCCGAAGGCGCCGATCAGCGCCCGTGCGCGATTGGGGTTGGCGAGCGTGAAATCGGCATGCTCCGCGAGAGCGGCGACGATCGCGGGGGTGTCGTCGCGTGAGGACAGCGCCTGCGTCTGAAACCATTTGTCGAGGACCAGCCCGTTGCGGGCATAACGATGATAGAAGACATCGATCGCGGCGTCGCGCTCCGCCGAATGGCCACCCGCCAGCGCGGTCAGCGCGCCCTGCCGGTCGGTCATATTGTCCGCCGCCTCGAACTGGGCATAAGCGAGCGCCGCCGCGTCGCTCGCGCCCGATGCCGCGACATAGCCGAGCGCGACGTTGCGCAGCCGGCGGATGCCCTTGTCTTCCGGCGTATAGGCATAGGGGCGCCGCAGCGCGGGGTCGCAGGCGGCGCGCCACAGCGCATCCAGCCGCTGCGCCAGATCGCGCCGCAGCGCCTCGCGTGCCTGGAAGATCGCTTCGGGGTCGACGGTCGTCAGCTGATCGCCGATGAAGCTTTCCGCGGGCAGCAGCACCGATTCGGCGGCGAATGCGCGGTCCAGGTTCGGATCGGACAGCGTGTCCGCGACTGCGTCGATTACCGGGGTGTGATCCGCCTCGCCTTCGATCGTCGCCGCCACCAGCGTGTCGAGCATCAGTTGCTGCATCGCTTCGTAGCGCGCGAAGGGATCATCGTCGTGCCGCGCCAGAAAGGCGAGATCCGCTGCCGACCGGTCGCTGTCGATGATCACCGGCGCGGAAAAGCCGCGGTTCAGCGACACCACCGGACGCTCGGTGACGGTTTCGAACGTCACGCTGGCGGCGGGATCGGAGAGGATGATCAGTTGCTCGTCGCTCAACGGCCGCCCGGTCTCCGCGCCGAACAGCCGTACCTTGAGCGGCAGCACCTGCGGCTGCTTGTTCGACTGACCGGGCGTATCGGGGATCTTCTGTGCGAGGTTCAGCGTCGCGCGGCCGCCATCGGGGTGGTGATCGAGCGACACCGACACGCGCGGCGTGCCGGCCTGGCTGTACCAGCGGCGGAACTGCGCGAGATCGATCCCGCTCGCTTCCTCCATGCACGCCACGAAATCCTCGCACGTCGCCGCCGTGCCATCGAAACGGTCGAAATACAGGTCGCTGGCGGCGCGGAACGCCTGCGGCCCGATGATCGTCGCGATCATGCGGATCAGCTCCGCGCCCTTGTTGTAGATCGTCGCGGTGTAGAAATTGCCGATCTCGATATAGCTTTCGGGGCGTACCGGATGCGCCAGCGGACCGGCATCCTCCGGAAATTGCGCCGCACGCAGGCCGCGCACATCCTCGATCCGCTTGACGGCGGGCGATCCCTGATCGGCGGAAAAGCACTGATCGCGATAGACGGTGAACCCTTCCTTCAGGCTCAGCTGGAACCAGTCGCGACAGGTGACGCGGTTGCCCGACCAATTGTGGAAATATTCGTGCGCCACCACCGCCGCGATCGCGTCATAGTCCCAGTCGGTGGCGGTATCGGCATCCGCCAGGATGTAGCGGCTGTTGAAGATGTTCAGCCCCTTGTTCTCCATCGCGCCGAAGTTGAAATCGTCGACCGCGACGATGTTGAACACGTCGAGGTCATATTCGCGGCCATAGACCTGCTCGTCCCACGCCATCGACAGCTTCAAGGCGTGCATCGCATGGCTGGTGCGGGGCAGGTCGGCTTCGCGCACCCAGATGCCCAGCTCCACCGTCCGCCCCGATCGCGTGGTGAAGCGGTCGCGGTTGACCGCCAGATCGCCCGCGACCATCGCGAACAGATAGGACGGCTTGGGATAGGGATCGTGCCACTCGGCCCAATGCGTGCCGTCGTCATTGTCCCCGTGGGCGACCGGATCGCCATTGGCGAGCAGCACGGGGAAGCGCGCCTTGTCCGCCGTCATCCGTACCCGATAGGTCGCCAGCACGTCGGGCCGATCGGGGAAGAAGGTGATACGGCGAAAGCCCTCCGCCTCGCATTGCGTGCAGAGATTGCCGCCGGATGCGTACAGCCCCATCAACTGGGTGTTGCGGTCGGGCGCGATCTCCACTTCGGTTTCGATAGAATGCGCGTCGCCGGGCAGTGCGATGACGAGTTGCTCGCCCTCGATCCGCCAGTCGTTGATCGCGATACCGTCGACGGACACCGCCAGCGGCCGCTGTCCGCCACCATCCAGCCGCAGTGGCGCGTCATGCGCGCCGGCGCGCACCACCTCCAGCCGGGCCTTCACCCGCGTCGTCACCGGATCGAGGGCGACATCGAGCGCGACCTGCGGCACGAGCCAGGCGGGCGGCGTGTAATCCTCGCGGCGCGTGACGGGCGGAGCGGCGGGCGTGGAGCGGGCATCGACCATGACATGTCTATAGACGGCGCGCGTCGTGGTTCCATCGCAAAGCCGCCGGATGCGAAAAGAGCCGATGATATCGGCACATCGACGGGCGAGGGGGATACCGCAGCGATGGATGCCGTCGACAGGGGCTAGGCGCCCCGCACCTTGGCGGTTAGACAAGTTTCTGTTGTAACCTCATGGCCCTGCCGGATCGCCCCGTCGACCGGACGGCGGCTTCGTCTGGACATCGCCACTTGATTCATCGCTGCGTTTCCGCCCTTGCGCCGTTCGCGCTTGCCACCGCTTCCACCGCCAGCGCCGCCCCCGATACGCCCGCCGCCAGGCCCGCGCCGACGGTCGCGGCGCGCAATGAGCGCATCAACGCCGCGTTGCCGGCGGATCAGGCCGCGCTCAAGTCGCATGTGATGTTCCTCGCCTCCGATGCGATGAAGGGGCGCGAGGCGGGCAGCGGCGAGTTCGATATCGCGGCGCAATATGTCGCGTCCCAATTCTACGCCGCCGGGCTGCGTCCGCTGGGGGACGAGGGCGGCTATCAACAGGCGGTGCCGCTGGTCGCGTACAAGGCGGCCGATCGGGGGAGCTTCGTCTGGACCGGGGCGGACGGGGCGAGCGTGCCGCTGCTCTTCGGCGTCGATATCGTGCCCGCCGCCACCCCGGCGGCAAGGACGGTGGCGGTCAGCGCGCCGGTGGTGTTCGTCGGCCACGGCCTTGAAGCGCCCGCTTATGGGCTGGACGATTACGCCGGTGTCGACGTGCGTGGCAAGATCGTCGCCTATGTCGGTGGCGCGCCCGAGGGATTGCCGGCGGAGGTGGCGGCGACGTTCGCGGGGGCGGAAGCGCGCTTGCGCGCCGCCGCCGGCCATGGAGCGATCGGGGCGCTGGCGATCGCGGACCTGCGCAAGGCGGCGCGCGGGTCACCGGGTTTCGCTGAGGCCCGCAGCGCGTTCGGCAAGGAGCGCGTCACCTGGGCGACCGGCACCGGCGATACGACCGCGGGGCAGAGCCTGACCCCCGGCACTCCGCTGCTTGGCACGCTCTCGCCGGCGGGCGCCGGGAAGCTGTTCGGCGCGCACTGGGCGGCGATCGCGAAAGGCGCGGCGGCCCGCACGATGCGCGTGCCCCCGGTCACCGCGTCGGGAAGGCTGGCGGTGCAGGGCAAGACCTCGTTCCGCCGTTTCGACAGCAGCAACGTCGTCGGCGTGCTGCCCGGTAGCGACCCGGTGCTGGCGAAACAGTTCGTCGTCCTGTCCGCGCACCTCGACCATATCGGCGTGGGGGCGCCGGTCGATGGTGATGCGATCAACAATGGCGCGCTGGACGATGCACTCGGCATCGCCAGCCTGATCGAGGAGGCGCACCGTTTCCGCGCGGCAGGTGTCGCGCCGAAGCGAAGCATCATCTTCCTCGCGCTCACCGCCGAGGAGAAGGGGCTGGTCGGCAGCGACTATTTCGTGAACCACCCGCCGGTGCCGATCCGCGACATCGTCGCCGACGTGAACCTCGACATGCCGATCCTGACCTATCGCTTCGAGGATATGGTGGCGTTCGGCGGCGATCGCTCGTCGCTGGGGGCGATCATCGCACGCGCGACCAGCGCGATCGGAGTCACCTTATCCCCCGATCCGGTGCCCGACATGTCGATCTTCGTTCGTTCCGATCATTATAATTTCGTCCGCAAGGGTGTGCCGTCGATCTTCCTGTGGCCGGGATTGAAGGGGCCGGGACGGGCGGCGTTCGATCGCTTCATGGGGCAATGCTATCATCGGCCATGCGACGATCTGATGCAGCCGATCCTGTGGGACCAGGGGGTGCGTTTCGTCGATGCCAATTTCCGCATCGCGCGCGACATCGCCGATGCGCCGTCACGGCCGGTCTGGAACAAGGGCGATTATTTCGGCACCCTGTACGGCGGCCCGATGGCCCCCTGATGGCGGAGATGGCGATGCGACGGATGGACGGGACGATCGCGCTGCCGGGGGTGGCGGCATGAGCCGGCTGTTCGTCTTCGGTCTGGGATATACGGCGCGCACGATCGCGGCGGCGGCGGGCTGGCCGCTTCTGGCCACCACGCGCGACGGTCGCGACGGCACGATCCGCTTCGATGACGAGGCGAGGGTGCGCGCGGCGCTGGCGGCGTCGACGCATGTGCTGTCGTCGGTGCCGCCCGATGAAGACGGCGATGCGGTGCTGCTACGCTATCGCGATGCCCTGGCGGGGCGGTGGTGCGGCTATCTGTCCTCGACCGGCGTCTATGGCGATACCGGCGGGGCGTGGGTGGATGAAAGCGCGTCGGCGGATCGCGGTCGCCGGGGCGCGCGCAACGCCGCCGATGCGGCTTGGTGTGCGCTGGGCGCGCGTGTCTTTCGCCTGCCGGGAATCTATGGCCCGGGCCGTTCCCCGCTCGATCGAGTCGCGGCGGGCACGGCACACCGCACCGGCGTGGCGGGGCAGGTGTTCAGCCGTGTCCATGTCGACGATATCGCGGGTGCGGTGGTGCGGGCATTCGATGCCCCGGCGGGCATCTACAACCTTTCCGACGACCGCCCCGCGCCGCAGGACGAGGTGATCGAGCATGCTGCGCGCCTGCTCGGCATGGCGCCGCCGCCGATCGTCCCGCTGGCCGCGCTCAGCCCCGCCGCGCGCGCCTTCCATGCCGAAAACCGCCGCGTCGCCAATGGCAAGGCGAAGCGCGTGCTCGGCTGGCGGCTGCTCTATCCCGATTATGTCTTCGGCCTGCGCGCGCTGAGCGCCACCACCAGCCCGATCCCCGCCAGCACGCCCCCGGCGGCGGCCAGCGGCGTCCAGCGATAATCCTCGAAGACGGTCGACAGCAGCATCGCGATCACCGGGACGATGACGCTGTTGTACGCCGCCTTGGCGGGGCCGATCGTGCGGATGATGCGGAAATACAGCGTGAAAGCGAGGCTGGAAGCGACCACGCCCAGGTACAGCACCCCGGCGAGATAGGACCAGCGCGGCTCGATCACCGGCGGGCCGGTGGTGATCCACGCCCATGCCGCGTCCAGCGCCGCGCCGATCAACATCGCGGTCGCGAGCGTCGGCACCATCGGATAGCGCGCGGCGGTGCGCGTCGCCTGCATCACATTCGCGCTCGACGCCGACAGGATCGCGCATGCCGTCAACGCGATGCCAAGGAACGAGCGATGCCCGCCGCTGGGATCGGTGCGCGCCTCCTGCAGGAACAGCAGCGCCACCCCCGCCATCGCGATCACCGACCCGATCAATAGCTGCCGCCCCAGCCGCTGCCCCAGGAAAAGACGGGCGAACAGGGCGTTGGGAACCAGCAGCAGCGCGAAGGTGACCGCCACCAGCCCGGAGGTGATATGCTGTTCGGCGCGATAGACGAAGTTGAAGTTCAGCACGAACTGCAACAATCCCAGCGTCGTCGCGAAGACCCAGAAGCCGGGATCGCGCGTCACCGCTTCGCGCCGCACCATGGCCACCGCCTGCAGCACCAGCCCCGCGACGAGGAAGCGATAGGTGACCGACCAGCTCGGTGGCACCACGCCCAGCTGGTCGCGGATGACGATCCACGTCGATCCCCAGATCAGCGTGACGATCGCGAACGGGACCAGCACCGAGGCGCGCGTGCTGTTGGGGCGGGCGTCGCTCATAGCGGATCGCTCACAGCGCCGCGATCGCGTCGGCAAGCGGACGGATCTGCTCTTCGCGCTGGTTCCAGCTGATCACCAGCCGTGCTTCGCCCGGGCCCCAATCGTAGAAGTCGAAGCCCTTGCCGCGCAGCGAGGCGGCTTCGTCCGGCGTCACCCGAAGGAACACCTCGTTGGCGTCGACGGGATGGACCAGCCGCTCGCCCGCGGCCTGCGCCAGCAGGGCGGCGCCGGCATTGCTGGCGCGCGCGCAATCGAGCCACAGGTCGTCGTCGAGCATCGCGAGCAATTGCGCGGCGAGATAGCGTCCCTTGGACAACAAATGCCCCGCGCGCTTGCGGCGGAACAGCGTCGCCTCCGCCAGTTCGGGGCGGAAGAAGATCAGCGCCTCGGCATTCATCCCGCCATTCTTGACGAAGCCGAAGCTGAGCGCGTCGACCCCCGCGCGCCACGTCAGGTCTGCCGGATGCGCCCCCGTCGCGACCACCGCATTGGCGAAGCGCGCGCCGTCGACGTGAAATCCCAGCCCGCGCTCCTTCGCCAGCGCGCCCAGCGCGGCGGTCTCGCCGGGGGAGTAGACGCGGCCATATTCGGTCGCATTGGTGATCGACAAGGCATGCGGCCGTTGCTGGTGCACGTCGTACCGCGCGAGCGACAGCACCGCCCCGGCCGTCTCCGGTGTCATCTTCGCGCCGTCGCCATCCGCCAGCATCAGCTTCGCGCCATGGGTGTAGAATTCGGGCGCGCCGCACTCGTCGTTCTGGATATGCGCATCGCGATGGCACACCACCGCGCCATGCGGCGGGCACAGTGCCGCCAGCGCAAGGCAATTGGCGGCGGTGCCGCTCGGCACCCACAAAGCGCGAACCTCCGTATCGAACAGCGCCGAAAAGCGCGCGTCGAGCCGCTGCGACCAACGGTCGCCATCATAAGCGGTATCGAGTTCGTCCGCCGCCGCGATCGCGCGCAGCACGGCGGGGTGAACGGGGGCGGCATTGTCGGAGAAGAAACGCATCGCCGCGCTGTCGGCGCTGCGCGACGGCGGGTCAATACGGGTCAGCGCCTCGCGTCGTTCCGACGCCCCGTCTCCACGTTCAGAAGGCGTCCGGGTCGGGCCGCGCGGTGCGGTCGTCCGGCGGGGGCTGATCCGGCGCGCCACGATCACGCGGCGGGCGTGGTTCGGGCGGTTCGGGCGGCTCCACCCCCAGCTCGCGCAGCCGGTCGAGCGCATCACCCACCGCCGGCCCGGTGCGATCGATCAAATCGCCGACCTGGTCGCCCATGTCGCCGATCGCATTGTCCACCGGCGCGAACGCTTCGTCCTCGACCGGCGCGACGACGACGGGGATGTCGAGCGCGCTCATCATGAACTGGCGCCAGATCTGCGCCGGAATGCCGCCGCCGTGCAGCCCCGGATTGGGGGTGCTGTCGTCGTTGCCGACCCATACGCCGACCACCAGATTGCCGGCGAAACCGATGAACCAGGCGTCGCGACCGCCCTGGCTGGTGCCGGTCTTGCCGAACGCCTGCACCGGCAGATTGGCATCGCGCCCGGTGCCGCGGATCGACGAGCCGAGCAAGGTGCGCATCTCATCGCGGATCTTCTCCGGCATCGCGGTGTCGCGGCCCGCGATCGCCTCGTACCAGCTGGCGTTGCGATTGCCCTCCACCCCGCGCGGCACCACCGGATAGCGCCCGCTGGCGATCGCGGCATAGGCCGAGGTCAGTTCCAGCAGCGACACTTCCGATGTGCCCAGGCCGATCGTCGCCTCGTTGGCGATCGGCGTGGTGATGCCCAGGTCGCGCGCGGCGCGGATCACGTTGCGGACGCCCACCTCCTGCGTCAGCCGTGCCGCGACGGCGTTGGAGGAACGCGCGAAGGCACGTTGCAGCGTGATCGGGCCGAGGTAGCGACCGTCGTCGTTCTTCGGCTTCCATCCGGCGATCTCGATCGGTGAATCGTCGCGCACCGTGTCCGGGGTCAGCCCGGCGCGCATCGCGGCGAGATAAACGAACAGCTTGAACGTTGAGCCCGGCTGGCGTTTCGCCTGTACGGCGCGGTTGAAGGTGCTGGCGCCATAGTCGCGCCCGCCGACCATCGCGACCACTTCGCCGGTCGGCTTCATCACCACCAGCGCGACCTGGGCCTTACGCAGCCCGGCCTGCCGCGCGACCCGTTCGGCCGTGCGCTGCAACTTGGGGTCGAGCGTGGTGCGCACGGTGGCATCGCGGCCGGCGTCCCCGGCCACTTCGCGTGCGCTGGGCAGCACCCAGTCGGCGAAATAGGTGCCGGTCGGCAGTGTTTCTGGCCGGTCGGACAACACCCGCTGCGGCTGCACCGCGTCCGCTTCGCGCTGCGTCAGGAAGCCGGCGTCGACCATCGCGCCGACGACCACCGCCTGCCGGGCGCGCGCGCCTTTCAGATTGCTGGTCGGAGCCAGTCGCGAAGGCGCCTTGACCAGCCCCGCCAGCATCGCCGCCTGCCCGATGTTGAGCGTCTGCGGCGTGCGCCCGAAATAATGTTTCGACGCGGCGGTGATGCCGTAGACATTGTCGCCAAAATAGACGTTCGAGAGGTAGCGCGACAGGATCTCGTCCTTGGACAGCCATGCCTCCAGCCAGAAGGCGATCATCACCTCCCGCATCTTGCGCGCGGCGGTGCGATCCGAATCGAGGAAGGCGTTCTTTGCCAGCTGCTGGGTGATCGTGCTGCCCCCTTGCCGCACCCCGCCCGAGCCGAGATTGGCCCAGGCGGCGCGCGCGATGCCGCGCGGATCGATACCCCAGTGGGAATAGAAGCGCCGGTCCTCGATCGCGACGAAGGCATTGCGCACATGGGCGGGCAGTGTGGCCGCGTCGACGGGCGCGCCGATGATCGCGCCGCGTCGCGCGATCGGCGTGCCGTCGGCGGCCAGCAGCGTGATCGAGGGCGGGGCGGGGGGCTTCAGCGAGCGTGACAGCGGCGCAGTGACCGCCAGCCAGATCACCGCGAGGACAAACAGCACGATCAGCGCCGCCAGTGCCCGCGATGCCCAGGTCCAGATCCGGCGCGCCGTCCAGCGCGGGCGGGGCGGCTCGAAACCGCCGCCGCCGCCCATCCCGCCATGGTCATGGTCATATCCATGGGGTGGCGGGGCGGCGGGGTGCCAGGCGTCGAAAGACGGCAGCGGCGAGGCAGGCGGTGGCGAGGCCGGCGGTGGGGGGGCGGAAGGCGGCGGCGCGGGCGGCTCCGTCGCGTCGCCACGGGCATGATGATAGCGGACGCGGCCGGCTTCGTAGGGATCGGGGCGCATGGTCAAGGGTGTTTTACTACGATAGAACAGTGTTCGCAAGCGGCGCCCACGGAGGCGAAGGATAGCGCGTGGCCGGCCCGCGCGAAAGATGCCGCATCCGCCCCCGCCGGGCCTTGCCGTGCGTCGCATCGTCGCACGATCGATCGTCACGCCCTTGACGCTGCATCGCAGCATGACCAGCTTTAGCGCTCACGATCATCCATGGGGGACCTATGGCTACCGCCATTGCCAGCCGGTCGCAGGCGCCCGTCGGGCTGATCCATCTGTCGCTTGCGGTGGGCGGCTTTGCGATCGGGACGACCGAATTCGCGACGATGAGCCTGCTGCCCGACATGGCACGCGACCTTAATGTCGACGCGCCGACCGCCGGGCACCTTATCAGCGCCTATGCGCTGGGGGTGGTGGTGGGGGCGCCGCTGCTCGCGGTCGTCGGCGCGCGGATGGCGCGGCGCACGCTGTTGATCGTGTTGATGGGGCTGTTCGCGGTCGGCAACGCCTTGTCCGCCGCCGCGCCCGGCTATGGCGCGATGATGGCGTTCCGCTTCCTCAGCGGCCTGCCGCACGGCGCCTATTTTGGCATCGCCACGCTGGTCGCCGCATCGCTGGTGGACCAGGGGCGGCGGACGCGGGCGGCGGCCCGGGTGCTGCTGGGGCTGACGGTGGCGACGATCGTTGGCGTGCCCGCCGCCAATGCGCTGGGGCAGTTGATCGGGTGGCGCTCATGCTTCGTCATCGTGGCGGCGCTGGCAGCGCTCACCGCGACGCTGGTGGCGCTGTTCGCGCCGCGCGACGCCGCCGATCCGCAGGCGAGCCCGCTGCGCGAGCTGACCGCCCTGAAGCGCCGGCAGGTATGGCTGACGCTGGCGGTTGGCGCGATCGGCTTTGGTGGGCTGTTCGCGGTCTATACCTATCTGGCGGATACGATGCTGGCGGTGACGAAGGTGCCGCAGGCGACGGTGCCGCTGGCACTGGCGGTGTTCGGTGTCGGCATGACCGCGGGCAATCTGATCGTGCCGCGCTTCGCGGATCGCGCGTTGCTGCCCAGCGCGGCGGGGGTATTGGTGTGGAGCGCCGTCGCGCTGGCGCTATGGCCGGTCGCGGCGGGGCATTTGTGGTCGGTGCTGGTGGCGATGTTGCTGATCGGGCTGGGCGGATCGCTGGGTACCGTGTTGCAGACGCGGCTGATGGATGTCGCGGGCGAGGCGCAGGCGCTGGCCGCCGCGCTCAACCATTCCGCCTTCAACACCGCCAACGCACTGGGGCCGTGGCTGGGCGGGCTGGCGATCGCGGCGGGCTACGGCTGGACCTCGACCGGCTGGGTCGGCGCGGCGCTGGCGTTGGCCGGGCTGGCGGTACTGGCGGTGTCGTGGCTGGTCGATCGGGCTGATCGACGGCGGCGCTAACGCGATCCTCGATTGACTCGCGCCCGCCACCTTGTAGAGGCGGCGTGTCGTTGCCGGGCAACCGGCATCAGCCAGCGCGGGAGAGCGCGGCGGGCCTTTCAGGCCGATCGCCGCCGCCGAAGGAGCAACCACCCCGGAATCTCTCAGGTCAAAGGGACCGCGCGGGCGATCGACACTCTGGAAAGCGGCTGCGGGCCCGGCCCGCCGCCCACCGAAGGGGTAACCCGCCTGACGTCGCCTGCGGTAGCGCCGGCCAGGGGCAGGGGAAAGCTCTCAGGTTCCGTGACAGAGGGGGACAGGGATCTTGGGTCGGGCCTGACGCCCGCGCCCCAGCTCCGCCCTCGACGACGGAAGGCCGAAATGATGAGCGATATCGCTGCCGATGACGAACTCGAGCCGATCGAGATCGTGACACTGCCGCTGGATGCCTGGCATCGCGCGCACGGCGGGCGGATGGTCGAATTCGCCGGCTATCACATGCCCGTCCAGTATGAAGGCATCATGGCCGAGCATCTGTGGACGCGCGCGCATGCCGGGCTGTTCGACGTCAGCCATATGGGGCAGTTGACGATCACCGGCGAGGGAGTGGTGCCCGCGCTGGAGGCGCTGATGCCCGCCGACATCGCCGGCCTGACGCTGAACCGCGCGCGATACTCGCTGCTGCTCAACGACGACGGGGGCGTGCTCGACGACCTGATGCTGACGCGGCAGGGCGAGGAGCAGGTGTATATGGTCGTCAACGGCGCGACCAAATATGACGATCTCGCGCATATGATAGAGCGCTTGCCCGACGAGGTGACGCTGAACCTGATGGAGGATCATGCGCTGCTGGCGGTGCAGGGGCCGGAGGCGGTCGCTGCGGTCGCACGCCTGATCCCCGGGGTGGCGGACCTCGTCTTCATGCAGGCCGGCGCGTTCGACTGGAACGGCCACAGGCTGTGGATCAGCCGTTCGGGCTACACCGGCGAGGACGGGGTGGAGATGTCGGTGCCCGCCGAGGCGGCGGAGGCGCTGGCCGACGCGCTGCTCGAACAGCCGGAGGTGAAGCCGATCGGCCTGGGCGCGCGCGATTCGCTGCGGCTGGAGGCGGGCTTGCCGCTCTACGGCCATGATCTTGACCCCGAGACGACCCCGGTGATGGCCGACCTCGGCTTCGCGCTGTTCAAGCGGCGGCGCGAGGCGGCCGATTTCCCCGGCGCGGCGCGCATCCTGGCCGAGCGGGAGCAGGGCGCGGTCACGCGTCGCGTCGGCGTGCTGGTCGAGGGGCGTCAGCCGGTGCGCGAGGGCGCGAGCGTGATCGATGCCGATGGCAGCACGGTCGGCCACGTCACCTCGGGCGGGTTCGCGCCCAGCGTCGGCGCGCCGATCGCCATGGCCTATGTCCCCGGCGCGATGGCTGCGCCGGGCACCGTCCTTCAGCTCGTGCAGCGTGGCAAGGTTCATCAAGGAACCGTGACCGCGATGCCGTTCGTTCCCCACCGCTACTTCCGAGGAGTGAAGTAAGATGAGCCGTTATTTCACCGAGGACCACGAATGGATCGACGTCGACGGGGACGTCGGCACGGTCGGTATCTCCGATTATGCGCAGAGCCAGCTGGGTGACATCGTGTTCGTCGAGGTGCCCGACGAAGGCCGTCAGATCGCCAAGGGCGACGAGGCGGCGGTGGTCGAGAGCGTGAAGGCCGCGTCGGACGTCTATGCCCCGGTATCGGGCACCGTCGTCACCGGCAACGCGGCGTTGGCCGACGATCCGTCGCTGGTCAATTCGGACCCCGAGGGCGAGGGCTGGTTCTTCAAGCTGACGCTGTCGGATACGAGCGAGCTCGACGCGCTGATGGACGAAGCCGCCTACGCCGCGTTCGTCGCCAAGCTTTAATTCCTCACCACCGCCCCGGCCTGCGCCGGGGGGGACGGCCCGATCGAAAGACCGTCATGCGTTACCTGCCGCTTACACCTGCCGACCGGGCCGACATGCTGTCGGTGATCGGCGCGTCCTCGATCGACGATCTGTTCGTCGACGTGCCCGAAGCCGCGCGCCTTGACGGCCCGGTCGAGGGGCTGCCGTCGCACGCCAGCGAACTGGCGGTCGAACGGCACATGACCGCGCTGGCACGCCGGAACGTCGTGGCCGGCGAGGTGCCGTTCTTCCTGGGGTGCGGCGCGTATCGGCACCATGTGCCCGCATCGGTCGATCATCTGATCCAGCGCGGCGAGTTTCTGACCGCCTATACGCCCTATCAGCCGGAAATCGCGCAGGGCACGCTGCAGATGCTGTTCGAGTTCCAGACGCAGGTCGCGCGCCTGCTCGGCACCGATGTGGCGAATGCCAGCATGTACGACGGCTCGACCGCCTGCTGGGAAGCGATCGGCATGGCGCGACGCATCACGCGGCGGGGCAAGGCGATCCTGTCGGGCGGCCTGCACCCGCATTACGTCTCGGTCGCCAGGACGATGGCGACCTATACCGGCGACGCGCTGGAAACCTCGCTGCCGACGCTGGGCGCGGAGACCGACATCGACGCGCTGATCGCGGCGATCGATGACGACACCAGCTGCGTCGTCGTCCAATATCCCGATATCCTCGGCCGGATCGCCGACCTGACCCCGCTGGCGGATGCCTGCCACGCGAGGAAGGCGCTGCTGATCGCGGTCGTCACCGAGCCAGTGGCGCTTGGCGCGATCCGCAGCCCGGGCGAAATGGATGCGGATATCGTCGTCGGCGAGGGGCAGTCGATCGGCGTCGGGCTGCAGTTCGGAGGGCCCTATGTCGGGCTGATGGGCTGCAAGGACAAATATATCCGCCAGATGCCGGGGCGTTTCTGCGGCGAGACGGTGGACGCGGACGGCAAGCGCGGCTTCGTGCTGACGCTGTCGACGCGCGAGCAGCATATCCGCCGCGAAAAGGCGACCAGCAACATCTGCACCAATTCGGGGCTCTGCGCGCTGGCCTTCTCGATCCACATGACGTTGCTGGGCGAGGCGGGGTTGCGCCGGTTGGCGGCGATCAACCATGCGCAGGCGTGCCGCACCGCGGATCGCCTGGCGCGGGTGCCGGGTGTGCGCCTGGTCAACGACACGTTCTTCAACGAATTCACCATCGACCTGGGCAAGGAGGCGCGTCCGATCGTGCGGACGCTGGCCGACCGTGGCGTGCTGGCGGGTGTGTCGCTGGGGCGGCTCTATCCGGGCGAGGATGCGCTCGCCAACGGACTGGTCGTGGCGGTGACCGAAACCGTGACGGACGAGGATATCGAGGCGCTGGCGACCGCGCTGCAGGAGGTGCTGGCATGACGATCAATCAGAGCGGCTGGAAGCCCGTGTCGCCCGAGGCGAAGGACGGCGGCGCGCCGGCGACGTTCACCGGCAATCGCGCGCTGATGCTCGAAGAGCCACTGATCTTCGAGATCGGCGATACGCGCACGACCGGCGTCGATTTCGCCGAGGGCGATGTCGCGGGCTCGCGGCTGGGCGCACTGACGCGCAAGAACCCGATCGGTCTGGCCGGCCTGTCGGAGCCGGAGACGATGCGTCATTACACCCGTCTGTCGCGCCAGAATTACGCGATCGACCTTGGTCTGTTTCCGCTCGGATCGTGCACCATGAAGCACAATCCGCGTCTCAACGAGCGGATCGCGCGGTTGCCCGGTTTCGCCGACGTCCATCCGCTCCAGCCGGTCGACACGGTGCAGGGCGCGCTGGGCGTCATCAACGAACTGGCGCACTGGCTGATCGCGTTGACCGGGATGCATGGCGTCGCGATGAGCCCGAAGGCGGGCGCGCATGGCGAATTGTGCGGCATCCTGTGCATCAAGGCGGCGCTGGAGAAGCGCGGTGAGGGCCATCGCAAGGTGGTGCTGGTGCCCGAGAGCGCGCATGGCACCAATCCGGCGACCGCGGCCTTTGCTGGCTTCAGCGTCGAGGACATTCCCGCAACGCCCGAGGGCCGCGTCGACCTGGACGCCCTGACCGCGCGGCTGGGGCCGGACGTGGCGGCGGTGATGATCACCAATCCCAACACCTGCGGCCTGTTCGAACGCGATCTGAAGAAGATCAGCGACGCGGTGCATGCGGCGGGCGCCTACGTTTATTGCGACGGCGCCAATTTCAACGCGATCGTCGGCCGGGTGAGGCCGGGCGACCTGGGCGTCGATGCGATGCACATCAACCTGCACAAGACCTTCTCGACCCCGCATGGCGGCGGCGGGCCGGGGTCGGGGCCGGTGGTGCTGTCGGAGGCGTTGTCGCCGTTCGCGCCGCTGCCCTATACCGCGCGGACGAAGGACGGGTATGTCCATCTGATCGAGGAAGAGCGCGCCGAGGAATTCTCGAACGAGCATTTCGGCGGGCGCCTTGACAGCTTCGGCCGGATGACGGCGTTCCACGGCCAGATGGGTATGTTCACCCGCGCGCTGACCTATATCCTCAGCCATGGCGCCGACGGTCTCAAGCAGGTCGCGGAGGATGCGGTGCTCAACGCCAATTACATCCTGCGCAGCCTGGAGGACACGCTGGATGCGCCGTTCGCGAAGAGCGGGCCGTGCATGCACGAGGCGATTTTCAGCGACGCGGGTCTGGCGGACGGCTTCTCGACGATCGACATCGCCAAGGCGCTGATCGACGAGGGCTTCCATCCGATGACCATGTATTTCCCGCTGGTCGTCCATGGCGCGATGCTGGTCGAGCCGACCGAGACCGAATCGAAGGCGGGGATCGACCAGTTCATCGGCGCGCTGCGGTCGGTGGCGGAGCGTGCCAAGGCAGGCGATCGGAGCCTGAAGACCGCTCCGCATTTCGCCCCCCGCGCGCGCCTCGACGAGACGCTCGCGGCGAGAAAGCCGGTGCTGGTGTGGAAGGAAAGCCCGGCCGTTGCCGCCGCGGCGGAATGAGGGGCGCGGAGGTTACGCGATGCCGCTGGTGATCGCCTGCCGCGTTTCCTCCCGCCGGCGGACATGCTCGCGCCAGACGATGTAGAGGCCGCTGGCGATGATGATCGGCGCGCCCAGCCATGTCGTCTCCGCGGGTAGCCGGTCGAATACCCACCAGCCGAGCAAGGTCGCCCAGATCAGCGATGTATAATCCATCGGCACCACCGTGGAGACCGGGCCGAACTTGAGCGATGTGGTCATCGCTATCTGTCCGGCACCGCCAAACAGCCCGACGCCCAGCAGGATCGCCCAGACGGTCACGGGATGCGGTTGCGCGGTGAACATATAGATCAGGCCCAGCGGGACCAGCGACAGCGTCGAGAACCAGAAGACCGTCGTCAACGGCTGCTCGGTCTTGCCGATCGTGCGCAGCAGGATCGAAATCGTCGCCGTGCCCACCGCCGCCGACAGCCCGGTGGCGATTCCCACCGCCGGGATCGCATGCCCGCCGCCGCCGGGGCGCGTCACCACCAGCACCCCGGCAAAGCCGATCGCGACCGCCGCCCAGCGCCGCCAGCCGGTCGGCTCCTTGAGTATTAGCGCGCCGAGGATGGTGGCGAAGATCGGCATCGAGAATCCGATCGTCGTCGCTTCCGCCAGCGGCAATACCGTCAGCGTATAGAAGGTGAACGCCATCGTGATCAGCCCGATCGTCGCGCGCAGCACATGCGCACCGATCCGCCGGGTGGCGAGGCTGGCGAAGCCCGGCCCCGAGGCGATCACCGCCGCCACCAGCATGCCCGCCCCCGCCTGCCGCCAGAACAGGATTTCCGGCAGCGCGGCGCCGCTCTGTTCCGCCAATTTGATGCCGACGTTCATCAGCGCGAAGAACGCCACCGATGATAGCCGCAAGGCGACGGCGAGCAGGATACGGTCCGATGCCACCGGCCGGTCTTAGGGATGGTGGCGCGATGACGCTACCGGGTTGCGCGTCGCCGCAGATCGGCCGCAATCGATCGGGGCCGCGCACTTTCGCCAGCCGATTGAGTGGCTTGACAATAGGATCGCGGGCGCGTGCTGCTGCACCGGCAACGACAGCGACGGGATATCGATGAAGCGGATCGGCATGGGGGCAGCGGCGTGGCTGGCGGTTCTGGGCTCGGACGGGATGGCGCAACAGCGGCCCCCGGTGGACGCGCCGGTTCGTTATGAGATCGGCTTCCCCGATGCCGCGCATCACGAGGCGCGCATCACCGCGATCTGGCGTGGCGTGCCGGCGGGGCCGTTGCGGGTGCAGATGTCCCGCTCGTCGCCGGGGCGCTATGCGCTCCACGAATTCGCCAAGAACGTCTATGATGTGTCGGCCACAGACGGCGCGGGACGTGCGCTGCCGCTTGATCGCAGCGATCCCTATGGCTGGACGGTCAGCAGCGGCCACGACGGCATCGTGCGGGTCAGCTACACGCTGTTCGGCGATCGCGGCGACGGCACCTATGCCCAGATCGACGCCACCCACGCGCACCTCAACATGCCCGCGACGATCCTATGGGCGGTCGGCTATGACGATGCCCCGATCGAGCTGCGCTTCACCCCCGCCGACGCCGCGTGGAAGGTGACGACGTCATTGCCCGAAGCGGGCGCGCCGTTCAGCTATCGCGCGTGCAACCTGCAAGCCTTGATGGACAGCCCGGTGGAATTGTCGGATCATCTCGTTCGCGCATGGCCGGTATCCGATGGCGAGCGGCGCTATACGATCCGGCTGGCGGTGCATCATTCCGGCGATGCGGCGGCGGTGGATCGGCTGGCGGGGCAGGTGAAGGCGCTGATCCAGCAGCATCACGCGCTGTTCGGGGAGTGGCCGCGCTTCGACGACGGCACCTATACCTTTATCGCCGATTATCTTCCGCAGA
>Ga0233425_10000768_pt1 | contig 79150 bp, 63 predicted proteins | sample Watercolumn_Towu_2_FD_181712 | JGI IMG/M metagenome (GOLD analysis project Ga0233425, IMG submission 181712) | Freshwater microbial communities from Lake Towuti, South Sulawesi, Indonesia - Watercolumn_Towuti2014_140_MG | ecosystem: Environmental > Aquatic > Freshwater > Lake | place...
AGTCGAGATCGGTTGTCGGTTGAGGTCGCGGCGGTTTCAACAGATCATCGAGCAAACGTCCGTCGAAGAGGGCTGATCGTATGCGCCTGAGCACCCGCTGCATCGACATGGCGGCGCCGTTCATAAACGCCCGATATGCAATCAGCAGATAGGCGCAAAGCGCTATCCATATCTGCGTGAGCACGGCATTGCGCGACGTTCCCAAAAACGACTTTATCTTCAGATTCTGCTTGATCCATTTGAAAAACAGCTCGATCTGCCAGCGGCTCTTGTATATGTCGGCAACCGTCTTTGCGTCCACATGAAACGCATTGGTCAGGAACGTGTATTCCTTGCCGGTTGCGGCATCGGCGTACCCCACCATGCGAAGAGTGTGGCCGCATTTCCGCGCTCCGCCGCCGGTCAGCACAATGTCCTGATCGCACGTCACGCCAGCGCTGCGATCGACCTCACGGAAGTCGCCAGGCTCGAATACCGTATTCGTTTTCATGCGCGTGACGAAGTAATTTCCCTTGTTTATCAAACTGTTGAAAAAACGTAATCGATGAAACCGCGGTCGAAAACAAGTATGCTGCCTGCCGGAAATTCGAACTCCCGGGCGCTTGCAATCTCGTGCTCGCGAGCCGCTCCAACATGGATGAAGCTAGCGTGATCCGGTCCGACGTTGATCTTTATGCCGCCCTTGGCGGTTCGAAACCTGGCCCACGGGAAAAGGTTCAGGCACAGATCTATCGTTGTTGCATCAATCGAATAGAGCTTGTTGTCGAACTTGAAATTATGCTTTGGCGCGCGAGCCTTGCAACGGCTCAGAAGCTTGCCGAAAAGCTCTTCGTACAGCGTGTGCGGCTGGACGTCGTTAACACGGGCAAGGGTGCTGCGGCTTACCGCCGCAATGCCGGGATGGTACGATTTCTTCAAATGAACCTGCATCGTCGATTCGATGTCGCGCAGGCCGGAACAGGCCGGAACACAGCCCGAAAGCTGGCCGCAGGTCATCGCCACAAACTGCGTCCAACGATTGAAACGGCGGAATTTCTGCCCGGCATGATGCTTCCCGGCCAGCGACTCAAATTCAAATCTCGTGGTAATTTCGAACAACTGGCGAACAACTGTGCTATAATTGGACATGGCCTGATTTCCTTTTTGTTGCAAAGGGTTATGGTGACCGTATTATAACAAATATCAGTGAAATCAGGCCTGTTTTTATGCGCTATGACTCCAAACTATGGGACAGCAGTGGGTAATCATGAACCTGTCGCAGGTGCATAGCTGAGTTGTTACGGCTTCGCGTTGACGAAGACCGGCACCTCACTTTTGGGTTATCCCGAAACAATCGCCTAGCTGATCTTGGCTCTCGTCGCTCAAATCAAGCCCCGCGCACAACGGGAGATCGAACGAGCGGCAGAATGGTGGGCCGAAAATCGCCCCGCCGCTCCCGGAGCCATTCGCAAAGACCTGGAGGCCGCCTTGGCCTTGCTCATTGAAGAACCCGGCATAGGTACAAGGGTAGAAACAAAGCGTTCTGACATTTTGTTCGCAGGTTGTACTTGCCCCGCGTTCTATACTTTGTCTATTACCGCGTCCGTGGAAAGTTTCTCGATGTTGTCGCCTTCTGGCACGCAAGCCGGGAAACAGGCCCATCACTTTGAGGTTATGACGCCGACTTGCTAATGCCAAATCTAAACCCTTTTCCGCCGTGAAAATTGTTTCTCCGGTGGAACTTATAACGGAGCCTTAACTTATGAATATTCAAACAAAATCCTTAGCTGAAGTTGTCGGAGAGGCGATTCAGGTTCTCGTGACAAAAATAGGGCCGGCTTGGCGTTGGGCGTCGCCAGACCTTACCGCCCTTGACATACCATTGGTGGTATATACATAATGTGGCATGTGGCAAATCGAAGAGCACCGTCGCGTCGACAAACAACTTTCCGGCTCGGTTCCTGTCGAGGTTCTGAAGCGCTACGAGAAGTGGAAAGACATTGCCAGGCTTTCCGGTACGCAAGGTTTACGAGCTATCAAAGGGTTTCACGACGAAGCCCTGTCTGGTGAGTGGAAGGGCCATCGATCTTCTCGGCTTGGGCTTCAGTGGCGGGTTATTTATCGGGTTGTCGCTAACGTATTACAGATTCAAGTTGTCCATGTCACCGCCCACGATTACAGGAGGCCATGAAATGAACGAGTTCCGTCCTGCGAAAAAGCGAGTCGAGGTCTCGGTGGGAGAGTCCGTCCGCATCTTGCGCGAACTTCAAGAGTTGAGCCAAAGCCAACTGTCCGAACTTACGGGTATTCCGCAAGCCACCATCTCGGCCATCGAAAACAGCCGCGTGAACCTGGGTGTTGAGCGCGCGAAGGTTCTTGCCCGCGCCCTCAATTGTCATCCTGCGGTGCTCGTATTCCCGGGCTGGGAGGTTCCGCTTGCCCGCGCCGCATAACATGTCGTTTCAGGGGACGCTCCGCCTATCGGCGGCGCGCCCCTCAACTTTTAATTTACATGGACAGTTTCGGGATGCGGCGGGGGAATTCCCAAATCACCAAAAAACAAATAACCGACTCACTGTCCGCCGCGAACGCACCGGACGTAGCTGCTGAAGCTCTTAGCGTTGTAGCCGACGTGGCCAGTGCTGAAATCCACACCCCACGCGAGCAACGAATTGATCGTGGTCGACGTGGACGACCAGTAGAATGACAATTGCGTATCCGGAAACGCCGCCGTATCGATTGCAGGACTGTATTTTGTGTAATCCACGATGGACTTCAACTCCTTCACATTCGGCAGACGCCAGTCGGTTTTGCCGCCAAGCGACAGCGTCTCGCAGTAATTGATGGCATCGAGCCAAACCCTTGACGTGCCGTCATCAGTCCGCTGCCACACGAGGCCGGTTACGTTGTCCGTAACCGTCCCGTTGCCGTTGTCGGTGGTGAAAGTTTGAGTATATATTTTAATCCAGTCTATATTGTGATAATGGCCTGTCCACCAGCCATAACCGCTAATTGACAAAGTGACAGGCCCAGTTGGCCTCTCAGCAGCTGAAAGTGTGACAGAAAAATCAATTGTTCCATCACCGCCAAGGTCATAGTCGACCTTCCCAGTTGCCGCATCATAGCTTATGAAACTTGTGATCCATTTATCATAATAGTCTGAGGAAACAAGATCGCTTGGATAACAGGTGGCAGGGGCGGCTCTTACCATCACTTTGTTATAATTAGCGGAAATATTGCAGTAATCTGGGGCATACTCACTTCTACGCCACGTAAAGTTAAACGATTTGGTTCCACTTGTTTCAGAAAAACCTACACCTGGGAAAAAAAAGTTGTTTGATGAATGCATATAGTGTCTCATTTCAATGCGCCAGTTCAAAATTGATTGATCAAACTTATGAATCACAGATGCATATGTATCAGTTACATTTTCCTGAATCTTTAGCAGGCCGTCAGATTCAATAACGTTTTGTCCATAGGGAAGCCAGAACCCATCAATTACGCCGTCGGTGAAGTCATCTGAATAAATGAGCGTGGGTGCTGCCGTAGCATTTACAGTTGCCAGCATACTGACGACAAACAACAAAAGCAGTTGAAGCAAATAATATCTCAATCTCGTGTTCATTTTGAAATTCCTCCAAATTGTAGATGATTAAGTGGTACATCCTCAGCCAGCCGCGGGTAAGTAAGGTGATGACACCTTCAGCTATGGACACGCCAGAGTCCCTTTTAGTCTCCTTTCCGTCATGCCGTCATCCGCCCAATCCTCTTCCGCTTGCCACACTTTGAAAAAGGGGGCAGCCGGAGGCGGGGAAATTTTCAAATCACCAAAAAACAAATAACCGACTCACTGTCCGCCGCGAACGCACCGGACGTAGTAGTAGCCGCTCTTATAGTTGTGGACGCTGCCATAGCTGAAAAGCACGTACCACGCGTCCGACGAATCGCCCGAAACGTTTGCGACCGACGTGGACGACCAGTAGTACGACGATTGCGTACCCGGAAACGCCGTCGTATCGATTGCCGGACTGTACTTTCCATAGTTCACGATATCGGTCAACTCCTTCACTGTCGGCAGCCGCCAGTCGGTATATCCGCCAAGCGTCAGGCTGTCGCAGTAGGTTCCGGTATCGGTCCAATTTCTCGCCGTGCCGTCGTCAGTCTGTTGCCAGACAAGGCCGGTTACGTTGTCGGTTACAGTGCCGTCGCCATGCGCTGTGAACGAGGGCGGGTTAATCGTGTAATCGGAGTCTTCGCCGAATGTGGCGGTGTAATCCGCTGTCTGGCCGGTGTCGGGAAGTTTTCCGGCTGCCGCCGATGGAACTGTCGTGGTTGTGGTTGTTGTAGCAGTTGTTGTGCTCGTGGTGGTGCTCGTGGTTGTTGAAGTTGCAGGCGTGGTCTCGGTTGACCAAACAACGATAATCGATCCAACGCCAACCGCTTTCATTGCTACCTGAATACTTGTTGTGATTTTCGGGGAAACCGTAATGCCGGTAGCCGTTCCTTCGTAGAGCAAATCGCCGGATGAACCTAATCCCTGAACAATTACAGAATAATCAGATGCTGATGGCAGGGCATCCATTTGACCGGAACTCGTCGAAACACTGAAATCCTTTGTTAAATTCACTGACTTCTGTGTACTTGCCACATTCAGACGAATTGTGGCAACGGTCGAAGGAACGGATGAAACACTACGGGAGGAACTTGAAGCAGCATCCCAAAGCAATCCGATGCTCATGCTGCCGTTATCAGTATCGAGATTTGCCGGATCATTAACACCTCCCCCACCCCCGCAGCCCAGATACGCGGTGCAGATCGTAACCGAAAATACCAAAATCAGAATCCTGCCAAGCCTTTTCCTCATGCTGTCTTCCTCCTTGGATGAATGTGCGTGTGCCATATGGCCAAAACGCGAAAACGCCGTTTCCGGAAATTTTCCGGAAACGGCGCATTAAAAACTCGGGGAAATAGTTAGTTGAGTTGAGTTGAGTTGAGTTGAGTTGAGTTGAGTTGAGTTGAGTTGCAGGAAACGTGCCAACGCAGGGCGTCCCGCTATACCGTCAAAAGCTTTTAGGCACTTCCCGTATCCACCCACGATATTTCCCCCACTAAAAAAAGAAGCAACTGCGACGCAATTTCCGGCATTCGCGGATTTGCGCTACGATTAAAGCATGGCGCGGATGAGCATGTCAAGAACTCGAATTGCAATATTACAGCCGGGCCGCGCGGTTATGGTTCCCCCGCCTACGGCGTACCCCTCCGGAGGAGGGGAATAAGAAAAGCCTGGCCCCCAAATTCCCCTCCCGTGGAGGGGTGGCAGGCGAAGCCTGACGGGGTGGTCGCAAGGCTGCGCTTCCCTGAGTTTCGGGATGCGGCGGGGGAATTCCCAAATGAGCTTCCCCCTGTTTTTCGTCTTCCAAGGCAACGCGATCATGCTACCATTCTTTCCTGATTTTGTGCTTTGAGCCAGTTTCCCATGAATCGGGCAGGAGAGAGGCGTTTGAAAGCATGTGCGCCCTGCCGGGCGCACACGAATAAAAAAGCCGGATACGCACTCCGGCTTTTTTATTGAAAACGCATCGGTTCCGGTCAGTTCACGCCGGCAAGCACGGCCGCTTCGGCTTCAAGGAAAACCGGCCCGCCATCGGCTATGTCCACGATAATTCGCGATATGCTCTTGAACCGCCCCTTCAGTATCTCCTCCGACAGCGGATCCTCTATCGACTTCTGTATGGCCCTGCGCATCGGGCGCGCCCCGTATGTGGGCTGGTAATACTTCTCCAGCAGCCACGACTTCGCCTCCTCGGTAAGCTCGATATTGAGTTCGTGCTCGATGAGCTTGCCGTTCAGTTCGTCCACAAGCAGATCGAGAATGCGGAACAGATGCTCGCGGTCGAGAGGATGGAACACCACCACGTCGTCAATGCGGTTCAGGAATTCCGGGTTGAACGCGCGCTTCAGTTCCGACATCACGCTGTCTTTCATCTTGTCGTACAGCGACACGGTCGTCTGCTTCTGGAAACCGAGCGGCGAGTTCTTGTCGATGATCCTTGCGCCAAGATTCGAGGTCATGATGATGACGGTATTGCGGAAATCTATCCGCCTGCCATAGCTGTCCGTAAGCTGGCCTTCATCGAGCACCTGAAGCAGTATGTTGAAAACATCCGGGTGAGCCTTCTCTATCTCGTCGAGCAAGATAACCGAATACGGCCGTCTGCGAACCTTTTCGGTAAGCTGCCCGCCTTCCTCGTAGCCGACATATCCAGGAGGCGCGCCTATCATGCGCGAAACATTGAACTTTTCCATGTACTCCGACATGTCGATCTTGAGGATGGCGTTGTCGTCGTTGAACAGAAATCCGGCAAGCGCCTTCGCAAGCTCGGTTTTTCCAACACCTGTCGGGCCGAGGAAGAAGAACGAGCCGATAGGCCTGTTGCGCGATTTCAGGCCGGCGCGCGACCGCCTGACCGCCTTTGCGATGGCGGTGATGGCCTCCTCTTGCGATACTATTCTTCGATGAAGCTCATCCTCCATGCGGATCAGCTTCTCCGACTCCTTTTCCTCTATCTTGGATAGCGGAATGCCGGTCATCTTCGAGACAGTGTACGCGATGTCTTCCTCATCGAGCACCGGAACTTCCTTCTCCTGATTCATGCGCCATTTCTTGTCGATGTCGTCGCGAAGCCTTCGCACGCGGCTCTCTTCAAGGCGAAGCGCAGCCGCCTTCTCGAAATCGTGCAGCTTTATGTGGAGGCTCTTTTCCTTCTCGTAGCGCTTGAGGTCGCAGTCGAGATCGCGAAGCTCCGACGGAACCATGTAGCGCTTCAGCTTTATGCGGGCGCCGGTTTCGTCTATCACGTCGATGGCCTTGTCCGGCAGGAAACGATCCGTGATATAACGATCCGCGTAGCTTGCCGCCATCCGCATCGCCTCTTCCGATATTTTGACGCGGTGATGCGCCTCGTATTTGCCGCGAATGCCGCGAAGTATGCCGACGGTCTCATCAAGGGTTGGAGGCTGTAGATATATCGGCTGGAAACGCCGCTCCAGAGCGCCGTCTTTTTCGATATGTTTTCTATACTCGGCGGGGGTAGTGGCTCCGATACACTGAATCTCGCCGCGTGAAAGCGCCGGTTTCAACATGCTGGAGGCATCGATCGATCCTTCAGCCGCGCCCGCGCCCACAAGCGTGTGCAGTTCGTCGATGAAAAGGATCACGTTGTCGGTCTGCACGATCTCCTTCATCACAAGCTTCAGGCGTTCCTCGAACTGGCCGCGATACTTGGTTCCGGCAATCAACGCGCCAAGATCCAGCGCAACGATGCGGTAGCTCATCAGCCCTTCCGGCACGTCGCCGTTTACAACCTTCTGGGCCAGTCCCTCGACAATAGCGGTTTTGCCCACGCCCGGCTCGCCGATTATCGCCGGATTGTTCTTGATGCGGCGCGAAAGTATCTGGAGCACACGTTCTATTTCGCTGTCGCGCCCGATAACCGGGTCAAGCTTGCCCTCGCGCGCGAGCCTGGTAAGATCGCGCCCGAATTCATCCAGCGCCGGGGTCTGGCTCTTCTTCTCCTTCACCTGCGGCTGGCCGCGAAGCGAAAGATTTATCGCAAGCTGTCTTGCTCCAAGCAGATTGGCTCCGAGGCTGCGGATGATCTTTCCGGCTATGCCGTCGTCCTCTCGAATGACTCCAAGCAGCAGATGCTCGCTTCCTATGTAGCTGTGCCCCAGCAGCCGCGCTTCTTCCACGGCAAGCTCAAGAACCTTTTTGGCGCGGGGGGTAAACGGAATATCGCCGAACGTGAGAATGTTCGATCCGGTAGGAAGATTCCGCTCGACTTCCATGCGTATTTCCTCGATCGAGAGGCCCATCTTTTTAAGAATTGCAACAGGAAGGGTGTCTTCCTCCCTTAACAGCGCAAGCAGCAGATGCTCCGTGCCGAGGTAATCGTTCTGGCGCCGCTCGGCCTCCTCACGCGCATAAACGATGACCTTTCTCCCTCTTTCAGTAAATCTTTCAAACATCGCTGACTCCTGTAAAAACAGTAATTGGTCATCAACTCATCCGTCGGTATATTTTACAGCCGGAAATTATGCCTGTCAAGAATTCGAGCGGCATATCCCTTTGATTTTACACCACAATTCACATCAGAATCCAAGTGGCTGAACATGTTGCCGCATGATGACCCAATGCATTTAATGCAACTTGCGTACCGGAATTGACCGGGTTGATGAAATTCGTGCAGCCTTGCCAACTCGTCATGCAAATTGTATGATACCGTCCACCACGGAGGTTGCGTTACCCTATGAAACTTGGCGTAAATATCGATCACATAGCCACACTGAGGCAGGCCCGAAGGGGAGTTGACCCGGAACCGCTGACAGGAGCGGCGCTTGCGGTTTTGGGCGGAGCCGACGGCATTACGCTGCATTTGCGGGAGGATCGACGTCATATCAATGACAGAGACCTGTCGATTCTGCGTAAAACCATTCATATAGAGTTGAACCTGGAGATGGCCGCGACAGAGGAGATGATCCGCATCGCCCGAAAAACCCGGCCCGACATGGTTACTTTAGTGCCTGAAAAGCGCGAGGAACTGACAACGGAGGGAGGGCTGGGCGTTCGCGGCGGGTTCGATCAGATCGCATCCGCCGTCAAGCGCATCAAGTCAGCCGGGATTTACACAAGCCTGTTCATCAATCCGGATGCCGAAGACATCAAGGCGTCGGTGGATGCCGGGGCCGACGCGGTTGAAATCCATACCGGACGCTATGCCGACACGCGCGGACGCGAAAGAGAGCGTGAATTCCGGCGCGTGGCCAAGGCTGTCGAGACGGCGCTTTCCATGGGCATCGAGGTGAACGCCGGCCACGGCCTCAATTACGACAACGCCGGCAGAATCGCCGCGCTTCCTGGCCTTCGCGGCCTCTATATCGGCCACAGCATTGTATCACGCGCGGTCTTCGCCGGAATGGAAGCCGCCGTGCGGGACATGAAACGCCTTATAACGGAAGCATCGCGTGATTCTGGGAACCGGAATTGACATAGTACGCATCCCGCGCATCGCCGCAATGGCGGAGCGATGGCGCGACAGATTCCTCGACCGCGTCTTCACCGGCGGCGAGAAGGAATACTGCCTGAAAAAACATAGCCCCTACCCTTCGCTTGCCGCTCGATTCGCGGCAAAGGAGGCGTTTTTCAAGGCGTCGGGCGCGGCGTCGCTTTCATGGCGCGATATCGAGGTGATCAACGCGGACAATGGCCGTCCGGCGATTACACTGCGCGGCGTTGCGCTGGAAAGGTTTCAATCCGCGCGGATTCACCTTTCCCTTAGCCACGACGGTGATTACGCGATAGCCCAGGTGACAATAGAGCACGTTTCGCGTTCAACATGAAAATCTGCACCGCCGCACAGATGCGTTCAATCGACAACCGCACAATCAACGAGTTCGGCATTCCCGGAATCGTTCTGATGGAACGCGCGGGCTGCGCCGTTGCCGAGGCGGTCAAAAAGCTTGCGCCGAGAGCGCGGCAGGCGGCAATAATCGCCGGAACCGGCAACAACGGCGGCGACGGTTTCGTTGCGGCCAGAGAGCTTTTTAACGCCGGACTTAAAGTGATGGTTTGCATTATCGGCAATAGTGAAAGCATCACCGGCGATTCCTCAACCAATCTCTCAACACTGGAAAAACTCGGCGTTCAAATCGAGGCCATTTCCACGCCGGAATCGATGGCGCTGCACGAAGTCGATGGCGTCATCATCGACGCGATATTCGGAACCGGGCTTGCGCGCGAAGTAACCGGCCTCCACGCAATGGTAATTCAGAGAATCAACGCTTCCGGCCTGCCGGTAATCGCCGTGGATATGCCGTCGGGCGTATGTTCGGACACTGGCCGAGTGCTTGGCTGCGCCGTGCGCGCGGATGAAACCGTCACGTTCGGCCAGCCCAAGCGCGGGCATATGCTTTATCCCGGCCCGGTTTATAGCGGCAGGCTCACAATTGCCGGCATCGGATTTCCGCCGAAGGCAGTGGAAGCCGAAGGCATACCGCTTCAGACTGTCGAACCGTGCTTCGTGAAAAGCATGTTGCCGCCGCGACCGTCGGACGGCCACAAGGGAACGTTCGGCCATCTGCTGGTGGTTGCCGGATCGGAAGGCAAGGCCGGCGCGGCCTCGCTCGCCGGCCTCGCGGCGCTTCGAACAGGCTGCGGCCTGGTTACCCTTGCGGTGCCGGAAGGAATCGCGCACGCGATTTCGAAAGAGTTTCCGGAAGCCATGACCCTGCCGCTTCCGCAAACCGCCGACGGCACGATAGCCGCGTCGGCTATTTCAACGATGGTTGAGGCGGCGCGGCGGTGTTCGGCTGTGGCCATCGGACCGGGATTATCGGTGAACGCCGACATCATGGAAGTGGTGAGGGAACTGCTTCTTCGTGTCGGCAAGCCAACCGTAATCGACGCCGACGCCATAAACGCGCTGATGTGCGACGCCGCGTTTCTTGGCCGGATCAAGCGTCCGATCGCGCTAACGCCGCATCCGGCCGAATTCGGACGGCTGATCGAGCGGGAAACGGTTGAGGTTCAGTCGGACAGAATTGGCATTGCCTGCGATTTCGCCGCCGGATACGGACATGTTATTGCGCTCAAGGGCGCGCACACCGTAATTGTCTGCCCTGATGGCCGGGCGTTCATGAACCTGACAGGCAATTCCGGCATGGCAACCGCCGGAAGCGGCGACGTGCTCACCGGCATGACCGGCGCATTGCTGGCCGCCGGAATGCGGCTTGAGGATGCGGTTATCGCGGCTGTGCATGTTCACGGAACGGCAGGGGACATAGCGGCTGAATTGAAGGGCGAGCGGTCGATGATCGCAACCGACATGATCGAGGCGCTGCCGGAGGCGTTTGCAAGACTGGAAGAAGTTTAATATGGATATAAAGGATGGACAGTATTCGAGCTTCTTCCATGCCGCGCAAGCTTAGATCGGGCTACACAACAGGCGCTTGCGCTGCCGCCGCGGCGAAGGCTGCCGCCCTTGCCGCGCTGACCGGCGCGATGCCGGACAATGTGGAAATTCCGTTTCCCGACGGCTCGCGCGCATCATTTCCGGTTATGCCGATTGAGATTGATGCGGACGCCGGAACCGCCGTGGCCGCCGTGGTGAAGGACGCGGGAGACGATCCGGACGTAACAAACGGGGCGGAGATACGAGCAGGCGCAAGACTGACCGAAGCCCATGCGATGGACCCGGTTCACATCATTGGTGGTGAAGGTGTTGGCAGAATCACCAAACCCGGCCTTGCCATCCCGCCCGGCGAACCGGCCATCAATCCGGTTCCAAGGCGCATGATATGCGGCGCCGTTTCGGAAGCTCTGGCCGGATGCGGCGAAGAACGCGCCGTCGAGATCACGATTTCGGTTCCGCGCGGGCGAGAGCTTGCGAAAAAAACCCTGAACGAGCGGCTTGGCATAATAGGCGGAATTTCCATACTCGGCACAACCGGCATCGTCCGCCCGCTCTCGGCTGACGCGTGGACGGCAACGATAACCGCGTCGATGAACGTAGCAGCGTCTGCCGGCATACGCGAGATCGTCATTTCCACCGGGCGCACATCCGAGCGCGCCGCGCAGGCCGCGCTCGGCCTGCCGCCGGAGGCGTTCGTGATGATGGGCGATTACCTTGAATTTGCGCTCAAGGAAGCGGCCGGGCATGGTTTCAAACGGATTCATCTGGCCGCCATGTGGGCGAAAACCGTGAAGGCCGCCCTGGGATCGGCGCATACCCACGTTCGCCACGGCGCTCTGGAAGCCGAAGCGCTGGCGATTCTGCTTGGCGAAACAGGCGCGGACGCGGCGCTCGTCGATGAATTGCGGTCCGCCAACACGGCGCGGGAGATTTACGACAGGCTCCTGGCTGCCAAACGGCGCGATCTGATCCGCGCGATATGCCTTCGCGCCCGCCGGAACGCGGAGGGTTTCACCTCCTGCGCGGGTAGTGCTACACCGGCGGTATCGTTGATGCTGGTTCATCACGACGGAAGCATAGTGGAGGTCGCATAGCACGGCATGAGATCGGTTATCGTAATCGGCATTGCGCCTGGCGCAGGCATCGCGGATGAGCATGTCCGCCTTATCGAGCGATGCGGGTTTGTTGTGGCATCAAGCAGCCAGATGCCGCTTCTTGACGGCGTTGCCGCCGAGATATTTCCGGTCGCTCCGGTTCAGGCGGCCATCGACAACATAAGGCGGCGGCTGGATGTATCGGACGCGGTCGTTCTCGCAAGCGGCGACCCGCTGTTTTTCGGAATCGCCAGGCGGCTCATAGCCGAGTTCGGCAAGCAAAAGGTCTGCGTTATTCCGGCTATTTCGTCGATGCAGGCAGCCTTCGCGCGGTTTCGCGAGCCCTGGGACGATGCCGCGTTCATCAGCCTGCACGGCCGCCGAATGGGCGACATCATCGAGCGGATAGAACGCAGCGGCAAATCGTTCATTCTCACCGATCCGGATAATAATCCGGCTGTAATCGCATCGCGCATCGCGGATGAATCTACTGCCAGGTTTGAAGTTTTTGTGGCCGAGCGTCTTGGCGCGCAGGACGAGCGCATAACAGCCGGAAGGCCCGATGAAATAGCGCGGATGGCATTCGCCGAGCCGTGCGTCATGATTGTGAAACGGCTCGACGCTGGCGTGGCGGAACCGGAGCGTTATCCGGTTTTAGGGCTGCGGGAAAACGAGATAGCGCACAGCCGGGGGCTGATAACGAAAGACGAGGTTCGAGCCGCCACGCTTCACCGCCTTCGCCTGCCGGAACGCGGCGTGATGTGGGACATCGGGGCCGGAAGCGGTTCGGTGTCTGTGGAGGCGGCTCGGCTGTCACCGCGCATGGAATTTTTCGCGGTCGAGAGGGAACCGGCGGAAATCAGCAATATCCACGCGAACATCGAACGGTTCCGCGCATCGAATATACGTGTTGTTGAAGGCGAAGCGCCTTCCGCACTTGCGGGGCTGCCGCACCCGGATCGCGTTTTCATAGGAGGAAGCGGCGGACGGCTTGCCCGGATCATTGAAGAAACAGGAAACAGGCTGAAACCCGGCGGAGCTGTCGTGGTGAACGCGGTTACAGGGAAAACAGCCGAAGCCGCGCCGCGATTGCTGATGGATAACGGCTTTCAGGTCGAAACCAGCCGCGTCTCGGTGACAAGAACCGTATGGGGCGGCAACGGGCCGGAAACATTGGAATTGAATCCTATAACGATAATCCGCGGATGGAGATAGACAACCCCTCAGCCAACCAGACCGCACCCCGGATCAGGCACGTCGAAACCGCCGCCGGCGGCATACGCCATGCCGCGGCATCCGCCAAGGCATGAGGCAAGCAGATCGCATGAGACGCAGCAAGCGGGCATTGTACTGATCTTGCCAACCAACTCCCTTCGTTTTGCATCGGCCCAAACCGCCTTCAGCGAAACCTCCGTCAAATTGCCAAGCGGAACCGGAAGCGTGGCGCACGGATATACGGTGCCGTCCGGCGAGATGAAGCAGACGGCGTTTCCGGCCTGACAGCCGCCGTATTCGGGCGAACCAAGGCCGAGCGCCCTTGCCAGAAACAGGTCATGAGCGATGAGCGCCGGAATGCCGGTGGTGCAATAAACCTCTTCCAGAGATGCGGCAAGCCGGGCGATTCGCTCCGGCCCGTAAACATATGGCGAAACATCGCCAGCGCCCGACGAAATCAGATCCGGATTTGGAATAACCACGCGTCTAACACCCGAATACGCAAGCTGCGGCAGCATTTCGGCAAGATATTTCAGGACATTCCATTCAGGGGAAACATGCACGGTGTCCATGGTAAAGACTTCCGGCTGACAGCGCTCCGCAAGTACACGCAGATCGTCGATGCCGGAAACAAGCGCAACAGCTTTCAGACCGGAATTGGCCGCAGCGTTCAATGATGCGATACGCTCAGGCCGGTCGATAACAGTGATCGAGATACCGGCTCCGGTAATCGGCGAAAGCAATTCCGGCAGCGACTCGACCTCAAGCGGCGCGCCTGAAAGCGCAACCTCGAACGGGCGGGCGGCGGCAATGGCGCGGACTATCGAGACGATGAGGCTGTCATCCGGCCGCCCGGATGCGCCGGTCACCCTCCAGAATATGCGAAGCGGGGATGAAAGCAGCATCTGTTTACCCTTGATTTGACTGCATGGACGCCTGCATTTCCGTATCCGCCTTCAACTGACCGCATGCAGCCGCGATGTCCATTCCCTTGCTCTTCCTGACCGGAGCCGAGACGCCTCCGGCTGTAAGTATGGACTGGAACCGCTCGACACAGGAATCGTCCGGACGCTCGAAACGCGCGCCGGAAAATGGATTGAACGGAATAAGGTTCACCTTCGAGGGAATTCCCCTTATCAACCGGATCAGCCGCATCGCGTCCGCCTCCGTGTCATTGACTCCGCGAAGCATCACATACTCGAACGTTATCCTGCGATACGGCCCAAGCGGAAATTCGCGGCAGGCGCGCATCAGTTCAGAGATCGAATACTTGCGGTTGACCGGCATGATTTCACTGCGAATTTCATCGGTTGTGGCATTCAGCGACACTGCGAGATTCACGTCCGGGCCGGTTCGGCCCAGTTCACGGATTCCGTCGGCGTTGCCGCTTGTGGAAACAGTGACATGCCGCTTGGAAAGGCCTACATAATCGGGCGAAGTCAGCCTGAAAAGCGCCTCTCGCACATTGCCGAAATTCTCGAACGGCTCGCCCATTCCCATAAGCACGATGTTTGTGATGTCCGAATTCGGATAAAGCCGTCCGCGCACAAATAGCGCCTGTTCGACAATCTCGTGCGCTTCGAGGTTGCGCCTGAAGCCAAGCGACGCGGTGCGGCAGAAACGGCATCCCATTGCGCAGCCAACCTGAGACGACACGCATAGAGTGGCCCGGCCCGGCTCGAACATCAAAACGCTTTCAACGGACTCACCATCCGCCAGTCTGAAAAGATACTTCTCGGTTCCGTCAGACGAAGTTCGTATATCTACCGGCTTTATTGAACGAATGCGCGATTCATCCGCCAAAACACTCCTCGTTTCCCTGGAAAGATCCGACATTCGGTCAAAATCCCCGCATCCGCGCTTGTAAATCCAGCGTTGTATCTGCCGGACGCGGAACGCGGGAAGTCCAAGGCTCGTGATAAACTTCTTCAGCGCCGGATTGTCTAGCGATGCAAGGTTTTCCATTTCAGTTAATTGTGACATATATGCAGGATTAATAGAATTTTTCTTAAACCCCGCCAGAGACACCACGCAAGGTGTGTATCTTTAGCCACACTTACGACAAGCGCATTCCGGCTCCTCGCCGCCGGACAACAGGCATGTTATTTGCTAGGCAAACAAATCATGCGTACACAGCACACAATAGCACGAGAAGCATTCGTAAAAGGCATCGGATTGCATTCCGGCAGGCCATGTTCGATCACATTGAGGCCGGCCCCCGTGGACACAGGCATAGTCTTCCGTAGAAAAGGCGTTGAAATTAAAGCTATTTTCGAAAATGTCGTCGAAACAATGCTTTCCACGAATATCGCATCCGCCGGCGTCAAGGTTCGCACGGTCGAGCATCTGCTTTCGGCTGCGTCGGGTCTCGGAATCAACAACCTGATCGTCGATGTGGATGGCCCTGAACTACCCATTCTCGACGGCAGCGCACGCGGATTCGTTAGTGTGCTATTGCAGGCCGACCTTGTAAATCAGAATCGCCCACAGCCCTACGTCAGGATATACAAGCCCATTATCTTCAGCGAGGGCGGTTCGTTCGTTATGGCGATGCCGGGAAGAGGATTCAGCGTTTCATACCGTCTTAACTACAATCACCCGATCATTCGCGAAGACAAGATGGATATTTCAGTTTCGGATGAAACATATATTAACGAAATCGCGGCGGCCAGAACTTTCGGTTTTCTGAAAGATGTCAATGCGTTGCGCGCACGCGGCCTGGCCTTGGGCGGATCACTGGAAAACGCGGTGGTGATCGGTGACGATGGAGTTCTCAATGCCGAAGGCCTGCGCTTCAAAAACGAATTCGTGCGCCACAAAATACTCGACACAATCGGCGATGTGGCCCTTTTCGGATGTCCGATCGAGGGACGCATCGTTTCTAACGAATCCGGCCACCGGATGAACGTGGCTTTCCTGCGGCATCTGGCATCCAATCCAGGCGGATGGGAAGTTGTCGCAGACGGAATCCGATCGAGCGGTTGCTGCCGCTCCCGCGCTCTTCAGGAAGCAACAGTATAAATCGCAACAAACCGGGGGGGAGCAGCTATCTGTCCCTGCCCTGATTTCTTTTCAAGAAAAAACCGGGCGCACACTCAGGTGCGCCCATAAGACATTATTACTTGCCGGTTTTCTTCGCGGTTGTTTTTTTGGAGACCGCCTTTTTCTCGGCCGGTTTCACTGGAGCCGCCTTGGCGGTTGACTTCTTTGCGGCAACAGCCTTGGCGGCGGGCGCCGGCTTTGCGGCAACGGCCTTTTTGGCGGCAGGTTTTGCAGGAGCCGCCTTGGCGGCCACCTTCTTTGTTGCAGCAACCTTCGCAGCAGGGGCGGCCTTTTTGGCAGCAGGCTTTGCGGCAGCAGGTTTTGCCGGGGAAGCCTTGGCGGCCACTTTCTTCGCAGCGGCGGTTGCCTTGGCAGGTGCGGCTTTTTTGGCTGCCGGCTTCTTCTCAGCGGGTTTCTTCACCTCCGGGGTTGCGGGCTGGGTTCCGGTTGAGCAACCGCACTTCTTCATGCCCTTGCCGCCGCACTTCTTTTTCTCATCCATTTTTAAATCCTCCTTCCTCATGATGGTACAAAACTATAATCACGCCGCTACGGCCCGCCTTTAAGGAAAAGCCGTCGTCCCTGAATGGCGGCGGAAAGACGCACGTCACCGCGCTCCATCCAATCGCGATACACCTCATACGGAATTGCCCACGGCCTGACAGACCGGCCAAGCATATCGCCGGCGTCACCGAGCTTCCGTTCGAGTTCCGGCGACATCTCTCCAACAAGCAGGATGTCGATCTCCGGGTTATCGCGATTGGCAAGATACGCGCCAAAAAGAAAGGCCGCCCGAACTTCCGTGGCGGCCTGAAGAACCGATTTCAACGTGCCATCTGTTCCAAGAGCCTTAATCAGCAGACCTTTAAGTTCCGGATAGTAATACGAACCCATGTCGGCGGAGAAGTACTTCCGGTTTCCTTTCCGGCTCACAGACAGCACGTTCATTTTGTATAAATTATCCAATTCCCTCTTCACGCCCGCCGCATTCTTGTTAATAAGCCTTGCAATCTCCCGGAGGTAAAACCCCTGTTCGGGATTGTTCAAAAGAAGGGCAAGCATCTCCACCCTTATCCGCGATGAAAACAGACTGCCTAACAAGCGGTTTATCCCTTCTTTACTAAGGCTTATACAATATTCGTTTACATATTGTCAACAACTTTTTAACATTTTATCAACATCGTGTCAAAATAATAATCAATATGCCCTAAAACTTCACTTTCGGCGCTTCCTTCTCAGCAGCGGGAATCTCGTAGTAGGCGGCCTTGTCCACACCCGCGATAGCTGCGAATATGCGCCCGGTGACTGTGCGGATATACGTGTTCAGGCGCTGGACGGAATCGTTGTACCGCTTGCGCTCGACCGCTATACGGTTCTCGGTTCCCTCAAGCGTGTCCTGCAACTTGTGAAATGATTGGTCTGCCTTGAGCGTGGGATATGTCTCCTGAAGCATCAATAGGCGCGAAAGAGTCCCTTCAAGCTGGTTCGCGGCCTTGATCTTTCCGGCAGGCTCTTTGGCCTGAAAATACTGAGTGCGCGCCTCGGCGATCTTTTCGAATATCTCCTTTTCGTGCGTGGCATACCCCTTAACCGTCTCAACGAGGTTCGGAATGAGATCAAACCGCCGCTTGAGCTGGTTTTCCACCTGCGCCCACGAGCTTTTCACCTCTTCATCCATGGCCACAACACTGTTGTAGCCGCCGATCAGCCAGCCTCCCAAAACCAGGCCGATTGCCAGAATAACACCCAAAACTATCAGAACCGTTTTTGTTCCCTGTGTCATGTGGATCTACCTCCCGAAATTGCTCCGAGATCGGAGCGTTTGAAATAACATTTTTACCAACCGCCGGACGAGCCGCCGCCGCCGAAACCGCCGCCCCCGCCTCCTCCAAACGAGCCGCCGCCCCCGCCAAAACCGCCGCCCCCGAATCCGCCGTATCCGCCGCTAAAACCTCCGCGCGGCGACGAAAAAAGCAGCAGCAGGAGAAGTCCCGGATGGCGGACAAAGACCACGGCGATAACCGCAAGCACGACCAGCAACAAAAGACTGCTTCCGGAGCCGAGCTTCCTGCCAACTGACGGCCTTCGCTGTTCAACCCTGGGCATTCCGCCTATCTCGACCCTGGCATTCTCCGCGATTACGTTGGCAAATACAAGCGTTGCCGCAGTAATGCCGCCGCCGTAGTCGCCCTGTCTGAAGCGCGGCACAAGGTAGCGCCTGCCGATTTCGCCCACAAAACTGTCCGGCAGAACGCCTTCCAGTCCGTAACCCACCTCGAACCTGTATTTCCTGTCGTTAACCGCAACGGTTATGAGCAGCCCGTTATCCTTGCCCTTCTTGCCTATCTTCCACCTGTTATGCGCCACGTCTATGGAAAAGTCCTCTATTGGCACGCCATCGGTGGACGGCACGGCAAGCACAACAACCTGCGAACCGGTTTTTGCCTCAAGCTCTCGAAGAAAGCCGTTCAGTTGCCGCTCGGTTCCGTCATCCACAACCCCCGCCAGATCCACCACATAATCGTGCGGCCGATCCGGAAGATTGAGCGCGGCGCTTGCCGCCTGAGCGCAGAAAAGAACTGTCCACGCAACGGTGATGAGTGAGGGAACGCGCTTATAAAACGATTGAGTCAACCAGGTCCCCAAGCAACTCGATTGTGCGGTAGTAGCCCATGAATGCGTTCTTCAACTCCTGATCTGACGGAGTTTTCTTTGTATGACGGTGCTCCAGCACGAAGACAAAAGCCGCTACATCCGCCCCGGCCGACTCTTGAAGCACGGAAAGCACCTCGCGTGAAGCAACGGGCGGCGTCTTGCCATGCAACTGAAGTATTCCCCGGAATAGTTGAATGTAGCCCGCAAACGAAGAAGCGAATCCTTCGGCAAGGAATTTCGCGTCGCCCATCGATGAAATGTAGCCCTGCCGAAGGCCCACAAGCTTGGCCTTGATGTCGCGTTCGCACTGGAGGCGAAGATCGGCGTTCGAAACCCGAACGGACGAAAAGACATCGTCGCCGTAAACGGTTTTGTGAATCAGCGATATGTTCAGGAACTCGACCGGGAAAACATCCAGCGAGTTTCGGATGTAATCCGGCGTCATAAGAAGCGGCGATTTCAGATGTTTTCGCGCATACTTCCTGCCAAGCGACGCTATGGCGTCGAGCATCTCGAAGTCCATTTTCGAAAGCACCAGAAGCGTGTTTACATCGCTTGCTTCCGGAACATACTCATCCGTTGCGGCGCTTCCGATTATGTGGAGGGAATGAATGCGATTTCCATTGAGCGCGATAATATCCTCGATGAACGGCCGCGCCCGGTTTGCCGCGTCGACACTGATTCCGCCAAGCTTCAGACCATCCCGCATCGCGTAACCTCTTTAGTTGATTGTGTCATGCAAGGGAGTTTGCCTGAGTTGCGCATGTTTTTCAATGTTTCCTTATATTTCCTTTACTTCCACGTCCTCAAGCCCAGGTTCGGCTTTGGCTGCCTCGATAGCGTCGCGCCCGGAAACCACGGCCGACGCGCCTTCCGCGTTTTCCACCAGATAACGCCGCGCCGCTTCGGCAAGCGCGTCTTTCGTGAGCGCGAGCGCGCCGCGCCGCAGGTTCATGCGCATCTCCGGCGTTATTCCGTAGAGCCGCAGGCGGTATTCGCGCATCGCCTTACCCTCGGGCGCGAGCGCGGAGTCGAGATCGCCAAACACGCCAAGCACAGCCTCGTCGATGTTTTCGGCGGTGAACGCGCCGGATGCCGCCCATTTCGCCGCGGCGCCGTACACCGAGAGGGTGCGGGCAAGCTTAGGGTCGCGGTACGACATCATGCTGAAGATGCCGCTTCCTGACGAGTATGACGCCATGCCGCCGTATGCCCCGCCCTTTTCCCGTATCTCGCGGTGCAGGTAGCCGAACTTGAGCAGTTTTGCCAGCACAAGCAGGGCTGGCGTGTCGGGGTGATTGTACGGAACGGTGCGGAATGCGCGGGCCACGTAGGAGACCGATACCTGTCCGGCCCAGGCTTCAAGTTCAGCTCCGCCTGCCGGAACCGCAAGTTCCGGGAACTCAAGCTCACGCTTTGCATGAACGCCGCGCAGGAAACCGGCCAGATGGCCGCGCAGATCGTCGAACGCGGTTGCGCGCCCGACAACCGCGCACCTGACAATACCCGCGCCGCGCAGAAACTCCGCAATACTTGCAAGTTTTTCCGCGACACCGGCAAGTACATCGTCCGGCGACGCGGCCAGTTCCTTCATCCGCCGCACCTGGGTAAGCCCGTTCCACTCCTCGCGCGCAAACGCGCCCGGCACAAGGCCGCGCGCCGCCCGCATAGCGGCGTAGCGGTGTCCAGACTGCGGAATCGAGTTTTCGAGCGACGCGGCTATCTGGCCGGTCAGAGTGCGAAGCCGCGAAATGTCGGTGAAATCCGGCGCGCGGAACACGTCCGACAGAACGCCGAACATCGGCCCGTGGTTTCGCTCAAGACACTTGGCCTTGAACTCTACAACACGGCAGAGCGCATTGAAATCGCTTGCGCTCTCGACAACGTCGGCCGATGCGCGGATGCCGCCGGTCACAGCCTCCATGCGCTCAGCCATGCGCTCGTAGCCCATGCCTGCGGCTCCCACCTGCGTGAGCGCCGCGCAGAAGAACGGAACCCATTCCAGAAGCTCATCCGGCATGGCAGACGCGTCGATGCTGAACGCCACGGTGCTTATACCGTTTGTCGGCTGATCGTAAAATTCCACCGGAATGCTCACCGGAATGCCCACCGTGATGCCGTTTGCTTCGGTTACGGAACACTCCACAACCGCCTCGTCAACCGGAATATCGGCCCGGCCAAGCTTCGGCAGGCACGAAAGATCGGGTTCTTCCTCCTGCATCCGCTGAAGCTCCAACGCCTGTTGCACTATCGCGCCGGTCTCCTCCGGCGTCATGGCAGCCTTCACAGCGGCAAGGCGTTCAGCGTTTTCGCGCGCCTCGGCCTCATATTTAACGATGTCGGGAACAAGCGTGAGCGTTACCCTGTGCGGGTTGTCGATCAGATGGCGTCGGATCATGTTTTTAATGAAGGCTTCGTCCGCCGCCTCCTTGCCAAGACGTTCAAGCGCCGCCTCGATCTTGAGCGGCTTCACCGGATCGCCGTCGTGGTTCCAAAGCCCGATTGCGCGGAAATAGAGCCATAGCGGATACGGGAAATGATCGCCGGTCACCTCGCGGTTCGAAAACTCCATGCGGTGAAGCGCCGCCTCCACGCGCTCCTTCGGAAAACCTTCGCTTGCAAGCCGTTCGAGCGTTTCCAAAATCACAGCCGCCACCTTCGGCGCGTCTTCGAGGCGCACACCCTGCAGTCCGGCGGCAAGATGCGTCTGCTTGTTCGAGTCCGAATATCCGGTTCCGGGCGCAAGCTGGCTGCCTAATCTACTGTCCAGAAGCGCCTTGTAGAGCGGCGCGGCGGGATTGCCCAGAAGGAGCGCGGAAAGCAGGTTCGCAGACAGCACGCCAAAATCGTCGGTAAGCGGCGGCATGAGCCACGCGGTCTGAACCATGCACTTTGATTCGTAATCGCCGCCCGGCGGCACGGCGTATTTCTCCACGATCTCGCGCGGCGCGGGAAATGGAGCCTCCTCGCGCACGGCGGAATCCACCGTTCCGCGGCTGAACCTGCTCAGGGCGAGGCCGTCAATATCGCGCAGATGGTCAGCCAGCGGCATGTTTCCATAGGTAAACATCCGCGCATTGCCTGGATGGTAGTAGCGGGCGTGAAAGTCGCGCAGCATTTGCCATGTGAGGTTCGGAATTTCGGACGGCTCGCCGCCGGAATTGTAGCCGTAGGTCGATGTCGGAAACAGCGCCCTGGCCATGGCGTGGCCCATTATCGAGCGCGGATCGGACATCGCGCCCTTCATCTCGTTATAGACAACGCCCTTGATGGCAAGCGGCGACGACGGATCGTCCGGCGTTTCGAATTCGAGGCGGTGGCCCTCCTGCCGGAAATCCTGCTCGCGCAGGTTCGGAAAAAATACCGCGTCGAGATAGACATCGAGAAGGTTGTAGAAATCCTTGCGGTTCCGGGTGGAGAACGGATACATCGTCCAGTCGTCGGCGGTGAGCGCGTTCATGAAGGTGCTGAGGCTGCGCTTTATCATCGAGAAGAACGGATCGCGCACCGGGAATTTCTTCGAGCCGCAGAGCACAGTGTGCTCCAGAATGTGGGCGATGCCGGTGGAGTCGGCCGGCGGCGTGCGGAAGGCGATGCCAAACAGGTTGTTGTCGTCGGCAACGGACAGGTGCATGTGCTCCGCGCCGGTTGCGTCGTGCGAAAGCAGAACGACCCCTGCCTGAAGTTCGGGAATCGATTCGGCGCGGGTTACGGTGAAACCGTGGAGTTTATCGCCGGGGGCGTATTTGTCATTCAATGGGTGTGATTCCTTTCTGATCCAACTGCTATTGCCTAAACTTCTCCTTGCCCGGAATAATCTTTCGCCATGCTCAGCCCGTTCCACGCCCTGCCGCTCGTGCTCCACAATACGCCGACCGATCTCTAAATTGGTAATAACTTGAATAATGACTTGTTATCCGTTATTACTTATAAGTCTTCTCTTTTAACTCGGGATTTCCATGCTTGTGGATCACGACTCAAATGCATTACCGCGACAATAAGTAATGTTTCCTCTCTGACTTGGTAAATAATACCGTATGGGAACCTGTTGATTCTGCAACGACGGGTACGTTCCGAAAGTTTAGCCCAAGCTTCGGGATGCTGAATAATTCTTTGAATCGTTCTGTGAACTTCTACAGCAACGTCATAACCAAGCCCCTCACTCTGCAAATTGTAAAAAGAAACAGCTTCCAGGAACTCAGCTTCAGCAGGACCAAAGAATCTGATCTTCATTATTGTCTTTGTTTCTCGATTTTTGCAAAGACTTCTTCTGCTGAAATTGTTGCTATCTCTCCACGTTCAAATGCATCAATACGATCTTCGACTTCTTGCGCCCATAAATCATCGATAATTTTTCGAGATGGGAAATCGAAAGAAGTCAGAAGATTTTCAATAAGTTCCGCACGTTCGATTGGCGATAATTTTCTGGCTTCAGCAAGAATCTTTTCTCCAACAGTAGACATAATATCCTCTTTTATATTTTGATAATTTTTAGTTTAGCACACCACACATTAATGTTAATGACGGGACTAACGAAGAATTACCGCCCTCGTGCTCCTGCTCCCGGCGTGTTCGCGGACAGCGACATAGTTACCGGCTTGCCAGATAAATATCAAGCAAAAGACACTTCAAGCAAAGATTGTTCCGAAATCCTTCCGCCTCACGAAATCGGCATGTTTGCGCAGTTCCTTCGAGATCTCGTGCTGAATGTCCGGGCAAAATGCCAGCATAACCTGCATTCCACTGATGCGCGCGGCCTTCATTGCCGGCACACAGTCGGTGTCTAGCGTTAAGATCAGAGCCCTGTCCGCCAGGCGGTGATGCGCAACATGGGCCACGTCGAGACCCAGAATCATGTCAACCTGTTTTTGGATAAATATCGGACGGTTGTCCCTGTCCTGCCCACGATAGGCGATCTTTCCCTTCCGCACAGCAACAAGCTCCTCCACCTGAAGACGGTCGATGAAATTCATCGAATGGGTGAAGGCCGGCATTGTCGTGTAATCGACTCCGCCGATGGTTCCGGTGAAAGGCTCGGTGAGATAGACGAATATCCGGTAAATTTCCTCTTCCTCGGGATTGATGAACGATTTTATGAACCTCAGCACGTTTTCGGTGCTGTTGTAGCTGATCTCCCTGTGAAGCCTGCGCCCCGCCTCCTCGAACACGCCTTTCCGAACATTTTCCCAATCGACGAATACAGCAACCTTTTTCTTGCTCATGCCGCCTGCTTCCGGTTGAATTAAGCCGCGGATAACGCGGCTGGGGTGATTATAATAGCATCGTGACGGCGTGAACCGGGTTATTTCCTCCCCACGCTCACCCTCCAGCCGAAGACTGTCTTGCCGCCATGGCCGTCCGTTACCGCAGCCTCAAGCGGATATTCTCCCGCCGCATCACCGAATTCCCATGCGGCCACGCCGGTTACGGCGTCCAGCTTCATGCCGGACGGCCCTCTGCCAAGGCTGTATGCAAGAGTGTCGCCGTCCGGATCCACCGCGTTCATCCTGTATCTGTAGACCGCTCCGTCGAACTCGTCAACGCCGTCCTTCACAACCGGAGGCGCGTTGACGGCCACGGTTTTGAGCGTTACCGGCAGGCCGGAATCCTTCCCGTCCGCGGGATAAACCTCAACCGTTATCCTGTCTCCCCGCTTCAGCGGCTCATGAAGCTCCGGCCCCTCTCCCGCCCGTTTGCCGTTTACGATCCAGGCATACCGGAAGAAAATGATATCGCTGTCGTCATCCTCCGCCGTCACATGCACCGAAACCCTGGACAACGCGGAGGGATTATCCGGCATTATAACGGCGCGGGTTACAGCCGGCGGCGAGTTGCGAACGATTATCCTGTTCGTGGCGATACGCTCGCCGTCCTTGACGATATACGCCTGAAGCACGTCGTCGCGTTTCAAGATGCCGGACGGGAACTCGCGGGACGATCCGGCCGACGTGAATTTCATGCCGTTAAGATGCCACTCTACAACAGAACCCTGCGGGAAGGCGGCAGGCGATTCGATCCTGACTTTCGACGATCTGACCGCATGTTCCGGAACCAGACGCGGCGAAGCCTGCTGTGCGGTCTGCGTTTCCGCGGCTTTCGGCCTGGCCGGCAAAACCGGCGCGGCTGTCCGGTCGGGCGCGGGACGGCATGAAACCGCCGCCCCGCATAAAATCAGAACGAATGCCCAGACCGGTGTCTTCATGACATTGTTTTACGGAATCCGCCGTCCCTTCCATCCGGTGGTTACGCTCTTTAGCGATACGGGCGTAATGCTCTCCACCTCCACGATGGCCCCTGTCGACGACTGCGCAAAGCCCTTTGCCGAGCCGGACTTCGTGATCTGCGCGCTGATGGCCGAAGGCATTCCGCTTCCAAGCCTCACAACACGGCTGACAACGGTTGTCTCATTGTTCCGTCCGCTGCCGGCCTCTTGCGTCTTCTGGCCTTTCATGGTGTATCCCTTGTACGCGGTGCCTGTCGTGTAATAAACCGAGTAGAGATTACCCTCGCCGCCGGTGCTGCATGAGTCCGTACCGGGAACGAATGTGGTCCATGTGACGAGGCCGCCGATAACCAGCGGTTTCGAAAACATCCGCTCGCCGGTGTGGTTGAGCGCCGCGCCGGTGTAGTCGGCGGTCTCACGCATTCGCGAGAAGTAGTTGGCCCAGCCGCGCGCGTGGGTTATCGAGCTGAAGGCGGTTCCTCCGCTGCACCCGGCTCCGCCGCCCAGGCAGACCGCTGTTGTGGACATGTCGTCGAGGCTTGTGTATGCCGTCGCGCATGTGCCGTTCCAGCAATCGTCCTTAAGCCCGTAAAAAGCGCCAGTGGCCGAACCGCCCGGCGATTCGCCGCCACCGCCGTCATCATCGTCATCGTCGCCCTCGTGATCGTCGTCATCGTCGTCGTGATCGTCGTCGTTGTCGTTCGACGAACCCTTGTCGTCCATACCGAAGAACTGGCCGGTTCCGAAGAAAACCCAAAGCTTGCCGCTGTCGTCCATGGAGGCAGACGGAGCCGCGGCTATGCGGTTGGCCGTATCCTTGCCGGCTGATATTGTCGTCACGTCGGCAAGCGTCGAAAGCGTCCATGAGCCGGGATTTGTCTGCGAACCCTTTCCGGTCGTTACCCGCAGCATCCGGGAACTCCAATTGCCGCCGTCGTGGTCATCGTCGTCATCGTCGCCCTCGTGATCGTCGTCATCGTCGTGATCGTCGTCGCCGTCGTGATCTCTGCCGGTCGAGAAGTTCTCGCCTATGTAGATAACGTCGGTGTCGTAATCCATGTCAACGTCAACAGCAACCGGATCGGCAAGAAACGCCGATGTGTGGCCGGTGGATATGCGCCAGAAGTTGGTGTTCTCCGTCCACGAGCTTATCACTCCGTTCGAGCCGGAGGTGAGATCGAGCACGAATACATAGCCGCTGCCGAATCCGGAGAGGTTCGACCGGGAATCGTAACCGGACGGGCCTGAACCAAACACCGCGAACCACTTGCACGATTCGCCGCCGGCGCATGTTTTCACAATGGCCGGCTGCGACATCGAAAGGCCGAGCGACGAATGCGAGAACGACCAGAGCAGGCGCGGATTAAGCGGATCGGTCACGTCCATGGCAAAGTACTCGGGCCTCGTGTTATAGCTTGTTCCGCCGGATGTCCACGACATCGACTTGCCGCCGAACCTCATGCCGCCTATAAGAACGGTTCCCCAGCCGGATGTATGCGTTGCGTCGGAGGAGAACAGCTTCACGTCCGAAATTTTCGGCTTCAGATCGACATAATACTCGTGAGCATAGTTCGACGCGGTGAGCGATTTCAGGTGCGGAAGCGCCGCCCTCGGCACGAAAGACCAAAGCTCGTCGCCAAGATCGGGCGAGCCGCCCGCGCATAACCCGCTTGCGTCGAGCGCGGTGCAGAAACGCTTGTTCGCGGAATCGTAATAGCCGCCGTTGAAAGCGTGAAGCATTCCGTCGTTCGCGCCCACATACACGGCCTGCCTGCGCCGTATATTGGCGGAGCGGAAGGCCGAATAGGTTGCGTCGTTGTATATAATGTCGTAATTCTCGGTCGCCTTGCTCACGGAAACCGGCGTGGAATAGACGATGTCGCCCAGCTTCCAGACATGCGTTGTGCCGCCTATGGTTATATCGCGCGAGCGGTAGCCGGAAACAGCGTCTCCACGTATCCAGTTAATGATGTTCGAAGACTCCGTGTTGTCAGCGGCCCGCAGCCAGGGCTTCAGCGCTGCGTTATTGCCGTCGTGGAAATAACCCTTCGTCGAGTTTGAGGCGAGTCCGGTGAAATCGTAGCCGTTTATAGTGGTGAACAGCTTCCTGCCGGCGGCGTTCTTCTCCCAAAGCATCTTTCCGCCGTCCCATATGGGCGTGCTGAAATTCTCGATGGTTACAGTGGATGACGGATTCGCGCTATCCTTCACGCCGTCGCCGTTTGCGTCGGTGTATTTCTTGACGAGCGTGCCTTGATCCGCGTCATAGGCCATCTCGATTATGTTGTCGTTTGAAAGCGTGAGCCTGTCGTCGGCGTTCGTGTCCTCGCGCATGTTGCCGTATTTGTCCACGAAAAATGCCTGCAAATATCCGAGCCACTGCCTTGCCGACGATCCCTCGGTCTTTTCCGGAAGGAAATATGCCTGATACATCGCGCCCTCGCCGTCTCCGGAGGTTGCAAGCACGCTTACACCGGTTCCGGACGCCGACTTTTTCGAAACTTCCGAGAAAATGCTGCCGAGGCTGTCTTCCAGCGAATCGGCGTCGGTTGCCGCATACATGGTTGTGCCGCCGTTCGTCGCGGTGTTCTGCATCAGCGTGACCGGCTTGCACTCTCCGGTTTCGCTGTTATTCTGCGTTCCCGTATATACAACCCATGTGGATATGCCCTGCGCCGCCTGGGTTTTTGCCGCGTTCGGATCGAATATGTTCTTGTTTTTGGCGAACCACGCCAGATCGTCAACGTATGTGCTGCCCGAATACATGCCGCAGTTGTTGCGGTCGATGACATCGGCATCCTTGTATGGATTCACAGTGGCCTTCGCGGTCATCGTGGCGTTCAGATCCGCCGACGAGCCGCCGTCGGATATTATCAGCACATTGTTCGGCTGGCACTGATACTGAATCGGATTTTTCCCGGCGGCGAAGTCGGTTGCGTTCAGCGGGCTTTTTATCGGCGAGCCGGCTGTGCTGAAGACGGTTGCATCCTTCACAAAATAGGCGATGGCGTTGTAGTACGCCTCGGCAAACGGAGTCCAGGTGGCGGCCTTGACGTCGTTTACAGCCTCCTCGATGTCGTCGTCATCGTCGTCATGCGAGCCGATGTAGCTAACGATTTTGCCGCCGTCCTTGTCCGGCGCCGCGGCGTTGTCAGGGTCTTTGCATATATACTTTATGTCGGTGTCGGCCGCGCTTTCCGACGCCGAGCCGCAGTAGTTGAACCTCATGGCTCCGAAGCGTATGTCGTCCCTGAACTTCCTCAGCAATCCGTGATGCGCTTCGTCATCGTCTTCATCGTGCATATCGATACGCACCGGAAACGTTCCCTTGGGCTGGCCGAGCTGTCCGATGATTCCGGAATCGTTCAGTATTGCCGGAAGATTCGCCATGCCGCCCGTGGGCGATGGCGAATCCGACGGATCGACAACCTGCGGCGAGTTCGCGTAGCCGCAGTAGGCGGCAAGCTGTGCCTCCTCGCAAGCTCCACCGGCCGACCACGCGTTTCCGTTGTCCACCCAGCACTGGCCAAGATACGATCCGGGCTTCAGCGCCGCGTCGGCGCAGACATAGTAGCCGTCAGTGGTCTTTATCGCGGCGGGAGCAACGGTTTCATAAAGCTTCTTGCAATGGTTCTTCAGGCTCACGTAATCACCGTTTGGAATTGCAGCGCCGTTGTTGAGCTTGACGCAGGCCTGAGCGGACACGTTGAACGCGGCGCGGGCCGCGCCGTTAAAGCTGTTGTCGGGGCCGCCCAGGTTCAGGCAGTCGATAAGATTCTGTTTGAACTGGCCCACGTTGCCGAGGTTGGCAATGGCGTTCTGGCAGGCCGTTGCGTTGTAGGTTCCGCTGAAGATCTCTATCTTCGTGTTCGCGCCCGCCGAGATCACAAGCGGATCGTTCGGATTGGAATATGCCGCGTTAATGCCGAACGTGATCGCGCCGCCCGCGGTAAAGTCCGCCGACGGGGCGGCCTTTATGAAACGCTTGCCCAGGCAGCCGCGCGATTCGCCGATCAAAACGTCGTCATCGTCGTCGTGCTCGCCATCGTGGTCATCGTCCTCCTCCTTGCCGCCCGTGAGAATCTTTCTCAGCACGTCTATCTTCGAGGCTGAAAGCCAGTTCAAAAACCTGCCCGACGCCTGAAACTTCGTGACGACGCCGCCCGCGATATCCGTGCAGAGATACGCGGTCTTGTGGCTGCATACGGCGGACAGAGCGTCAACCCGCGCGAATTTGTTCGATCCGGAATTCCATGCATAGAACCTCGACTGATCGAAGTATCCGGCGTAATTGCCCGCGTTGCTGTAATTGTTCGCGTAGCAGTATATCCCGCTCGTGGAATCGTTGATGTATTCCAGATCGTTCATGCTGGCCGAATTGTCGAGCATGAGAAGCATGTTCGGCTTGACACTGACCGACACGAAAGGCGGCGTCGCGGTAAAGCCGTTGTCGCCGTCATCGTCGTCGGCGGCAGCCATCCCTCCGGAGACCGAAAGGACGGTCATTAACGCAATCGGCAACCATATAAGTTTCTTCATAATTCACCTCGGTTCGGATGTTATCGGTTCACATAATGTTTTCATCCTTTAATTATTCACGTAGCGGTAGATCGAACCCACCTCGGCCTCCGAACCCGCAAGCGCGGCGCTTCGCGAGTTCACGCGGAAATACGTGTACGATCCGCTTGCCCCGCTTCTGCCCGCGCCTTCGTAACCGGAGGCGAACTCCATGGCCGATCCGCCCATCCATTTCGTGTACATCTTGTCTATGTCTATCTCCACGCCGATGTCGGGAATCGTGACGTCCACGGCATCAGCATCGAATGTTGTCGTTCTAAGCTCGGTGATCATGTTGCCGTCGGTGACGATCCCGGCGAAATTGCCGGTGCTGCCGTTTCGGATAACCTGCTCGATAAGCCCCGACATAATCTCCATGCCTCCGTCGGCGCGAGCCGCATTCTCCTCGCGAAGCCTCATATTGCCCGAAAGCATATGCTCCACGCCGGTGGTTCCCATGGCCGCGATTCCAACCACGGTGAGCACAAGCAGTATCAGCATCACCGCAACCAGAACAAAGCCTTTTTCATTCGCGCTCCGACTGTTAATCGACATCACATGCTCCTTCTTGCCGCCATGCCCGTCCACAAACGGCGCACGAAATGGTCGGTCACCACGTCGACATTGGCCCGCGAACGATTCTCGATGTTCGCGGGAGGCGTCATCACCGCCGACATGCTCGAATCCTCGCGCGGGCTTCTTGCCAGAATGTTCACGCGGAAGGCCTTGATCGTGGAGACATCCGTAATCACACCGGCGTTCGTGCCGTTATACAGATAATCGCCGTCGTCAAACCGTCCGTTGCCGTTCAGGTCGTCAATCGCCCCGCTCGTGTCGGCATCAACGGCATAGGCAAACTGCAAATCCTCAACATTGCCGGCTATCACCTCGATATCGGATGCATTTGCTGCCTCGCAGCGCGCGGCGTTGGCGTTGCGCCTTATCCTTCGAAGCTCGCCGGACGTCTGTCCGGCGGTGAAACTGACGCAGTAGGTGACATCCTCGACCAGATAGACCGGTCTTCCGGCGGGAAACGAGATGGGTACGGCGTCCCGCAGCGTGAAGACCGGATCGTTTTCGGTGATCGTGACCACATTGAACGCCACGCCGTCGATGCTGATATAGCGTCTGTCTGTCGTGTTGGGGTGAACGGAGGTTCCGCCATAGCTGATCCGAATCTGTGCCGCGCCCGCGACAACCGCGTTCTGGAGCGTGCCGATCTGACGGAAACCGCTGACAAGCGTGATCGCGTCAGGCCCGTTTCCGCCGTCGTTTATCACTATCGGCGCGGTTCGTCCGTTCACCGGTTCGGAATTCATGTCGGCAGGCACGCCGAAGCCTTCCGACTTTATGTCCTCGGTGATGATTCCCAACGCGATGCGCGCCTGCGTGTTCACCTCGCCGGTGTTCTCCTGACGCGCATAAGATCTGGTCTGGGTCGTGTAGGTGGCATAGGCGGCAGCCATCAGGATGGAACTGAGCATGATCGAGATCATCAGCTCGGCAATGCTGTAGCCGGATTTATCAAGGATTCGCATTTTCATCCCATCTCACGGTGTTGAATGTAAGTGTGTGGAGCGTGTTGTGCCGGTCGCGCCAGCACAGACGCGAACGCACGGCCGATGCGTTCTGGAACACCTCGTCGCACACGGGAACGAGCACACCGTCAAGCGCTCCGTTGCCGTCGGCGTCGTCACAGCTTTCGTCGTCGTTGCGCAGCGTCATGCTCAGACAGTTGCCGCTTACCCAGATGGCGCGGGTGAATGTCACTCCGCCGGTCGTTACAACGCCGGTGTTGCCCGGATTGAATATGCCGGACGCAAGGGAGGCATACGGCGTGGCCCGCACCTGCTCGATGAACTGCTGGGCATAATTTGACGCAAGCCGCACCTCGCGGCTCGACGTCGAACCCGCGACGGACTGATACTGCATTCCCATCACGCCGAGAATTCCCACCAGAAGCACGACCATGGCGATCATGACTTCCACAAGGGAGAATCCGGCGGAATTACGTATGCTGCGCGCCATCTGCTACCTCACCTCTGTCCAGTATGGCTCGGCGGCCGGTTGAGTGTCGGCGTCGCCCTCCCATCGCCACAAATCCAGATCGCCTGCGCTGTTGTTCAGCGAAATCGCATAGGCGATTCCGGAATCCGATTCCTCCAGATATACCTCGCCAGTTTCATTGACCGATCCGTCGGCGTTGAATGTGATCCGGATCGGATTGGTTCCCTGAAAACAGGCTGTTCTGGCGTTGCAGTCCGCCGCGCCAAGCGCAGCGCCGTCCATCCGGTGCTCGGCCAGAGTGCCGAACCGCACGGTCTGACCGTAATCGTTCGCCAGCCTGTACGTCTTGACGCAGTCGGGAACGCCGTCGCCGTTTCTGTCGGGATTGCTGTTTGGAAGCCTGTCGCCGTCGGTGTCGTTGCAGAGCGCGTATGTGTCTGCCGCGTCAAGAAGATCGTTGTCGCCGGTTGCGTCGAATCCCACGAAATACCGGTTATTTACCGTGTCGAACACTATCAGGTACTGCCGGTTTTCCTTGATCGCCATCGTGCGCGCAAGGCGGATGTTCTGGAAAAGCTCGGTTGCGGCCCGCTTCACGCGCGATTGCGAGGCGAAACGCCCGAACTGAGGCACCGCAATCATCGCCACAATGGCCAGAAGGGCAAGCACCACAACGAGTTCTATGAATGTAACGCCGCGCCCATCCAGCCGCCTGCCCGCGCCGCGCAACCTCTTTATGATCGCCGTAAATCCCATATTCACCGGCCTATGATATTGCACCTTTCATGCCGAAAATTATCGTTTCCCTATCGGCCTGTAATTTCAATGACTTGAACGGTGCGGGGACGGCGGCGGCAAAATTCGCCGGACGGATTTTGTGAAGCGGCTTTCAGGAGACGGGAAAGGAATTACATAGCAGCCGGGCGTATTTTGCATAACCGCCGTGTTTCTGCTATGTTAGGCTCTGCCTGAAATCAATCGCGACCAACGGAGCACGAATGGGATTTTTTGACCGCCTGAAGGAAGGGCTTGAAAAAACACGCAAAAACCTTGTAGAACGGGCATCGGCGCTTTTTTCGAAACCAATAGACAACGCAACGCTCGAAGAGCTTGAAGAGATCCTGATAATGGCGGATGTCGGCCCGGCGGCGTCTTCCGGCATAATCGAGGCCATCAGAAAAAAGGCGAAAAAAGGCGAAGTCGCCGACATGCGTGATGCGCTGAGGGCCGAGATGTCTGCGCTGATAAGCGATGGCGCGAGAAGCCTTTCAACCACGGAGAAGCCCTCTGTCATCATGGTGGTGGGCGTGAACGGCGTGGGGAAAACCACCAGCATCGGCAAAATCGGCAAACATTTCCGCGACCAGGGCTTAAACGTGGTGATGGCGGCAGGCGACACATTTCGCGCCGCAGCCATCGAACAGCTCGAAATATGGGCGAAGCGGGCCAATGCGCATCTTGTGAAGCATCAGGACGGCTCCGATCCGGCGGCTGTGGCCTACGACGCCGTGGCCTCGGCGGTCGCCCGAAAGGCCGATGTCGTCATCATCGACACCGCCGGGCGTCTGCATAACAAGGCCCATCTTATGGATGAGTTGAAGAAAATCCATCGCGTGATCGGCAAGGCTCTGCCCGGTGCGCCGCACGAGGTTTTGCTTGTACTCGACGCCACCACCGGCCAGAACGCGCTTCAGCAGGCGAAGGTTTTCAATGAAATCGTCGGGCTGACCGGCATAGTTCTGACCAAGCTGGACGGAAGCGCCAAGGGCGGAATCGTGTTCGCCATCAAGAAGGAGCTAGGGCTTCCGGTTCGTATGATCGGCGTGGGCGAGGGAATCGAGGACCTGCAAGATTTCAGGCCGGACGAGTTCGTGGAAGCGTTGTTTCAGAATTAGTACGGATATTTGAACCACGGATTAACGCAGATTAGCTGATTTCACAGATTAAATCGGTACAATCCAAATAAATCCGAGCAATCGGCGTAATCGGTGTAATCCGCGGTTCAGACATTATTCGTGTTGCTTTGTTTACATTCCGGAGTCAACCGCTACGGCTTCGAAATCACCAGACTGTAATCTCCATGCGAACGAGCCAGATAAACCCAGTACCCAAGCCATGGAACCAGCCTTGCCTCGTCGTAGCCCCCGGCGCTTTCAGAGGCGTACTTGCCGCCCCAGTCCTCGCCGCGATAGTAATAGATGGCGTTGTAAAGCCATCGGTCAGCGGCGGCCCCGGCCCATGTCTTTGTTACCAAATTTGTTACCAAAACACGCTTCACCTTCACATCAGCAAGCCGCACGTCGCCAGAATACGGATTGCTTATCAGGTTCCAGCCCTGCGAAAGCCGGATTTCAACCTCGTTGGCGGACGGCTCCATCCATGCGTCCAGCCCCGGCAAAACCGGCTCATCGCCGCGCAGAATGAAAAAACCCTCGCCCGGCGAAACATCACGTCCGGGTAACAGGCGAACGTAATCCGAAGCCGTCTTGTTCCATGCGTATGCCTCGGCTCCGCCGAACGCCTCGGCGAATTTGGCTCCGCTTCTCGGCACGCCTATCATGTTGAAGCCGTTCAAAAGCTGCACGCTCGGCCCCGATATCTCGCCGGACGCAGGGTAGCGAAGCGTGGAGCCATCGGCAAGAACAGCCTCGAAATGGTACTTGTGGGCATAGGCGGGGCCAAGCCTTGTGGTATGCGTGCAGATCGCCCCGGCTGTCCAGCCCGTTCCGCACGTCATGTCGAACGAGTAGAAGTCGCCGGAGGCCGGAGCATCCTTCTGTGTAAGATAAAGCCTTACATTTCTAGCAGTTACCCCGGTGGTCGTGTCGGTTACGGTAATCTTGAACGTGTAATCCAGATCAACCGACGGCTTGCCGTCTACAAGATTGTTGCTGTCAGAGCCGCCGTCGACGCGCTCGATTCCGGCCACGGCGCCGCCGGTTCCGTCTACAGACGGCATGGTGGCCAATACGGTCAGGCCGGTCGATATGTTTCCGGCCTTGTCCTCGGCGCATAAGCGGTAATAGTAGGTTGCGCCGCTTGAAAGTCCGGAATGGGTGTATGCAAGCGCCAGATCGCCCGAAAGCGTAAGCGGCGTTCCGCCGTCGCATGACGAAGGCGGGTAGCCGGACGCGCTCATCACAAGCTTGTAGCGATTCATGCCGCTGCCGCCCGCTTCCTCGGCAAATCCGCTCCATGAGAGATTTACCTGAGACACGCCGATTGTGGCGGCAAAATCGCCCTGCGACGGCGCGGTGGTGTCAACAACGATCGCGCTGGAGTCGGCCAGGTTACTCCCCGATGGAATCGGAACCGTGTTGCCGGTTTTCACCAGTTCGCTCAGCGCGGCATCGGTTATCTTGGCGGCAGCATCGAGAGTTATGGATGAAACGCTCAGATCCGTAGCGCTCTGGCCTGCTTGAATCACATATTGAAACGTTTCCGCCGATCCCAATGATACCGGAGCGGCAATATCCAGCGTTGCCCCGCTGTTCAGGCCGACATGCATCGAGCCGCCGGAAAGATCGACAGGCTCCGAAAAATTGAGCGTGACATTCACCGTATCGCCGGCCATGTATGCGCCGTCCGGCGTGTCGGTGGTTATGCTTACAAGCGAAGGCAGAACCGTGTCTATCCAGAATGGGCCGTGGTGAACCGTGGTTCCGGCGTTTCCGGCCTTGTCAACGGCGCGGATGTGAAAATAGATATTGCTGCCGTCCCCCATGTCCGGGCTTGCAACCGAGGTAACGCCTGCCGGCTTGTCGTATGCAACTGCGGGAACCGTTGCGTCGCTCGTGTCCCACGCCACGGCATATCCGCCCATGCCGCTTCCGGCGTCGGTTGCGCCGGTGAACTGAACAGTAACGATCTTGCCGCCGTGCCATGTCGAAAGCTCGGGAACACTGCCGGTGACCGATACAACTCCGGGCGCGGTGGTGTCAACCGTTATCGACAGCTCGGCTGAGGCCGTTGCCGACACGTTGCCCGCCGGATCGGTCTGCTTCGCGGTGATAGAATGCGTTCCCTCGGCAAGCGATATGTCTATCGAAAACGCGCCGCCCGATACCGTGCCGGTGGCTCCCGAAATCGCGCTTGCGCCGTCGTATAGCTGAACCGTGGCCCCGGTTTCGCCGGTTCCGCCTATCGTGAGGCCGGTTGTTTTGCTGGTTATGTTGTCGTCGGATGCCGTGCCGGTGTCGTCGGCGGCGGCAAGATCTAGCCCGGCCGGAGCCGCCGGAGCCGTAGTGTCTACGGTTATCGGCAACGCGGCGGACGCAACCGATACGTTACCCGCCGGATCGGTCTGCTTCGCGGTGATCGAATGCGCTCCTGCCGCAAGCGATATGTCTATCGAAAACACGCCGCCCGATACCGTGCCGGTGGAGCCGACAGCGCTTGCTCCGTCATACAACTGAACAGCAGCGCCGGTTTCGCCACTGCCGCTTATCGTAAGCGCGGTGGTGTTCTTCGTCAGGTTGTCGGTTGGAGAATCTCCGGTATCATCAGCCGCCGCAAGATCGGGCGTGCCGGGCGCGGGTGGAGCGGTGAGATCTAGCGTGATCGTGGCGCTGCTTCCGGGCGCAAGATCGCTGACATTGCCGTCGGCATCCATCACCCACGCATACACGGTAACGGAACCCTCGGCGGATGTAAGCGTGTACGTGGCAGGCGCTGTCGCCGAACCGCTTGCCGTCATCGTGGCCGAACTAGGCTTGGCCGACGACTCGTTCACAAGATACCTGGTTATCGTACCGTCGCCCTGCGGATCGGTCGCGGTCATCGTCAAGTTCACAATGCGCTCGTTGCTGTACGCCGCGCTTGAAGATGTCCTGTCCTTCACCGAAAAGGCGGCGACCGAGGGGGAGTCGAAATTGATCCCCAGGGCGTTCTGGTAGTCGATTGCGCTTTCGAGCGCTCCAGTGTCAACCGCAGACACCTTGTAATAGTTGTAACCGCCGGACGGGGTGGTGTCGGTGTATGTGGAAATGCCCTTCAGCACCGTTCCTATAACGAAATAAACGCCGCTCTCGATCGAACTGCGGTAGATGTTGTAGCTTGCGACATCGTTGTCGCCCGCGCCGTCGTCGGCGCTCAATGTCCACGAAAGCACCGCCTTGTTCGGCGATGTCGTGAATGCAAGCTCGGTGTCCATGGGCGGGGCCGGATATATGTCGGCTGTGCCGGAAAGTGAAACCGAGTAGCTCTTCGAGCTGTCAACCGCGTCGCTGTGGGTGAACACCAGCAGACCCGATCCGCTTGTCCTGAAAGGAGATGACGTTATGTCAACGCCGTCGGCCTTCACACGGTAAAGCGAATTCGGCTTCAGGTTGAAGATCATATGCTTCGCCTGTTTGGTTGTCACCGTGTAATTGGCGTCGGCGGTCAGCGCGTCGCCGTTGATGTTCGACGCAAAAAGAACGATGCCATGCTCCGCCGCCTTCTTTATCTGCGCGCCGATCATATTGTTCGACGGCATGTTGCCGTCGCCGTTCGATATGCGCACGATCTCAGGCATCGGATCGGCGGTGTCGGGCACGTTGATCACGTTCAGGAAAATATCCTGGGCAGAATTCACCGACGGCGATATCTCAAGCCGCCACTGTCCGGCGGAATACTTGTTGTTCGGCCCGGGCAGAGCCTCCTCGTACGTCTTGTTGCCCCCTGTGTAGCCGCATCCGTTGCAGGTAGGCTGAAGCGGGTAGTTTTTCCCCTCGTTCCAGAATTCGTAGCCGGTTCCGCCGATACGCTTGATTGTGCGCGCCGACGGCAGAAGCGCCTTGACGTAAAGTTTCTGGCTGTTCATCGGATGCGTGCTGGAAACGTAATCGCCGTCGTAAGATTCGATATGTCCGGCAACATCCTGCGCCGTCATGCTGCCGTTAACCGTCGGCTCTCCCTCAAGATGCAGCAGCCAGCGTTTCTTGAATGTTGCGTCGTCGGCCTCAACCCTGTCCAAAACGATTATGTAGCCGTCACGAAGGAAAAGCAGGCTGCGGTTGTACTTCTGCAACTTGTGTATGTCGGGATCTACGCTGTTGCCCTGCGTCACATGAATATTGTATGCCTTGGTTATGTCGGCAGACATGTAATCAAACGACGGCGTGTTTTCCCTAGCAGTAATGGTGGAAAGATCGGTTTGAGTGGACTTGGAGATAAGCTCAGCATAGTTCAGATCTCGAATTTGGGGGTATTTCTGGCCACCGTCCTTGGTTACAGAAGCATCAACCGTGTAATTCGGATCCCCTGAGCCGGCAATTCTGTAGCCGTTGTATTCCAGTCGTTCGTTGGGATCGTTCACCATCAGCACGTTATGTGCGATAGAGCGATTGAACCAGTTGGACTGATGCTGGTTACTGTAGAAATACGTATATATTCCGGTGTCGGGAGAGATCGCGTAGTTCTTCTTGTGAATGACAAAACCGCCTACATCCATATGGTTATGCGCGTTCGGAGCGTCGAAAAAATCGTTGGCCCGAAATGAAAGGTACGTTGCGTTGGTGTTCCATCCGGACTTGGTAAGCAGTAAACCGTAGCCGGGGAAAAACCTGCTTTCAGAAAGATCGCCAGGCTCCTTCTGGGCAAGAAGCGGGTTGAAATTCAGCATCTCCTCAAGCGGGGTGATCGTCATATCCTTGCCGACCTTGTAGCCGGATGAGTTGACCAGAAACCAGTTGTAGTAAGGACTTTGAGCGTAACCGGCGGCAAACAACATAATTCGCTTGAGCTGCCAGACGGTCGTAAGCGCCTGATCTGTGTCTCCTTTAATGTCTCCAGGCAGGTTCCACAACCGCTTGTTGTAGGCATCCGATTGATACATAAGGAAATTCCCGATATTCCGGATATATTCCGATGCCGCCGTCAAGCCGGTGGTGGATTTCAACATGGAGAAAAGCTCGATCAGGTAAGAAAACTTCGCGCCCGCAAACCAGTAACCGCCTTCCGGCCAAGAACCATCCTTCAGATAATTCATCAGGTTGACCGGATCGGTCAACTTCCCGTTTTCCCATAACTTTTTGAAATAATCTTCCGCTTTAATTGGCAGTGCCGGAGTGTGATAGGCAAGCGCTGCCCAAGCATGCCATTTCGCGCTATCAATTCCGGCATCGGGGCCATATGGATAGCTTATCCACTCCTCCGAATGAAGAACCCACTGGCCGGAGTTGGAATCGGCAGGCAATGCTTCGATTCCGATGTTGGCCTTGACAACGATGATGCCAATCAGGGCAGCCTTGTCAATTTCGGTCAGCTTATCGTAGCACCAGTCGAATATGAGCGAGAGGTTTTTGAGATTGGACTCAGTCCCGTTCAGAGCCTTCGGAATGGCTGTGGCGGTGCAATACGAAGCGGTCTGAGTGATCTGATAGGCAAACGCGGCGGCTACGGGATCGCCCTCGTCCGCCTTCTGCTTGTACGATTTACCGCTGAAAGCCCCGGTCGTCCAGCCTGGGTGCGAATTCATGCGGGTTCGGTACTCGGCGATATTGTCTGCGGTAAGGTATAGACGCGGATGATCCGGACGAATAGTAACAGCGCCGTAATTCCATGCCGCATGAGCAGATGCCGACAGAAACAACGCGGCAAGGAATAGAACTATGGATACTCCAGACTTTTTGCTCATTGTAGTACCGCCTTTCAAAACGGCCCTGATGCCGCGCTTCATGGCCTATGGCCCGGCAATCAGCAGCTCTTATAAAAACATCGACACATATTCAACACTGATTGATTACGATCATGCCCCGTCACCATATTGCCCCAACTTCTCCATAAACGGCCCGCTTGCCGGATGATCCGTCAATACCTCAAGATACTTCACCCCGTCGCGTAGCAGCCCTTTCTTGTCCGCAAGGCGTCGGCTGACACGCGGCAACCGACCGATGCCGCTGAAAAACTCGGCAATCGATTTCAGCTTTCTTGCCGGAACGCCGCCGATCACCCATCCGCCCTCGAAGCTCTTCGTAACTATAGAACCGGCGGCAATGACCGAATTCGGGCCGATTGACACGCCCGGCATTATAAGGCTTCGCACCCCCACGAACACGTTGTCATGGATGACTATCTTCCCGATCATGGTGGGTATTAACGGTACGTGCTTCCCGGCAAGCACACGCGTGCTTCCGTCATGCGTCATGAACCCGGCCGTCGCAGTGACGGTAACATTGTTGCCTATTTCGATCAGACTGTAGTCTATGTCGTAAAACATGTAAGTATCCTGAAGATCGCAACCGTTCCCGATCCGCATGCCCTTCGACCGCAGCCATTCCACTTGCCCGGATTTGCTCATCAAATACTTGAATCTCATTTTCTCAAGTAATCCCGATTTGAACATTCCTCACCCCGATATTTTTTGATCTTTCATAGTACCACGGAATCCGAATGAACGATTTCAGCTTCAATCCGGCAGCAGCCTACCCTCTCGTCATCGGCCTGTACTTGATCCGGTGCGGCTGGTCGGCGGCGGCCCCAAGGCGCGCATGGCGGTCCGCCTCGTACTCCGAATAGTTGCCGTCGAACCAGACCACGCGGCTTTCGCCCTCGAAAGCCAGTATGTGCGTGGCTATCCTGTCCAGAAACCAGCGGTCGTGGCTGATGACCACCGCGCATCCGGCGAAGCTTTCGAGCGCCTCTTCAAGCGCGCGAAGCGTGTTCACGTCGAGGTCGTTCGTCGGCTCGTCGAGCAGTATCACGTTTGCGCCCGCCTTCAGAATCTTCGCCAGATGCACCCGGTTCCGTTCACCGCCCGAAAGCACGCCGACAAGCTTCTGCTGATCGGAGCCGGTGAAATTGAACCGCGCGGCGTAGGCGCGGGCATTGATTTCGCGCGAGCCGAGGCGGAAGGTCTCCTGCCCGTCGGAAATGACCTCCCAGACGGCCTTGTCCGGGTCAAGCGAATCGCGGCTCTGGTCAACGTAGGCCAGTTTTACGGAATCGCCGATCTTCATCGTTCCCGAATCAGGCGTTTCCTGCCCTGCAATCATGCGGAAAAGCGTGGTTTTTCCCGCGCCGTTAGGCCCGATCACGCCTATTATGCCGCCGGGCGGAAGCGCGAACGTCATGCCGTCAACCAGAAGATTGCCGCCGTAAGCCTTGCTCACGTTCTCCATCTCTATCACTGTGTCGCCAAGGCGCGGGCCGGGCGGAATAAATATCTCCAGATCCTCGGCGCGCTTCACGGTGTCCTGTGAGAGCAGTTGCTCGTATGACGAAATGCGCGCCTTGCTCTTTGCGTGACGGCCCTTCGGGCTCATCCTGATCCATTCCAGCTCGCGGTCGAGCGTCTTGCGGCGGGCGCTTTCCGCCTTCTCCTCATTGGCAAGCCGCGCCTCCTTCTGCTCCAGCCACGACGAATAGTTGCCCTTCCACGGGATGCCCTTTCCGTTGTCCAGCTCCAGAATCCAGCCCGCAACGTTGTCCAGGAAGTAACGGTCGTGAGTTACCGCGATGACGGTTCCGGCGTAGCTCTGGAGGTGATGTTCGAGCCATGCCACGGATTCGGCGTCGAGATGGTTGGTCGGCTCGTCGAGAAGCAGGATGTCCGGCTTCTTCAGAAGAAGGCGGCAGAGGGCCACACGCCTGCGCTCGCCGCCGGAAAGCACGTTGACCGGAGAATCGGAGGGAGGGCAGCGAAGCGCGTCCATCGCCATCTCAAGCCGGGCGTCCATGTCCCATGCGTCGAGCGCGTCCAGCTTCTCCTGCACCTCGCCCTGCCGCTCGATAAGCCTGGCCATTTCGTCGTCAGACATCGGCTCGGCGAACTTCTCGTTTATCTTGTTGTATTCGTTCATTAAATCGACTGTTTCCTGAACGCCCTGCTCCACAACCTGGCGCACGGTTAGCGTGCTGTCCAGAAGCGGCTCCTGCTCCAGATAGCCGACGGTGTATCCAGGCGAAAGAACCGTCTCGCCGGTGAACTCCTTGTCAACCCCGGCGAGGATGCGGAGAAGCGAGCTTTTGCCGGAGCCGTTCAGGCCCAGCACGCCTATCTTAGCGCCGTAAAAATACGACAGATAGATATCCTTCAGAATGACTTTCTTGTTGTAGTGCTTGCTTACGCCTACCATCGAATAGATTATCTTGTTTGGTTCGTTGCTCATCGTGTTTCTCCTGTAACCGTATATGAAATCAGAACCGCTTGTTGTACACGCGCGGGCATTGCCATGTCAACAGACCGATATTGGCCAATAGTAACGGCGGCGGATTTTTCTTGCTTTAACGCGCGGCGATAGTGTATATCTATTAATCTGTAAAGATAAAACAGGCTTGCGCCCGGTTTTTTATCCTCATAAGTGTTACATCGGGCTTGGCAGGCATTCCTTGGGCGTTCTGACAAATCCGTCATCCGGCTTGTCCGGGAAAAGAAACGGATACAAATAAACACCGGGAGCATCCGGGGAGGAGCAGGGCCATGCTGGGACAATATCTTAGAAAGCACCGTGAGGGCGCGGATGTTTCATTGAGCGAAATCTCGGTCAGCACAAGAATCCGGGTCGAGTATCTGAAAGCGCTCGAATCGGAACAGTACGACAGAATGCCGGGCGACACTTATGTGCGCGGATACATCAAGCAGTACCTTAAAACGCTTTCGGTGGATCCGGCTGAGGCATGCAGGCTTTACGAGGAGCATCGGGGCCGGTTTATACATTAGTTTTATACATTAATCATACGCTGACGCAGTCGGCGTAACATTATTTCAGAAGCGTCAGGAGGGGGATTCCTGGGTTGGCCTGCTTGTTGGGGGGCATTGCCCGAAGTCATCGCGCCCTATGTCCGGCAGTCCGGTTTGCAAACCGGACTGCAAACGGCATAGCCCGCTCCAGACCGAAGTTTTACTTGGCTGCTACGGCCGGATCGGTGGAGGGGGATGCGTTCGATTCATTTCATTGCGTTTTTTGTTCTGGCAGCGTTGCTGGCTCTTGCCGATACGGTTTCATCTTACGAATCGTCGCTCGACGCGCCGCATAACAGCACAAACGAAGTATCCTGCGGCAATTGCCACTATATCGATACGGCAACTCCGCCGTTCTGGGCTTCCACGTTCAACGATGCCGACGATACGCCGGCAAACAACATCTGCTGGAACTGCCATAACGACGTCAACGCCGAAATGATGGAAACACATGGTTCGGTCACTCTGGGAGGCAATTACACCAGTGCGGCCTGGCCGGACACAACCGGTCTTTTCGGCGGCTGGACAGTCCGTTGCATCGACTGCCATTCACCTCACGAACAAAAGCAGTTCTGGTCTTTCGGCGCGGAAGCGTCGCTTGTTTCCGGATACATAGATTCCGCCGAGGCATACAACGCCGCGATGAATCAAACGCGGCTGACGCTTGTGCCGGTAACCGGCAAGACTTCCGAATGGGCGAACAACCGATGGAAGGGATACATATTTTTTACAAACACGGCGCACGGCACATTCTCTTTCCAGATCGAATCGAGCGAGACGGACAGCCAGGGCAACAGGAGACTGACCGTTCGCGGCAACGCAACCAATGTGGTTGGCGTCTGGTTCCATGTGCTGTACGGCAAAATGATAAAAAGCTCCATAAACGGCAGATACGTGAAATTCTTCGGCAAGCCGTCGGAAGGCACAAAATACTCGTATATCGACAACGACGGCAATCAGCAGCGCACCGGAATCTGCGAAACATGCCATACGCAGACGCATTACTACGCTTACTATGACAACAAGACAACGCGCCACGCATACAGCATCGACAACTCAAGCGACTGCATGAGGTGCCATTACCACGCCATAGCCTTCAAGTATCCCGGCCCGATTCCGCCGCCATGCAGCAGCGACATCGAGTGCGGAACCGACTACTTCTGCGAAAAGCCTGTCGGGAACTGCGATCAGTCCGGCATCTGCGCGCCTCTTGCGCCTGAAACCATATGCCTTTCGCAGGAGCAAACCGTCTGCGGATGCGACGGGAACGTCTACGCCAGCGCCTGCGAAGCGGTCAAAATCGGCGTCAACATCGCTCAGGCAGGCGCGTGCGAAATACTCAGCATCGGCGATGCTGCAGCCAATGAAACCGACGGCTCAGCCACATTCACAGTATCGCTCACGCGCGCTTCGAGCAGTTGGAAGCCTGTCAGTTTTCACTATATAACCAGAGACAACACAGCGTTGTCCGTGGCCGACTTCGAAAAGTCGTTCGGAAAGCTGAAATTTCAGTCCAATTCGACTGTAGCGTTCATCAATGTCAACATCTACGACGACGAGTTGTACGAAGGCCCGGAACAGTTTCATGTCCTCATCCAACCTGTAACCGAAGGCGTGCCGGTATCCCGCGACACAGGCACGGCCACCATCATCGACGATGACGTGCCCGACCTTGTTGTAAGCGAAATATCCGGCCCGGCATCGGCGCGCCAGTCGGAAACAATACCGGCTACACTCGTCGTCTCGAACATCAACAACAAGCCGTCTCCCAACTCATTCAGCGCCGGCATATACATTTCACGGGATCCGGCCATCACGTCCGGCGATCACATGCTCAGGGAAGTCACGTTTGAGCGCATGGAATCAAACAGCGTCTCGACCTGGAGGGGTACTGTGACAATACCGCCGCATATTACCGACGGCGTCTACTACATGGGCGCGGCGGCAGATATATACGGCAAGTTGTTCGAAACCGACAAGGCAAACAACAGCCGTGACGGCAACGCCATGACAATCACCAACACAGCGCCATACACCAACACGATCTCAATCACGCACGCCGTTTACGATGCGGCAGCCGGACAACTGTCTGTCCGGGCAACAAGTTCCTACGGATTTTCGGCAGCCCTCGCGCTTGACGGGTTCGGCCAGATGTCATGGATTGCCGGCAAGGCGTGGTGGGAACTTCGAATAAACGGCATTGCGCCCGCCAACGCCCCGCCAACGGTTTCCGTAAGCGGCCCGGAAGGAAGCGCAACCGCGGGCGTAACCGCATTGTAGGAGCGGGTTCGAACCCGACCCTACCTTACATCCAGAGCGAACCGCAGGAAATCCCGGCATTTGGCTATGCGGAACAGATACAGTTTTTTCTTCTGATTACCGCCCCGATGGATATATTCTATTCGGACAGGAAGGGGAAATCCTTAGCGGCTTGCAGACGACATTCCCGCAAGCCTTCCGCTCGAAAACGCGGCCTGAAGATTGTAGCCTCCGGTGTCGGCGTCGATGTCCAGCACCTCCCCGGCGAAATAAAGCCCTTTCACAATCCGCGACTCCATGGTTTTGGGGTCTACCTCGGAAGTCTTCACGCCGCCCGCCGTAACGATGGCCTCGTCAATTGGCCGGGTTGACGTAACCTCCAGCCGGAAATCCTTCAGCCACAGCCGCAGACGCTTCCGCTGCGGCGCGCTTACCTGATTTGACGGCAGATCCGGATCGAGTCCGGTCATGTCGGCGCAGACCGGAATCAGCGACTTCGGCAAAAGCCCCTTGAGCATCGATCCAAGCTGTTTCCTGCCGTGCTCGTTCAGGTCTCGCACAAGGCGGTCGTCAAGTTTTCTGTCATCGAGCGCCGGTTTCAGGTCTATGGACAGTTCAACCTTTTTCCCCTCCCGCAAGGCGTCCGCAACTATACGGCTTATCGTGAGAATGATCGGCCCGGACACGCCGAAATGCGTAAACAGCATCTCGCCGAACTCATCGGCTATCTTTTTTCCGTCGGCCAACGCCTTCGCGTTCACGTTTTTGAGGCTCAAACCCTGCAATTTCGCAGCCGTATTTCCGGCGGTAACCAGCGGCACAAGCGCAGGACGAACCGGAATTATAGTGTGTCCGGCCTCGCGGGCAAGCCTGTAACCGTCTCCCGAAGAGCCAGTGGCCGGATAAGACGCGCCGCCGGTGGCCACAATCAGCGCGTCGGCCTCATGCACGGCCTTCCCTGTTCGAACCCCGGCAATTTTTCCGTCGGAGATTACAAGCCCGGTCACGCGCTCATCCATCTTCATAACCGCGCCCCGGCCAATTGCCCAGTCGCGCAGGGCGTTGACGATGTCCTCGGCCCTGCCGCTTGCCGGAAACACGCGCCCGCCCTGCTCCACCACGGTCGGAACGCCAAGGGAGTCGAAAAAAGTCATCAGGTCGTTCGAGAAAAAACCGGCGAATGCGTGGCGGAGAAATCTTCCGGCGCGGCCAAAGTGGGCGATGAACTCGGCCATCGGCGCTATATTGGTGATGTTGCACCGGCCCTTGCCGGTAATTCGGAGCTTGCGGCCCGGACGGCTCATGCGCTCAAGCACCAGCACGTCGGCGCCGCTTGCGGCCGCCCATCCCGCCGTCATCAGCCCGGCGGCCCCGGCGCCGATGATTATAATTTTGCGGCGAACATATGATTTGCTCATGGTTCGGAATCAAAACCCCGTTTCCCGCCGGTTGCCGAAAACGCGTGATAGAGTGGAATGAATGATATGTTCCGGCCGGGAAGCGCTGAATGGGGGCGGCTGGAAAATACCATCCCGCCGCCGCTTGCATATGAATCAAGAAACATATGCATGCTTTTCAGGCTGCCGGATGCGCCGTTTTTCACCTCCACCGGATGTATCACGCCGTCGATGACCGCCAGATAATCCACCTCGGCGGAACTGCTTTTGGCATGTCTGTCCCAGTAATGAACATTTCCGCCCTGAGAAACCACCATCTCCTGCCCCACGAACTGTTCGGCCATCGCGCCGCGAAAGATGTTCAACAGGTCGGATTTGGAATATTCCATATCCACCGGCATACCCGACAGATAGCGCAACAGCCCTATGTCCACCATGATCGATTTGAAAATTCCCTGTGACGCGGTTGCGCCAGGCGGCAGCCCTGTCGGATTCGCGGATGGGATCTTACGGACGACATTTGCCAGGCAGAGCAGTTCGAACGCTTTCTTGATTGTCGGACTTGAAAAACCTTCCGCAAGCCGCGAGTATTTGATCTGCTGTCCCACGCTCTGCGCTACGGAGGTCAGCACGCTGTTGAGGCAATGCTTGTCTGCAAGCGGCCTGTATTTGGCGAAATCCAGCCGGTATGTTTCCACTATTTCCGCCTGTACCTCGAATGCCTCGCGCATTGAGCCGGTTTCGGCGTATGCCAGCACACTTTCCGGCATTCCGCCGATAAAGAAATACTTCCTGACCTCCTCGCACAGAAAATCATGCACGGGACGCGACACGCCTTCCGGCTTTCCCAAAACAACGGCGGCGGCCTCGTGATTGCCGGAAGCCTCCAGATATTCAGCGAAACAGAGTGGGAAAAGCTGTAGAAATTGCACCCTGCCAACCGGAAAAGAGATGTCCTTAAGGGCGAACTCAAGAAGCGAACCGGCTGCAACCACATGAAGTTCCGGCAGTTCCTCATGAAAATATCGAAGCGCGGTTATGGCGCGCGGACATGATTGTATCTCGTCGATGAACAGCAGGGTTCCGCCGGGTACAATTTTCCGGTTCAGAACAATTTCGAGATCAGCGCGGATTTTCGCCGCGCTCCGCGAAGGATCAGCGGCTTGCGCCTCGCGCTTTCCTTCCACAGCCTTAGTTCATTGTCGATAAACCTTCGCACAGTAACAGCCTCGCAATTTTAAAAATACAAGGCTATTATGCACGTGGCAATTGAATTTGGAAAGGTTGTTTATGAAATAACAGGAATTGGCATTTACCGTTTCGACGGGGATATCCTGCCTCGTCCAATATCAGCATACACGCCGGGGCTGTTTTAGTTGCAACATTCACTCATCTGTCAACATTGTGAACTCATTATTCACAATTTGACACCATCGTTTTTTCGTGCGATATTCCACTCATCGGCTCGGTTTCGGGTTGGAAGTATCCGGCTGATATGGGGTGGTGTGACATGGAAGATCTCGGACAGATCAAGGGCGGCGGCATTTCAGCCATCGGCGCGCTTCGCTATGCGCAAGGCCCGCGCTCACGCCGGGCGCGCCATTGCGGCCTTTCATCGCTTTCAAGGAAAGAGCTGGTTTCGATCATTCAGGATCTTGCCGGTCGGCTTATGGTAGAAACCTCTGATCAAGACCGGCATCTGGCCCAGCTTGGCCTGCTGGCGGCGGGAATAGCCCACGAGATAAACAATCCGAACAATTTCATCATGACAAACGCCCAGATTCTGGCCGACATATGGGACGACGCCGACCGCATCCTGAAAAAACGTCTGGAGGAAAAAGGCGACTTCACGCTTGGCGGATTTTCGTATGCGGCAAAAGGCTGCATCATAGGGGGAATTGTCGCGGGAATCGCCGACGGATCGGCGCGCATAAGCGAAATTGTGGCAAGCATCCGGAACGCAACCATGCCGGCTTCGGAGACGGCCGACGAATGCGCCGACATCAACTCATCGGTCAGGGATGCCGCCATTATCATGAATCACGAGATACGAAACAGAACCGATTCGTGCAGGCTGCGGCTTGCCGACAATCTGCCGCGTGTGCGGGGAAACCGGCGTAATCTTGCGCGAGTGGTGATCAATCTGCTTTCCAACGCGCTCAAGTCCCTGCCCGCGCGATCGAGCGGAATAGATGTTTCAACATGGCTCGAAGAGAATTCCGGGATGGTGGCGCTGAGCGTGTCCGACGAAGGCGGCGGGATGTCTCCGGAGGATATAGACCACATATTCGAACCGTTTTTCTCAACGCGGCAGGGGAGCGGAGGCATGGGGCTGGGACTCAACATCTCGCTTTCGATAGTCGAGGAATGCGGCGGAGCGATGGAATTCCGGTCGTCTCCGGGAACCGGCACAACCGCGATCGTCCGTCTTCCGGTCGTCGCCGGCAATGCGGTTGACGCTCCACTGTGAGGCCCGCGTCAGCCGGAATGGAAAGCCACCGTCATCCCCTGCTGCTGGTTGACGACGAGGAGTACATCCTTGAAAGCCTGAAGCTGCTTCTGCAGGTGAACGGATTCGAGGCGGTCGAGACAATCGGCGACGCCAGACATGTCCTGCCGTTTCTGTCGGAGCAGCCCGTATCCGCCATTGTGCTGGATCTCGGCCTGCCGTTCATCAACGGAGCTGAGCTTCTGGCAAGCATCCGTAACGCCTATCCGCAGATCCCTGTAATCATACTGACGGCGGCAAACGACGTGAGCGCGGCGGTGGCTTGCATGAGAGGCGGCGCGTTCGACTATCTGGTGAAGCCTGTCGAAAAGAACCGCCTTGTATCATGCCTGGGCAAGGCCATCGAGTTCAGTCTGCTTCGCAGCGAAGTATCCTCGCTGAAGCACTACCTGCTTGGCGGAGAACTCAGAAACCGGAATGCCTTCAATAGAATCATCACGCGAAGCCGTTCGATGCTCCAGATATTCATGTACATGGAGGCTGTGGCGCCATCGTGCCAGCCGGTACTTATTACCGGCGAAACCGGAACCGGCAAGGAACTCTTTGCCGGGGCCATGCACGATCTGAGCGGACGCGCCGGTGAGTTCGTTGCGGTTAACATGGCCGGTCTCGACGACACGATGTTCTCCGACACGCTCTTCGGCCACGAAAAATGGGCGTTCACCGGGGCGGAACGGCGGCGCGACGGCATGATAGCGCGCGCCGAGAACGGCACGCTCTTTCTGGATGAAATCGGAGACCTGCCGGAAGCGGCGCAGGTAAAGCTCATGCGCCTGCTTGAAGAGAAGGAATATTACCCGCTGGGATCGGACGCTCCACGACGAAGCAGCGCCAGAATTGTTGCGGCAACCAACAGAGATCTGACGGCGCTCATGGCGTCCGGAAAATTCAGAAACGACCTGTACTACAGGCTTTGCGCCCACCAGATTCGCATTCCGCCGCTGAGGAGCAGGGAAGAAGACATCCCGCTTCTGGCCGATCATTTCATTCATGAGGCCGCGATGTCGATGTCGAAAAGCAGGCCGTCAGTGCCGGATCAGGTTTCGAGACTGTTTTCGAGATACGACTTTCCCGGCAACGTGCGGGAACTCCGTGCATTGCTTTACGACGCAGTTGCGCGGCATGACGGGAATTCCGGCAGCATTTCGCTCGACGCATTCGGCCATATCACCGTGTCGAGCTTTGAGCCGGAAAACACCGGGAAGAATTACACGCTGAGCTTTCCGTCGTTTCCAGTGCTGCGCGAGGCCGAGAATCATCTGATCACGGACGCCGTCAATATCAGCGGCGGCAATGTCAGCGCCGCCGCCTCGCTTCTTGGCATAACACGGCAGGCTCTCCACAAGCGCCTGAAGCAGAAGCGGCAATAGCGGCGGTGATGAGGCGTCCCGCGTCCGGAAGCTTGAAATTCCCCGGAAGCCGGGCAAACGCATCCGGATCGAGCGGCCTGCTGAAAAGATAGCCCTGGGCTTCGTCGCATCCGTGATACCGCAGGAAAGCGAGCTGTTCGCCAGTTTCCACTCCCTCGGCTGTCACCTTGATGCCCAGGTTCCGGCCCAGGTCTATAACCGACCGGGCTATCGCCATGGACTTGCCGTCGCCGGGAATGCCGCAGATGAAGGATCGGTCTATTTTCAGCCTGTTCACCGGGAATTCGCTCAGGCGGCTGAGCGATGAATACCCTGTGCCAAAATCGTCTATCGCGATCCGCACGCCCATCGAACTTATTTCGTGCAGCACTTTCGATGCCGCGCTGTCGTCCAGCATGGCGGTGGTTTCGGTAATTTCAAGCTCGATCAAGGATGGCGGCACGCGGTGTTTCCTCAGGCTTGCCTGCACGCAGCCGGACAGGCCCGGCCTGTGCAGTTGCATGGCGGACAGGTTGATGGCCACCGACGGCGGATTCGTGCCCGCGTCGGCCCATTCGCGCATCTGCCTGCATGCGGCGCGGACTGTCCATTCCCCGATTTTCACAATCAGCCCGGTTTCCTCCGCAATCGGTATCAGGGCTGCGGGCGACACGATCTCCCCCGATTGCTTCCGCCAGCGGATGAGCGCTTCCGCTCCCGTGACATTGCCGGTTCCGATTTCCACGATCGGCTGATATTGGAGAATGAACTCTTCGTTTTCGAGCGCCTTGCCAAGGCTGGACTCAAGCATCAATCGCTGCGAAACGGCGGCGTTCAGCGACGGCTTGTGGAACTGATAGTTGTTCCGGCCCAGCTCCTTGGCGCGGTACATCGCTATGTCGGCGTTTTTGGTGAGCGTGTCGGCGTTCCGCCCGTCGTTTGGAAACATCGCGATGCCGATGCTGACACCGATTGCAACGCTGTGGGAGTTGAGCGGAAACGGTTCCGAGAGCGTTCGCAGAATCGCGCCAGCCACCCTTGCGGCGTTTTTCTCGCCACAGATGGCCGGCAGAATGACAATAAACTCGTCGCCGCCCTGCCGGGCAATGGTGTCGCTCTCGCGAAGACAGCTTCGAAGCCTTAGCGATACGGATTTCAGAAGCGCGTCGCCCGTGTCGTGGCCAAGGGTGTCGTTTATGATCTTGAACCGGTCGAGGTCAAGAAACATCACGGCGAAATCGTGCTTCTTCCGCCTCGCGTCCTTCAGCGCGCGATCGAGCCGGTCGTTGAAGAGCAGCCTGTTGGGCAGGCCGGTCAGCGCGTCGTGATGCGCCATTTCAACGAAGCGCGATTCGCTTCCCTTCAGTTCGTTGAACGCCCAGTTTGCCCGCAGCACATGGCGTATTCGATGCTTCAGTATCGTCCAGTTGATCGGCTTGGTGATGAAATCGGTTGCCCCGGCGTTGTATGCGCGGGTAATCGACTGCACGTCGTCCATGCCGGTGACCATTACAATTGGCACGCCGTTGGAACCCGAAAGCTTTCTGATGGCCGCGCAGGCTTCATGTCCGTTCATCAGCGGCATGTCGACATCCAGCATTACAATGTCCGGACGCACCATCGCAAAGCCTTGCACGGCCTGGGTTCCATTCTCCGCTTCGCAAACCCTGAAACCGGCGCTTTCCATCGTCCGCCTGGCCACGATACGCATTCCGGGGTCGTCATCCGCTATCAGGATCAAACGGTTGTTCAGGTCGCAGCCGGAAGGCATGACTACTTCTTCTCGCGGAATCTGTTTTGTAATACCTGTTTGAGAAACTCAAACTCGCTTTCGATCCTCACTATTAGCCGCGCCGCCTCCTCGTTGCTGTATGGTTCGAGCTTTTCCAGAGCATTGCTTGCATAAGACATGCTTACCCCCCCCATGTTGCCGCTGCTTGACTTGAGGCTGTGCGCCGTTTTCCGGACGGCATCAATGTTGCCTCTCACAAAGGCAAGTCGAAGGGTTGTCAGCGAATTGGGAGTTTTCTCAACGAATATCTGGATTAGGTTGCCGATCAGATCCGGCTCGCCGTCCTGTTGCAGTCCGGCTATTTCGTCCAGATAGGAACAGTCCAGCACCGGAAGGCCGGAAGTGGAAAGCAGCCGGTATTCCTGCTTGAATCCGGCGGCATTCGCCTGATTTCCAAATGCATTATTCATTGTCTCCTCCTTGGTGTTGTCATGCCGTGCCGAAGCCTTCGGCGGCTCCAGGTTTTCTTGTTGGCAGCCAGCGTTGAACGCAGCTTCTGATCTGCTCCACCCTGAACGGTTTGGTCATGTAATCGTCCATCCCGGCTGAAATGCACTTGTCGCGCACGCCGTCGATGGCGTGGGCTGTCAGGGCAACAATAGGCGTGCGAGGCTGTGCGGCAAGCCTGACCGACGCCTTGGGTTCGCCTGATTTCCTTATGGCCTGTGTCGCCTCGAACCCGTCCATTTCCGGCATTTCGCAGTCCATGAAAATAAGGTCGTATTCTTTTTCGGACGCGGCCTTGACCGCCTCCATGCCATTACACGCTATGTCTACATCGCATCCGATCCTTTCAAGAATATGCCGGGCCACTTCCTGATTCACGAGATTGTCTTCAACCAGAAGAATGCTGGCCGGCAGCTTTCCCGGCGCATTCCCGGACATATCCCGCGCCCGGGCAGCCGAGCCGCCCTTGCCCACGAGCCGCCTGATGCATTCATACAGGGCTGACTGGCGCACAGGCTTGTTGTGTATTTCTACGGCTCCGTGCGCATGTATCTCATCAGGCGACATCAGGCTGCCGATGGAAGACAGTATCACCGCCTTCGGAGAGCCAAGCGACGGATCGGCTCTTATGATGTCCGCCAGTTCCAGCCCGTCCATGCCGGGCATGCACATGTCTATCAGCGCAATGTCGTATGACAGCCCCGCCTTGCGCGTCTCCCGCAGAATCGCGAGCGCCTCCTTGCCGCCGGATGCCAGATCGTTCACCACTCCCCAGGTGTCGAGCTGATACCTGAGCACATCGCGGTATGTGGCGTTGTCGTCAACAACCAGCGCGCGTATGCCTTCCAGCATTCCGAAAACACGCGGCTCCCTTGTCGCGGTCTTCTGTTTCGCCAGCCTTGCCGTGAACCAAAAATGAGTTCCGCCGCCCTCGCGGTTCTCGAATCCGATATCGCCATCCATTAGCTCGACTATCTGTTTTGCGATTACAAGCCCCAGTCCGGTTCCGCCATGCTTGCGCGTGGTGGAGCCGTCGGCCTGACTGAACGGCTGAAAGAGGTTGGTCACGGCCTCGGAGGATATGCCAATCCCCGTATCCTTCACCGAGAACCGGACGACGCATTCATCCGGCCTGTCGATAAGTGTCCGCGCTTCCACGAAGATCTCGCCGCGCTCGGTGAATTTCACCGAGTTGCTCAGCAGGTTGGTCAGCACCTGCCGCAGCCTCACCGGATCGCCGATCATGTCCGATGGCACGTCCCTGTTCACAAGCATGATAATCTCAAGGCCCTTTCTCTGGGCAGGTTCGCTGAAAAGCTCGACCACCATGTCCACCGTTGTATGCAGGTTGAATTCGATCCGTTCGAGCGTGAGCTTGCCGGCTTCTATCTTGGCCAAATCCAGTATGTCGTTGATGATGCACAGCAGCACCTCACCGGATGTGTGAGCTATTTCAGCGAACTTGCGCTGTTTCTCGTTCAATTCGCTGTCGAGGAGGAGCTGGATCATTCCAAGAATGCCGTTCATTGGGGTTCTGATCTCGTGGCTCATGCTGGCAAGAAATACGGACTTTGCCCTGTTCGCCGTCTCGGCGGCTTCCTTTGCAAGCCTCAACTCGTTTGTGCGGATGCGCACCTCCTCCTCCAGACGAGCACGATAGCGGCACAGATCGGTCTCGCGCTCCTCGATTCCGGCGGACGAGGCGTTATTGCTGTCGATGTGCGGATTGTTGAAGTTGAACACTGCCGTTCACCGCTTAAAGTCCTGATTTCCGAGAGACCCGGCCCGTGCCGACGGAATGATCAATGTAACCGTCGTTCCCTTGCCTGTTGCGCTGTTGACGCCAATTTTGGCGCCGCATTGCTTTGCGATCACATGAACTATCGAAAGGCCGAGGCCCACGTTTTTCCCCGGTTCCTTTGTGGTGAAGAACGGTTCGAACATTCGCGACATCACCTTCTCCGTCATGCCTGTTCCGGTGTCCGATATCGAAAGCTTGACCGATTCGCGTTTGACGTGGGCATGAGCGCCGGAATATTTGGCATGGCCGGTCTTAATGCTCACAATGCCTCCCGTGGGCATGGCCTCGGCCGCATTGACCACAAGATTTCGGATTACTGTTTCCATCAATGACGGAACAGCCATGATCTTGCATATGTCCGGGTCGAGTTCGGTTTTCAGGGATATGTTTTCATCGAACAATCCGTTCATGCCGGAGATGGAAAGCATCACCAGACGGTTAATGTCCACCGGCACCGCCTGCTCGTCGTGTTTCCCCGCGAACAATGCGACGTTTCCGGTCAGATCTACCGCTTTCCATGCCAGTTGCAGGCTTCTGGCAAGGATGGGGTAGACGGCATCGTCGTTTCGCAGCTTCATCATCGACAGTTCCGTGAAACTGATAATGCCTGTAAGGTAGTTGTTTATCCGGTGCGAGAACCCTGTCGCCAGACGCTCGGCGGCAGTCATGTCCCCGATGCCGCATGCGTTGCGCCCGATGTATCGGACGTCTCTTCCTGATGCGCTTATCTGCATTCCGGCCATTTGCGTTCACCCCTCTTTCCTAAGGTTTGGGGGATGGGTTACACGAACCATGCCACAATCGGGAATGGCTTCGCGGCGTGATCCGCCGTATGACGCAATGCCGGGAAATGTGAGAAAAGTTTACAGGAGTAAAATAAGTTGACAGCGTTATTCCGCTATTGTTAACTCACAATCACGCATCCACGCTCATGGCGCGCTGAATCGCCCTGCCGAGGTCATGAATCCGGTACGGTTTGGCCACAACCCCGCTGAAGCCGTACTTGCCGAACTCCGCCATTATCGGATCGTTCGAATACCCGCTGGAGACGATCGCCCTGACATTCGGGTCTATTTCGCGCAGTTTCTCGACCGCGTCCTTTCCGCCCATGCCGCGCGGCACGGAAAGATCCATTATCACAACGTCGTACCGTGAGCCGCCGAGCATTCCGGCCTTGTATCGCTCCACCGCCTCCGAGCCGTCCGATGCGTAATCGACGTCGTAACCGAGCTGTTTTATCATCTCCACGGCCACGCCCCTCACCAGTTCCTCGTCGTCCATCACAAGCACGCGCCCTTTTCCGCGCGAATGCTGAAGCTCATCATGCCGCCCGGGCGCGGCGGCGCGGCGGTCCGCCGGAAGATAAATATCGAATGTTGTTCCAACGCCGGGAACCGAATGAACCGAGATCTGGCCGTCGTGCTTCTTCACAATGGAATAGCTTGCCGCAAGCCCAAGCCCGCTGCCCTTCTGCTTGGTGCTGAAGTACGGATCGAATATCCTGCCGATCATTTCCGGCTGAATGCCGACGCCGGTGTCGGCAATGGATATTTTCACGTAATCGCCGGATGCCAGAGGCACGGAATCACCGCCGCCCACCACTACGTTGCAGCATGTTATCCGTATCGTTCCGCCGTCGGGCATGGCATGTTCGGCGTTCACCACGATGTTATGAACAACACGGCTGATCTGCCCGGCATCCACATCGCACGTCCAGATATCGTCCGGAATGTTGAATTCACACCGGACGTGCGAGCCGGTGGTTACAAACCGCGCGGTTTCGGTCACGAGTTCGCCAATCGAGGACGCCGATTTCACCGGCGCTCCGCCCTTCGAGAATGTCAGAAGCTGCTGCGTGAGATCCTGCGCCCGAAGCGCCGCGCGCTCCGCCTCGTTCAGCCGCTCAAGAGCCTTCACCTGCGGAGACGGGAAGTTTCTGGCAAGGTTTATATTTCCCATTATCGATGTCAGCAGATTGTTGAAATCGTGCGCCAGCCCGCCGGCAAGCACGCCCACGGAGTCCAGCTTGCGCGATTTCAAGACCTCGTCTTCCATGATTTTGCGCTGTGATATGTCGCGCATATGCTTTACGACATATCGGGCGCTTCCGTCGGAATCGAGAAACGGATATGTGTAGATCTCAAGCCACCTGTCCTCTCCGTTGCGCCTGCGCTCGTACTTCTCGCTCCACTGCGGCGACGACGTATCGAACGTCCTGCGCACTATGCAATCGTGGCATGGTTGCGCATTGCCGAATGACGCTTCGTGGCATTTCACGCCGAGTATCTGCGGATAGTCGGTTTTATGAAACTGCGCGTATGCATCGTTAGCGCGGATAATCGTGAAATCGCGGTCTACGATGCAGAGCGGATCGCGGATGCTGTTGAAAACGTTATTCAGAAATGCCTCTGAAATCGTCAGGGCATTTTCGGCCTGAATCCGCTCCGCAATCTCAAGTTGAAGCGCTTCGTTTGCGGCGGTCAGCTTGTCGTAGCTTTCCTTCAGGGCCATGCTCATGATGTTGAAGTTTGCAGCGAGTTCGCCGAATTCGGTATTGCCCGAATATTCGATCGTATGCCCCACGCCGCCTTCGGCAATAACCCGAGTTGCGTTCAGAAGCTCGCCGACCGGCTTCGTGACCGAGACGGTGAGCCGGGTTGCAACCCATACGCCCATAATGAATGTAACGATCAGCGTGGCGGCTATAATCGTCAGCACCTTTTCGATCTTGGTCATCGCCTCAGAGGTCATGTCGGCCAGTTTCCTGCTTGCCTCGATCGACATGCGCTCGGTAAGGGCAAGCAGCCTGTTGCCGGAAAGGGCGGCGTCTGATTTGATGCGCTGGATCATGTCGGAGTTGGCCGCGGCGGTTATGTAATAACTGAGGTGCGCTTCATATTCGGTCACATTCGCTTCGATTTCCTTCAACCGCGCGTGAATATCCGGCTGATGATGGCACGCGCCGGCGCACTGGCGCGCGCTGTTTTCGAGTACCGACATGTTCTGCACGATCGAATCCATATCGTGGCCCTGCGGCGTGTAAACTGTGTACAGGTCGGCCTGAACGGTCTGGATGTTGCTGACCAGTTCCCTGCGGAGGTTCTCTATGTGATGCAGTTTCAGAAGATGACTCAGGCGCGAGGTGATGTCGGTAACGTATGTGCTCGCCACGACGGCGCCGGTCGTAAAAAACAGAAACAGCGCGCAGAGCGACAGGATAATCTTCCGCTTCATGATAAAACTGCTACTTGTTCAGATACTTGTATTGCTTGATATCTATGCCCGCGTCCCTGGCCATGTCGAATACCGGCGCATAGTCCTCCCGCGAAGTGGGAATGAAACGCAGCGCCCTGAAGGTTTTCAGAATGTCCCGGCCCTCCGCGTCGTCGGCCATTCCAAGCAGCGCCTTGCGGATGGATTCCTTCACATCCGCCGGAATTCCATTGGCAAGGCCGAGTCCGTTGGACGGAACCGGCACGGATTCGGCTATAACCATCAACTCGCTGCCGATGCGGGGATCGCTCTGGGACAGCATGTCGAATATCGTATTCTTGGCGCATCCCACATCCACCTGCCTGTCGAGCACGGCGGTTATGGCCGCGTCGTGGCTGCCGGCGAAATAATGCTCCCTGAAATACCTGTCCACATCGGTGATGCCATGTTTTTTAAACCATGCCATCGGGAACATATAACCGGCGGTTGTCGCCTTCTCCACAAACGCAATGCTCTTGCCCTTCATTCCGGCAATATTCCCTATGCCGCTGTCCTTCCTGACAAAAATATAGCCCTTGTAGGTCGAGTTGCCGTCAGGATTCACCGGACGCGCAATCGGCTCCACTCCAAGCTGCGTTATGGCCAGCGCGCCGGTGAAGCTTCCCCAAAACGCGCCGTCAAGCTTTTTCTCGCTGAAGCTTTCAAGAATGTTGCCGTATCGCGGCAGGATTACAAAATTGATCTTGTTTCCCGTCTTCTTTAGGATGTAATCCCCAACCGGCGCATAACGCTTCACCTGCTTGAAAACGTTCTGCTCCGGAATCAGGCCGATGCTAAGTTCAGCCGCATCGCATACGCCCGCCAATATCACCGCCATGAATAACGCCGCCAGTACTTTCATCCGCTCACCTCAACTTATGCCGATTACATCTTTATCGGCGGTTTGTTCCGCTTACCGCAATTTTCACCTCACCCCCCCGGCCCCTCTCCTGAAGACCTCACCCCCCGGCCCCTCTCCTGAAGGAGAGGGGAGAAAGAATGAGGGAGCGAAAGAATGAGTTGCATGCAATTTGCAATGAGTTGCAATATGCATGGATTCCCGCCTTCACGCGATAGACAACTTATTACGAGTCCGCCATCACCTGCCCCCTCTCCTTCAGGAGAGGGTCGGGGTGAGGTTTCCACTTCCCCCCTCTCCTTCAGGAGAGGGCCGGGGTGAGGTTTCCACTTCCCCCCTCTCCTTCAGGAGAGGGCCGGGGTGAGGTTTCCGCTTCCCCCCTCTCCTTCAGGAGAGGGTCGGGGTGAGGTTTCCGCACGACGGACATTCCGGGTCTCTGTAAGCCTTGTAGTTCTTGAACTCCGCGCTCAAGCCGTTCCAGACCATCAGCTTGCCCTTCAGGTTCGGCCCGGCTCCGCTCAGGTACTTAACCACCTCAAGCGCCTGCAGCGTGCCGATCACGCCGGGGGTTGCGCCGACGACCGGAAAAACCTCCTTCGGCGGGGCTTCCGGGAATATGCATTTCAGGCACGGCGTTTCGGGCGAATGCACGAAACTCATGCGGCCCTCCATGCCCCAGATGCTTCCGAAAACCAGCGGAATTCCCTTGCGGATGGCGGCGTCGTTCAACACATAGCGGGTTGGAAAGTTGTCCATGCAGTCAACGATCAAGTCGGCGCTGCCAACCATCTCGTCAACGCTGTCCTCGTCGATCTTGTGGGTGAACGCCGTAACGCTGATGTCGGCATTCAGCGATTCCAGCGTGAGCTTCGCCGACGTGGCCTTGTTGATGCCTATGCGCGACGGATTATGAAGAATCTGCCTATTCAGGTTGCTCCACTCAGGCGAATCGAAATCGCAAATTCGTATATTGCCTATTCCGGCAACAGCCAGATAGATGGAAACCGGCGAGCCAAGCCCCCCCGCGCCCGCTATGAAAACGGTGGAATTCTTCAGTTTTTTCTGTGTCTCCTCGCCCCATCCCTCCATCATCATCTGGCGGTTGTAGCGGAGTATTTCTCTTTCTGACAGCATCGGTTCCTCCCCATGCGTTTTTATCCCGGCAAGCAATTTGCAACGGCTATATATATATTAAATAAAACGGAAACAAAAAGGGCGCGGATTTTATAAGATATTCCTCATGGCATACCGTTTGCGCAGGAACCGGAAGTGAGCAATCAGGCCTTTCTCGACGAACTGAGATCGCGCTCGGATATATACGATGTAGTGTCGGAATCCGTTTCGCTCAGGAAAAACGGCGCGAACTGGCAAGGTCTGTGTCCCTTTCATGCCGAAAAGACACCGTCGTTCAACGTGAATCCGTCGCGCCAGATATTCCACTGCTTCGGCTGCGGCGAGGGCGGCGACATCTTCAAGTTCCTCATGAAGCGCGACGGCATAAACTTCCGCGAGGCTGTGGAGGTTCTTGCATCGCGATACGGCATGGAAGTGCCGAAAGCGAGGCGGGAGAACACCGGGATTCGGGATATTCTGCTTGCGATCAACGAGGAGGCAGAGGCGTTTTACCGGCGGCGCTTGAATGATGACAGCGCGGCGAGGGAATACCTCGAAAGGCGAGGCATAGGCAGCAACGCCATATCCGCGTTCGCGCTCGGTTCGGCTTCCGAAGACTGGAAGGCGCTTCTTGCGCATCTGCAATCGCGAAAATTCAGGCCTGAGCACCTGCTCGCCTCCGGACTTGTGATGAAGGGCAAAAACGGCAATCTATACGACGGATTCCGCAACCGCCTGATTTTCCCGATAAAAAACATCCACGGCAAGACGGTTGCCTTCGGAGGCCGCGCGCTTGGCGACGGCACGCCGAAGTATCTCAATTCGCCCGAAACCCCGGTTTTCAGCAAGAGCGAAACCCTTTTCGCCCTGAATATGGCAAAAGACGAGATAAGGAAGCGCGGGGCTGCGCTCATAACAGAAGGCTATATCGACGCCCTCTCATGCCATATGTACGGCTTCAATAACACCGTCGCCACACTGGGAACCGCGCTTACGCCCGGCCATGCGCGGCTGCTTCGCCGTTTCACGGAGCGCATCGTTCTGGTGTTCGACGGCGATGAGGCCGGGCGGCGCGCAGCGCGCAAGGGGCTTCGCGTGCTCCTTGCCGGAGAACTCGATCCGCGTGTGCTGGTTCTGCCGGACAATCTCGATCCGGACGATTTCCTGCGCGCGCGCGGAGCGGACGCCTTTGGCGCGCTGATTGCGGAAGCGCAGCCCATGGTCGATTTTATGTTGAAAGGAGTTACCGACATATCCGGCGCCATGGAAGCGGTATCGATCATCGCCGAGATTCCGAACGCGATCATGCGCGGACAGGAGCTGAAAAAACTTTCCGGAAGGCTTGGGATAAACGATTCCTTTCTGCTGGAGGAGTTGAAAAAGGCTTCCGTCAAGGCGGCCAGGCAGCCGGCGCGCCGCGCGGAGACCGAAAGCTCGAAGCCGGCTTCCGGCGCGAAGCGGCAGGAGGAAAAGCCGGAGGCTGCTCCACTCTCCGAGCGCCTGCTTCTTGCGTGCGCCATCGAGGACGGCGCGCGGATAAAAACGATGCTCGGCGCCCTGACCGGAAATGAATTCACGGATGTTCAACTGATGGATGTTTTTGTTAGACTAGGCGCGTTCATGGGGGCGGGCAACAGATGGAGCGTGGAGGGGTTCATGGCGAACCTGCCGGACGGCCCCGCAAGAAGCGCTCTTACCGCACTGCTGGCCAAGCCCGATTTCGACGCCGACGAGTCGGAGCGAGTCTTCACCGAATCGCTGGAACAGGTGCGGCAGCGCGGCGGCCTCGCCGCCCGGAAGACGCTGAGAAGCCGCATAGACGCGGGCGACCGTGAAGCGATGGCGCTATTTTTGGAAGAACAACGCAAGCTGAAGGCAAGGAGTGATTCCTGAAAACATGAAAATACCTGATGAAGACAGGCTGTTTTTCGACGACGCGGAGACGGACGAGCCCGTTGACGATGGTCTTGAAGCGGAAGCCGCGGCGGAAGACAATCCGTTCGTGGATATGGTGGAGGAAGAACCCACCGCCGAAGCCGCTCCGGAGGCCGGATACGATTACATCGAAGACACGGATTACGACGATCCGATAAAGGCGTACATGCGCGAGATGGGGCATGTTCCGCTGCTCACCAAGGACGGAGAGGTCGAAATATCGCGCGAAATAGAGCGGGCCAAGAACGCGTTGAAGGCCGCTCTCTTTTCGCTTCCGTTTACGATCAGGAAGATATTCGCCCTTGCCGACATGGCGAAGAAGGGGGATATAGCGGTTCAGGGCATAGTCTTGTCTCCGGGCGACGAGGAGACCGATATCAAGGAAAACGCCGAGCTTTTCTTCAAGAAAATCACTCAGTTGAAGAGAAAACAGACGCGCGCCGAGTCACTGTTCGCCGATGACGCGGCGAAGGCGACCGCCATCACCTCGGACATACGGGCGGAGCTGATGAAGCTTCCGCTGAAGGACGACGTTCTGAGCGAGTTCATCAGCTTCATCCGCGAGGCGGTGAGCCAGACCGAAGACACCCTGCGCCTTATCTACGATTTCGAGCGCAGGCTGAATCATCCGCTTACCGCGCTGAACAACCTTACCGGGCGCAAGCTCAAGGTGCTCGAAAAACGCACCGGCCTGAACGCCGACGAGCTTACGGTGATGGCCGAGCGCTATCAGCTTGCGCGCTACAACCTCGACCAGATCGAGAAATCGATCGGGCTTTCGGCCATCGAGACGAAAAAGAAGCTCACAATCATCAACGACCTGGAGCGCAAGGTGGTTGCCGCCAAGAGCGAGCTTATCGAGGCGAATCTGAGGCTGGTGGTGAGCATCGCGAAGAAATACGTGAACAAGGGCATGACCCTGGCCGATCTCATTCAGGAGGGCAACATCGGCCTGATGCGCGCCGTGGAGAAGTTCGAATACCAGCGCGGATACAAGTTCAGCACCTACGCAACGTGGTGGATAAGGCAGGCGATCACGCGGGCAATCGCCGATCAGGGGCGCACCATACGCATTCCGGTTCACATGGTGGAAACCATCAACCGAATGCTTAAAATATCGCGCGAGATGATGATAAACCACGGCGAGGAACCCACACCGGAGCAGCTTTCGGAAAAGATGGGCATTCCCGTTGAAAAGGTTCGCAAAATCATGAAAATATCGAAGGAGCCGATCTCTCTGGACACGCCCATCGGAGAGGAGGAGGACAGCCGCCTTCAGGATTTCATACAGGACAGCTCAGGCAAGTCGCCGCTTGAGCAGGTGATAAGCTCCGACATCCGGCAACATCTGGAGCGGGTGCTGCAAACGCTCACGCCGAAGGAGGAGCGCGTGCTCAGAAAACGTTTCGGCATCGGAGAGGAAGACGCAGCCACTCTGGAGGAGGTGGGACAGGAGTTCGAGGTGACGCGGGAGCGCATCAGACAGATCGAGTCGAAGGCGCTGCGGAAGCTCAGGCATCCGGCCCGGAGCAAGTGGCTCAGGAGCTTTCTGGAAAAGCCGTAACGTTTTCGTTCCCGATGGCAAGCGGCACAAGCTGGGCGCGGCGTGTTACGTTCATCTTGCGGAATATCCGGCCAAGGTGGGCCTTGACGGTCTGCTCGCTGATGAACAGCGTGTTTGCTATGTCGCGGTTGGAGCACCCCTTGGCAACGAGATTGATCACCTCCTGCTCGCGCGCGCTAACCGGATCGCAGATCATGCCGCCGGAAATACATCCGGCACGGTCGAGCACTGCCTTTATGTTCATGTTGTTGCCGATCCAGACCTGACCATCATGCACAGCACGAAGAGCCTTACAAAAAAGCGCCGGGGATGTATCCACAGAAATAACGCCGCTCAGTCGGTAATGGATGAGCGCGTAAACAGTCTGGTCAACAATGCCGTTGTCAATGAGGATAATTCCGGCCGACGGCCACGCCTCGCACACTCCGCGCCCCAGATTCGGGAAATCCACAAGAACAATGTCGGGGTTATAGCCGTTGGTCGTTCTGTAATCGCGCGCCGCAAGAGTTTCAATCTTTTCATCGCCGGGCAGCAACATTCCAAGCGCGTCGCATAGTAGTTGATTGCTGAGATTCACGAGAATTTTCATGATACATGCCCCCCCTACGGTAGTCATGTCGACATATCCGCCCTCCGCGAATATATATCCTATGTATCTATGCGGTTAGGCTAAAACATGCTGGCTGCCTAGTCAAGCAAATTTTTCATCCGAGGTCTTAAATCAGCATTAACCCATTCGGGCTAACCCGTTCGGGTTATTCATTTTTAGCCGAATGGGTGATTGTTTTTCCCTGCGGCGTCATTCAGACTATTCGCATCCGCAAGCAATAAATATCGTTCCAGAAATAATGGTGACAGGGGAGCACGATACCTGTCTGCTACATTGCCCCAGGACAGCCGCTTGGCGACTGTCTTATAACCGAACACACATATTGAAGGGAGAACTTCATGGCCAGGAAAGCACTTCTAGTCGGCATCAACGATTACGCCCCGGCAGGCCCCGGCGGCCCCGATCTTCGCGGCTGTGTTAACGACGTTGTTGACATGGCAAAAACCCTCGACGCCCTCGGCATCGTGCCCGCGAACGCGGCTGTAATGAAAATCCTTACCGATCAGCGCGCAACACGCGCGGCAATTATCGAAGGCCTGAGATGGCTGCTTGGGGGCGCGAAGAAGGGCGACCTGCTCGTCTTCCACTACTCCGGCCACGGCTCGCAGGTTGCCGACATCAGCGGCGACGATGCCGACAATAAGGACGAAACAATCTGCCCGCACGATTTCGCCACCGCCGGAATGATTCGCGACGACGACCTCCGGGCGATATTCGCCGGTCTGCCCGCCGGTGTGAATCTCGAAGTGTTTCTCGACTCGTGCCACTCCGGAACCGGAACGCGCGAGCTTTCCGCGCTTGCCGGACTGACGGATGATCAGGCGATTACCTACCGCTACATCGAGCCGCCTGTGGATTGGGGATTTTTCATCAACGCCAATCCGCGCATGAACAAGCGCCGGATACTCAGGCATGGCGATGCCGGAAATGACGCGAAACAGGCTGTTGTAGCGCCGCTTAACCATGTGCTCTGGGCCGGATGCCGCGACAACCAGACCTCCGCCGAGGCGAACATCGGCGGCGTGTATCGCGGCGTCTTCACCTACTGCTTCTGCAAGGCGCTCAGGCGCGCGGGCGTGAACGTGACGCGCCTCAAGCTCGACGCGCTTGTTTGCACCCACGTTGCCGCCCTCGGATACGGGCAGGTTCCGCAACTGGAGGGAGCAAAGGCGGAGCTTGCCGCCAAGGTGTTCACGTAAAAGCGGTGCCAGCGATACCACCAAAGCAGCCCGGATTACCGAGTAGCCAAGATTACGAAGGCGGTATCCCGCCCGCAATGTCTTAAGGAGGGTTTGCGATGCAATACGATCTTGTTTTCGAGGGCGGCGGGGCCAAGGGTTCCGTCTTCGTAGGGGCTCTGGAGGTTTTCGAGGCGCGCGGGCATACCGCGCGCCGGTTCGTCGGCACTTCCGCCGGAGCGATCACCGCGACGCTGATGGCCGCAGGATATTCGGCATCCGAGATGCTTGCGGCGGTTAACGAAAAGCTGCCGGACGGGAAGCCCCGGTTCTCGTCGTTCATGGACATCGCGGAAGGATTCGAAATCGACGACATCCGGAACAGCCTGACCTATTCCATCTTCAAATGGGTCGATCTGCCGTTCATACCGGACATGGCGGAAAACTACATCGACGAGCGGATATTCGACGGTCTGATGAAGATCGACGCCTACCGCGAAAGCTTTTCGTTCATCGAGCGCGGCGGGATATACGAAGGGCGCACGTTCCTTGAATGGATCACCGAAAAGCTGGACGCAAAGACGCCCGGCTTGGGCGCGGCAACGCTTGCCGGCTTTCATGCGATTACCGGAAGCGATCTGTCGGTCGTAGCGTCAGACACATCGGGGCGCGAAATGCTCGTGCTCAACCATCGCACCGCGCCGGGCTGCCCGGTGGCATGGGCCGTGCGCATGTCGATGAGCATTCCGTTTGTCTGGCAGGAGGTGCGCTGGGATGCGGGCTGGGGCATGTATCGCGGGCGCAACATAAGCGGCCATTCTGTTGTTGACGGCGGTGTGCTTTCGAATTTCCCTATACACCTGATCACTTCGAGAGACGCTGAAGTCGTGGAAATCATGGGAGATACCGACCCGAATGCCGCACCGAACCTCGGCCTGCTGATCGACGAAGCCCTCGATGTTCCCGGATCGGGCGAGGCGGCGCATGAGGCGGGAACCTCGGAAATGACGCGCGGCCTGCTCGATCACGTTGCGCGGTTGAAGACTGTGCAACGTGTCACGCGGCTTGTGGATACGATGACCGGCGCTCACGACAGCCTGTCGATGTCCGGGCATCAGCACGAAATCTGCAGTCTTCCGGCAAAGGGCTACGGCACAACCGAATTTGGCATGAGCGCCACCCGTCTGAACGCTCTTGTCAATGCCGGGCGAGATGCGATGAACGCGTATCTCACGAATGCCGTAACGTCATACAAGGAATAATCATGTCCGACTTTAACATTGCCATCCCGAAAACACTTGCCCGCGAGGGCGGCTCGAAGTTCACCGATATTCAGGGCGATGCCGGAGGCGCAACGAAGTACGGCATCTCGCAGCGTGCATACCCGAACGAGGACATCCGCAACCTGACGGAAGCACGCGCCCGTGAAATCTACAGGCGCGATTATTGGGACAGGGTGCGCGGCGACGACATTGCGTCTCAGGCTATCGCCGAGCAGATATTCGATACGGCGGTAAACATGGGCGTCCGCACGGCGTCACGGCTGGCGCAGGTGACGCTTGGGATCGAACCGGCGGACGGGGTTATTGGCTCGCGCTCGCTTGAGGCGATAAACGCGGCGGATGAGCCGCAATTCGTGGCGGAGTTCACAATCGCCAAGATTGCCCGGTACGCCGCCATCTGCAATAAGGATAGATCGCAATCCAGGTTCTTGCTTGGATGGCTGAACAGGGCGTTGGGGGGGACGGTGTAATGAGCATACTGGCGAAGATACTGGGCGCGGGTGACGTGGTTAAATCCGTCGGCGACACGCTGGACAACCTGTTTACCTCCGATGAGGAGCGGCTTGAAAAGCGCAACGAACTGGCGAAAGCGGAGCTTGCATTCCAAACAGCGGAGCTTCAGGCGGTTGCGGCTCAGAACGCGGCTCAGGCTGAAGTGAACAAAGTGGAGGCGGCAAGCGCAAGCCTGTTCGTCGCCGGATGGCGTCCGGCGATAGGCTGGATCGGCGCGGTTGCAATGGCGTACCAGTTTATAATCTATCCGTTGTTGCTTTGGTTGCCGCAGGTTGCAACACCACCCAAGCCGCTAGAATCCGACATGCTCTGGACGATCATCACGGGGATGCTTGGCGTCGCCGGTATGCGGAGCTACGACAAGACAAAGGGTACGGATACGAAGCGGTAAGAGCGTAAACTGTCAGTTCAATGAGAATGCGGCTCCAGCCTCGTAATACTCCCTTATGCGAAACGCAACATTGTCGTCAGCCGGTCTGCGGCAAGCCATGACAAGCATCTCCACGACCTGATACACCAGCTCCGGGGTTATATAGGAATCGGGTGTTGTGTAATGAACTGATTTGCGAATCTTTTCCTGCGCGGACTCACCGCCCTCGATCATGTCGTAATCGACAACAAGCACCTGAACCGGATGCGTCGAGTAGATATTCGAAACAACGCCGCTTTCGATCTTAACAATCATGGTTGGATTCATCGCATGCTCCCTGAATGCCGGAATGTTCGCTCGTTAAACAAGCATAACTATTCTGCACCGCGATTGTTACGGCATTGTTAAGAGCCTGTCAGCCGTCTCATTCCGTTTAAACAGATGTTTCATCACCCACCCCCTTGTAATATTTCCATAACATCCTCCGGGCCGGAATATTGCGGAAACATCCTGCGACAAGGCGGGGGCGCTCATGTTACATTAACCCAAGATTGAGCGGCTTCAAGATCAGTTCATGAAGGTTTTCATCACAGGCGGAACCGGCTTTGTTGGCCGTGAGATTGTGCGCAAGGTCTGCGCGCGCGGCATGTCTGTGCGTCTGCTTGCCCGTTCGCCTGGTTCGGCTTCGAAACTGGCGTCTCTCAATAAATGCGTGGAGACGATTTCCGGTGATATCTTCTCGCGGGCGGCTCTGGACGAAGGCATTCGAGGCTGCGACGCGGTAATTCACCTTGTCGGCATTTTGAAGGAAATCGGCGTACAGACCTATGAGCGGGTGCATTTCGAGGGAGCCTGCAACGTAATCGATGCTGCGGTTCGAGCCGGCGCGGGCCATTTCATCCTGATGTCGGCGGAGAACACGCGCGCGGATGCCCCAAGCCGCTATCACAAAACAAAGTTCCAGGCCGAGGAGCGTCTGAAAGAATCCGGCTTGCGCTACACGATCATCCGGCCTTCGGTCATGTTCGGGCCCGACGACCGGAATTTCAACGAGCTTGCCGGTGTCATACGGGCCGCGCCTGTTCTGCCGGTTATTGGCGACGGACGGTACATCTGGCAGCCGGTCTGGGTGGAGGATGTGGCGGAGCTTTTTGCAGCTACGCTTATGAACGAGCGTGCCTTCGGCAAGACCTACGAAATGCGCGGGCCGGAGAGATTCACGTTCGACGAGATACTCGATACGCTGATGCGCGTGATGAACATTCGCAGGCCGAAGGCGCATCTGCCTGCCGGGTTGATGCGACCTTTGGTGTCGCTGATGGGGCTTGCACCGTCGATTGCGCCTATCACGCCGGAGCTTATGAAAATGCTGGTGGACAAGACCGAATCGCCGCCGGAAAACGTGAGCGTGGATTTCCCGCTGAAACTGAAACGCCTCGAAGACGGAATCAGGGAGTATTTGCGCTAAAAGTCCGCCAGCCTGCTCATCTCGCCATTGCCGTCATGCCGCTCAGTATTTTGTTTTGGCACGATTGCACGAACATTACACGGAGTCAACGAAAAAGGACTTGCGGGCATTCCCGCAAGTCCTTGAGTTTCATGGTGCCCAGAGACGGAATTGAACCGCCGACACGAGGATTTTCAGTCCTCTGCTCTACCGACTGAGCTACCTGGGCGCTGTCGTTTAGAAAGTTTTGGATATTACCCAAAAGCGTTGAAGACTGTCAAGCCGAACCGGTTGCTATTTTAGCCGCCAATTTGGCCATGAGCGCGGCATTCACCGGCCCGGAGACGAGGCCGTCGATTCGCCCTCCGAACGAGGCCACCTCCTTTATGATGGTGGAGGTAATGTATGTGTACTCCTCGCTCGGCATCATGAAGACGGTTTCCACATCCGCGTTCAGCCTGCGGTTCATGAGCGCCATCTGGAGCTCATACTCGAAGTCCGACACCGCGCGAAGGCCGCGCACAATCGCCACACCTCCGGCCCGGCTCACATATTCCACAAGCAGACCGTCGAACGCCTCGGCCGTGACACACTTCAGGTGGCTGGTTGACCGACGGATCAGGTCGAGCCGCTCATCGAGCGTGAAGAGCGGCATTTTCTTCGGATTAGGCGCGACGGCCACGATCACGCTGTCGAATATGTGGAGGCTTCGCTCCACGAGGTCTATATGCCCGTTGGTGATCGGATCGAACGTGCCCGGAACTATCGCAAGTCTGCTCATTGCCATAAATTATAGTTCAAATGGCGGTTAATTTCAGGCCATACCGGATACAGCCTGCCCGGAAACGGTTTTCCTGTATACGCTAAGCGTAGTGTCTCCATACCTGTATCGGCGCGGCGGCCCGAATCCGGATATTTCATCCGGGGCGGGCATGGAAGCGAGATGCTCCAGCACAAGCACGCCGTCGGGCGCAATCAGGTCTGACGGCAGAACAGTCAGTATGGCATTCATGTCGTCAGTGCGGTATGGCGGATCGGCGAAAACCACATCGAACTCCCCGCAATGCCCGCGCGCAAGATATTTCGCGGCCGGAATGCGGATCACCACGGCACGCTCGTTCCAGCCCAGTTCACGAACAAATCGCTCTATAGCCTCTGCCCTTGCGCGGTTTTCCTCAACGAAAACAACCTTCTCAGCCCCGCGGCTCAGCGCTTCCAGTCCCACAGCGCCGCTTCCGGCAAACAAGTCGAGAAACCTTGCGCCTTCGATCCGCCCCTGAAGTATGTTGAAGATGGATTCGCGCACTCGCGACGCCGTCGGGCGGGCATCGCCAACAGGCGATTTCAGCTTTCTCCCCTTCGCGGAGCCGCCGACTATGCGCATCCGTCCTGCCGGTGATAATCTTTTCGACGCATGTTTTATAATACACGACCCACATTTGATTGGACTGAAATGAGAATAAACTCCGTTGAATTCGTAAAAAGCGCCGACAGCATGAACGGCTGCCCTCCGGCCACGCTGCCGGAAATCGCGTTTGCCGGAAGATCGAACGTCGGCAAATCGTCGATTATCAACAGCCTGCTCAAGCGCAAGGACACCGCCAGGGTCAGTTCCACGCCCGGCAAGACGCGCCTGATAAATTTCTTCCTGATAAACAACTCGTTTCATCTTGTCGATCTTCCGGGTTACGGACACGCCAGGGTGTCGGCGGCTGAAAAGAAAAGATGGGGAGTCTTCATCGAGGATTATCTTACGAAACGCGAAACCCTTAGAGGGGTTGTCCTGCTGCGGGACATTTCGATTCCGCCGGTTGCGGGCGACATTGACATGGCCGACTGGCTTGTCGCAAACGAGATTCCATTCGTGGAGGTTTTCACCAAGGCCGACAAGGCGTCGCAGGGCGAAATCGCGCGACGCGTGAACGCCGCCCGCGAAGCCATGCCGGACGGCGGAGCGGTTCTGGTTGTATCGTCGAGAACCGGGCTGGGCATCGACAAGTTGTGGAAGGAAATGTCGGACCGGCTGCTTGCGAATACCGCAGCGGAGATTATTCATCGTGGGTGACGCGAACAGAACAGTCATGATCGCCGCAATAGCGCTGTTCGCGCTTATCGTGAACCTTCCGTTTGGCTATCTGCGCACAAAAACCCGCAAGTTTTCGCTGCAATGGTTTCTCTGCATTCACATGCCGATTCCGTTGATTGTTGCAATTCGCCTTTACTCCGGCCTCAGCTACAAGTTCATTCCGGTGTTTCTGATAGCCTCGATCACAGGACAGATATTCGGCGGCCATATCAGGCGCAACAATCTCAAACAGCGTGGCTGACTTACGTATCCGATGAAGGCCGCGCTTCTTGTCGAACCCGGCAGGCTTGAGTACCGGGACATTGAAACGCCCATGCCCGGAGCCGGCGAGGTTCTCGTGCGCGTGCTGGCGGCACTCACCTGCGGAACAGACATCAAGACGTTCCGGCGCGGCCATCCGATGATTCCCCTTCCAGCGGTTCTTGGTCACGAATATTCCGGGGTGGTAGAGGCTGTCGGCCCCGGCGTCAGGGGATTCGAGCCGGGACAAGCGGTGATGGGCGTTCACAGCGGGCCGTGCGGCGAATGCTTTTTCTGCCGGCGGAATCAGCCGCAGCTCTGCGAGACGATCATGGATTCGAAGGCGCTAGGCTCGTTCGCCGAATTCATGCTGTTGCCGGAAGTTGTCGTGAAAAACAACATGTTCCCGAAGCCCGACAGTGTTTCATTCGAACACGCGGCGCTGTTGGAGCCGCTTGCCTGCGCTGTTCATGGCGTTCGTTCAGCCATGAACGGCGTTGGTGCCAATTCCGCTGTTCATGGCGTTCGTTCAGCCATGAACGGCGTTGGTGCCAATTCCGCTGTTCATGGGGTTCGTTCAGCCATGAACGGCGTTGGTGCTAATTCCGCTGTTCATGGGGTTAAATCTGCGGGATCGGCGCTGGAAAATGTGTTGGTAATCGGCGCAGGGCCGATCGGGCTTCTGCATCTCGTTCTGCTGAAGCGCATGGGAGTATGCGTAATTGTTTCCGGCAGGGGAAAGACTCGGCTGGACACCGCGCTTGACTGCGGCGCGGATTTTGTGATCGATGCGGCGAATTCCGATGTGAGACGCGAAGTACTGACCCTTACCGGCGGGCGCGGGGCCGACGCCGTGATCGAATGCACCGGGCGGCCCGAAGTGTGGGAAGAATCGATCTGGCTTGCGCGGCGCGGCGGAACGGTTCTGCTGTTCGGCGGCTGCCCGCCGGGAACGCGCGCGGGTTTCGATGCCGGACGGATTCACTACGACGAGATAACGCTGAAAGGCGTGTTTCATTTCAGTCCCGACGACGTGCGCGAGGCCCGCGACATAATTATTGACGGCAGCATTCCGTTTGGCGCGTTCATAAGCGGCGAGTACCCGCTGGCAGAACTGCATGTTGCGCTTGAGCGGCTGCTGCGCGGAGACGGAGTGAAGTTTTGCGTAAGGCCATGAAAGCGGCTGTTCTGTACAGCTTCAGCGACATTCGCATCGAGGACGTTCCTGTTCCGGCCATCGGCCCCGGCGAGGCGCTGGTTCGGGTTCGCGCAAGCGGCATATGCTCCGGCGATGTGATGCCCTGGTACATCGAGAAAAAGGCCCCGCTTGTGATCGGCCATGAACCGGCCGGCAAGATCGTGGCTGTTGGCGAAGGCGTGCATGGATTCGCTCCGGGGAACCGCGTATTCGTTCACCATCACGCGCCATGCATGAAATGCTCATACTGCCGCAAGGGCGACCATGTCCAGTGCGAAACATGGCGGAATTCAAGGATCGACCCCGGCGGCATCGCCGAATACATGCGCGTTCCGGCTGTAAACCTTATGCACGACACGCTGCATCTGCCCGCGTCTGTCAGTTTCAACGAGGCGGTTTTCGTGGAACCGCTGGCCTGTGTGGTGAAGGGGCTTCGGCGCGCGAAAATTCGTCATGGCGACACGGCGCTGGTGATCGGCATGGGCGTGATGGGACAGCTTCATATCCCGGCGCTTGGCTCCATGGGCGTTACACGAATCATTGCCGCCGACAGGGTTCCTTTCAGGCTTCAAAAGGCGCTTGAGCTTGGAGCCAATGAGACAATCGACGTCAGCCGCACAAGCATTATTGACAGGCTGTCAGAAATTACGACAGGCGGAATGGCCGACTTGGTTGTTGTCGGCCCGGCAAGCGCCGCCGCGATGGAAACCGGGCTGTCATGCGCCGCGCCCGGCGGCACGGTTCTGTTTTTTTCTCCGGCGGTTCCCGGAGAGACGCTGGCCATAGATCCGAATGCGCTTTATTTCAAGGACATTTCGGTTGTCACCACGTATTCGTGCGGACCGGAGGATACGCGCCGCTCGCTTGAACTTATCAGGTCGAAGAAAGTGCCGGTTGAGCCGCTGATCACTCATAAATTCCCGATAGAGCGCACCGCGGAGGCGTACCGCCTGACAGCTTCCGGAGGCGATTCGCTTAAAACAGTCATCACCTTCGACTGAGTGCAGTTAATGTCGGCCGTTTGACGGGGTGCGTCAAAATATCCATTGAAACGCCGCGGCTAAAATTACTACTATAGACGTTGTCGTTGTTGCCCCAATTAATAATATCCGGCAGTTCAGCCGAAATGTAAGTGACGCATCTGCATGCGGCGAACCTAAGACAGCGGTAGTGTTTGGCAGTGGGAGAGAACGAGAAATCAAGCAGAGAATTGTCCGGAGGGGTGGGGGCGGCGTGCGACTGGAGTCCGCCAGGCATGGTCGACCACACGGAGGCTTGCGCGAAGGCGAGCGTGGTTGTTCGTCATCGCGGCAATTTCGAGTGGGACGGCATCGAGACCATCTCATACAAGCAGCCCGACGCCAACTGGAACGACGTGCTGCGGCGTGTTCTGCTTGGCGACAAAGGCGAACCGGCCCGTTTTCATGTCCGCTACTTCGAGATAGCACCCGGCGGGTTCACGACATTCGAGCGTCACGAGCATGTTCACTTAGTTCTTGTTCTCAGGGGAAATGGCAGTGTCAAACTCGGCGACAAGACGGATGTGGTCAATCCCATGGATGTAGTTTATATTGCGCCGAACACGCCGCATCAGCTTCTCAATTCGTCGGACGCGCCGTTCGGTTTCATCTGCGTTGTCGACGCGCAGCGCGACAGGCCCATTCACGTTGAAGCGGAGAGCGGCCCATGACGGCAAGGCACTGGCGGTTGATCGCCATGATGACCAGCAGAATTATGGCCTGCGTATTGGCGTTGCTGCCTGTTGCATCGTTTGCCGCCGGTGGCCGGGGCGCCGAAACGAACAATGCGGATGAGGAAGGCGCGACTCCGTCAGTCAGGTTCAAACAGGTTGATCCGTTTGGCGAACTGGCGATTGTCCCGTCAGGCAAGTTCATCATGGGCAGCCCGGACGAAGAAATCGAGCGCGCCTGGAAGGAGTGCGCGGACAAATATCCTGCCTGCCAGCGCTCGATCTTCGAAGCCGAGGGGCCGGAACATGCCGTTTATCTGGATGAATTCATGATAGACCGCTTCGACATCACCAATATTCAATATTTCGAATGCGTCATGGACGAGGAGTGCACGCGCCCACACAAGGACAAATTCCTGGAAAACCCCAAGTACGCCAACTATCCGGTTGTGTATGTGGACTGGCATCAGGCATACAACTACTGCAACTGGGCTGGCGGACGGCTGCCAACCGAAGCCGAATGGGAGAAGGCAGCGCGCGGAATCGAGATTTACCGATACCCGTGGGGCAATGATTTTGAAGAGGAGAGGGCCGTCTGGAACACCACTTCGCCAAGCTCTGTCGGTCAGAAGGGCGGCATGTCGCCATATCGCGCATTCGACATGGCCGGAAACGTATGGAACTGGGTTCAGGACTGGTACTCTCCGGACGCCTACGCCGATTCCGCATTCGGCAATCCGAAAGGCCCGAACAAAGGCATTCACAAGGTTTTCAGAGGCGGATCGTGGGCAAGCGATCTTTCGGTTTTTCTCCGCACAACCATACGGAATCATGACAAGCCCGCGATGTGGAACGCCTACACCGGATTCCGCTGCGTGAAGGACATCGACCGCAAGGCCAAACCGCAATAGACCGCAATCGAGGAAATCCCGGCGTGGCGGTGATTTCCGCGTAATCGGCCGCCTTGGCGGCAGCCCTTCAAACAAACCGGCTTTTGCAGTAAAATGATCCTCGCAACCGGCGCGACGCAGCGCTTTTCGCGCCGGAATAATTCTGTTCCAATAAATGTCGGAGGGCTGACATGTCGGATAGCGCAATACACCTCGGCATCGATATCGGATCGGTTAGCGTCAAGGCGGTTTCAATGTCGCCGGACGGCGCTGTCATGAAACGGCAATACAGCCGCCATTTCGGCAATCCGCTTCCGGCGTTGCACAAAATACTGGAATCCTTCGGCGACGCCGACACCGTAAGCGCAACCGGTTCCGGCGCAAGGGTTCTGTCTCCGGTCTTCGGCCTCGCGCCGGTGAACGAGGTTGCCGCCCATGCGGCGGCGGCGGCAAGATTCCACCCCGGCGCCAAAAGCATCATCGAGATGGGCGGGGAGGATTCAAAGCTCATCGTTCTGGCCGACGGGCGGATTCGCGATTTCTCGATGAACGCCATATGCGCCGCCGGAACGGGATCGTTTCTGGATCAGCAGGCCGAGCGTCTCTGCATGAGCATCGAGGAATTCTCCCAGGCCGCGCTTCTGTCCGAAAATCCGCCGCGCATCGCGGGCAGGTGCAGCGTTTTTGCGAAGTCGGACATGATTCATCTTCAGCAGATAGCCACGCCGGTTGAGGACATCGTGGCCGGGCTATGCTTCGCGGTTGCCCGGAATTTCAGAAGCTCCATCTGCAAGGGCCGCGAGATAGCGGCTCCTGTTCTGTTTCAGGGCGGAGTGGCGGCAAACAGCGGAATGCTTAGGGCTTTCCGCGAGATATTCGGCCTCGGGGAGATCATCCGCCCGGACGATTACATGCTGATGGGCGCAATCGGCGCGGTGATTGCCGATCTGGCCGGAGCGAACAAACAACTTGCCGCATACGATCGGGCGCGGCTTTCCAGACTGCTCGACGCCGGCTCATACGACAACACAGACAGCCTGACAGCTCTGGTTCAGGACAGGGCGTGTTTCCAGGCCCGCCATCACGGCTCCATGCCCATGGCCGAGACCGCCGGAGTTGCGCGCATAAAGGCGTATCTCGGCATCGACATCGGCTCGATAAGCACCAATCTGGCCGTCACCGACGCGGAGGGGAAACTGCTTGCGAAGCGCTATCTCCGAACGTCGGGAAGGCCGATAGAGGCTGTGATGACCGGCCTGCGGGAGGTTGAGGAGGAAATCGGCGGCGCGATAGAGATCACCGGCGTTGGCACGACAGGATCGGGCCGCTACATGATCGCCGATTACGTGGGGGCCGACATCGTGAAAAACGAGATAACGGCTCAGGCCACAGCCGCCGCATTCATAAACCCGAACGTTGATACGATCTTCGAGATCGGCGGGCAGGATTCCAAGTACATCGGCCTTCGAAACGGCGTGGTTGTGGATTTCGAGATGAACAAGGCCTGCGCCGCCGGAACCGGATCGTTTCTGGAGGAACAGGCCGAAAAGCTTTCGATAAGCGTCAAGGACGAATTCTCGGAGATGGCGCTCTCCGCCGAAGCCCCCTGCCCGCTTGGCGAGCGTTGCACCGTGTTCATGGAAAACAGCCTTATGAGCCGTCTCCAGAAGGGCGCGGGCAAGAGCGATCTTCTTGCCGGGCTTTCTTATTCGATCGTGAAAAACTACCTCAACCGGGTTGTAGGCGACAGACGCATAGGCGAAAACATCTTTTTTCAGGGAGGAACCGCCTTCAACAAGTCGGTGGTTGCGGCCTTTGAGCAGGTTGTCGGCAGGCAAATAACCGTTCCGCCGCATCACGACGTAACCGGCGCAATAGGCATGGCCCTCATCGCGCAGCGCCACATGAAGGCCAAGGGCGATCCGGCAAGCGGCTTCAGGGGGTTCGACATATGGAAGCGCGGGTACGACATCAAGTCCTTCGAATGCAGAAGCTGCGACAACCTTTGCGAAATCAACACGGTAACGCTTGAGGGCGAGACACGGAAGCTTGTATACGGCGGGCGATGCGAGAAGTACGACGTGAAGCGCAAGGCCGCTTCAAACATTCCAAACCTGTTCGATGAACGCGCCGCATGGCTTGCCGAGACGCATGAGCGCAAGGCTTCGGACCTGAAGGCTTCAGGACGCAAGCCGCGCGCCCGGCTCGGTCTGCCCAGGATTTTCTTCTTCAACGACAATCTTCCGTTCTGGAGCAGCCTGTTGCACGACATCGGCTTCGAGGTGGCTCTGTCGCCGCGCACGAATACCAAAGTCATTCACGGCGGACTTGAGGCGGTTCAGGCAGAGGCGTGCTATCCGGTGAAGGTGGCTCACGGACATGTGAAGCATCTGCTGGATGAGGGCGTCGATGCCGTGTTCATTCCAAGCATGATCGGCCTGAACTCGGCGGACGAGCGTTTCAAGCGCGGCGTTGCATGTCCTTACGCTCAAACAATTCCATATCTGACATCGGTTGCGCTTGGGCGCTATCCGGCGGTCACGCCGATAATCGATCTTGGGCGCGGCCCCGATAATCTGGCTGAAGAGCTATTTCGCACGCTGAAGAAGTTCGGCGTGAAGAAACGCTCGATACGTCCGGCAATCGATGCGGCCTGGCAGGCACAGCACGAGTTTCAAAACAGAGCGCGAAAGCGCGGCCTTGAAGTGCTGGAGAAACTTGCCGGACGGGCGGTTGTCGTGGTTGGCAGAAGCTACAACGCGTTCGATCCGGCCATGAACCTGAACATCCCGCGCAAGCTTATCGACCTCGACGTCACGCCGATTCCGATGGATTTCCTGCCGCTTCACATCGCAGACATACACGACGAATGGAGCGGCATGTACTGGCGATCGGGTCAGCGGCTTCTTCAGGCCGCCAGAATAATCCGGGAAGACCCGCGCCTGTTTCCGCTTTTCATAACCAATTTTTCCTGCGGACCGGATTCCTTCATCCTTCGGTTTTTCAAGGAAAAGCTGGCCGGAAAGCCGTTTTTGCAATTGGAGATAGATGAGCATTCGGCTGACGCCGGCGCGGTCACGCGGTGCGAGGCGTTTCTGGACAGCCTCGAAAACCTTGAAACCACCAAATTCAGCCGCGCTCGGCGGCTTCCAGCCGCGCCGAACGGGGCGTCGGTGCGCGGAAGGAAGATTTTCGTTCCGCGCATGTGCGATCACTCGGTTGCGCTTGCGGCGGCGTTCGAGGCCTGCGGCATGGAGGCCGAGGCATTGCCGCTTCCCGACAAGACGAGCACGGAGATCGGCAGGAAGTATGTATCGGGCAAGGAATGCTACCCGTGCGCCGTAACTACGGGCGACATGGTGAAAAAGGCGATGTCGCCGGGCTTCGATCCGGCGCGCTCGGCGTTTCTGATGCCGTCGGGAACCGGCCCCTGCCGCTTCGGGCAGTACAACACCTATCACCGCCTCATCCTGAACGAGCTTGGCATGGAGGAAGTGCCGATATTCGCGCCTGTTCAGGAGGCCGGTTTCTACCGCGAGCTTGGCTTCGTTGGAAACGATTTCGTGAAGCTTGCCATTACCGGCATCATCGCAACCGACTTCCTCACCAAGTGCCTCCATGAAACCCGGCCATATGAGCGAATCAGGGGCGAAAGCGACGCGCTGTACAAGATTTGCCTTGATCGCATCGCCGATTCGGTGAAGTCAGGAAAAAGCGTGCAGCCCGACCTGATGAAGAGGATTGCGAACAGCTTTGCCGATATTTCATGCGACGGGCGGGGCGAAAGGCCGCTCATAGGCATGGTCGGAGAAATCTATGTGCGCTCGAACACATACACGAATGAAGACCTTGTCCGCCGGATCGAGGAGCTTGGCGGCGAGGTCTGGCTGTCGCCCATATCGGAATGGTTCTTCTACCTGAACCATCGCGGCATGAAGAAGTCCCTCCAGAACCGGCGGTGGAAAACAGCGATGAGTGAATTCATGTCAGCCTGGTTCCAGCATGGCGTAGAGGAACGCTTCATCAAGGCATGCAACGGCACGTTCCGCACGCTTCATGAGAAGCCGATGGCCGATCTCCTGAAAAAGGCCGCGCCGTACCTGCATGAGTCGTTCGAGGGGGAGGCGATACTGTCCATCTCAAAGGCGGTTGATCTTGTGGAACACGGAGCGCGCGGCATAATAAACGCCATGCCTTTCGGCTGTATGCCGGGAACGATTTCGGGCGCGTTGTTGAAGGCGGTGAAGGATGACCACGGCATCCCTTATCTGAACGCCGCCTACGACGGATCGGAATCCTCGACAATGATGCTTCAGCTTGAGGCGTTCATGCATCAGGTGAAGGAAGGCGTTTGAACACGATTATTGCAATGCTGAGATGAAACCTGTAGTGAGAAAAGTTTGCACAGCTCATAGCGATTAAGTCCGTAAACTTCTGTAAAAAGGAGATGGATACAGCCACCGTTTCCATTCGGTAAGATTACGTTGTTGCCGTCGCAGCCTGAAAGCGCCCGTTCATCATCAATATGGCCGGATGGTATTTACAGCAATTTCAGGACTCGACTAGTCAACTTGCCGTTATGCAATAATAATGACAGGAAATTTATCATGCCAACAATATTTGTGATACTTGGCTGGAGATTGTTCTTTTTGCCAATGAAGGCATGAGCCAGGCACAACTGACGGACAGGATCATGGAATGAATAATATCGCCATTGTGAACGCTTTGGTTTACGACGGCTCAGGCGGCGAGCCGTTTGCCGCCGATGTTTTGATTGGCGACGGCAGAATCGCCGCCGTCGGCAACAACGTTTCTTCAGGCGCCGAAACCGTGATCGACGCTTCCGGCCTATGCCTTGCGCCCGGCTTCATAGACACCCACGCGCATTCCGAGTTCACGCTTCTGGCCGACCCTCGCGCCGCCGGGAAGATAGCGCAGGGCGTGACAACCGAGATAAACGGCA
>Ga0233425_10000769_pt1 | contig 79093 bp, 75 predicted proteins | sample Watercolumn_Towu_2_FD_181712 | JGI IMG/M metagenome (GOLD analysis project Ga0233425, IMG submission 181712) | Freshwater microbial communities from Lake Towuti, South Sulawesi, Indonesia - Watercolumn_Towuti2014_140_MG | ecosystem: Environmental > Aquatic > Freshwater > Lake | place...
TTCAGGTTTTGGCAAGTTGGCAGTTGAAAGGAATTGTTTGTACAATTGTTGACGAAAAGAATAGTGTCGGGCATCGTATTTGTCAATTCCCATTCTTTCGGCAGCATGGCCTAAGAAATTTTCAAATTCTGCATTGTCAAATACACTCCAGTATGCACCATTGTATAGGTAAATAAAATCGTGGTTGCGACATATCCCCCAATTGTTGTCGTGAGCAATTTCGAGAATGTATTCTATGCAACATACTAAATAGTGCTTTTTTGCCAATTTCTGATCATCACCTGTCAAACCCACTTCTTCACGGAAGTCAATTTGTTGAATTGACTCAAGCAATAAATCAAGTATTTCAGTGTGTTTGATAAAATTGGAACTATTTTCTTCAAAACTCTTTTCAAAAGACTGAATTTCAGATTGTAAGGAAGCTATGAAGTTGGTACTTTTGAATAACTGATTATCTGTTGCTCCTGAGGACTTTGCAGAGTCCAAAGGAGCATTTTGTATTTCTATCATAGCTGTTCAGGTTTAGAGGATTTTACATGATACTTATTGAGCATTTCTATAACGTCAGACTTTCGATAGAAAATCTTGCCGTTAACTTGCGAGTAGGAAATGATTTTTTTATCTCTCCAACTTTGTGCAAGTTTGGTACTAATGCCCATTAATTCTATAAATCGGGCATTTTCAATAATGGGGTCGTCTTCAAATTCGTTTTGGTTAGCGAATTTCATGTAATGGGAGTCGATTTTTGAGAGTAGTTTCTGAAACTGCTCTTCAAGGAATTGTTCTTCGTATCTCATTTTTTAGCCCTCCCACCGTTAAGTATTGCTTTTACTTCCGACATTTTGTATCGGCGTTTACCGCCTACCATTGCAGGGCAGAGATAGCCTCGTTTGTTCCATCTCCAGAGGGTGCTGGCATCCACATTGAGAATTTCGCACACTTGTTTAGGTGTTGGGTAAGTTTCGGCTTTGTCGGAAATTACCACTTCTTCCAAGTCGCGCCTTGTAGATTCGATTAAGTCTACAGCGAATTGTTTTAAATCGACTAATGAAACGGCAATAGTAATGTTGTTGCCGGATTCTTGCAAAATGTTAATCAAGTTCATATTAAATTGTATGAAATTGTTTTGCAAAGCATCAACCGCTGCAAATCGGTTGACTGAAATAGTTTGCAGGCTTTTCAGTTGCTTTACGTTGCAAAAATCGGAAGAATAGAAAAGGGGAAAAATAGAAAAAGGGGACTATCTTAGATATCCCCTTTTTTTGAAATGTATAAATAAACAAGGAAAGATTAACTTCCCTTGTTTTGTAAAACTTCTAATAATATATCATCAATTATCTTATGTTTTTTTGGTTTTTTATTATTACTAGCATTAAAGTAATTATCTACCTTTTTTGCCATATGTTTAATCCCGAATATATTTTCACCAATTTTCCATTTTTTATCTAGGTTTGTAATGTAATTACTTAATGAATCAATGAGATACGGAGCCAAGTTTTTTGTATTTTTCCATCCTATATAAGCTTCTTCAATTTCTTCTCCAATACCAAAGGCAAATAGAAAAGTTTTTTCTTGTGTTGAAGCATCGATTAATTTGTTGCTGATTAACAGTTTGAATAATATGTCAATTTGCCCTCTATTTAGTGTCGTTTTGAACTGATAATTATCTTTGGTAGAAGAAATATATTTACCGTTACTAATATCATCGTAATCTTGAATAAGCTTGTCGTAATAACGAATTAACGAAAGATAATTCGTTATTATCGCGATTTTTGGAAGATCCATTTCTGCGAAAAAACGATCTGTTTCAAGTTTTCCTGTATTTGGATGGTCAAAATTTCTATATTCTTCAAATTCATCAGGCTCTAAAATTGACACACATGAATCAATTAAAAACCCTGGCATCGTTTCTACTTTTATATTTTCTAAAGACAACTCACCCTCGTTACCATTCATCTCGTCATCTTTTTTCTCCACAAAATCTCTTATGTTAGAATACTCTCGGGTTTCCATATCATAATCAGCCATTTTCTCATTGCCATCATCATCCGTGAATTTAACATAGCAAAATACACCTTCCTTTAATTCTTCATTCAGAGTAATATTTTTTCTTTCATAATCAAATAATTGAAGCCGTTCAAAACCATGTTTGAGACGTAACTGCTCAATTTTCTTGTTAGTGGAAAAGATTTTTCTTTCATAGGAAAGTGTGATTAATTTTGGCGGAAGAAATTTATTTTCTTCAAAGAAAATGTTCTCTAAAATGTATGTCTGATTGTGTACTTCTTTTTCGATATAGTCATGTAATCCCCTTGGCATGGAATAGCCAGCTGAGAATCTTTGTATGCTTGCTTGTTTCAATTTCATAACTGTTCAAATAAAATTACATCAATAGATTCACTAAATCTTTTTTCATTTCATCATCAATTTCACGGTAACGCGCAAAAGCTTTGCTACCTTCTTTATGTCCGCTTAAAGAGCCCACTAAATTAGGGTCTTTTACTTGTTTGTACAAATTTCCGACAAAACAACGTCTAGCAAGGTGTGAGCTGGCTAACTCATTTAATGGCTTTTTTTCTTCTTCTCGTGTTGTCGGATTGATAATTGTTACCATGCGTGTTAAGCCTGCAAGGCGAAACATATCTTTTATTGAGGCATTGTATTTTTGCTCGCTGATAAATGGAAGCAATTTTGAGCCATCCGGGTAGCGGTTTAAAATTTCTTTGGCTGTAGCATTCAATGGCACTCTGACCGTAACCGGACGACCTTCTTTTGTTTTGCGTGGCACGTATTCAATTGCATCCCCCATTATATTTGCTTTTGTCATTTTATAAAGGTCCCCAACTCGGCACCCAATCAGACATTGAAAAACAAATATATCACGTTGAACAGCCAAAGGTGGACGTTTTGATAAATCGGCTTGATAAAGCTGATTTCTTTCATCTATAGAAATATAGTATGGTGTACCGTAAACGCATTCTTCAACTGCATAGCCTTTGAATGGATTGTTAGTTGTTTTGCCAGCTTCAATAGCCCAGAGATAGAATGTGCGCAGCTTGGTGAATATATCGTTGATAGTGTTCTGTCCTCGCATTTGAGGGGTTCTACTTTCGGGGATAGCGGTGTAAATATCAGGATATTCAACGAAGATAGTGTGTTCGTTACGCATAAAATCTTCAATGTCTCTGAGAGTGTTTGAAGTTACTGTGTCAAGTGTTAGCTTGACAGGTTTTCTCATGTAGGCTTTGTAAAGTTCGTAACGCTGCAAGGCTCGTTTAATGACCTTGAAGTTGTTTATGCGAACTGTTGATAGTTTCCGTTTCGATAGGAATTCATCAAAGCAATCAAAGAAAGATTCTGTTTGATTTGCTTCTTCTTCAGTAATGTACTTCCCTGGGTTAATTGCCTTGTCGATTTCTAGTTCCAACCATTCGGAAGACAAATCTTCTTTGTCTGACTGCTTGCTATAAATATCATCGATTAGCTTTTTGCGCTCGTTGACTGCATCGTTGAAAATTTTGCGTTCTAAAGCGGGGTAAATTACTTTGGCTTTAATGGCTTGTTTGTTGTCGTCCCAAAGCTCAGGATTTACTTCTAATTCGCTTTTGTGGAAAAGTTGAACCTTTCTGCCATCCCGTAAACGGAAGCGAACATTGACGGAATTTGTCTTTTTGGTAGTGGTGCGAATGAATGCTTGAATGGTTGCCATAACTGTAACTTATTGATTGTCTGTGGTGCAAAGATACAAAATTTGCACCACATTTGCACCACAAAATACAATTATCTTCAATAAAATGCAATGTTTTTTATGCAATGAAATTATTGTAAATGTATGTATATCAATATCAAACAGTTATAAATCAGGTATTTTGATAGGTTGGTATAATTGTGTAATTCAAACACGGCTCTGGGTACCACAAAAAAAGCTCAATCAGTTGATTATCAACTGTTGAGCTTTTTTTATTTTTATTATATTCCATTGTATAGTTATTTCATTCGTTTTAGGCTTACTATCTATAATGATGGAATGCTAAATCCACTTTTTATTTAAGTGTAAGATCATATATTTTAGCCATTTCTGATTCATTAAGTGCTCTGTCAAAAATTACTAAGCCCCCAATATTGCCATTAAAGAAATTACCCATACCTCCCTTAATTTCAACGCCACCGACAGTGAAATCGGCACCATTGTTGCCCAAACCATTGGAATAATAATATGGATTTTTTGATGTAGTTATTCCTAGGGGGTAGCCTTCATAACCTGATGTATTATTTATTAATTCAGGCTCACGGACTTGAAATACACCATTATAATATGATTTTATAAATGAACCATCATATGTAAAGCCAATACACACCCATTTCGATTTTGTTATATATTGTTTACTTGCTGAATACACCATACAGTATGGGAATGGTTCATTGTTTTTACCGTCATACGAAATATGTCCACAAACTTGATCCCTACCATTATAAAAGGGAAGAGATACAAATAGTCCATATTGTCTTTGACCACCATTTTTATATTCGTTCCACATACCTGCAACAAAACCAGTCTGATCATTACACCATTTTACTAATGCCACAACTGTAATACCTCTTTTTGCTCCATGTATATTTAATTCACCAGTTTTTGAATTAGGAATTGATAAGTATCTATTACTATTAAGATAGATTGAATATCCTGAAAGAGGCCCTTCATTAATTCGAGGAACCAATCCATTAACCTCTTCCAGAGGAAAACTGTCTTTACCTATAGCTATTCGATTGCTACCAGCAGCTTCTTTAAAATCCCAAAATGCTACCAAACCTGTAAGAGATTGGATGTAGTTTGTAAAAGTTGCTTTTTTAATTTGCTTTATTGAATCAATAAGTGCAGTATCAATTGTGAAACTATATCTAACATTGTTAGCATCTATATGTGATACGCTCCATCTTAAACTGGGTTTAATATCATAATTCAACAAACTTGGACTGATAGCTAGATTCAATTTCTTAATTATATCATTTTCTGAAATAAAATCAAAAATCTCAACATTCGCAATACTCTTTGATTCATTACTTTTAATTTTAAAAGAAGATTCAATTTCTTCATATTTAAGGTTATTCCTCTTCAACGAGCTGTATTTAATTTCCAACGAATCCTTGCATTGGTTAGTTATATAAAACTCAATCCTTTTAGTGTTAGGGTTTTTTAGCAATTCATTTTCAATAGTTTTATTTATTGTAGTATCCAAAGTAAGAGTGTATTCAACTTTCACAGGCGTATTCAAAGTTTTTTCCCAGTGAAGTAAATTAGAAATGTCAACATGTGAGTTACTATCATATAAACTCAGTTTTAGATATCTAATAACATTCTTGAAAGAAACATTCGAATTTAAATCAAGTGATTTAATGCTTTTCAATTCATTATTAGCAATCTCAATTATTTTAAATTCTTCTTTATATCCTATCTGACTATTTGTTAAGCTAGTAAAGCTAATTTTAATAGCATTTCCAGATTCGTTTTTTATAAAATACTCTGTTTTCACAATTTCAGGTTCAATACAACTAGAAAACAAAACAGCAAATAGCAATACAAGATTCCTAAAAATTAATTGAATGTACTGATACATTAGAATAATTGATAAATGAAAGTAATGAGGAAATTGATTTTTTAGATGAAGTTTTGTCCTGTTTAAATTTTGAGCGTGAAGTTAATACAAAATTTAAACTTAAGAATTTAATTAACAATAAATTTTTATGACCGAAGTACATATTAGATATTATGTTTCAAGCACAGTTTTCGTATATAAACTATCCAATTTTTTGTATAATTAGGGTCTGCTGAAAAACTCCCAAGGAGTTAACTTTGGAAAATGGCACATTCCGACTTGATGGGACTCCATTAAGCCAAGCGAAACTGGGGGATGTGAATGACCATAGTATTTCAACCCCGTAGTGGGTTGATCTCTACAGAGTGATTGCAGGTGAACCCACTACGGGATTCTTTTTTGACTTTTTACTCCATCCCCCAATTATATCGGTGGCTATACATGGATAATCCCAACGGGAATATTATATGTTCAGTTGGTATAATTAGTTTCCAAAGTTTTTTTCAAAACCCTTGGACTAATTTAGAGCGGGGTTTACCCTCATGGAATCATTGGTGCGTTTTTACAAAACTTCTAATGTTTAATTCTGGATTAATCAATTATACAATTTTATAGTCCTATTACTCCGAACCGCTTCAGATAAATATAGCTAGTTTGAATTAATTCATTTAGCAAATTTCAATTATGTTGTTTGTATTGGGTATTAGTATTTAAATCTTACTAACTACCAAAAATAAATCGTACTTGATAAAACTAAACTTGAAATAATGTAAATGATAAGTTTTTTAATAATCTCGATCGAAAATTCCGAATTTCATTTTTAGAAAGAACGAAAAAGCATTTATAATAGTTCCATGATTTCTTTCACCTGAAAACATTTTATTGCAAGATTTATCCTCATTTAATCATTCAAACGCTTTCACCAATTTTCAACAGTTTAATATTAGTTTGTTAAAATGATTGCAAACACTTATTGTTATTAGGATATTTTTATATTTTAACTGTTTTTAGTTCTACAAAATTTATTTTTTTAAAATTGCAATGTTGAGATAGCAATATGATGTTTTTGACTTATCTTTGTAATGAAATCTAATACATTTTACTCTTGTTAACTATCTTTATGAATCAAAATTTCAAAACAACGAATATGGAGCTATTGGACAGATTTATGGAAAGAGCTAAGGCCAATCCAAGAAGGATAGTGTTGCCTGAAGGTACAGAAATTAGGACACTAAGAGCAGCGGATATAATTTTGCGCGAAAAGGCTGCACAACTTATACTTTTGGGCAATCCAGATGAAATAAATGATTTAGCCAAATCAAATGATTTAAAATGGATATCACAGGCAGAAATTATAGATCCACAGAATCATCCTAAAATGGAGTATTATGCCAATATGTTGTATGAAATAAGGAAGAATCGTGGAGTTTCATTTGAAGTTGCTTCACAACTATCTAAGGATCCTTTGTATTTAGGCTGTTTAATGATAAAAAATGGCGACGCAGATGGTGAATTGGCTGGTGCCCGTAATACAACAGGTAATGTGCTACGCCCTGCTTTTCAAATTATTAAAACTGTACCTGGTATTGATATTGTATCAGGCACATTATTGATATTTACACCAACTCCTCAATATGGTGAAAATGGTTTCTTTTTGTTTTCAGATTGTGCAGTGAATCAAAATCCTAGCTCAAAGGAGTTAGCTCAAATAGCTTATTGTACAGCTCAAACAGCTCGAAATATTTGTGGAATTGAGCCTCGAATTGCTATGTTGAGTTTTTCAACCAAAGGAAGTGCTAAACATGAATTGGTACAAAAGGTAGTTGATGCAACACTTATCGCCAAAGAAATGATGCCAGATGTTCAAATCGACGGTGAACTTCAGGCAGATGCCGCCATTGTACCATCAATAGGTGAAAGTAAAGCACCTGGAAGCAAAGTGGCTGGGCATGCTAATGTGCTAATATTCCCTGATCTACAAAGTGGTAATATCGGATATAAAATGGTTGAACGTTTTTCGGGAGCTCAAGCAGTGGGCCCAATTCTACAAGGCATGGCTGCACCAATCAATGATTTGTCAAGAGGATGCTCTGTGCAGGATATTGTTCACATGATTACTATCACTGCCAATCAATCTATTAAAGAGTAAGATTTTCCAGTTTTACTTTGGTATCAATATATGGATGCTAAAAAGATACAATATAGTTCTTTATGACGTTTTCGCAATTAAATTTTAAAAATTAAGTTATGTCTGAGCCAATAATTGAAGCTATTGAAAATTTTGGATTAAGTAAACGTGATCGTAATCGTACACTTTTTTCGCGTATTGGGGTAGTAGGATGTGGAAAGGAAGGAAGTTCTATAGCAACTATTGCTGCACTCAATGGCATAGAAGTAGTTTTTTTAGAACCAAACGAAGAATGTATTGCAAATGCATACACACGTATTGAGAGTAAACTCGACAAGAAAATATTGAATTGGGGATTAACGGAAAGTGAGAAAAAAGCAATAATTGCTCGAGTTCATGGGACGACACTTTATGATGGTTTTAAAACTTGTGATTTTGTAATTGAAGCAATACGTTATGATGACCATACTGGTGAACGTAGACTAACGCAACGAAAGGAAGTTTTTAAGCAGTTAGAAAAAGTTCTTTCGCCAAAGGCTATTATTGCATCCAATGTTAGTACTGTTATTGTAACAGACTTAGCTTCAGAGTTGGAGTATCAGGATCGTTGTATTGGTTTACATTTTCTATCAAATGTCCCAGACTCAAACATTATAGAGGTAGTTAGAGGACTTAATACTTCAGATGAAACTTTCGATAAAATTTCTCAGTTTGCTAAGTTTATCAATCATCAATATGTTGCGGTAATTGAGTCGTCGGGATTAGTAAGTGTTCGAATGTTTTTGATACAGCTGAATGAGGCTTGTTCGATTTTAATGGAAGGATTAGCTACTGTAGAAGATATAGATAGAGTTTTGACAATAGGATTTGGACACAGACAAGGAGTATTTCGAACAGCAGACCAATTTGGAATTGAAAAAATAGTGAGATTACTTAATAATTTATACGATGAATACGGATTGTTGAAATACAAGCCTTCTCCTGTATTATTGCGTCTTTCTAGAGCTAAACATTTTGGAGTGAGTAGACGTAAAGGATTTTATACTTATGATGAGTTTGGCAATATTTTAGAATCATAATTCACGATTTGAAAAATGTGATGAAACTGAAACTATATTATTCTGTAGAACAAATTCCCAGTAAAAAAAAATTCATTTTTCATTTATTAGGATTCATCTCTAGAATTTTGAAATTTCATAGAAATAACAACTTAGTTAATTATATTTAGTTCCTCCTATAAATTTAATCAATTTTTAAGCCACTTAGGCATGATTAGATTTCGATTTGAGAGTTCTTCCGTAAAGTCGGGAATAGCTATGTGATAAATAAAAAATCAATTATAAACACATGAAAGTACTGGTATTAAATTGTGGTAGTTCTTCGGTGAAGTACAAACTCTTGGATATGACAACTAATTCTGAGTTGGGATCAGGAGTGGTAGAAAAAATTGGAATGAAGGGCTCGATGCTCAAACATTCACGTCAGGATGGTCAAAAAGTTGTGTTTAATGGAGAGATTTTAGAGCATCAAATTGCGATAGAGTATATCTTAGGAGTACTAACTAGTGAAAAGCATGGATCTATTGCTAGTTTGGATGAGATTGAGGCAGTTGGTCATCGAGTGGTTCATGGAGGTGAATCGTTTAATTCAAGTGTGTTGATAACAGAAGAAGTAATTAGTAAAATAGAAGAGTGTATAAAAATTGCTCCTCTTCATAATCCACCAAACCTCGCTGGTATTCGAGCAATTTATGAGTTATTACCTTCCATCCCCCAAATTGCGGTATTTGACACTGCATTTCATCAAACCATGCCCGAACATGCATATATATATGGGATTCCATATTCCTTGTATTTAAAATATGGCATTAGAAGATACGGATTTCATGGGACAAGTCATCGCTATGTTTCCAAAAGGGCTTGTGAGTTTCTTAATATTGATTATTTCAATTCTAAAATAATTACGGTTCATATTGGTAATGGTGGATCATTGGCTGCCATTAAAAATGGGCAATCAGTTGATACTACCATGGGTTTTACACCTATCGAAGGTATGATGATGGGCACAAGATCGGGCGATGTTGATTTAGGTGTGGTTACTTTTTTGATGGAAAAGGAAATGATTGGGTCTTCATCTGTATCTACTTTATTTAATAAACATAGTGGTTTATTGGGTGTGTCGGGTGTGTCATCCGACATGCGTGATATAACCAAAGCAATAGAAAATGGAAATGAAAGAGCCCGTTTGGCACTTCAAATTTTTCAGTATAAGATTAAAAAATATATTGGTTCATATATTGCTGCGTTGGAGGGAGTTGATGTGATTGTTTTTACAGGTGGAATTGGAGAAAATCATGCAAATACAAGGTATGAAGTAACCAAAGGTTTTGAGTTTATGGGCATAGAAATGGATGTAGAGATAAATTCAAAATCTTTCGCAACTGAGACAGTATTAAGCACACCTAGTTCTAAAGTAAAATTGGTTATCATTCCTACTGACGAGGAATACATGATAGCTTCTGATACTATGAATATTCTAAATAGCCAATCCAATTCAATATATTAAAAATCCTAAAGTTAAGCATTAGAAGATGCTTTATTGCTATATAATTAGTTCCCAAGGTTTTTTTCAATACACTTGTACTAATTAAACTTTCCTTAGTTAAATGCCGTGGCAATACAAATGATATTGTAGATTGAGACATTGTCGTAATTCCACTTTTAAATTTGTGCCATGGGTGTTTGAGGGAGTTTTACCCTCATGGAATCATTCGTACGTTTTTTTAATAACCTCTATTGAATCATTTGGGTTTAAATTTCAAACTCAACTGATGGAGAAACTTCTTTTTCCCTTTTTTTCATGATAATTAGGTAGACAATTGGTAAAATACCTATTGTATTTAGTAGAAGCATGCTTATAAACCAGATTTTTTGACCATTGCGAGCCGATTTCCATAATGCAAATAATTTCCAAATAATTTCCCATATAGTTATAAGAGCTAAAAATGGGATTAAGAAAGAGGGTAATGATTGTGGATACATAAGATATTGATGTGTTAGAATTGACTGTGATGACTGTTAATGAATTCTTATTGCTTAAATAGATAAATACAAAGTATTTACTACTGCAAAATTACAAACAATTTTATGTTTTGAATTCAAAATAAGAAAATAGTTTCCTCAAATTGATTGCTTATCAATTTGAGGAACTAGAAAAACAATAAATGCATTAAAAAGTCTAGGACAATCTTCGCTTAAAGTCTTCGTATCCAAACTTTCTAACTAGATTAAAGGTGTTTTCTTTAGTCCAGATACCGATACTTGGATGCGACACACCATTGAACATGGTAGTTTTTACCATAGTGTAATGGATCATATCTTCAAACACCACGCGGTCACCGATTTTAAGTTCCTGATCAAACGTCCAATCGCCATAAAAATCGCCCGAAAGACAACTGTTTCCACCCATTCGGTAGGTGGGTTTTCCTTTTACAGGGTCAGTAGCTCCTACTATAGCTGGTTTGTAAGGCATTTCCAAGCAATCAGGCATATGGCATGAGAAAGAAACATCCAACATGGCGGTTTTGATCCCTCTGTTTTCTACAATATCTACCACAGTTGAAACAAGTACACCTGTACGCCAAGCGAATGCGCTACCAGGCTCTAAAATCAATTGGAGGTGTGGATATTTAGCTTTGAATGTTTGAAGGATATTGATTAGATGATCTACATTATATCCATCGCGAGTCATGAGGTGACCACCACCCATATTGAGCCATTTAATCTGTGAAAAATACTTGCCAAATTTTTCATCCACCACTTGAAGTGTACGTTCCAAATCATTAGAGTCAGACTCACATAAGGTATGAAAATGCAAGCCCTCAACTCCTGCAGGTAGATGATCTCCTAATAAATCTTCGACCACACCGAGTCTTGATCCTGGCGCACATGGATTGTATAGGTCGGTCTCCACATCCGAGAATTCAGGATTAATCCGCAGACCACACGATATATTATTACCTACTGTCTGTGGATAAAAACGATGAAATTGAGTCAATGAGTTGAATGTGATGTGGCTACTGCAATCCATGATTTGAGGAAACTCATTATCTGTATACGCAGGTCCGTATGTATGTGCTTTACTACCCATTTCTTCGTATGCTAGGCGTGCCTCGGCTAGTGAGCTAGCTGTAGAATATGGAATATATTCGCGTACAATAGAAAATGCACTCCACATGGCGAATGCCTTAAATGCAAGGATAATTTCTACGCCTGCACGTTCTTTTACACTCTTGATAAGAGCCAAGTTTCGTCTGAAGGCTACTTCATCAAGCACAAAACAGGGAGAGGGAATATTCTCGAAGTTCATTTGTAATATATATATTTTTTTTTATCTGTTGAATTTACAACCTTATTCGTATAATAGTCTGTCAGAAATGTGACTTCTTTGCCGCTATACTGGTAGTCTCTGGATTTGGAAATGAGAAGAATGTTTTTACCATAGTTTGAAGACTCAACAAGCCTTCCAACAGAATCATACGAATTTTCAAGTTTTGAGTCCTCAGTAGTATTATCGGAGGCATAAACAATTCTGCTCTGAAGTTTCAAGCCATTACCATCAAAATAGGTTTCTTTGTATTTAGTTTTTGAAATGGTGTCACCGTTTAACGCAAAATTGATAGTAGTATAATCGACTGATTTTACTGAATAGTTGTAATTAAGTGATTTGGATACAACCAAAGACTTCAACTTTTTAACTATCCCTATCTTACGATATTGACTATCATAGCTATACTCTGTCCTACCAGTCTCTGTTAAACCATCTGCTGAGTAAGTTAGAATGGTATCTGGTTTTGACCAATATGGATCCATGTACTTAATCTTGTATTTGGTGGTCAAAGTTACCTGTCCATTCTTGTACTGGTTTTGAGTATAAGTCAGCAAATGGTCTGAATAGACATATTCATGAGACAAAGAGACAATACTATCATTTATTTTCTTAGTAATTTTAATCAATCTACCGCTACTGTCGAATTCATTGTCTGTTCTTGAAGCTTCATTGGTATTGTCAGGAGCGTAGGTGATGGATGTTTGAAGTAGTGTCCATTCTGTAGAATAGTCTACTGGCGTCTTGCTAGTACAAGACGCCAGTAGATAAATAAGAAAGATGAAAATTGCTTTTTCGAGTCGATTCATTACAATTCCAAGTCAATATTATGCAATTCGTGCCAAGGTAGACCGTGAATATTGAGTTGTTCCATGAATGGATCTGGGTTAAATTCTTCTACGTTGAAAACGCCGGCTTTGCGCCATTCTCCTTTGAAGAACATCATAGCACCTATCATGGCCGGTACGCCTGTGGTGTAGCTTACTCCTTGTGCTCCAGTTTCTTCGAAAGCTGCTTCATGGCTGCAATTGTTATACACATAGTAGGTAACTTCTTTGCCATCTTTAAGCCCTTTGATACGACAACCTATTGAGGTTTGTCCTGTATAGTTTTCGCCCAATTCACCTGGATTTGGAAGTACAGCTTTAAGGAATTGAATGGGTACAATTTTTTGACCGTTGTATTCTACTTCGTCAATGCGTGCCATACCTATGTTTTGGATTACACGAAGGTGAGTGAGGTATTCTTGGCCAAAGGTCATCCAAAAACGTGCACGTTTTAGTGATGGGAAATTTTTTACTAGGGACTCCAGCTCTTCGTGAAAAATTACATACGATTCTTTAGGTCCTATTTCAGGATAATTCAAAGCTTTGTGAATTTCGTGTGGTTCGGTTTCTACCCATTCGCCGTTTTCCCAATACTTACCACGTTGAGTTACCTCTCGGATATTAATCTCGGGGTTGAAGTTAGTGGCAAAAGCTTTGCCGTGGTCACCAGCATTGCAGTCTACAATATCAAGGTATTGAATTTCATCAAAGTGATGTTTTGCAGCATAAGCGGTATATACACTGGTAACACCAGGATCGAATCCACATCCTAAGATAGCAGTCAGACCAGCTGCTTTGAATTTATCTTGATACGCCCATTGCCAGCTGTATTCGAAGTGAGCTTCGTCTTTTGGTTCGTAATTGGCAGTATCCAAATAGTTGACACCAGCTTCCAAGCATGCATCCATGATGGTAAGGTCTTGGTAAGGTAGTGCTACGTTAATGAGTAATTCGGGTTTGAATTCTTTAAGTAATGCGACCAGTTCAGGTACATTATCTGCATCTACTTGTGCAGTTTTAATTTCCACACCAAATCTGTTTTTTACATCTAAAGCAATGGCATCGCATTTTGATTTGGTCCGACTAGCTAACATGATTTCTGTAAACACATCCGTGTTTTGAGCTACTTTGTTAGCAACCACTGTACCTACGCCACCAGCGCCTATAATCAATACTTTTCCCATGGATATTTAATATTTAGTTTAATGTTGAAAATATTATAATATACAAAAGTAATTGGATTTTTTTAGAGTCTAATTATAATTGTTGCTACATTTTAATGAAATTTCAGTTATAACTGTATAAAACATTAGTAGTTTTTTTAAAATAAGAATGATTTTATAAGGCTCAACATCGCTAATACAAATGCAATGAATTTCACAAAACATTGGTAATTAGCTGGATAACTATAGTGCTTTTTAGATGATTATTTTGAATTAAAATTGGAAGTAAATAAAGGGTTGAATCACAGCAGATTTGATTTGAAAAATAAAAACAATCAATATCGTCAGCAGGAGTGCTTGTCCTATCACAGGCATTCTGGTTACTGTTTTGCAGGAGAAGTCTTCCCAACTTTGAGGTACAAAATGGAGGAAATATCCCAACATTATTAAAGAAAACACGTAACGATAGCCATTGATAAATTCTCCAATTATTTCTGGATGAAATGAATAAACGATTTGATTAATCACCTCAATACCAGTGTTAAAGCTCCCAGATCGGAAGAATATCCATCCAAAGCAGACGATGTTAAAGGTAAGCAAAACACCTAAGATCTTACTCCACCATTTCATTTTATCTCCTGTGGGTAATAGCTGGGGGAATATTCCCAAAAGAAACTTATGAATGGCAAGAGCTATGCCATGGAGTCCCCCCCAAAAAACAAATTTCAAAGATGCACCGTGCCACAGTCCACCAATGAGCATGGTGATGAAAAGATTCAAGTAGGTTCTGAATTTCCCTTTTCTATTTCCTCCCAATGAAATGTATAAGTAGTCTTTCAACCAAGTAGATAATGAGATGTGCCAACGGTGCCAGAATTCGGTAATAGTGGCCGATTTATAAGGTGAATTGAAATTGGCTTTGAAATGAAATCCTAAAAGCAGTGCTATACCTATGGCCATATCCGAATAACCAGAGAAATCGCAGTATATCTGCAGTGCATATCCATAAACGCCCATCAGATTCTCGAAACCAGTGTACAACAATGGATTATCAAAAATCCGATCTACAAAGTTGAGACTGATGTAATCCGATATGATTGCTTTTTTAAATAGCCCGGTCATAATCAGAAAAACTCCCCGCCCAAACATCTCTTTGGTAACTGTATTATTGGTATATATCTGTGGCACAAAATCTACTGCTCGGACAATAGGACCAGCTACCAACTGAGGGAAGAATGATGCAAAGAACGTATAATCCACAAAACGCTTCAGTGGTTGAAGATGCCCTCGATAAACATCAATGATATAACTCATGGACTGAAAGGTATAAAACGAAATCCCAATAGGTAAGAATATATGTTGAAATTCGAAATGTGTTTTGGTAATGGATGCAATAAGATCAATTAAAAAGTTGAAATATTTAAAATAACTAAGTAAAAGAATGTGTAATGAAACAGATAAAAGCACTAGCATTTTCTTGGCTGTTTCGGTTTTACGTGAAGCGATGGCATTGCCAATTACGAAGTCTGATACACTCACAAAGAAAAGCAAGAGGAAAAATATCCCACTCGATTTGTAATAGAAATAATAGGAAAATAGTGTAACCCAGATGATCTTTAAGTCAAACTTACGTTTTGTTAAATTATAAATCATCAAAAATCCTAGAAACACAAAAAGAAACAAACCACTGCTAAAGATGAGAGGTTCTTTGGGATTGTATTTCAGTAATTCGATGACTTTGTCAATGTCTAGATTCCACATACAAATTGTAATTAGTAATGAATGACTTGAAAAAAAGATCAGCTTGTAATGTGTATCCAGCCTCGGTAAAATGTATTCTATCTGGACGTAAAAGTTTATGTGTCAGCCATATTTTAGCAGAGCCCTCACCACCTGTGATTTTATTCATGTCCCAGACTGGTAAATGATGTGCCAAAGCAAATTCCACAATGGCATCAGCCACTAAGTCACAATTATAATTGGGAGTGCTTTTGGTTTTTCTTCGAGCTTTTTTTTTGATAAAAACTTCGGCAGGAGTAGTGAGCATAACGACAGCATTCAGATTGTGATAATGTAATGCCGCTACCATGGCTTCTAACTGCGCTACAAACGCTATTTTATTAAACCGCCCACCAAATGCTTCGTTGGTTCCTAGAGATACGATAATAAGATTGGGTTTGAGTAGTGCTGCTTGAGAAAAAAATTCGGAATGTTTCACATAGTCCTGATAATGTGCTCCGTTAGCACCAATTGCATGATAGAGTACGCCTTTGTGACTGTTCTCGAGCGATACACCTCCAAAAAGTGTGGGGCTAGTATAGTCACTGGTTTGTCTTGGGTAAAGGTCGATACTGTTGGTGGGTTCATTGAGAACAAACACACTTGAATCTTCATCGGCATAGGCCCATATATTGCCATCAGTGCCTGGTGCCAAGGTATTGTTCTTCCCAAAAACTCTAATTTTATTGAACGAGTAATCTTGTATTTCATCTCCTAATACTGAAATGTGTAAATCTGCTTTTGACTCATCAGTAGCTACCGAAATACCTCCTACACCTATGGGTAAAGCACTAGACTTTTCGATGCAGCGTGATTTTTGCCACTTCACATTGGATTTGATACTGTAATCACGAGGCTCATTCGACTTAGAGAGTCGGTATGGGACAATAAGTCCTCTTCCTGCATTACCAAAATGCTGATGAAAGTGATTTCTTATTCCCCCTGAAAGCATGCCACCTTGCATATGCGAATCACCAATGTGCATGATCACTAGTTTAGAAGTGTCCTCTTTGGTTTGAGTAAGTTTGTAGAGCTGTTCGAAAATCCCATTCAGTTCATGGTGTTGGTCGCTGATACATGGCTTACCATCAAAGATGGAAAGTTTTGAATTTGTTTCTAAACGAATACATCCTGCAGTGCGTGACTGGGCATAGAGGAACTGAATGGTTATCAAGATAAAAAGAAAACAACTGTATATTTTAAGCATCTGAAAGGATTTTATGTTCAAATATGCTATTTATATTTTTCATGTTCGAGTAAAAAAGATGTTACCATTTTTTTAGCAATAAATCGTCCAGCCCCTATACCGATATGGGTAAAATCTTTGGCTGCCAACGAATGTTCGCCTACTGCCCATCGTGCCATAGTACCTTCACCACCCATGGCTTGGAAAGTATTCCAGAAGCAAATCCCAGTTTGGCGAGCTATCTGGCGTTGCATCTCGATAAACTCGGGCAATCTGGCACAAGTTACCACCTCGCCATCTACCATTTCACCTTTGTCGCTCATTCCCATCAGTATAATTTGTGCATTGGGAAAAGCTGATTTCATTCGGTTTACTACTGCTATCATTCGTTTTTTGTACCAATCAAAATTACCTTCGGCCGAAAAGGCGTTTAATCCATATTCCAGGATGATCAAGTCGTAGGGTCGCAATGCGTTAAATTCCTTTAGTTTGCGGGTACTGATGTTGTTAAGCGATATGCCCGAATTCCCTCTAATGGACAAATTGTCCAGATTTATCCCCTTTTCAGAATCGAAGCCCACTCCATACACTATCATACTATCAGTATGTATAAATGAATATGTGACTGATGCTACATCACCTTTCAATTCCATCATTTTTAGAGATGGTGAGGCTTCGTAATGTGTTGTATCGGGTTTTGTAGATTTGTATGCAATTACATTCACTGAATTTAGAGGAGTAAAATAAAGATGTGCCACTTTGGCTTTTTTTGTATAGGGTCGGTATGAGTTGCAAGTCATTGAAAACGAAGCATTATTTCTTCCCAAAAAATATCTTCCTGAAATACCTTGATATTCAATTTTACCTTTTTTGCTTATGATGGAATAGCCTGTGAAATTGGATTGATGAATATCGGCTAATGGACTTGGACCGGCTGATTCTAATCTTAAAGGTACAAATCCACCCCCTGTTCCCCCATATATTTGTTGCAATTGTTGACGTAAATCAGCTGTCAGTATCTCACATTCGGTAAATGAATCGCCAAAAAATCCGATTCGAATCGGATGTCCAATTACGTTGATACTATCAATTTTTTGGAAAAAGGATTTAAGGTATTGACCGTTTGAAGAAAAATCTTCGAACTCTATTATTCCATCAGGAATCTTTATCGATTTTTTGGTTTTTGATTTGAGGAAAGATGTTCGTTTGTTTACAGCCTGTGGAACTTTAAATTTGGCAACTGGTTTAACTTTGTAACGTACATCTCGAAGTATATCACTTTTTTTATAGGTGAAGTACTCGTTTTTAAAGGGAGGAATGAATGAAATAGAAACCAGCAACAATATAATCAATGCGCACAGTATAACTGAATAAATGCCGTAATCTTTTTTCATGAGTTTATAATTAAGCTTCCCCCAAGCCACTCTCCACTTTATTACGAGATAAACTGCAGTGGCGATATGTATTTATTGTTGCCTACTATTTCAATAATCAGACCAAATAGTGAGTAGGATCAAATCCTTCTAATCCTTCCTTGCGTTCGGTGCAGGTACCACAGGTGCCGCAGTGCTTCTCCTGACCGTTGTAGCAGGAATACGTCATTTCAAACGGAACACCTATTTCTTTGCCTATTATGGCTATCTCTCGTTTGGTGAGATTGGTGTAGGGTGCTAAAATGGAACAATGATTGTAAGTGCCAAAACTGATGGCTTGGCTCATAGCTTGGATAAAATTTTCTCTGCAATCGGGGTAAATAGCGTGGTCGCCAGCATGATTGGAAATTAATAGTTTGTCACAGTCCATACTTTCGGCAACCCCTGCGGCAATGCTTAACATGATGCCGTTGCGGAATGGCACCACTGTTTTTTTCATATTCTCATCCTCATAATGACCATTGGGTATGGCGCCGCCTGATTGTAACAGGTCTGACACAAATCCCATCTTGTTCATGTCTATTTCTATCATCCTATGTTCTATACCTAGCGTATGGCAATTGTGTCGAGCATATTCCATCTCGCGTAGGTTGTGTTTGGAACCATAATTAAACGTGATGGCCAGTCGTATACGCTCAGCATGCTGCCAAAGAGCTACCGAACTATCCAATCCTCCAGAATATAAAATGACTATGTCTTTCATACGTTTTCATTTTTCAATACAAAAGTACTTAAATCGGAGGTATATATAAATATATTAACATAAAAACTTTAACCTTGGGTGTATAGTATAGTTTTCAGTTTACAAGCAAGGCACTACCACCTTTACGCGCTACTAAGAGGGCGACTACTAAAAAGAAACTGACAATCTTGGTAATGCCCGACAAATCCATTATCTTAGTGGCGCCATACTGGTGACGACCAATGGTGTGGATAAACTCTACTACTCCTATACCGACTATCAAGGCTCATTGGCAGCACTGACCGACGATCAAGGGGTAGTAGTAGAGCGCTACGCATTCGACCCATGGGGCGTGCGCGCCAACCCCGACCGATGGGAAGAGCGTGACACCCGAACATCATGGATCATCAACCGTGGATACACCCGGCACGAACACTTGGATGCGTTTGGCGTTATAGACATGAACGGGCGTGTGTATGACCCACTTACCTCCATGTTTACCAGTCCCGACCCATTCATACAGGCACCACACGACTGGCTGAACTACAACCGCTACTCCTACTGCTTGAACAACCCATTCAAGTAAACCGATCCAAGTGGTAAACTTTTCGGTATTGACGATGCCATCATCATCGGTCTGGTGATAGCAGCAGCTAAAGCAGCAGCAGTGTCGGCAGCATTTTATGTGGTGAGCACAGCTGTCAATGGCACAGCATGGAATTCTGAGGCATTATGGAAATCAGTAGGGCAAGGAGCGCTAAACGGTGCCATCACCTTCGGGATAGGAAGCGCATTTGGAGCCACGGGAGGAGCCGGCGGGCTGCTCAAGATTAACAACGGACTGCTCAAGGAAGGCCTACGTACACTCACTCACGCCACCGTACAAGGTGCCATGACAGCCACCGATGGTGGTAACTTCTGGGCAGGCGCAGCATCGGGAGCATTCGGGTCTATCACCTCTAACGGGCTGTAAGCCATGCGAGTAGATATCTCCAAAAACACCTTCGCCATTGAAGCTTTCTCTACCTTCAGTGGTGGCATGAGCTCTGTGATGGCTGGTGGCGACTTCTGGAAAGGTGCCGAAAGCGGATTTATTGTAGGGGCGTTTAATGCGGGGAAACATGCTGCACAAAATTATGTTGCAAAGTATTTGCCGTCGGTAGATGGTTATAGGGCTTTAAAGAGAAGGCTTGTAAAATTCGTGAATGATATGAAAGTAAAGGATGCAAATTTTGAATCTTGGTTAGCATCGTTTGGTGGAGATCACATGGATTATGCAGATGCAAAAATGACCACCAACGATTGGAATTTATATATAGGTATTGTTGGATCTGCATCTGGTTTGGTGTCAGGTACTGCACTTAAGGTATATGGATTAATTGGTGTGTCAACTGCAGGATATAAGGCAGGTAGACATCCGAGTAAGGGTAATACTGTTGGTTTGGCTAAATCTATACCATTAGCTGTTTCCGGAGCCCCAATTCTTAATCCAATCATGTTGTATATGGATAACAGTGGGTATTCTGACAAAGCGTATGATTGGACAGCCAAATTTTTAGACTCCAAAGGTATTCCTATTTACCCAACTAAAAAATAAATTATTTCCATGAAAAATTTTTTATCAAAAATATTAACGTATCACGTTTCAGTGTCTTATAAATATTGGAATTCAAGTTTATGGAGTTCAAAATTTAGGTACTACTATGCGCTTGTTGCTTCAACTTTCATGTTAGGCTCGACTCTTATTGTTTTGCTTATTATATTTCTCCCTTCAAATCCAGTAAGATTTAGATTTAGCTCTGTTTCATTTTTAACATTTCTACTAATATGTATACTTATACCATTTGTACTTGTAATTAGTTTAGTAAAAGAGAAGAATGTAATATTTTTAGCCGAACAAAGAAGTAAATTTTTGAATAAAATATTGTATTTTGTTTTTAGTTTTATGCCATTCATTATTTTTGGTTTAATTTATTTATACTTCAGGTGATTTCCTTGCCCTAGTTCGCCGAGTGTAATTGTCGCGGTTTGCTCGGCGAAATTTCTAAACTTCGTCGTTATAGAAACTGGCCTCTGGCTGGCATATTTACAGTAAAAAATAAAAGGAGAGATTCGAAAGAGTTTTATTGCCTTTAGACCTTGTCCTATCATAAACGGGAGATTAGGGGAAATGGGCTAGGATATATATGGCTTACAGCTAATGCAGAGCGGTGATATGTCTGATTCGGTTCAGGTTTTTAGCAGATACAAAAAACATCGACCGTGGTGAATTGTTCGATGTTTTCATTAAGTCTAATGTGAAATTTATTTCTTAGATGCTGCAACAATATCCTTTAGGCTTTTAGTCCGTTTTTTAAGTATAAAGCTACATTTACTAAAAGTATTTGTGCTCACTCCATTCCACAAAACATATTTTCCATATTCATTCTTGGTATTGTATTCAGCAAAAGTGTCATTGGTAAATCTCCATTCCATCGTTTCATCGTCTATCATGTTAACATACACGTCTGTAAACATGTGATAAATAGTAAAATCTATAAAACTGCTTTTTACGCCCAATAATGATAGAATATCCTTGAAAGCAGTCTGTCCTGGCAATCCTTCTAGTTTCATTTCTATGGTGAATTTATTAACTACACCTTCTTTTTTGATAAACCATTCTCCACCGTTGTTAAAATTTAGATCTGCATACTTAAATACTTGGTCTATTTTTGAGGAAATCTCAGTGTACTTGCTACTACCATAGACAATGTACATAAACATCGGTCCAGCTGTAGACAATACAGAATTGTCTGAACCCAAATTAAAAACCGTAGTGGGAAATGAGATCTGTTTAATGATAGAAGAATCCTTTTCGTTATAGGCTTCTACTACCTCCCATGTCCCCTCCATTCGTGTTTTTGTAGGTATTTCTACTTCTTCGAGTAGTTCACAAGAGTTAAAAAACAAAATGGCAATTACAAATAACGTAAATGATTGAATTTTTGAGTTGAGCATCATAGTTTAATTTTTTGATTTGAGACAAATGTATAATTTTTTTTGAATACAGCAGTTTGTTTTTTTCTTTTTAACCAAACTCCGTGCCAAAATTTTTCTCTAAAGATAGTGTAGGTAGAGTTGAATGTTTTTTTGTATTTTTGTGATGTAAAAAACTATTCAGATGTCCAATAAATTATCGATAGTTCTTCCTGCCGAATGGGCTGATCAACAAATGATTCAGCTTACTTGGCCTCATGCTGGTACCGACTGGGCTCCAATGCTTAATGAAGTGAATGAATGTTTTGTACAAATTGCGAAAGCTGTTTTGCAATTCGAGGATTTACTAATTGTTTGTGATAATGAACCATCGGTAAGAGAATTGTTGGGTGAAGTCGATGAAGAAAAAATTCGGTTTATAGAACTACCAACCAATGACACTTGGGCACGCGACCACGGTGGAATCACAGTATTTGAAGAAGAGAAGCCAATTATTTACGATTTTACATTCAATGGTTGGGGAATGAAGTTTGCTGCCAATATGGACAACCAACTTACACGCCAGCTATATGAAAATGGTATTTTCGGTGCGAAGACAGGATATAAAAACTGTCTAGATTTTGTTCTCGAGGGAGGAAGCATTGAATCCGATGGGAAAGGCACTTTACTCACCACCGCTGAATGTCTGCTGTCAGCAAATAGAAATAATCTATCCAAGCAAGATGTTGAGTCAAAGCTCAAATCGTATTTCAATCTAAAACAAGTGTTATGGTTGCATCATGGCTACTTGGCGGGAGATGATACAGATAGTCATGTCGATACACTCGCACGTTTGTGCAATGATCATACTATTGCTTATGTGAAATGCTCTGATCCTTCAGATGAGCATTATGTTGAGCTGATGAAAATGGAAGATGAACTGAAAGCTTTCAGAATGCTTGATGGTAGACCATACACATTAATCCCACTACCTATGGCCGATGTGGTGATGGATGGTGATGATCGCCTACCTGCTACTTATGCCAATTTTCTGATAATAAATGGGGCGGTTTTGATGCCAACTTACAATGTTCCTGCAAAAGACAGAGAGGCTGCTGATCAATTACAAAAAGCATTTCCTAATAGGAAAATTGTGCAAGTAGATTGCAGTGCACTTATTAAACAACACGGATCGTTACACTGTGTGACTATGCAGTATAGTAGGCAAGTAAACTTGTAAATGAATAGGCAAGTTACAAGATTAAACATACGTATTAAAAAAATATACTTGTGGATTTAATAACAAAATAAAATGAAAGTAGCACTTATACAACAGTCCAATACTTCCAACATAGCTGAAAATATAGCTAAGTTGGAAAAAAATATTCGTCAATCTGCCTCACAAGGAGCGGAGTTGATAGTACTACAAGAACTACACAACGGTCTATATTTCTGCCAAACTGAAGACCCATCGGTATTTGATCAAGCAGAGACCATCCCAGGTCCTTCCACTCATTCGTTTGGATTATTGGCCAAGGAACTAGCTGTGGTGATAGTGCTTTCATTGTTTGAGAAACGCGCAGCAGGTCTTTATCACAACACTGCCGTAGTGATTGAAAAGGACGGAACCATAGCAGGTAAATATCGCAAAATGCACATTCCTGATGATCCGGCCTATTACGAAAAATTCTACTTTACACCAGGTGATCTTGGATTTGAACCAATTGCAACATCGGTGGGTAAACTTGGAGTGCTCGTGTGCTGGGATCAATGGTACCCCGAAGCAGCGCGTTTGATGGCTATGGCTGGTGCCGAAGTGCTGATTTATCCTACAGCTATTGGGTGGGAAAGCACTGACTCTAACGAAGAGAAGCACCGTCAGACAGATGCCTGGGTCATAGCTCAGCGTGCACATGCAGTAGCCAACGGGCTTCATGTACTATCGTGCAATCGTATAGGTTATGAACCCGATCCATCAAGTGTAACAAATGGTATTCAGTTTTGGGGCAATAGTTTTGTTGCTGGACCTCAAGGTGAAATTTTAATCGAAGCATCACAGGAACAGGAACAAAATCTAATAGTTGATATTAATCTTAATCGGACAGAGCAAGTACGAAGGATGTGGCCTTTTTTTAGGGATCGTCGCATTGATGCTTTTAATGATCTTACTAAGCGGTGGCGGGATTATTAATTTGTAGCACAGTTATTGTATAAATACTTCATATCACTTAAATGACTAATGAATATGAGATTAAGAAATTTAATCATGTTGTGGAGTGTAAGTACGTACCTGTTTCATTTACAAGCCTCTAACCTCATCAAAGCCGAAAAGCTTAAATATAACATCTATTATCAATGGGGGATAATTTGGAAGATGGCTGGTGATGCCACGCTCACATGTCGCGAAACAAGTTACAAATCACAGAAAGCCATTCAACTACAGATGGCTGCAAAGACAACACCATTTTTCGATAATTTTCAGCGAGTACGTGATACTCTCTTATCCATCACTTCGCTCGAAGTTCAGCCACTATACTATTCAAAAATTACTCATGAAGCAGATTATTATTTCAAGGAGGAATTAAACTACAATTACCTTAGTAATAAAACTACTATCAGAGCTCGAGGATTCAAAAAGCAAGGTGTGATTTCTGATTCTATCTTAACTAGCTCAAAAAATGGAGGTTTGTACGATATGTTGAGCGTATTCTATTATCTCAGAAGCATTGATACTTCGAAGCTTCAACCTAATACAATCACACCTCTTGTCATTATCTCGGGGAATCAGTTTTATAATATAAAAATAATATATAACGGAGAAATATCCATTAAAACACCCAATGATAAAACTTATAGTACATTGAAAAGTTCGCTTGTTTTTGAGTATCTAAAGAACAATAAAATTGAACGTGAAGTTATGGAGTTTTGGATGAGTAAAGATGCCCGACATATACCTATTATGTTTTCCATTAAGCTTCCTTTAGGCAGTGTAAAAGCCTATTTTGAAGGAGTAGATGAGTGATGTGTTCGATTTAACTACGGTTATAAGCTGTGTCATTTCCTCTTTTTTTGTAACTTTGCGCTTCCAATTTCAATTTAAAAAATGCATTTTAAAATTGATCATCAAGCACTTGTACTTTGTATTTTAATCCCCGATAATGCCCATGCGTATTGATATAATATCAGCTGTACCCGAGCTACTTGATAGTCCACTTCATCATTCCATTGTAAAGCGAGCCACTGACAAAGGATTGGTTGACATTCATATTCATAATTTGAGGGACTATACCACCAACAAGCATAGGCGAGTTGATGATTATGCATTTGGTTTTGGAGCGGGAATGGTATTACAGATTGAGCCAGTTGATAATATAATCTCGCATTTGAAATCAGAGCGAAAATACGATGAGGTGATTTATACTTCACCCGATGGGGAAAAGTTTAATCAAAAAATGGCAAATAATCTTTCGTTGACTGAGAATCTTATCATCCTCTGTGGTCATTACAAAGGAGTAGATCACCGCATTCGTGAACACCTCATCACAAAGGAAATCAGTATTGGTGATTTTGTTTTAACAGGTGGCGAGTTGCCTGCATGTATTATGACCGATGCCATAGTCAGATTATTGCCTGGTGCTATTGGTGATGAACAGTCGGCTTTGTCAGACTCGTTTCAGGATGATTTGTTGGCTCCTCCTGTATATACTCGTCCAGCAGATTATAAAGGTTGGAAAGTTCCTGAAGTGTTACTCTCAGGCCATCAAGCAAAAGTGGATGAGTGGATGTATGAGCAGTCGCTGTATAGAACTCGTTTATTACGTCCCGACCTATTAAAATCAAATGATGAGCATCTTAATGATGAAAATTAAAATTTATAAATGGTTGTTTGGATTGTATCAATAAATATAATAGCTGTCAGTGTTTTCATATACGACAAGCAAGCTGCCTGTTCTCGAAAAAGAAGAATTCCTGAACTGTGGTTGCATTTATTTGAATTAATGGGAGGTGTTTTTGGAATGATACCGATGATGTACTGCATTCGGCATAAGAATAGAAAGTTTGCATATTATTCAGTCAGTTGGATTATCATGATTGGATGGATTATTTTAGAGTTGAAAATGTTTAGAATTATATAAATTATGGATAAGATTAAAGTAGGAGTAATAGGAGGAGCCGGTTATACAGCAGGCGAATTATTGCGTATTTTGGTAAATCATCCCAATGTTGATATCAGGTTTGTAAATAGTTCGAGTAATGCAGGTAATCCAATTACCGAAGTGCATAGTGGATTGGTCGGTGAAACCGATTTGATGTTTGTTTCAGAATTGCCTTTTGCGGAGGTAGATGCTCTATTCCTCTGTTCGGCACATGGTGATAGTAAAAAATTCATGGATGAAAACAATATACCTTCAGATCTAAAAATCATTGATTTGTCAACCGACTACCGAGAGAAACGAGCTGATCATGATTTTGTGTATGGTTTGCCAGAATTAAATAGGTCTGCGATAAAAGAAGCCTGTCGAATAGCCAATCCCGGTTGTTTTGCTACTGCCATTCAACTTGCATTGTTGCCTTTGGCAAATAAAGGTTTGCTTACCGACGAAGTACATATCAATGCCATCACAGGCTCTACAGGTGCTGGTGTTAAGCCTTCAAGCACTTCGCATTTTAGCTGGAGAAACAATAATATCTCTATCTACAAAGCTTTTGAACATCAGCATTTACAAGAGATTGGGCAGTCTATCTGCCAATTACAGCCAGGTTTTGATCAGTCGATTAATTTCATCCCAGTGCGTGGAAATTTTTCAAGAGGTATATACGCAACAACCTATACAACTTGTACATTAAGTTTGGAAGAGGCTGTGTCCTTGTATAAGGAATACTATAATGATGCTGCATTTACGTTCGTTGTTGAAAAAAATCCAGACTTGAAGCAAGTGGTGAATACCAATAAAGCAATTATCTATTTGGAGAAGCACGGTACTAAATTGTTAATTGTGTCAATAATTGACAATTTGCTTAAAGGTGCATCTGGACAAGCAGTTCAAAATTTTAATTTGATGTTTGGTCTTGACGAAATGTTAGGAATACAATTAAAATCAATAGGATTTTGATATTGTTTGACCATGTTAATAAATACGAATTGTTTTTTGCTAAATTCTGTAATATATATTAAAATTATGTTACAAGGCTGACAAATCTTTCTTTTTGTTATAAAATAATTTGTATTTATTGCATTTTTGATTTAACTTTGCATTGTGATTTTTTCATAGTATTAGATTTAAGGTTAACAAAGATTGGTGGTCAAGCGTGACCACCTTTCGCGTTTTTTAAGAGTTGGCTTTCATTAAACTCGGATTTATCTTAAGAGGCATTAAAACTACGTACGAATGATTCAATATGTGTTAACTCACCTCTAATGTCCTTGCTACAAATTAGATAGTCCAATTTCGACGATGACTCAATCTACTATATTATTCTATAACCTTGTTAACCAGACAGGTAGCAATAACACATTTTCTGATTCGTATTTTGAGAATAAATACTTCCATCCATCAATTATGGTAATTCCTGTGGCTTTATTTGTTGAAAAACATCCATTTTATGATAGAATTTTTAAAAAAAATACACTAAAGCTAAGCACTATCATTTTTTTACTATCATTTCAAAATTGAAAAAACATCTTTGAATTATAAAGCACAATTTCCATCCATCAATTAAGATAAAAACACCCTCGAATGTAATTATCAATAACTAATAAAACGGTTTAGATTTTATAATAGCATGATTTTTTACTACTTTTGAAGAAAAAAGACATGAGCAATAAGAATATTCAAACAGAAATAGATGCGTGCTATCTATATGGTAAACTAGCCGATAATGAGGCAGATGCTGCAATAGCAAATGTTTTTCGTCAAATGAGTGACATTGAGAAAAGTCATGCGGAGGCTTTTGCCAAGAAAGAGCAGATTTTGTTGTCAGATATTTTTAAACCTTCCTGGAGGGCTTTGACATTGAACTTTATAGGAAAGTGTTTTGGATATGATTATGTGCTAGGGGTGTTGATGGACACTGAGAAAAGCTTGTCTAATGCCATTATCTCCACTAAGAAAAAGCAACAAATAGCTCTCAATGGATCAGAAGCCAATCACGTTAAAATACTATGGTCTATTCTTGAGAAGGAATCAAATATCAGTGGCAATCAGGTCAGTAGATTTGAAAACAGACATCGTTCGGTTGGAGGCAATGCCATAAGAGCTGCGGTACTTGGGGGGAATGATGGTTTGGTGTCCAATTTTAGTTTGGTGATGGGTGTAGCTGGTGCCACCTCAGGTGAAAAAGCGGTGTTACTTGCTGGTATTGCAGGTTTGCTGGCGGGAGCGCTCTCAATGGCATTGGGTGAGTGGATATCAGTAAAAAGTTCGCAAGAGCTTTATGAGAACCAAATGGCTATTGAAATGGATGAGTTGGAAACTAACCCGGAAGGAGAATTGCGCGAATTGGCACTTATCTATATAGCCAAAGGAATACCCGAAAAACAAGCCTATGAAATGGCTACTGAAATAATGAAGGACAAGAGTAATGCTCATGCAGTGTTAGTAAAAGAAGAATTAGGTATCAATCCCGAAGAACTAGAAGGTTCGGCTATCGAAGCTGCCTTATATTCCTTTTTCCTTTTTACAGTGGGTGCAATTATTCCTGTTTTGCCTTTTGTGTTTACCAAAGGTACTACAGCCATGGTGCTTAGTGTAGGTATGAGCGCTGTAGGTTTGTTTTTAATAGGAGGAGCCATTACATTATTCACTGGAAAGAGTGTTTGGTATTCTGGCTTTAGACAAGTGCTTTTTGGTTTGTTGGCTGCTGCTTCAACTTATGGTATTGGTAAATTAATAGGTGCAGTCATTGTTTAGTAGTGAAAATTAAATTTTTTTTATGACTATCAAATCTGTCATTTTTGATTTTTGGAAATCCATATTAGTAACTTGTGTCGTGATGTATCTTTCTTTGGTGTCATCTAAAACATTCAGTAACATTCCCACTTTCAATCACGAAGATTATCTCATCCATTTTCTCATGTATTTGGGTCTGACATCTACACTAATGTATGATGCCAGACTCCATTCACTTGATTCGTTTAAACCTACAACGAATTTCTTTTGTGTTATTTTCCCCTTTACTCTGGGAGGAATGTTAGAAGTATTTCAGCCAATTGTATCTAATAGGACAGCTAGTTGGATGGATTTTTTGTTCAACTCCTTAGGTGTGTTGATTGCCTTATCGTTTTTTACTTATCTTAGAAATTTGCCATCCTCAAAATGAATGATCAATGGATGAGCTACGCTATAGAATTGGAATAACCCTTATAAGAGGTGTTGGAAATAATCTGGCCAAGAATCTGATTGCCTATATTGGGAGTGCAGAGGGTGTATTTAATGAAAAGCAAAGTAGTTTGTCTAAAATTCCTGGCATAGGTGAAGTGCTGTCAAAAGAAATAGCAATGCAGGATGTGCTAAAACGAGCTGATCAAGAAGTGGAGTTCATTTTAAAGAACAAAATTAATGTATGTTATTTTACTGATAGAGAATATCCATTCCGCCTAAAGGAATGTGCTGATTCACCCATATTACTATTTACTAAGGGAATTTGTGATTTGAATAATGGCAAGTTTATCGGCATAGTTGGAACTCGTAATGCTACAGAAAGTGGCAAGGAAAATTGTCAGAAGCTTATTGCCGATTTAGCACAACTCCAACCACAGTCTGTAATTGTCAGCGGATTAGCATATGGTGTAGATATTTGTGCTCACAAGGCAGCATTGGAGGTGGGAATGCCAACTATAGGAGTGATAGGTCATGGTTTAGATCGGATCTATCCAGCAGCACATAGACCCACAGCAGTAAGGATGCTTGAACAAGGAGCCTTACTTACCGAGTACATAAGTCAAACCAATCCAGACAGACAAAACTTTGTTCAACGAAACAGAATCATTGCAGGGCTTTGCGACGCCACAGTGGTAATTGAATCTGCTGCCAAAGGAGGTGCACTGATCACAGCCGAAGTTGCCAATGATTATAACAGAGATGTTTTCGCATTTCCAGGAAGGGTTTTCGATGAATGGTCAGCAGGATGCAATGCTTTGATAAAAAACCATAAAGCATCCTTAATAGAATCAGCCTCTGATTTATGCCAGTTTATGAACTGGGAAAAGCCAGAAGATTCAAAGCTCAAACAGCCTCAACAAATTTCCATGTTTAATGATTTGACTGTAGAAGAGCAACTAATAATCAAAGCTTTGAGAGAAACAGTTGAAGGCTTACAAATTAACCAAATGGCCGTAACATTGTCATTGCCTTTCAGTAGAATATCCTCTATACTTTTAGAAATGGAATTCAAAGGTTTGGTGAAGTGTCTGCCAGGAAGTGTGTATCGAATTGTAAAATAATAGTGACCTCGTGAGAGATGTATCTAAGTAAAATTTCCACATTGGGATTTTTAATCCAGTATAATTAAACCTGAATAAATCATTAGAAGTTTTGATAAAAACGAAAGAATGATACCAAGAGTGAAAACCCCGCTCTAATACCATTGGTACAAATTAAATAGTCCAATTTCGACGATGACACAATCTACTATATAATTTTTATTGACACGGCATTTAACTAAGGAAAGTTTAATTAGTACAAGTGTATTGAAAAAAACCTTGGGAACTAATTTGATAGCGATTAAGCATTTTCTTTTGCGAAATTTGGGTTATAACTATTGTGAGAAAAGAAGATATATTTTTGAACTAAAATAAAATTTAATGTACAGCAAAGAAGAATTAAAAGAACTGAAGCGAGATTTTTGGGAAGGATTTGGTAACTATTGCAGCCATGTGCCTGCATTCAAAAATCGAAAAAGCAAATTCATGTTGTACAATACCAAAATGAAAGGAGTAGAGCTTAAGTTTGATGCTACCCGAGATGGTGCCTATGTAATTTTGGAAATTAACCTCTCAGATACACATGAAAGGTTAGAAAAATTCGAACAATTTGAAAGTTTTAAATTGATCATGGAAAAGGACTTTAAACAAGGATTGATTTGGGATTTTGCTTATATTAGAGAATGTGGTACCGAGGTATGTAGAATTTACACTCATAAGCCCGGAATAGATTTACATCGAAGAATAGATTGGATGCAATTTTTCCAGTTCATGTCCACTGAAATGCTCAAACTCGAAAAGGCTTTCAAATTTGTAAAAGACGCAATGGAATAAAACAAATAGGAACGGAATTTATTCAAATTATTGCCGAAAACAAAGAGAAATATGTTGAGTAAGTAAATGTTTTTTTGTAGCTTTGCGTTTTATAAACTTTTGTAAAATCGAACATGGACAAAAAGAAAATCAAAAGAGCATTGGTGTCTGTATACCACAAGGACAAGCTGGATGTAATTATCAAGAAACTGCATCAAGAAGGTGTTGAATTTATCTCTACAGGTGGCACACAAACTTTTATCGAATCACTTGATATTCCATGTCAAGCAGTTGAAGACCTTACCAGTTATCCTTCCATATTAGGTGGACGTGTAAAAACCTTACATCCTAAGATTTTTGGTGGAATACTCAATCGTCGCGATTTAGAGTCAGACCAGCAACAAATTGCAACATACGAAATTCCAGAAATTGATTTAGTAATCGTAGATTTATATCCTTTTGAAGCTACAGTAGCATCTGGAGCCGATGAACCAACCACTATTGAAAAAATCGATATTGGGGGTATCTCTTTGATTCGAGCCGCAGCCAAAAACTACAAAGACGTTGTAATCGTAGCTTCTCAAGCTCAATACGAACCATTATTGGAGATTGTCTCAGCAAATGGAGCACAAACCTCTATTGAGGAACGTCGCTGGTTTGCCAAAGAAGCATTTGCTGTTTCTTCGCATTACGATTCCGCTATATTCAATTATTTTGATGGTGCAGAACAAAGCGCCTTCCGTCAAACTGAAAGCAATGCAAAAGTATTACGCTACGGAGAAAACCCACACCAAGGAGGAATATTTTTTGGAAACTTTGATGAAATGTTTGAACAATTACAAGGTAAAGAGATATCATATAACAACCTCCTGGATATAGACGCTGCTGTAAATTTAATCAACGAATTTGACGATCTTACATTTGCCATATTGAAGCACAACAATGCATGTGGCATAGCGTCACGTCCTGTACTTGTAGATGCATGGCAAGCAGCTCTGGCAGGCGATCCAGTATCTGCATTTGGAGGTGTTTTAGTCACTAATGCCATTGTAGATAAAGTTACTGCTGAAGAGATGAACAAATTGTTTTTTGAAGTAGTAATAGCACCTGATTATGATTTGGAAGCTCTCGAGATTTTAAGTCAAAAGAAAAATCGAATCATACTAATATTAAAGGACAATATTCAAAAAGCTAAACAGTTTCGTTCATTACTCAACGGCGTTCTAGTGCAAGATAAAGACAATCATTCTGTAAAAGCTAATGAATTGACTGTGGTAACTGATAAAGCACCTACATCTATTGAGGTTGATGATTTGATTTTTGCAAATAAGATAGTGAAACATACCAAGTCAAATGCCATCGTATTTGCTAAAAACAAACAAATGTGCTCGAGTGGTGTGGGGCAAACATCGCGTGTGGATGCACTACGACAAGCCATTGAAAAAGCAGCTTCGTTTAATCTGGACCTAAATGGTGCAGTAATGGCATCTGATGCTTTTTTCCCATTCCCCGATTGTGTTGAGATAGCTTCTACAGCTGGTGTAACGGCTGTGATACAACCAGGTGGTTCTATTAATGACAAACTTTCTATTCAAACTTGTAATGATAAAGGTATGTCGATGGTAACTACAGGTTTCCGCCACTTTAAACATTAATACTTCGAAATAAAGATAAATAACATTCACCAAATTAATACATTAAGAAAATGGGACTGTTTTCATTTACACAAGAAATAGCAATTGACTTAGGTACTGCAAATACCATTATTATTCATAATGATAAAATTGTAGTAGATGAACCATCTGTGGTAGCATTGGACAAAAGAACTGATAAGTTGATTGCCATAGGCGAACGAGCTCGTCAAATGCAAGGAAAGGAAAATGAAGGAATTCGTACCGTACGTCCTTTGAGAGACGGTGTGATTGCTGACTTTTATGCAGCTGAATTGATGATTCGTGGAATGATCAAGATGATACCAACTAAAAATCACTTGTTTTCTCCTACACTCAAAATGGTAGTTTGTATCCCATCGGGTAGTACAGAGGTAGAGATTCGTGCCGTACGTGACTCATCTGAACATGCTGGTGGACGTGAAGTTTATATGATATACGAACCCATGGCAGCAGCAATAGGAATAGGTATAGATGTAGAAGCTCCTAATGGCTGTATGATTGTGGATATTGGTGGTGGAACAACTGAGATTGCAGTTATCTCATTGGGTGGTATAGTATCCAATAAATCCATTCGTATTGCTGGTGATGATCTTACCATGGATATCGTTGAATATATGGGTCGTATGCACAACATCAAGGTTGGTGAGCGTACTGCCGAATTGATAAAAATCAATGTAGGAGCTGCATTGACAGATTTAGAGGATGCTCCTGAAGACTACATTGTCCATGGACCTAACCGTATGACAGCTTTACCTATGCAAGTGCCAGTATCTTATCAAGAAGTGGCACATTGCTTAGAAAAATCTATTTCGAAAATTGAATCAGCTATTCTTAGTGCTTTAGAACAAACACCTCCCGAATTATATGCTGACATTGTACAAGGAGGTATCTATTTAGCAGGTGGTGGAGCTTTGCTTCGTGGATTGGACAAAAGACTCACTGATAAATTAAACATTCAGTTTCATATTGCTGATGATCCTTTGCGCGCTGTTGCTCGCGGTACAGGTATTGCACTGAAGAATGTAGATAAATTCTCATTCTTAATTAGATAATACTAAAAAACTAGCATTTAGATATTTCACATTCTTGTGGAATATCTAAATGGCTCTTTACGTACTTTTCTGGCCTAGAAAAGTGGTTTTCCCAATATCTCTATTGTTGATTCATCTTTTAGACTGAAACGATGATAAGTTAAGCACAACAGTAAAATTTTGAACTTGTAGGTATGAAAAACCTTATCAATTTTTTGATAAAATACAGCGTGTTGTTTTTATTTCTTTTGTTAGAGGTAATTTCACTACTTATGGTTTTTAATAATCTTGATTATCAAAAAAGTGTTTTTCTATATTCAAGCAACAGTACAGTATCAACATTGTACGAATGGAATAATTCGATAGTGGAATTTTTCAAGCTAAGAACAGCCAACGATAATTTGTCTGCTGAAAATACTGCTTTGAAAAATCAAGTGATTTTACTTCAAAATGAATTAGCTACTCTCCAACCTTCTGATACAGATTCTATTCGATTTCGAATACCTCCTGAAATGGAGTATAAATTTATTCCAGCCAAAGTTATTAATAGTTCCACCAATAAGCTTCAAAACTATATTACTCTTAACAAAGGGGCATCCGACGGTATTAAACCCGATATGGGTGTTGTAAGTGATGAGGGGGTAGTAGGTATTGTCAAAACTGTATCAAATCGATTTGCTGTAGTTATCCCAGTGCTAAATCCAAAAATTCAGATTAGTTGTAAATTTAAAAACAATAATTACAACGGTTCTTTATTATGGTCGGGACAGGATTATCGGTATTCCAATCTTACTGATATTGCCCGTCATGTAAAATTATCCTTGGGTGATACACTGATAACTAGTGGTTTGACAAGTACCTTCCCAGCTGGAATACCAGTTGGATGTATCGAGGATTTTAACATTAAGGAAAGTGATGCCTACTATAATATTAAAGTTAAACTAGCAGTTAATTTTCGGACTTTGCTTCATGTAAAGGTCATCAACTATTTGAATTATAACGAACAAAAGCAGTTAGAAACTATACCCGAAGAATAAGATGCCTCTTTTTTTACAAAATACGATACGTTTTTTATTGTTGGTACTATTTCAAGTATTGGTACTAAATAATATTGAGTTTTTGGGATTTGTAAACCCTTATTTGTATATTTTATTCATCATTGCTCTGCCTGTCCGTCTTCCACGTTGGATAAGCTTATTGATAGCATTTGCTACAGGTATGATTATAGATACATTCTCCAATACCCATGGGATGCATACTTTTGCACTGGTATTAATAACATTTCTACGTACAGGTATTATCGACTTGTTTATTTCGATTGAAGACGGAAATAATCCAACTCCTACTTTTTATACCTTTGGAATGAATGCATACATCAAATATGTGGTGCTAATGGTTTTGATTTATCATATTGCATTTTTTACACTAGAAGCATTTTCTTTTGTCCATATTTGGCTACTATTAAGTAAAATAGTACTTAGTTCGATTGTAACTTTTATCATGATAATGGGATTACAAACCAGAAAATCAAAGTAGAAGATGGTAAATGATGTACTACAAAATAGGAGATATGTAATTGTAGTTATTTTTACTTCAATAGTTGTATTGTATGTCTTACGATTGTTTTACATCCAAGTTGTTGATCCTCGGTATAAAATGGGTGCAGATAGTAATGCATTCCTTAAAAAGCCTCATTTCCCACCCAGGGGGTTGATATACGACAGAAACCACAAATTGTTAGTTTATAACAAACCTGCTTATGACATTGCTATTATTCTTAGAGAGGTTCATGATTTGGATACCATCGCTTTTTGTAAAGCTTTGGATATAAACAAACGTTTTTTCTTAAAACGAATAGCAGATATAAAAGACAGGAAAAAAAATCCTGGTTATTCTTCCTATACCCCCCAGTTGTTTATGAGTCAGCTTAGTGTAAATGACGTAGCTACCATTCAACAATCCATGTATAAGTATCCTGGTTTTTACATTCAGAATAGAACTTTGAGAGAATATGCATTTCCAATAGCAGCACATGTATTGGGTAGTATTGGCGAAGTATCCCGAAAAAAAATTGAAAATGATGATTATTACAAGCAAGGTGACTATGCTGGAAGAGATGGCATAGAATATACTTATGAAGAAACCTTGAGAGGTGTCAAAGGTGTAGAAATATTACTTCGAGATGCCAAAGGTAGGATAAAAGGAAAATATGAAAACGGCAAAGAAGACATTCCTCCTAAGGCAGGAAAGAATATTACCATGACCCTAGATGCCGATTTACAGATCCTGGCTGAGAAATTACTTTCTGGTAAAATTGGAAGTATTGTTGCTATTGAGCCTGCTACTGGTGAGATTTTAGCATTGGCATCAAATCCTACTTTTAACCCCTCATTATTGGTTGGTCGCCAGCGCTCAAAAAACTATGCTGAACTGGTAAAAGATCCCACAAAACCCTTAATGAATCGTGCTACTCAAGCACAGTATTCACCTGGATCGGCCTTTAAAACAATACAAGCATTGGTGTGCCAACAATTTGGAGGAATTAATAAGGATACTCGTTTTTTGTGTAATGGTACAAGTTCATCGCCCATAAAATGTACACACTCTCATGGATCGCCAGTTAATTTATTGATGGCTATAGAACAGAGTTGTAATCCCTATTTTTGGAACACATTCAGATCTACAATTGAACGTGATGGATACGGAGAAAAGAATAGAAAATTCATAGAAAACTATAACAAATGGGAAGAGGCCATCGAGAGTTTTGGATTTGGACACAAATTCAAAGATGGAGATATCTATGAACAATCAAGAGGAAATATACCAAAGGAGAAATATTTCAACAAATATTACGGTGCAACAGGGTGGAGAGCGCTTACCATTCGTTCACTTTCTATCGGTCAAGGTGAGGTATTGGTCACCCCTCTTCAGCTTGCTAATGCCATGGCAGCTATAGGTAATGAGGGATATTACATTACTCCACACCTCAATAAATGTGATACCATGTTACAAAAAATTCATCGTGTTCAAGTGGACAAGCAATACTTTCCTATTGTAAACGAGGGTATGTGGAGGGTATGTGAATTTGGCACGGGAAGACACTATAAGATACCCAATTTAGATATGTGCGGTAAAACAGGTACCGTTCAAAACAATCATGGTAAGGACCACTCCATCTTTGTTGGATTTGCACCTCGGATAAAACCCAAAATTGCCATAGCTGTAGTAATAGAAAATGCCGGTTTTGGTGCAACATGGGCAGCTCCCATCTCGAGTTTGATGGTTGAACAATATATTTTTAAGAAAATTGTGAGAGATGCTTTACTCGATCGAATAACCAATTCATCAACCAATTTCGATGTCAAGGAACGTTAGTATAAAATATGCTTTGGATTGGACTACGGTAGCCTATTTCGTAGTTCTTGTTTTTATGGGCTGGATCAGTATATACGGTGCCAGTTATGACTTTGATCAATCCAGCATATTGGATTTTGAACATAGGGCAGGTAAACAGTTTGTGTGGATTTTGACAGCCTTTGGCATCGCAGGCATACTGTTGTTGGTTGATTATAAGGTCTATAGTGTCTTTGCATATTTCATCTATTCAATAACCATTTTACTCCTAATAGCCACAATATTTGTTGCACACGACATTAAAGGCTCCAGATCGTGGTTGGTAATTGGTCCCATCAGTTTTCAGCCAGCCGAACTCGCTAAAATGGCAACTGCCTTGGCATTATCTAAATTCATGAGTTCCTACAATTATAAACTAAAATCCTGGTCAGATTTAATTCCACTGGGCCTTATTATATTCCTCCCTTTTATATTGATTATACTTCAGAATGAGACTGGGACGGCTCTCGTTTTCACTGCTTTTTTGCTCATGTTGTATCGAGAGGGTATGAATGGAATTGTTTTGCTTTTGGGTAGTTTTGCAGTTTTGTTATTTATAGTTGTAATACGATTTAGTAATTTCCCTATTCAAGTAGATAGGGGCTCGTTGGGTATGGTACTTGCAATGTGTACTATTTTGTTGGTGCAGTTTGTGTATTCCATTTTTATAGCCAAAAATAATAAAGAAGCTTTACTGTTATTTTATATTCTATTAGGGATAAGTGCTATATCTATTTTCCTGAATCTAATCATAAGTTTAAGTTATAACTATGTTGCAATTTTTTCTGTAATTGTAGCATGTGTGTATTGGTTTGTAATTGAATTACTCAATCGTTTTAAAAAGTATTGGTTTATCATTTTATTTTCGATTGGCTCAGTACTATTTTGTTTTTCGGCCGATTATTTATTCGAAAAGGTATTGGAGCCACATCAGCGAATACGTATCAAAGTATTGCTAAATATGGAAGACGATTTGACCGGAGCCGGATATAATGTAAACCAATCCAAAATAGCAATTGGTTCGGGTGGTTTTTTTGGAAAGGGATTTCTTAATGGCACACAGACCAAACTCAAGTACGTACCCGAGCAGGACACCGACTTCATATTTTGTACTGTAGGCGAGGAGCATGGTTTCTGGGGGTCTACACTTGTATTGCTATTATATTGGTTGTTTTTGATGCGATTAATAACCATTGCTGAAAGGCAACGAGAGGCTTTCAATCGAGTATTTGCATACTGTGTGGCGAGTATTTTCTTTTTTCACCTTACCATCAACGTAGGAATGGTGCTTGGCATAATGCCCGTGATAGGTATTCCACTACCTTTTTTCAGTTATGGTGGCTCATCATTGTGGGGTTTCACCATTCTACTCTTTATCCTACTTCGTCTGGATGCATCCAGGTTGGAAAGGATGAGATGATTGTTCATCTCAAAAACTAATATCGATTCGGAACATTTTTTATAGGCATAAAAAGTCGAAGTGACTTGTCCAAAAATAGGTTTTCATAAAAAGTAAAGAAACTGGAATCGACAGTCGTATCTTCGCCTCGAAGTGGTTATGCCCTAGCCCAAAGGCATCTACTAGGGAAAATAGTGCTTGAAAAGTGAATAACGGTCATTTATCCCGAATTTAATCATTCGTGCGTTTTTTATCAAAATGTCTAAAGATTAAATTCGGGTTTATCGTAAACTAGATTTACTGCCAATAAATTGTAAATTCTCGAATCAATTAGCAAATTTGTTGGATGAACGTAATTTTATTGTATCCATCAGTACCAAGTTTTTTTCGTGTTCTTTAACGAAGATTTGCCATGCTCCACCTTTCCCAAACTGAGGGTTAGCCTGAGTCATTGTTATAGCCACTTTAATCGTATCTTTGATTCGAAATTCACCTACCCATGGTCTGTATCCATATATTTGGTTCGATTCTACTTGAAGGCTTTTCCAAAATTTAATTAATAAGGAATCAGCCTCTTTTAAGGTTTTGCTGGTGGTGAAAAATGGTGATGATCCAGGAAGACCTCCATAAATCATAGCGTTTTTTGGGATTTTTACGGATACCCATTTGTCCTGTTTTTTACTTGAAACGGAGAGTTGATTTTTAATCGCTTCGTGAACAAGTATGGTGTCTTTGTATGCAAGTGCACGAATACCTGTTTGATTCCTAAATAGGCTAATAATACTGTCAATTTCTGCTTTTTTATACGTGTTGGCTTGTCCGAATGATACGCCATAAATGGCTGTCAATAAGATTGCTATAATCTTTATTTTCATATCCTTAAAGTTTAATAATTGGATGTGCTATACAAATAAAATACTACGAACATATTGTGAATCAAAAGAAGTTTTGTAAAAAAGTGCAAATGATTCCATAAGTGTAAATCTCGTACAAATACCCTTATTCTGACACAAAGATAGGTATACATCCATTCAAAACCATGATATAATTTTAATTGAATTATTTTTTTATTACTCCTACAATAGAATTACTTAGATATTAAGCAATTTCATACTTGAGTTACAATATATTTTAAGCGAGATATCATTTTTTTGTACATTTTAGTTCTTTCTTGTTGTGAATTGAAAAATAATCTCTATCTTTGCAGTCCCAAACATAAAACGAATAATATCAACGAACTAAATACCCATAAGTATGAAAAGGACATTCCAACCTTCACAAAGAAAAAGAAGAAACAAACACGGATTTCGTGAGAGAATGGCTTCTGCCAATGGACGTAGAGTGTTAGCTGCTCGTCGTGCAAAGGGAAGAGCGAAATTAACCGTAGCTGACGAAGGTCGTCATAAGGCCTAAATTAATCAGTTTTAATAAAAGCATCTAAAAGTAAAAACTTCTACAGGAGGTTTTTACTTTTTTGTTTTTTGACTTATCTGAATGCAATTATTTCATTACTTTTGGTCTTGAAAATGCGATAGTAACTACTTCTGACTGTTTTAAATTAAAATTCGATATATTCAATGGATTTGAAAAAATTTTGGAACGAAACTTTTGGCGGGTTTATTCTCAAGAATATTTTGATTGCCATTTCAATTGTAGTAGTATTGTCGTGGCTGGTTCTTATTAGTTTAGACTATTATACTCATCATGGTGAATCTGAAATAGTGCCTGATTTAAGAGGCTATTATGTTGAGGAAGCAATTCAATTGCTTCAAAAGCAAGGTCTTACTATTCAAGTTGTTGATTCTGTATATGTCCCAAATCGAAAATTAGGAACCATCATCGAGCAATCTCCAGCTGCCAATTCTACATTGAAACGCAATAGAGCTCTATATGTAGTAGTAAATTCAAGGCAAGTTCATCAGGTGGTTTTGCCTGAATTAAACAATTTATCCTACCGTCAAGCAGATGCCATGTTGCAGTCATTGGGCTTAAGTGTTCGTAATGTAGAGTATGCACCTTCCGAATACAAAGACCTTGTAATTGCGGTAAAGTATCACGAACGTATTATTTCGGCAGGTACTCGTGTTTCAGAAGGAAGTTCGGTAGTGCTGATAGTGGGTAACGGAATGGGTGTTCAAAGTGGAAGTGTACCCACATTAAAAGGTATGCCTCTTGATGATGCAAAACAAATAGTACTAAAAGATTCCTTTGTGATAGGTTATACACAATACGATGTAGCACCAAGCACGTCTAATGAAAAGCAGTATTTTATCTATAGGCAGTCTCCAGCTGGTGGATCAGTAGTGCCGCTAGGAAGTAGAATTGATATCTATCTCACCAGAGATAAGGAACGTTTGAACGAAACTTTCGAAGAGGAAAAAAAAGCAGAGGAAAAAGAGGAACAATTTTTCTAGTTTATAATAGTGATAGAACAATATAATTCAATCCCTGAGCAAAACGATTCAGAAGATGAATCAGCTGTATTTGACTCAGAAAACGGACTCTTTGAACATTTTCGATTTGTTGTTGATAAGGGGCAGGCAATGACTCGTATAGATAAATACTTGGTGAATTGTATGTCAAGTATTTCAAGAAACAGAATACAAGAAGCTGCCGATGCTGGTAATATACTGGTAAATGGGAAGCCTGTTAAATCAAATTATAAAGCCAAACCGCACGATGTTATTTCCATCGTGATGGCATATCCTCCAACAGAATTTAATATAGTTCCCCAAAATATCCCAATTAATATTGTCTATGAAGACGATGCTATCGTTTTGGTTAATAAACAGCCCAATTTGGTTGTTCATCCTGGATTTGGGAACTTTGATGGTACATTACTCAATGCTATTGCTTGGCATTTGAAAGATAACCCTCAGTTTGATGCAAATGATGCTCGCATTGGTCTGGTTCACCGTATTGATAAAGATACATCAGGACTGATACTAATTGCAAAAACCGAAGATGCCAAGACTAAATTAGGAAAACAATTTTTCGATAAAACTACACATCGAAAATATCTTGCTCTTGTTTGGGGTAATGTAAAAGATGACGAAGGTACAATCATAGGTGCATTGGCTCGTGATCCCAAAGATAGAATGCAGTTTGCGGTTTTCCCAGATGGTGAAAACCCAGTTGCAAAGCATGCTATTACACATTATAGAGTTGTGGAACGTATGACTTATGTTACTTTGGTTGAATGCAAGCTCGAAACTGGTCGTACTCATCAAATACGTGTTCATATGAAGTATATCGGTCATACGCTGTTCAATGATGAACGCTATGGCGGACATGAGATACTTAAGGGAAATACTGGAAGCAAATACAAACAATTTGTAAATAACTGCTTCGAGATATGTCCAAGGCAAGCACTCCATGCCAAAACTTTAGGATTTGAACATCCCACTACAGGTGAACAAATGGATTTTGATAGTGACTTGCCTAGTGATATGAGGCTCTTAATTGAAAAATGGCGAAATTTTTCAAAAGCATTAGAGTGATATTATTGTATGTAAATGATAAATTAGGTACGAATAAAACGGTAATTGTGATATGTTTTAATTGTATGCTAAATGTACTCTTTGATTTAAAACATTATGTTTATCTAACTATCAACTCGTAAATGTGTATCAACTAAACATAATGTGAACTATAATCAAACGAAACTAGCACGACAAATAAACTTTTATACACAAGGGGGTATTTACATGCAAGTTCTCACGTAGTGAAGATCAATCATTTTGATAAATAAAATAAAAATAAACAGGTGAACAGATGAAAAAAAATATCGCAATTGTAGCTGGTGGAGATTCATCAGAGGTAGTGGTTTCTCTTAAAAGTGCAGCAGGAATATTCTCTTTTATTGATCATCAACTGTATCAAGCCTACATTGTAACAATTGTAGGAAAGCAGTGGCAAGTCGAAATATCGGAAACCGAAAAAATACTAATTGATAAGAATGACTTTAGTTTTTTATTTAACGGTTCTAAAGTTTGTTTTGATTTTGCCTATATCACCATACATGGCACACCTGGTGAAAATGGTATTTTACAAGGTTATTTTGACTTGATTGGGATTCCTTATTCGTGCTGCGGTGTGTTGCCAGCTGCAATTACTTTTAATAAATTTACATGCAATCATTTCCTCAAAGGATTTGGTGTAAAAGTCGCTGAATCTATAGTTCTTAGAAAAGGCCATGTAGTAACGGATGAAGAAATTGCTGAAAAAATTGGATTTCCTTGCTTTGTAAAACCCAATGTAGGAGGTAGTAGTTTTGGTGTAACCAAAGTAAAATCCATTCAACAAATACAAGCTGCCATCCTTAAAGCTTTTGGTGAAGGGGATGAAGTGATTATTGAAGCATTTATGGAAGGAACTGAAATTACATGTGGAGTTTACAAAACCAATAAAAAATCAGTTGTACTTCCTATAACTGAAGTGGTAAGTCAAAACGAATTTTTCGATTTTGATGCAAAATATAATGGTCAGGTAGAAGAGATAACTCCTGCTCGAATTTCAGAATCATTGACAACTAGAGTAAAGCAACTCACATCACTTATTTATGATATTCTTGGCTGTAAGGGAATTGTACGAATTGATTATATTATTTCCAAAGGTGATGTGATAAATCTCCTAGAAGTAAACACTACTCCAGGTATGACTGCTACTAGCTTCATCCCTCAGCAAGTGATGGCAGCAGGATTAGACATTAAAGATGTAATGTCAGATATCATTCAAAATGAGCTTAATAAATTATAGTTCATTACTCTCAAAATCATAAAGCATGATTTGTTGATAACGACTTTGTAGCTTTCTATTTTTTACCCTCAAAGCAAATTGCTATGATCAAAACATTTGATGAAGTTTGTGAAATTGTTTCGGATAGAATCAATAAATTGGATTGGAAAAAACAACCATTAGGTCTTTATCAGCCTATTGAATATATTTTGTCCTTGGGTGGTAAGCGTCTGAGACCCGCAATGACTTTGATGGCTTGTAATCTTTTTTCCCAAGAAATAGAAGATGCAGTATCCTCAGCCCTTGGTATTGAAGTTTTTCACAATTTCACGCTGCTACACGATGATATAATGGATAATGCTGAAATTAGGCGTGGTATGCCCACTGTACATGTAAAATGGAACAATAGTACGGCCATACTTTCGGGGGATGTGATGCAAATATCTTCTTATCAATTGATGACTCAAACTCCTATTCTCAATCTGAAAAGAACACTAGATCTCTTCTCTAAGACAGCAGCCGAAATATGTGAAGGTCAACAGTATGATGTTGATTTTGAATCAATGAATCATGTCAGTGTAGAGCAATATCTGGAAATGATTCGTCTAAAAACAGCCGTTTTGATTGCCGCCGGTCTCAAAATAGGGGCATGGATAGGTGGGGCTTCGGATTTAGATGCTGATTTACTGTATGATTTCGGTATTAATATTGGATTGGCTTTTCAGTTGAAAGATGATTTACTTGATGTCTATGGCGACGAAATAACTTTTGGAAAGCGGATTGGTGGTGATATACTTTGTAATAAAAAAACATTTTTACTTATCAATGCATTGTCCCTGGCAGATGGGCAAATAGCTACAGATTTGCAATATTGGTTACAAAACAATGACCCTTTGACTGAAAACGAAAAGATTAAAGCTGTAACAGAAATATACTCAAAGTTGAAAGTTGATGTTTTGTGCGAAGATAAGATGGACTATTTTTACCAATTAGCAGTCGCAAAACTATCTCAATTGTCCTTAGACAGTAATAAAACGCAAGAATTGAGAAATTTAGCTAAAAAATTGATGTCTCGTAAAGATTAATATTTATCTTTGTGGCATTCATATATTTCTCGTGTTTTATGCCCTATAGAAGATTACCCAACACCGATCAAGCAAGGTTAAGAGCATTAAGGAGTGCTATTGAGCAATCCGAGAAGCAGTCGTATGGTGAACAGGTTGTGGCTTTCAAAACAATAATTGATGCTAAATCATTTCTAACAGTGTTTGAAAAGCAATTGATACATTATAAACAGACTCTCGAAAGTCAGGTTGTCGCGAATAAAAAGTATCAACAAATAGTTCACAATGCCCGATTGTATATTTCTCATTTTATTCAAGTCTTTAATCTCTGCATCATAAGAGGCGATATAAAAAAGGAACACAAATTATATTATCAATTAGACCCTGACTTGCATACAGTTCCTGATTTAAGCTCCGAATCTGCAATTTTAAATTGGGGAAAATGTGTAATCGAAGGAGAAAACGAACGTGTTAAAAACGGAGGATTGCCCATCTATAATCCAGCTATTGCAAAAGTAAAAGTCCATTTTGAGGTTTTTAAAGAATATAAATCCAATCAAAAAGTGTATCAAAGCAATACTATTAGAAACTGGGAAGAATTGGCAAGTTTTAGAAAAAAAGGAGACGAAATAATACTCGATATATGGAATCAAGTTGAAGAAAAGTTTAAAAATGAAAAGCCGTATTCAAAATTGATGAAGTGTAAGGATTTTGGCCTTATTTATTATTATAGAAAAGGTGAAAGTGAATTAACACCAGCAGCTGATGCAATATGATATAATGGGGTTCTCTTTAGTTTAAAGAGAACCCCTTGTTTTTTATCCTATTGTTTTGTTAGGAGTTACAATTCTGTCCATTTTAGCATCACTAGTCATTGCTGGTATTTTATCTACTAATTGGAAATCATATCCTATCCCAATTTTGGTGACATGAATTTTGTGGAAAAATCTGTCATAGAATCCCTTACCTCTTCCCAGTCGGTTCAAATCGTTGTCAAATGCTACTGCAGGCACAATTACCATATCTATACTATCTAGATGGACTTGATCTGTGTCTGGCTCCATAATATTGAGAGCTCCTGTTTTCATCAAATGTTCAGATAGATATGGCTTTATTGTTAGCTTAGATCCTTCAACAGAAGGTAATAATATCTGTTTATAACTACTCCATTTTCTAACTACACGGTGTGTTGGAACTTCGTTTTTGGTAGACCAATATATTAAAATATTTTGTGCGTTTCGGAACTCCTCCATCGACTCTATCTTCTCGAATATTAAATCAGCAGCCTGTTCTTTGTCTTCCAAAGTCAAAGCTCCTCTCATCTCACGCATTTCACGCCGTATTCGTTTTTTTTGTTTGTAAATAATAGATCCATAAAAAGGTAGATACTCTATTAGTTTTACATAAATGTCGTTCATAGCATTAAGTTTATTCAGGTAAGGTTATAGCTGATAATTGTTGTATCGATACTGTTTTCGTCTATAATAGTTTGTTATAATTTTCCAGCTTCTACAAGAAGTATAATCCGCTCAAGTAATTTGTCGGCACCTTTTGGGTCGTATTCTGATTTTAGATTTGATCCAAATAGTTTTGCAACTCCTTGCCAGAAAAATGCCGACAAGCCTCCTCTGTAAATCTTTACTAATTCGTATGATGTTTGATCGCATTCACGATCCACCAGTTTAAGGAGTATTCGGCCTTGACTCACTGTAAGTTTTTTTAAATTGGCTTCGTATTTTTTGAAAATTTCTTTTTCGTATTTATCTAGATATTTTTTTCGCTCTTTGTCATTTTTCAATTCAGATAATTTTTTATTAGTAAGTTTTAATTCTGAAGATATGATTTTTGCATAGGGTAATGCAGCCTTCACGTCACGTACCATTTTAGCAATATATTTTTCCTGATTTTTGTCTTTTGATGCCTTGTAATAGAGAACGTCAATGTTTTCTAGGTTGAACATGTAAGTGGTATCGCCATCATTTATAGTTACTTCGGCAGGTATATCAATGCCTGGCACATAGTCATATGGTTTTTGGGCAACGACAGTACTCTTAGTAAGCCCTAAAATGGCTATTGTTAATATGCAAATGTGTGTTCTCATATCCAAACAAAAATACGAATTTATTATAAATTTAATATCAATGAGATATCTATTAATATTGAGTATTAATAGGTGTAAAATTGAGATTGGTTTTATAGATATTATTAACTTTATGATGTAAAATAATTTGCGTTGATATATTGAAAATAAGAAATAATTTGTGATAAATAACAAAAAACATACAATAAAGATTAATGTGCTCTTTTGTGCATTTATTATTTTTACGATGTCGTCTAATTCTCAAACAATCAATATTATTAATTCTTCTACCTCTGTTGCTCATACAGGCACATCAGATATTGGTGAGTGGACTACTCTTAATAATCCTGCTGCTTTGGCTTATGTAAAAACATTCCAAATCGGATTACTTTACGACAATCGATTTGGGATGTCTCAACTTGCTACAAAAGCTATACAAATTGCTTACCCTTCAAAAGGTTTCAATTGTGCAACATCAATATCTCATTACGGCTATTCACTGTATAATGAATTGAATTGTGGCCTCATTTTAGCACGTAATTTTGGTGATAAGTTTGCTATTGGTATTCAATCCAATTATTATGCCACTTATTTTTCCAATTTGAATCGGTATCTAGGAACTTTGATAGTTCAATTCGGTGTAAATACTCAAATATCACCTAATTTGTCGATGGCATTTCATGCTTTCAATCCTATGCAACTAGATATCAAAACGGATAATTCTCAAAAATATGTTATTTCATTATTTAGTTTTGGTAGCAATTATTCATTCACTCCTCAATGTTCGTGGCGAGCTCAGATTGATAAACAATTACATTTCCCTTACCGAATAGCTACAGCTATAGATTATCGTGTTGTCGAACCTCTAAAAATTAAAGTCGGGGCTTATTATAGTCAGTTTTTTGTCCCTTGCCTTGGCTTAGCTCTCTATCAACATGGTTTTGTATTGCATCTCAATTCGGAAGTTCATCCATTTCTTGGTATCACTAACTGCTTTGCATTGAAGTATAATTTCAATAATACATCCCTTACTACTAAATCAATAAATGAAGAGTAAATATTGGTTGACTATACTGATTGTGTTTTGTAATCTATTACTTAGTGCTCAAAATGGTGATAATGAATTACACATTTTTATTGCTGATATTATTGAACAGTATGCTTCAGAGGCTAGTGAAACTATTGATGTAAACACGTTTTATGATCATTTGATGGCCTATGCTCAAAACCCGATTAATCTCAACAAAACCGACAAAAATGAATTGAGTAAATTGTTTTTTCTAGCAGACTATCAGGTAGAAAATATATTGGAGTATCAGTATCTTCATGGGGATTTGGAAACCATTTATGAGTTGCGGTTGATACCAGGAATTGAAAAGATTGACATCTTAAGGATGCTCCCTTTTGTTACTGTTACTCCAAAAAGTAAATATAAAACCATCAATTTTAAAAAACTATTGAAGTATTCTAAAAATGAGTTTTATTTATCAAACATTATGGGTCTAGAACAGAAAAGTGGTTATTCAAAACAATTGGATTCTCCTTATTTAGGTTCTCCTTTCTCAGGTAATTTTAGGTATCGTTTCAATGCAAAGAACAGAATAATGGCTGGCTGTACACTAGCCAAAGATGCTGGTGAAATGCTTTGGAATCGAGATCATCAAGGTGTCGATTTTGTATCAATATATTCACAACTCAATGATGTAGGTCCGTTCAAAAAACTTATAGTAGGCGATTTCCAAGCTGGATTTGGTCAAGGTTTAGTCTTGAATACTGGTTTTTCATTAGGTAAATCTTCCTATGTACTCAATGTATCTAATAGAACTACGGGTATTACCAAGTATTCTTCAACATCCGAATCAAATTTTTTTAGAGGAATTGCATCTACAGTTTCTGTTGGCCCATTTGATATTTCAGTGTTTTACTCAAATAGAAATATCGATGCTGATACTTTAAATGGAAGTTTTCAAAGTATTTACAAATCGGGATACCACCGAACTATAAGCGAAATTGATAAAATTCAAACTGTTAACCAGCAGGCTTTTGGGATGGATTTTACATGTAAATTACCCTATTTACAATTAGGTTTTACTTCGGTATATACTGTTTTGGATCACAAACTCCAACCCCAATCTTCACTTTATAATATGCATTATTTTCAGGGCAATTCGCAGTTGAATGCAGGAGTCCATTACCGTGCTTACTGGCATAAAATTAATATGTTTGGCGAAATTGCCACTACTGATCAATTGAACATTGCTACTCTAAATGGCTTTTCATTTTCACCCACCTCTTTTATCAGTTTTATTATCCTAAATAGATATTATGGGCTTAGTTATGATACTTTTTATGCAAATGCATTTTGTCAAAGTTCTAAGGTAAATGATGAAAGTGGAACCTACTTAGGTTGGGAGATTCATCCATTTGCAAAATGGACGTTAAAGTCATATGTTGATACTTACAAATTTCAATGGCCCAAATACGACATCAGCTCACCTTCACAGGGTGAAGATTTTTTATTTCAAACCGATTATTCGCATGACAAATCAACCTCTATGTATTGGAGACTAAGATATGTATCCAAAATGAAAAATCAGGTCTCGGAAGATGCAGCATTGCCCACTGTAATGACCCAAAGGAGAGTCTCACTAAGATATTGTTTTCAAACAATGTATGCCAATTTGAATCTCAAAACGGTACTTGAAGCTAATGCTGTGAGATTCGAAAATCAATTACCCACATACGGAGCTATTGCATATCAGGATATTGGATACAAGATATCAAAGCCAGCATTAGCATTTAATTTGCGTGTACAAATTTTTGATGCTACTGATTACAACAATAGATGTTATGCCTATGAACAGGACATACTATATGCTTTTTCTATACCGATGTTTTATGGTGTAGGTTCGCGTTATTATGTAAATCTAAAATACGACTACTCCCATCACTTGAGTATATGGTTAAAAATTGCTCAAACTTGTTTTGCTGATGGAAGAACTTCTTCAGGCTCAGGTTATGAAACCATATCTGGCAATAGAGATACGGATGTAAAACTAATGATTAAATGGATTTTGTAAAGCTGTAAATTCAATTACTTTCAGTCCATCTAGCTAAATGGCCTATTTTTCAATGAAAAAATTAAGGTGGTTATTTATTATTGTTCAGTTGCATTGATGCCATTAGTTGTTGCATTGTTTTTTGCATTCCATCTGTTGAACCATCAAGGAAGATAACATTTCCTTTTCCTTGTTCTGCAAAATGTTTGATAGCTTCTGTCCACATCGAAAATAGTAAATATGAGGTATCAAGATCAGCTTCAATCATTTCTTTGGCAGCTTGAGCCATACCTTTGGCCACCTCCTCACGAAACAAAGCTATACCTTGACCTCGTTGCATTGCGGCTTCTTTTTCAGCTATTGCCGATATTTTTATTGCATTTCCTTCTGCTTCAGCAGCCTTGGTCTTTGTTATCAATAGTGCTTGTCCTTCATTTTCAGCTGCAGCTTTAAGATTGTTAGAGGCTACAACTCTGGACATCGATTTGATTATCTCCTCATCAAATGTAATGTCGTTCAACTGAATGTCTATCATGTGGTAGCCCCATGCTTCTAAAGTGTCGTCTAAATGCTTTTTTACTTCCTCTATAATTTCGGTTCGAAGTCCTAGTATTTCCGACTGTTTTTTTGTTGCAACAAAACTCCTAATCGTTCCTTCAATAGTACGTATGAGTGCTTGCATAAAATTTCGTTCATCTACAAATTTGAATGCAACGCTTTTAATCGTTTCTTCTTCTTGATTGAATACAGCATAAAGTAACATTGCTTTGAAATAAACATTAGCTTGGTCTTGTGTAACAGCTTGAAATTCTAATTCTACTGACTTGTTTTGAATCGAAATTCGTTTGTGAATCATCTCAATCAATGGGAGTTTGAAATTAAGACCTGGTCCTAATATCCTACTGTATTTACCAAAAACGGTGATTACTGCTACAGTTCCTTGATTCACAGCTACGAAGCAGCTGAAAATCAGCAATAAAGCTAATACCCCTAAAACGATGTAAGTAATTTCCATAATTTATTGATTTTTTATGATTAAATAATTTTTGTATTATCTAGTTCCCATTGTAGTATGTCCCGTTTGAGATTTACACCCCATTTATAACCTCCTAATGACCCATCGGATCGTATAACTCTGTGGCAAGGTATAAGTAATGCAATGGGATTAGCTCCAATAGCATTAGCTACAGCTCTAGCTGATTTTGCTTGCCCAATTGCTTTGGCTATCTTCCCATATGTCGTAGTGGTAGCTCTTGGAATAGAGCTTAACTCATTCCAAACTTGTATTTGAAAGGGTGTTCCTTTGAGAATGATATCAGGTGCTTTATTACTCTCAAATATTTGAGAAACCAATTCTTTTGCTTTTTTATTATTTATGTAAAGATTTTGTTTCGAACTGTAGTTCTCATTCATATTGTAATCGGAAGTGGAACTGACAAAGTTAAATGAGTCAATTGCTTCGTCCTTAAAACTGATACAACATAGACCAAACGGCGTGTTGCTGTACCCATATTCTCTCTTGGTGTTCGAGTTTGAAGAATTAATAATCATTATTTTATCATGTTTAATTCTATTCAACCTGTATTGTAATTTGATTGAAAGTTTCTCGTTGCTTCAAAGTTAGTTTAAATAATCATACGATTTATTATTGATACCACTATTTTAAATCAGGCACTTCAAAATTTTTAAAAAGCAAGGTTTTTATCAATTAAAAATTCTATTTTTGACGACATATATTTTTCAACATTAACTTATCACTATCAGTTAAGAAAAATACTATCTTATCTACATTTGGCTTATATACTATCTTATTAGTACAAGGGTTTTAAACGTATTTTGGAACAGAATAGATAAGAGTGACACAATATAAAAGCCAGAATTTGGATTCAATTAGATGATTTAGAATGCCTATTAGAGTACAAATCTCAATGTTTTATTAATAGTAAATACTTTTTATGACAGACAAAGAAAAAATCGTTGAATACCTAAAAGGAGGTTCAATAGGGAAACTCGAATTTCAAGGAGCAATTTTAAAAGGGCTTAATTTACGTGGTGCATTGTTAAAAGCTGCAGATCTGAGATATGCAGACATCTCAAAGGCTGAATTAGATAATTCAAATTTTATGGAGTCAGATTTGTCGGGAGCAAATCTCTCTAAATCAGATTTGATGAGAGCATGTTTGAAAAATTCAAAGATTACAAATGCTAATTTTTTTAAAGCAGATTTACGACATGCTGATCTATCGGGATGTGATTTGTCGGGATGTGATTTTACTAAGGCTGATTTGTTTGAAGCCAATGTTAGTAATTCGAATCTGACTGGAGCTATTTTTAAGAGCGCAGAGCTCTATGGAGCTGAATTCGTAGGATCTAATTTAACTAATTGTGATTTTACAGATGTTGATGCTGAAAAGGCTGATTTCTCAAAAGCAAATTTAGTTGGTGCCAATTTATCCGATGCAGTTTTCAAAAATGCAAATTTTGAAGAAGCCAATCTTATGGGAGTGAGTAAAAATGGTACTAATATGTGGGGTGCTAATTTGGAGGGTGCTAATCTGGGTGGAATAGAAGATATTCAAGTAACCAGAGATTTTGAATAAACTCAGTCAATCAAAAAACGGATTATGAAAAACGAATGAATTAATGAATTCGTAGTAATCTCCGGTTTTCACTTTCCCATTTTCAAAACGTGTTTGAATATTTATAGCATTTGATTTAATTATAAAATAGAGGCTATCTCAATTCTTAAATTGAGATAGCCTCCTTTCATTTGAAGAGTCTGTCATAATTCTTCTTTCTTTTTAAATTTAATTACCCTTAAGTTTTTTGTGTCCTTTTGTAGTTTTAATTTCAAACTTTGATTTCACCCACCTATTTCGTTGTAGAACTAAAAAAGCATACTTATGATACTTTAAAGGTTAACTCTCGCTCTAATACTGTTGAAATAAATTTAACTATTGCAGAATTTGGAATAGAACTCATTCTTATTGTCATAAAGCCTATTTTTCCATAAATTCTCACATATTCAATAATCAATACTTATTTAAATTTTAACTACATGTTTGCATTAGATTTGGACTACTATATAACTTTTTATTATTATATCTGATATGGTTTGTCCTATGTTTAAAAGCTATGTTTTGTAACATGTTTTTATTTGTAATAATTACTAAATTGTAAAATATGCCGAATCAACCATTTTATTCTAAAGATTATAAAATGTTATTGTTGTCTTATGTATAAGTTAAAGTTGGTCTTTAATTGAAAACTGAACGTATAAAAGAACTTCTGATTGTTTGTCGAAGTCCTGATTTCAAATAAATAATAGTGAAGTATTAGCCTGGAATTAAAATATAGATATTGTGTGAATATCGAGGCTGTTATCAAAAAGTAATTCAAATTTTAGTTGAATCGAGGAAAAAATTTTAAAGTTTCTTTGCGGAAATGAGGATTTATAGTAATAAAAAACAAACTAACTCCTATGCAGATAATACTAATAACTCCAAATACAAACTGACTGTTTTGATTTGAAACCGAAGTAGAAATTGAAAATAATACACTTGCTATTAGGACAAAACCAAATGTATTAAAATTCATAAATGCTATCATTTCACCTATTTTCCTTCCTAGTCGGCCATCTTGCACCAATGCTAAGCATGGTATTTGAAAAATTCCTCCAAGAAATGCCATCAAAAAAATAAGTACAATAAAAACGGGGAAAGATAGCTGTAAAAACGTGATAAGTAATGAAATAATGGTCATCCCTAAGATACCAACTAGTATCAAACCAATTTTAATTGAAGATCCTGAAATAAGACCTACAAACCAACATCCGGAAGCAATCCCAATTGCAGCGCATGCCATCACCAATCCAGTTACTGTGTTCGAAGTTTGGTAAATGTGTTGACAGTGTATTAGCAAGTTCATATGTAATAATCCTCCTATCAACCAAAAAACTGATGCTCCAAATACTCCACTTCCTACTAAATGATAATTTTTTGATTCTCTTAATGAATCGATGAAAAATTTAATAGGGTTCAAGCTTCCATATGATTCTGTATCGAGTGGTATTTCTTTAACATTTATCTGTTTGGAGACTCCATATCCTACTATTGCTATGAGTATAAATGTAATGAATAATAATTCGTTTCCTTTAGCGTCTGAGAACAATGCACCACATACAGTTCCTAATAATATGCCTATAAATACCAGCAACTCAAAAATACTACTTCCATATGACAATTCTTTCTCGCCTCCTATATCTCGTATTAAACCATATTTAGATGGAGAATATAGACAAGCATATATTCCCATTGTCAATATAACAATCACGGCCAATACTATCCACTGGAGATATATTGCTAGGCAGGCTATCATCATGGTTGGAATCTCTAAAAGTTTAAACATTCGATATACTCTTTGTTTCGAATATATCACTGCCAGACGACCGCTAAGTGGAGATAAGATGAGGTAGGGGAGTACCAAACAAGAAGAAAAAATAGAGATTAGTTGCGATTGGTTGAGCCATGAAGGAATGGACCATGTGATGGTCATGAAAATTAAACAGTTTTTTAATAGATTATCGTTCAGTACGCCAAGAAAATTGCTTAGAAATAAAGCCGACCATTTACTATTGAATAATCTCATCGCTCGATTGCTGAAAGTTGTTAGTTCTTTTTAAACGATTTTTTTACCCAATTCGGAATAAGTATGACCCCAAAAATTAGGTACAAGTAGTAGCTAATCAATCTCCAAATAAGTGTAACGAATAAAATGGCACTTGCAGAGGAGAAAATATCGCTGTAATACATCTTAAATGCATATTCAGTCACTCCACTTCCACCTGGTGTGGGACTTACCACCATATTTACCCATAACACAAGTTGGCGGGCAAAGACCACCAAATGGTTGCCTATAGGTGTAAACGCCAAAAAAATTGCATTTACTACTAGAAATCGAGCGGTCCATGTCAATATGGTGGTTCCAAAAGCTTCCAACCAAAATAAATGACTTCTACCTCCAAAGTCTTTGGATGTATGCACCAAATTATCTGTCAAGTGATCTACTTTGTGTTTCCAGCGTCTTATCAATGGTAATGAAAATACCAAAAGTAACATTTTCTTGATCCAACTAGGTTTTCGGAAAATACCAATAAACAAAATTGAAGTCCAAATAAGCCGACCTACATAAAGGGTCCAAAAAATATATACAAAGGTTGAAACTATTACTGATGAGGAATTAAAAATCTCATTCATAGGTATAAACAAGAACAAAAGAGGACACATAAAGATAAAAAAGAGTTCGTCCAAAAAAAGATTTACAAACATGATAGTCGTACTTCTTCCAGCATTAATTCCTTCTTTAATAAGAAATATCACCACCAAACTTGATCCTCCTACAGCAGCGGGTGTAACAGCCGAAGTAAATTCACTTAATACATTGATATGAAATGCTTGTTTCCAAGTTAAATCATTATCTGTGATCATCCTAAATCTCCAAATCATACCAAAATCCCGCAAAAGCATGAATGCAATAGCAAGTGCAATGTATAATAAGCTTGAAGTGCTGAAATCCATTTGGTGTATAATGGATGGATCAAATTCCTTGAGAAACAACCAACCAATCACTACGAGTCCAATGATTACTGGGAGTAATACTTGATAGAATTTAAATGCTTTTGGTGAATCAGAGGGTTGTGAAGCTATATTTTGCATTTTTGATATATTAGATGATTGTAACGATCTAGAATTTCATCCGTAACACTCTCCCACGATCTAGCTATCGTTTTCGAAGCATTTAGTCCTACTGATTGAATACGGTTTATGTCAAATGACAATTCCTTAATTTTAATGGCTAAATCTTGAGCATTATTTTCAATTAAAAATCCATTGCTATTATCAGTTATTATTTCTGAAGCTGTTGAGTTTCTTACTAAAATAGAAGGAGTGTGTAATGCTGCAGCTTCTCGTACTACTAGAGGTGCATTATCATAAATTGAAGGAAATAGTAAAAGATCTGATGCGGCATAGTATTTTTTTAATGTGTCGCGCTCTGTGATCATACCTAAAAATTCAATTTTTGATTCCAATCCGTTATCTATAGCCATTTGTTTTAAATCTGCTTCTGCATAACCTACGCCGATGAAAAAGCATTGAAACGGTAAGTCATAAAGCATTCCTAAAGCCTCAATAATCATTTTCGTGTTTTTCTCCCAAATATGTTGCCCAACAAATAGCAAAACCAAATGATTATCCTTGATATGAAGCTTTTTTTTCGAAGTTTCTTTTAGAGGTAATACGGGTTTGTTACTTACAAAATCATTGCCGTTGTCAACAACTTCCAGTTTGCCCTTATATCCATATTTACGAATTGTTTCTTCGACTGATGCCTGTGGTATCCATACTTCATCTGCCATTTCGTAAAACTTTATCACGTCTTTTACCATCAACTTTGCCAACTGTTTGTTTATAACAGCTCTTTCAAAGTCATCTTGATACTTAGAATGAAAGCTTGCTACAAAAGGAATCTTGTTTTTTTTAGCGATTTTCAATGCAATATTGCCAGCTGTAAACGGGCTGTGTGCGTGTACTAACTTAAAAGATAATTTATCTAATTCAGATCTGAATTGTAAATCCAATTTGGGCAGTCCAAAACGATAGGGCTTACGTCCGATTATAGGTATTGAAGTATAACGATAAACAGGAAAATTAAGCTTTTCATCATTAGAATTTGGTGCTTTAAGTGTCACTACACAAACATCATGTCCTTTTTGTTTTATCCAATGTGCACAATTTTCTACTGCAAGTGCCACACCATCTATAATGGGAGGAAAACTGTCATTGAAAAGTCCAATGGTCCTGGTGTCAGAATTGGTAGATTTATTCATTCCTTTTATAAATTGAATTACTTGTTTCCAATTATTCAACAAAAATAATCAAACTTATTGCATCTAATGGAAAATATATTTAAATATCGTATTACCTAATTGAAGAAATAACAAAATCTTTGCTAATTATTTTTTTTATAAAGTTGCGATGTTCTACTCGATTTGGGTTTCGATGAGAATTGTCATTATTATCATCAATTTCTCCAGAGTTGTTACCCCTATATTGACCCATCTCGTTCATCGTTTGATTATGTGATAGAGGATTCATACCATTTGTTCTCAATGCACTGTTTCGGTTAATTGACATACTTCTCAAGGGTTGATCTAAAAGTGAGCTTGATTGATAATAGTCGTTAAGTGTAATTCGTAATTGTATGATTGTTTTTCGAATAATATTGAAACTGTAATCATTGCCAAATAGTTCTTTAAATGGTATTTTGATTTCAAAAATAAACTCTTCATTTGAATAACTATTTGTAGCAAAACATATTGACTCTTGAGCTCGGTTTTTTGAATCCAGAATTTTTGGAGCAAAGTAAAATCCATTGGTTAAAATAGTGTCAATTAGTTGATTTTCTCCTTTATGTGAAAGTTTGTCTGAATTATAGAGTGAATATGCATTGTTTTTCTTTATCTGTGATGAAATACTGCATATTTTAGGTGGTGTAGATTTGATGTTGAATTTTATTTGAAATCCTGCACAGAGCATTTGATTAATTGTAGCATTTTCATTCGTTTTTAGAATGAGAAATAACTGATTTGAGTCATTTCTAACTTCATAGAGCAATTTGGCTTCTGAATTCAAAAAGCGTGGATTGATTCCCCATTCAGTCATTTTTCCATCTAAATAGATAGGACTGGATTGATAGTGACATTCAATGGCTTCTGCTTTAAGCAATGTTGGGAACAGAATGATTATTAAAATAGAAATAATTCTGAATAATGCTATCATGTTTTCTATTTAATATCAACAACGAATGGTAATCTAGCTTGTATCCCATTCAAGTGACTAAGTTTATTAATTTGTTGATATATCATGTATTGGTCTCCAAGTTTACTTCGTAAATATTTTGATTCTACATCTTTTGAAATCTCTTTCATAATCTGCTCCATTAATTCTTCCTTTTCAGGATAGCTAAGAATTTTATAGTTTTTAAGTTTAGTTTTTTTTGCGGCTATTTCAATAGCTGTATTGAGCCCTCCAAGTTTGTCTACTAGCCCACATTTTAATGCATCCTCTCCTGACCATACTCTACCATCTGCTACTGCTTTTATATCATCAATGCTTAGTTTTCTTCCTTCTGCACATCGTTTAACGAAAAGCTCATATCCTCTGTTAACATATGCCTGCATCAGGTCTTTTTCTGCAGGAGTAAATGGTCTATTGATTGAAATAGCATCACTCATTTTGTTGGTTTTTATTCCATCATAACTTATGCCAAGTTTCTCGTTTAGCCCACTGATATTAGGTATTATTCCGAATATGCCTATAGAACCAGTAATGGTAGTAGGCTCACAAATTATTTTAGAAGCATTACTTGCAATATAATAGCCCCCAGATGCTGCTACGTCACCCATTGAAACAATTACAGGTTTCTTTGATTGTAGCATTGTGAGTGCTCTAAGTATCTGTTCAGAACCATAAGCACTACCTCCTGGTGAATTGATTCGAAGTACAACAGCTTTTACTGATACATTTTTGGCCAACTCATTAATTGTTTTAATAAACTCATCAGACTGTATCCCATCCTCAGTCGGATCGTCTATAGCGCCAATGGCATAAAGAACAGCTATTTCATCAGTTTCATCACTTTTAACAGTAGATATTTTACACATTTCCTTGTGAGTGAAAAGGGTAATATCTTTCTTCTGCTTTGAAATTTGCATTTTCTTAATGATACTATCCACTTCATCTACATATACCAGTTGATCTACCAGTTTATATTCCAAATTTTTTTCTGTTGGTTGGAAAGTCATCATTTCATCGGCATAGGAGTTGAGATCATTAACATCGATTTCTCTCGATTTTGATATTTCAATCAGAGTGTTTTTCCAAATTGAGTTAACAAATGTACTCACTTGAATCCGATTCGAATCACTCATTTCAGTATTGGTATAAGGTTCAACTGCCGATTTAAATGTTCCTACTCTAACTATCTGCATTTCCACTCCAATTTTATCAAGTGTTTTCTTTAAAAACATAGTGTTGGTACTTAGACCTTTGAACTCCAAAATACCTTGAGGATTTAATAATATCTTATTCGCAATGGAAACTAAATAGTAATTTTTTTGCGTATAATTATCAGCATAAGCTACAATAAATTTTCCTGACTTCTTAAAATCCAACAATGCATCTCTTATTTCTTTAAGAGAGGCATAACCCGCCGAAAGTGTACCTCCTTTAAGATAGATTCCAATAATATTTGAGTCGTTTTTGGCTGTTTCAATATTTTTGAGGATATCGTCCAGTCCTATGCTGTTTGATTCAGAATTATTGAATCCCTGACTAATTAAATCAGTTAATCCATCTGGTTCTTCTCTCTCAAGTAGTTGACCTTCCAAATCAATCTGGTAAACAGAGTTTGGTTTTAAAGATGGCTTGATGCTATCTGCACTTTGAGATATCGATCCTATTATACCAATTAGTACCAAAATGCCTATAATCGTTGCTACTCCAATACCCAGTATCGTTGCAAACATGTATTTTATAATGTCTTTCATCTTAAAATGTGGACCTATTAGTTTTGTTTTAATATTTTGTTTTTTGTAAAATAGAATAGTTTCTGAAGTTTCAGTAAGTAAATGTTCTTTGATCTGTGAATTCAATATGTATTTATTAGTACATCACCAAAATCAGGACTTTTTGTATTTGAAGCACTTTATTTTAATGCACCTTTTATTGTTGTTAATCCCATATTAATCAATAGAAGTTAAAAAAACACGAACGACTCATTCTCAATAAGGGTAAAACCCGCACTAATACTGTTGAAACAAATTAAATAGTGCTATTTCGCTGATGACTCATTCTCCTACATTATTAGTTTTGCCACTACATTAAACTATAGAAAGTTTAATTTGTCCTATAGTTTTGAAAAAACTTAGGCAACTAATTAGATAGCCATTACGCATTTGAAAATGCGTGATTTAGAATAATTTCAAAAGAATAAAATGAATTATTGATAAGCTAATATGCATGCAATAGATAATTTCTTATCAAGAAATGCATCTACAATAATCAAACCAAAAACAAAACAGATTGAATTTTGCCACATAATACTGACATTTTGCCCAAATATTTAGTTTTGAATGCCAATTAACCAATTAGGGTCAATGATAAAATACATTTATCATTGACCCTAATTGAAAGGTATATTATTCATTTCGCCTTTAGCTATTTTTAAAAAAGTATCAGAAATTGGTTGAGGGTTATCGTTGTCTCAAACGGTCTTTTGCAGCAATAGACCAACTACATGATTTACATTCATTTCCATAAATTTGATAACTAACTGTTAAGTTAGACCTAAATATCAAATCATTATTCCTTGAATATGAGGTTGAAATACCATCTACTAAATCGGATAAATAATAATGATATCCTGCATCTAATCCAATTGACCATTTGTCAGAAAGTCTATATTGATATCCAATTCCAAAAGGGATTGAAGTATTAAATTCAGAGTTTGATGTGAAATCGATTCTTCTGTAGGGGTCTTGAACTCTTGATGATAAATCACCATCAAATGCTGGCCATGCATAGAAGTATCCAGCTCCTATTGTTAGATATGCCGAACTTCTTGCGCCTAAATCATTGGGACCTCCGAATACAACAAACATAGCTTGTATGGAGCCTTCTAATACTTTGGTATTCATAGAAAACATACGTACATTATTTCTAGCACGTATATCTTCAGCAAAGAAACTACCATAGTTAAGACCTAATCTTACTCCGAAGTTTGTAGGTAGAATAACATCACCTGTAAGACCCCAGTAGGTTTTAGTTTCCTTAATAACCCAATCTGTAGAGCCGAACATATTTTTTGGTTCTGCTGATCCTCCAAGGTCACCATAAAAGTAACCCAGTCCTGGCCCTAAAAAGGTAAGATTGAATGTCCCTTTGAATTCTCCTGGTGCTTCACGAGTGTTTTTTCTAAAGGTGCCAGTAGATCTTTTACTTGTACCACGACTAGTAGTACGACGTCTTTGTGCATCAATAGAGCAAACCAAAAAAAAGACTAGAAAAATGAATGTTAAAATTCTTCTCATTTGCTTCAAAATTAACTATTTCTATGAAGTAAAGGCAAAGATATAAATAATTGTTTAATAATTTGCAAATATGTAATTATTTGTTATCCTCAGTTTTTTGTAAGAATGCACATCAATAACTAAAGCTACTCCCTCCGACAAATTCTCTTAAAAGTGAAGTTGGTGGTATCTCTCTATCTTGAATGGGTACAAAGTAATTTAAGAATTTGAGTAATCTGTGCGTTTCAGAGTATTCGTCACAGTATTTGGGTACCTCTGCCAATATCGGTTCTGCAAATTTTTTCAATACTGCCAGTTCAAATAATAATGCTGAGTTGAACATTACATCGGCGTTTTCTTGATAGGGGAAAATCCATTTTTCCTCACCACGACCTACACTTGGCCAACGGGATATGGTTTCTCTGGCAGAATAATTGCGATATTTGTAATCCCTTATAATTCTTCTTAATAGTCGAGTGTCGGTAGTTGGAATCCAGTTGTGATTATCCAATGCGATTGTGGTAAGTGCAGATACGAATATTTTGAAAATTTTGCTTGAAGGAATTTCAGATACTAGTTCAGGGTTAAGTCCATGTATTCCTTCTATTACTAAAACACTTTCGTCTGTTAATTTTAATTTTTGTTTGGAAGCTCCTCTTTTGCCGGTTTCGAAATTGAAAGTAGGAATGTCAACTTCTTCTCCTCTCAAAAGTTGACTTAGATGCTGGTTAAACAGAGCTAAATCTAGAGCATGTAAATGTTCAAAATCCCAATCACCATTTTCGTCAAGAGGAGTGAATTCTCGATCTACAAAATAATTGTCAAGTGATATTGCAACTGGTTTCAAACCACTTACCATCAATTGGATGGAAAGTCTTTTGCTGAAAGTTGTCTTCCCAGAAGATGAAGGACCTGCAATCAATACTAATTGTATCTTCTCTGTACGTTCAGCAATCATATCAGCAATTTTAGCTACTTTTTTTTCATGTAAAGCTTCGGATACTTTAATTAAATCATGCACTTCTCCGTTTTTGCATGCTATATTAAACTCTCCAACAGTACTCATATTCAAAATTTTATTCCATCCTTTGTATTCTTTAAAGATGTCATAGATTTTTGGCAAATATTCTACGTTCTCCAGTTTTGATGGATTGTTACTGTCAGGTCTTACTAATAGCATTCCGTCATAATAAGGAACAAGATCAAATATATTTAGATAATCAGTTGATGGAAGAAGTGCGCTGTTGTAATAATCGATATAATCGTCGATTTTGAAATACCTACAATAAGGAGTTCCAATCGAATCAAATAATGCCACTTTATCTTCGTTGTTTGGTGAATTAAGGAAGAGATCTCTTACAATTACTGTCTGTTGCTCTTCACAAACTATAGTTTTTTTCTGTAAAATAATTTCCTGAACTCTTAATTTAATCTTTTGAATCACGTTTTCATCTAATTTTTGATTCAAATTTTCAATTTTGCAATAATATCCTTTTGCTATTGGATGTTGAATGCATAAGTTTGCAGATGGGTACAATTCGGCAACAGCTTTGGACAATACCATGCACAAGGTTCTAACATATACTCGCATACCTGCTGGATCGCTTAAGTCAATAAACTCAATATCCTTAGGCTTGTAAACAAAGAAATTCAAATCGGAAACCTTATGATTAACTCTTGCAGCTACAACTTGATATTTTAGCTTAACATTGAGACTTTTGTAGATGTTTATAAGTGAAGTGCCAAAAGGGTATTCGTGGTAAGATTTGGTATTCTTACAATAAATTTTTACTAATTCTTCCATCATTAATATTTCTAAAAGTTTATACTATTTGCAAGTTGCTATGTAAATATACATTTATTTTTAAATAAAACTATATGGACGGGTTATTTTTTTGGATTACCTTTGTGTTTAAAAGTTTTTGAATTCATGATGAATAGTTCATCAGTTTTAATACATAATTCAATTAATTTAAAAAGCAATGAATTTATTTGATGTATATCCACTGAATAATGTTGAAATAGCTAAAGGTATTGGATGTAGAACATACGATAAACAAGGAATTGAATATCTTGATTTTTATGGCGGTCATGCGGTGATTTCTGTAGGTCATTCACACCCATATTACATTCAAAAGCTGACTCAGCAATTGGAAAATTTAGTGTTCTATTCCAATTCGGTAATTAATAATTTGCAAACTGAATTGGCAAGAAAACTAGGCAAGATTTCGGGTTATGATGATTATTCTTTGTTTTTGGTAAGTACCGGAGCCGAAGCGAATGAAAATGCATTAAAACTAGCTTCATTTCATACGGGTCGTAGAAAAGTCATTTCGTTTACAAAGAGTTTTCATGGTCGAACTTCGGCAGCTGTAAGGGTTACAGATAATTCCAAAATTGTTGCTCCTATTAATCAAGGTTTTGAAGTTGAGTTTTTTGATATAAATGATATTCAGTCTGTGCGCAATTCATTGTCAAAAAAAGATGTGTGTGCTGTAATAATTGAAGGTATTCAAGGGATAGGAGGAATACATGTGCCAGATCCTATTTTCTTGGAAGTACTTCAGAAAGAATGTAAAGCTACCGATACCGTATTAATCCTAGATGAAATTCAATCAGGATATGGTAGAAGTGGTAAGTTTTTTGCTCATCAGTATTCGAATGTTAAGCCTGATCTTATCACTGTGGCAAAAGGTATGGGTAATGGTTTTCCTATAGGAGGAGTTTTGATAAGTCCTGTGTTTAAGTCATCACATGGTTTGCTAGGTACTACTTTTGGTGGGAGTCATCTAGCTTGCGCAGCTGCTTTGGCCGTTGTTGATATTATTGTGGCAGAGCATTTAGTTCAAAATGCAGAAAAGCTTGGCCATTTTTTGATAGATGAACTTAAAAAAATACCTTCAATTAAAGAAGTTCGAGGTCAGGGTTTGATGATAGGATTGGAGTTTGATATACCTGTGAAGTCAATACGAGATGAATTACTATTTAAAAAGCAGATATTTACAGGTGTTAGTGGTGCAAATACGATTCGATTATTACCTCCATTATGCTTGTCGAAAGGTGATGCAGAGCTTTTTGTCAAAAAATTAAAGGAAGTATTGTAATGATTGAAAAAGAATGGTTTAATGCCTAATTTTTTGATTGGTCTTTTTCCAAAAACACACATACTTCACGGATGGATTGAGAAATTGAGATGAATTCATAATTAAGTAGTTTTTTTATTTTCGTGGCATTATATTTTTGAATATTGGTAGATGTTTTTGCAAAACTTAGATCAATCTTTGGCTTGAAATCTAATATTTTCCCTACGAAGCCAAGCAAGTAAGCAACTATTATCATTGAATAACTACCAATTCTGATATATGGTCGTTTTAATTTCATTTCATCTGCAATACTGTCCAGGATTTGTTTGGTTTTGCAATTCTCAGCTACAATAATGAATTTCTCATTCATGTGGTTTTCAGTAGTTAATTGAACCATTATTTTCACTACGTCTCTTACATCAACATAACCACTTCCTCCATTGGTGTAGAAGATAAGACCCTTTTTTATTAATTCAAAAAGTTGAGCACTCCCAGATGAATTGGCAGAAGCTCCTATGATAACTCCTGGATTTACAATTAATGCGTTTAGACCCTTTTGAATACCCTCCCAAACAATTTTTTCTGATTCATATTTAGAACGAGCATAAAGAGAGACGAGTGACGTATCAATCCAAGCTGTGTTTTCATCAACAGAAGTATCTTCATTCGTTGTACCGCAAGTAGCGATGGAACTCACGAGACAAAATTTTTGAATATTCATTCGCAAGCTCATTTCAACCAAAAGTTTTGTACTTTGGCTGTTGAAATCGTAATTTTTTGGATCAGTGTCAGTAAGTGAAACGTAGGCAGCACAGTGATAGATTGAAGTAATACGAGGCAAAATATTTTCTAAAGCTGAACTGCTTTTAAAATCAGTTACTACCCAATCTATCCGATGCAGGTATTCTTCTGCATTGGAAGTGTAGAACTTAAATACCTTTTCGACTAGGGCTATTTTGTTCATATCTCTACATGATGCTACAACTCTATTGTTGTTTTGCAGCAGGTGCCATATTAGGTGGCTCCCCAACATTCCCGTAGCTCCAGTTACTAATATCATTTGAGAGGTCTATTAAAAATACTAATTCGATGATTTAGAATCAAAATCATATCAATTATTTAAAAATATCTGTCTTTAATTCTACAAAACAAAAAGATAGAAGGCTTATTTAAACCTTTGTCGGCAATTGAATTTTAAAATAATGCTTATAAACCCAAATTACTCATTAGAAAATGAATAATTGCTATCTAATTAGTTCCCAAGGCCTTTTTAAAAAACCCTTGGACAAATTTAGAGCGGGGTTTACCCTCATGGAATCATTTGTGCGTATTTTCAAAGCTTCTAATGATTAATTCGGGATAAATGTGATTATTAGGTCAATATTTGTCATTAACAAAGGAAAAAGTGTACAAAAATACTGAAATAAAACTGTATTTTTGTACATCATAAAATAAATGATTAACCCCTAAAACATTCTATAATGTCTATTGTCAGTGTATTTTGTGCTTCGAGTCCAAATATTGATGAAGTCTATTTCAAGGACACAGCAATTTTGGGTCAATTACTTGCAAAACAAGAGTTTTCGGTAGTATGTGGTGCAGGCTCAACAGGCTTGATGGGTTGTATAACAGACTCGATGATTTCGCAAGGTGGAACTGTAATAGGCATCATCCCTCAATTTATGTTTGATCTGGGATGGCAACATAAAGAGCTAAGTAAATTGATTGTGGTTGGGACGATGCATGAACGAAAAGCAATGATGGCGCAAATGTCAAACGCAACAATAGCATTGCCTGGAGGCTGTGGAACATTTGAAGAACTACTCGAAATTATTACATGGAGGCAACTGGGATTGTATCAGAATCCTGTAATTATTTTAAATACTAATGGATATTATAATCATTTAATCAAATTATTAGATGAAGCTGTTGGTCAGAAATTTATGTCAGAGTCAAATTTATCATTGTGGACTGTGGTTCAAAATCCTCAAGAAGTAATTAACTGTCTTACAAATAATGACATTAAATAGTGCAATGATAAATCAACTCGATACCATCCCAATCTTAGAGGATAGTGCTGTAATAACGCCTAGAGATACTATAGTAAAAAAAGATACAGTTACTAAACAAACCTTATTAACAACTATTAAAACTGCACGTCCTACAGTACCTCCAAGAGGAATGGTGGGAATACCCCGACCAACATTGCCTAGCAATGAAAATTGGGTATTTGTTTTATTATTAATTATATTCGTTGTATTAGTATTATCTCGATCAATTTCTCATCTCGTTCAGGTTTCGAAAAATTTTTTTCAGGTAAAAGAACGGATAAGTATTTTTAATAAAACCACTATTAGTGATATGAGAACTCGAATATTGATGATCTCATTTCCGATACTGATTTTTTCGTTTTATATCTATTTTTTTGATTTTCACCAGACTAACAAGTATGAGTTGATTCCATTTTTATCCATTGTTTGCATCATGACTTTGTTCTTTGTTGCGAAACATTTTTCAATGAAAATTGTAGGATATGTTTTTATTGATGTAAAAAATATAAAGATGTACATGGATAGCTATTTTAATATTGTATTGTTCACTTCGATACTACTTTTTCCTCTTATTATATTAAGAATTTATGCAACTGATATTATGTTGTATGCTTCTTATTATTTGAGTATAGCAGTCATTGTATTCGCATTGCTGTTGAATATTATCAAATTGTTTCAGATATTTTCACAGAAAAATGTCGTAATTTTTTATATATTGTTGTACCTTTGCACCCTCGAAATACTTCCTGTAATTGGGTTGTATAATTTGATAAAACAAATTATTTAATTGTTTCACTTTAATATTTAACACATTGAAAATTAAGAGAATACTTGTATCACAGCCAAAGCCAACTACTGTAAAATCTCCCTATTTTGACATTAGTGATAGATACAATGTCAAAATTGATTTCAGACCGTTTATTAAAGTAGAGCCTATAAGTGCAAAAGAGTTTAGAACACAAAAAATATCTATACTAGATTATACGGCTATTATTTTTAATGCACGACATGGTATTGATCATTTTTTCCGTTTGTGTGAAGAAATGAGGATAACTATTCCTGAAACATTTAAGTATTTTTGTGTGACAGAGACCGTAGCTGTATATCTTCAGCATTATATCCATTTTCGTAAACGCAAAGTGTTTTACGGAGCATCTGGTAAGCTTTCTGAGTTAGTAACCATAATTAATAAGCATCCCGAAGAAAAGTATTTGCTTATTACTTCGGATGTGCAAAATGAGGAAACTATATCCCAATTAGAAAAAGCCAAGGTGGAAATCTCTAAAGCTGTAATGTATAAAACTGTAAGTAATGATTTTGCACCAGATGAGGAATTTAATTACGATATGATTTTGTTTTTTAGCCCAGTAGGAGTTAGTTCGCTGATGAAAAATTTTCCTGATTTTGTACAAGGTGACATTCAGATTGGTTGTTTTGGTGCAACTCCAGCTCAAGCCATTCGAGATGCTGGATTGAGATTGGACTTGGAAGCACCTACATCCACTGCTCCTTCAATGACAATGGCATTGGACCAATTTCTAAAAGAGATTACTAAAAAGCCAAAGAAGTAATTGAAAGTTATAAAATTCAACTATCCCAGGAGTATAATCAAAATTTTATACTTTTGGGATAGTTTTTTTATTGAAAGATGGATTTTGTAGTTTCAGCTGTCTATCCAATGTTGACTTATAATACTTAATATACCAAATCATAGTTGATCTATAAGTAATTAAAAGAGTTATTTGAATTGTAACTTAGAAGCGAATTGTATGGCAATTACTAATTTATTTGGGCTAATGAGTAGTAAGTTACATTTTTCTATCCCAAAAATGTATCGAAAGCCATTTCAAAGACTGCTAATAATTAATGGTATGTTCAATTATACATTACTTTCATTATGTATTTCTAATTTGAAGTTATTTTTATTTTAATTTCTTGTATTTTTCCTATATATGACGCCAAGACTTACCTTCTCGAAATCAGAACATTTATGTGGTGAAAAGGATATTTCTACCCTTTTTTCTACAGGGAAGTCTTATCTTGTTTATCCTTTTAGGATGGTTTATATCGAAATGTCTTTTGTAGGGATAGACAGGACCAACGCACAGGTATTAATTAGTGTTCCCAAAAAGAGATTTAAAAGAGCTGTTAAGCGAAACAGAATTAAAAGACAGATAAGAGAGGCGTATCGAATTCATAAACATGATTTTGTTACCTCATTGATTCAGAAAGAAATTAGAGTCCATTTGGCCATTAATTATATTGCAGATTTGGAATTGGAAACAGATATCTTAAAATCGAAGTTGAAAACTGCTCTGGATAAATTGCTAGAAAAGTTATAAGTTACTTCAAGTCAATTTGTCACATTGTACAGATTCTGTTATCAATAATTTTTAAACAAATATATTACCACCCAAACTCGATGAACAAAATACTAATAGCTATATTGTTAATTCCAATATATTTCTACAAATACTGCATTTCTCCTTTAACACATGCTAGTTGTAGATATTCACCTACATGTTCAAATTATACCATTGAAGCACTTAAAAAATATGGTGTAATAAAAGGTAGTATACTTTCGGCAAAGCGTATAAGTAGTTGTCATCCCTGGGGTGGAAGTGGTTATGATCCTGTACCTTAGACTTATTGTTGATTTTATCGCAACATATAGTTCGTATATAGGTGTATATGTAGTTATGATACGTTTTTTTATATGTATTGATACATAATCCGATATTTAAAAAAGAATTGTGTATTTCAATATAAATACTATCTTTGTCAAAAACACATTAAAGTATCATCTAAGTTTCATAGTGTCAGGTAGATTGAATCATATCATTTGTTACCCATTGTCAATCATATATGGGGCCGTTACGAAATTACGTAATTGGATGTTTGATGGTAGTATCATTCTCAAATCGAGAATGTATGATATGCCAATAATCTGTGTTGGTAATCTATCTGCAGGTGGAACGGGAAAAACACCTCATACCGAACTAATACTAGACTTACTTCAAGATAAATTTCAAGTAGCCATGCTTAGCAGAGGCTATAAAAGAGAATCAAAAGGTTTTGTTCTAGCAGATTCAACTAGTGATAGTAGATCGTTGGGTGATGAACCTTTTCAAATCTATTGTAAATTTCCTAGGGTGAGAGTTGCTGTTGATGAAAAACGTGTCAATGGTATCGATCAATTGCTTGAGTTATTCCCTCAGCTGGATGTAGTAGTTTTAGATGATGCTTTTCAACATCGATATGTTCATCCAGGTCTTTCTATCCTTTTGACCGATTATAACTCCCTTTATTATAATGATAAATTATTACCACTAGGGAGGCTTAGGGAACATCCAAAGGGAGCTATTCGAGCCAATATAATCATTGTAACTAAGTGCCCAATTGATATCAATCCTATGGAGAAAAGATTGGTAGTAACTGGTATCAAACCAGACAACCATCAACTTCTTTTATTTTCATATTATAAGTATCTTCCAATCAAACCATTATATCCGTCTTTTGTTAGTGACGCTTGGACATATGAGCGCATTCAACAAGAACATGCCTCGGTAATGATTATTGCAGGTATCGTATCACCCAAGCCAATTGAAGAGCATATAAGTAAATACACGAAATTGGTTTTTACTACATTTTTTGAGGATCATCATGATTTTAAAAACAAAGATTTTGATCATTTTTTAAGAAGGTTTAATTCCATATTTTCTAGAAATAAATTAATATTAGTTACCGAGAAAGATGCTGCACGAATTATTTCGAATCCAAATTATCCAGAGGCATTAAAAGCACACACTTATATGATGCCAATCAAAGTAGAATTTCTCAACGATGAAACCGATATATTCAATCAAAAAATATTACATTATGTTAATCAAAATACAAGAAACAGTTGACTTTTTAAGATCTAAATTAACTTCATTTCCTAGAACAGCTATCATACTTGGTACAGGTTTAGGTAATTTGGCTACTCAAATAACTGATAAAATTGAAATACCTTACGAATCAATCCCAAATTTTCCACTTTCAACTGTTGAAGGTCATAGTGGTAAACTCATATTTGGTCGATTAGGTGCGGTAGATGTTCTTGCAATGCAAGGTAGATTTCATTATTACGAAGGTTATAATATGAAAGAAGTGACTTTTCCAGTTAGAGTAATGAAGGCCTTGGGGGTTGAAAACTTACTTGTCTCAAATGCTGCAGGTGGGATGAATCCTGATTTTCAGATTGGAGATTTGATGATAATCAATGATCATATCAATCTATTTCCAGAGCATCCTCTAAGAGGGACCAATTATTCAGAGCTAGGGCCTCGATTCCCTGATATGAGTGAAGCATATTCAAAAAGTTTCATTAAAATTGCTAAAGCAATTGCTGTAGAAAACAATATTCGTGTTGTAGAAGGGGTCTATGTGGGGACTTCGGGTCCAACTTTCGAAACCCCTGCTGAATACCGATATTTCCATACCATTGGTGGCGATGCAGTAGGAATGAGTACTGTGCCTGAAGTAATAGTGGCAAATCATGCTGGGATGAAGGTTTTTGGTATTTCAATTATTACTGATCTAGGAGTTCCAGGTAAAATAATTGAAGTTACTCATGAAGAAGTTCAGCAAATAGGGAATGAAGTTCAGCCTCTAATGACTTTAATCATGAAAGAATTGTTGAAGCATATCTAATAGTCATTTTTCTATTCGGTGCATTCATCTTTTTTCTTATTGACCAAATAGATGCCTGACAATACCACTGCAGCACCTAGCACTTCATACCAAGTAAGCATTTCAGATAATGCTGGGATGGAGAATAAAGCAGTGAAAACTGACTGACTGAGCAAAGTAACCGACGCGGTTGTAGGACGTATGTACTTTAAGGAATAATTAATGCAGAGCCACCCACTAAGCTGTGAGATAAGACCAAGACCCGCCAACGCACACCAAGAGTACATCTCAAATCCCCATACTGGTGACTTGAATACGACACATAACAATCCAAGAACCCCCGTGCTAGTAGCCATGGAGATAGCTGTAAATGAAAGTGTGTCAATATGTATTCTTCCCTTCTGAGCAGTGAGCATATAAGCGCCATAAAACATACTCGCCATTATGGCAAGTACATTACCCAAGCTAAATGAAGTGGTGAACAGTTCTTGCGAACCTATAATCAAAGCCACACCCGAGATAGCTATAACGGTGCCTATCCAAAAAAATGCATTCGGTTTATACTTCCAAAACAGCAAGGCTCCTATTCCTACCCATACTGGTGAAAGATTGGCAAGAATCGTAGAAATACTTGCCTTTGATATTACAATGGATGAATTCCATAACGCAATATCACAGGCAAAGAAAAAGCCACAAAGCATTGCAAAAAATACCCCACGGATACTTGTAATGGGCTTTCGCCAAATTAACCAAATGGGAAGTATCCCTGCAGATGCGATGGCCATTCGATAAAAAGCAGTACTAAGTCCCGATAAACCTGACAGCTTTACGAAAATAGCTGACCAAGCGATGCATAATACTCCTATGCCTAGTAGCAGAAAATGAGCAGTAGAATTCCGAAAGAATGATTGGAGATGTAGTGTACGAGGTGTGAATGACATTAGTTTTAGACGCAAAGCAAACCTTATTATTTTTGAGTGTAAAGAATTTGACCAACTCTATCAATATGTTGGATAAGTCCATTAGAAACCAAGGTATTAAATATTGAAATATCGAAAAGATAGGGTGTGTTTAAGTCGTCAATTTCCATCTTTAGCTTTGAGAGTGTGTTGTTGTTCACATTTTCCCCTTTTAAAGTAATGTCAATATCGCTTCCCTCTCTGTAATTACCTTTTGCTCGGGATCCATAAATAATCACCTGCTCTATTTCAGGATATCGGCAGAACACTCCATTTATCTTATCAATTGTATCGAGTGACAATCCAAATTTCATAAATAGTTTTTCATTTTGCTTTCAAAATCTTTGAATAATTCAAAATAAATCGAAATAATTTTAGAGAATTCATTTTCCAAAATATTAGGATTATAGGTATGAACGGTATCGTTTCTACTCTCTATCATGTTCATCCATTCTTGACCATTAGTAATCAAGTCTTTGTTAAATGCCTCCCTTGTAGCACTCCTAGACCCAACAATACCAACTATACCCTCGTATTCTAAAAAATCTTTCATTACTTTCCATGAAAGTTCATGTGTAAATTCAAATCGCAGAATAATGCCCTCTTTTACTAAGTTAATGGGATTCGATTCAAAATACTGAATACCTTCTTCGAGTTGCATCAATGCGTTTTGATAATTTTCAAAACGCTGCTTCCATCTAATATCTTGCTCCATGTTTATGCAAATAGCATTTGTTTGTTTCAGAAATAAAATTCTTAAACACAAAGATAAGTATTTATCTTGTTAAACAATCTTTCACCCAAACAGTTGGGAGAAATCTACCACCTCACTTCTAGCATCTATCACCGGCACCTCTACCACTTTGGCTTGAGGGAAATAGTGTGGAAGTGTACGGCGGAATAGGGCAAAACTGTCTTCTGCCACTACTTTATTGGGAGCTCCGAAATGATTAAAAACCAATCCGACGACTTCCAGCCCTTTGGCTTTGCAAACTTCCAACGTTAGTAGCGTGTGATTGATGCTTCCGATTTTGGCACTGGTAACTAGGATAATAGGATACTGTCTGTCGGCGAGGTAATTAATCAAGTTCAACTCATCAGTCAGAGGCACCATCAGCCCACCAGCACCTTCTATAAGGACTATATCATAGCGATTTGCCAATTCGTCGGTTGCTGCACTTAGTAATTGTGGATCAATGGATACACCGTCCACCCGAGCAGCTAGATGAGGTGAGGCTGGAAAACTAAAAACATAAGGACATGTCAATCCTTCATAATCCTCTGATACCATTTCCATCCTCATTAGTTCGCGATGAGTGAGAATATCTTCCGAAGAATCTATACAGCCTGTTTGAGCCAATTTTTGCGTGATTACATTTACGCCTTTTGATTTGAGGTAACGAGCCATGACACCTGTTACAATTGATTTACCTGCATCTGTATCTATACCTGTTATAAAATAATTCATAGTTATTTAATTTGTTTTTTCCTTCCTTTCACATATATTACATCCCAAGTGAGGTTTACTTTGCCCTTTTCTGCATATTGCTGGTAGTACTTTTCTTGAAAATCGAGGAAGGAGGATTTCGTCCATTTGAAATCAGCAATGGTACCTGTTACACCTGTCAATCGTAAGTGTTGAAGCAATTCTTTGGGCGAATCAAAAGGGGTTAAAATGGTTTCTTGAATAATTCGAACATCGTCAAAATAGATATCCATCCAATGCTTCCAATCGCCTATGGTGAGATAGTTAAGACCTTGACCAGTCAGTTCTTTTACTTCAGCCAGATTATTGGGACCAAAGGTATTGAATATTAGCATCCCATTAGGTTTTAGTGCTGTATGAGATTTTTTGATAAAATTGAGTTTGTCATCCAACCACTGTACTGTAGATGAAGATATCACAGCATTCAAATCTTCAGGGAAATCTATTTTTTCTACATCTCCTATCACAAAATCAATCGATGGTACGACATTCTTTTCGGAAATTAATTGCTTAATATTAATAGGGAAATACTCTACCAAATCGTTTAGGAAAAGCTTCTTGACTTCAAAGCGAGCTATTAATTCCTCGGTAAGCAAACCGGTGCCGTAGCCAATTTCAAAAATGCGATCTGATTGCTCAGGTAAAGAATCGAATGCCATTTGTGCAACACGATTGGCAATATGACGTTGAGTCAAAGCCTTTTGATGATAAGTTCCCAGACTTTTTGTAAAGCGTCTTTTTATTAATTCCTTTCTCATAATGGTAGCACTAAATCTAGAATTTAAAATTGTAAAATATGAAATGTGGTGCATCTATTTCATGTATGTCTGTTTTACCTTCCCAGTAATTTCGCTGATTTGAAGGAGGAAATATTGCATCATTTGTAGCAATAATTGCTTTGTCCCATGTGATCAATCCTGTAGGATTATTTTCAAATTTTACTTCAAGAATAGTGCCAAGCTCTTTTTGTTGATTTTCCAAGTCACGCTTGGATGCAATTAATTGGAATGCTTTGAATGCATCCGAACTTCCTGTCATCCTACGGGTAAATTTGTCAAATGAGCTGGCATTTAAATTGTCATAGGTGGCTTGAAAAACAGCTCTCGGAATACCGGTTTGGTCATGCACCGTAGTTGGTGTGCCGTTCACTGCGATGGCTTGGTTAATTTTGATATTTGCCATGCCCAAAATCTGCTCTGCAGCCCATACACCTGTTGACCAGGCAATGACATTTATTTCATTGTATGTTGCCCAGCGCTCTGTGTCTGCTGAATGCAGATTTTGATAGTCAAAGCAGGTACACACATCTGCACCATGAGAATTGATGATGGAGGTGGGGCGTTCATCCATTGCCCAACCGCTGAATATAATCAGAAGCTTCTTTCCGTCATTTATTTTCCAAACTGTTTGCATAATTCTATCAATTTTAAAACTTGTTGTTCGCTGATGGCAGCATTGAGCGAAATGCGTAAGCGCTCTGTTCCTTTCGGCACCGTTGGGTGACGAATGGGTAGTACGAAAAATCCATTATCGCATAAGTAGTCTGAGAGTGCAATGGTTTTCTTCAAATCACGAAGAATTATAGGTACAATATGACTCTCACCAGCGGTTTCATAACCCAAGTCTATCAGTTTAGTACGAAGTAGGTGGGATATTTTAGCCAAATGTTCACGCTCCGATCTCATATCAGCCAGGTGTTCAAGTACAAATTGTGTCCATTTTACCGACCATGGTGGGAGACCTGTTGTATAAATCATTGGGCGCATGGTATTGACTAGATAATCTTTGATGGTTTGGCTACATAACAGGTAGGCACCTTGCGAAGCCATGGATTTTCCAAATGTACCTACCAGCAAATCCACCTTGCCCAGCAGCCCGTGTTCTTCTATACACCCAAGCCCATTTTCTCCCTTTACACCAAAAGAGTGAGCTTCATCGATATACAAAAATGCATTATGTCGGTTTTTTATTTCCACCAATCGCTTCATATCCGAAGCATCGCCATCCATACTGAAAATGGATTCTGAGACTATAAAAACATTTTCATAATGGTCACGCTCTTTTTCGAGCAGTAACTCCAATTTGTCCAATTCATTGTGCGGAAAGCGAAGAAATTTGGCGGAAGAAAGGCGGAATCCGTCGATAAGACTGGCATGCACCAGTTTGTCAGCCACTATCAAATCATTGGCAGTAGCAAGCGCTGGAATAATACCTAAGTTAGCATTGAACCCTGTGCATACAATCATGCATGCTTCGTAGTGAAATAGGCGAGCAAAGCTGGCTTCAAGCTTTTCATAAGCGGTATGATTGCCCGTTTGGAGGCGTGATGAGCAAGCACTGCCTGGAAAAGTTCCACCCAATTCAAAGGGATGAGTTTCTAGAAATTTCTTCCAAAGTGTTCCTGTGGTACCTACTCCCAGATAGTCGTTGGACGACAGGTTTACCATTTCACTACCTTTGTAGATAACCCGTTCACGATTGTGAGTCACGGTTTTCAGTTCGCGCAAACTGTCCGTTTGGCTCAATTCATTCAGTCGGTCAATGTATCGTTGCTCTTTGTTCATTGTTATTTTGCTCGCCATTGTTGATTTGTTTTATGAATATGCACATGGTTTCTATGTCAATTACTCGGGGCTTTGCCCCTAAACCCCACTTACTTTTTTGTCTTGACACAAATAAAGTAAGCAAAAAAGGTCAAGACTGTGCCCGCTTCACTCGAAAAACTAGCGCTCGGCAGGCTCAAATCGTCCAAACTCGCCCTGTCGGAATACAACAGGACTCAAACAGGACGATTTTTAACCGCCTACCTCACTTGTTTTTCGGTTCACCGGACAAGGTCGGTCGGTGGCAGGAAGTTTGTCACTCAATAGCTCATGCTTACAACAATCTTACTTTTTTAGGTCCCCCATCGGGGGATTTAGGGGGCTATCGTCTCCAACATCCCTTGTGTCAATTTTGACAATTCTTCCTTTTCAATAATATAGGGTGGCATGATGTACACCAATTTTCCAAAAGGTCGTATCCAAATGCCTCGCTTCACAAACTCGGCTTGGAGCACCGCCATCTTGACTGGTTCTTTCATTTCCAATACGCCTATGGCACCGAGTACGCGAACAGCTTTTACATTACTGTAATCCTTGGCTGGAGCCAATTCTTCTCGCATTTGTGCCTCGATGGATTGGACTTTTTCTGCCCAGTTGCTATTCATCAGTATTTCAAAAGAAGCATTGGCAGCGGCACATGCTAAGGGATTGCCCATGAATGTGGGTCCATGCATAAACACTCCAGGATTAGCTCTGGATATGGTCATTGCCACTTCCTCGCTTGCCAGCGTAGCAGCAAAACTTAGGTATCCACCAGTGATGGCTTTCCCTATGGTCATGATATCGGGCTGCACCAGCGCGTGTTCCCATGCAAAGAGTTTGCCTGTTCGCCCAAAGCCAGTGGCTATTTCATCAAAAATCAATAAAATATCAAGTTTATCACACAGCGCACGAAGCTCTACCAAGTACTGCGGATGATAAAACCGCATCCCACCAGCACCTTGCACTATCGGCTCTACCACTACGGCAGCTATTTGTGAGTGATTGGCAAGTAGCAATTCTCGCATGGGAGTAAAATCAGCATCTTCCCATTCGCCGCCAAATTCACACACTGGAGCAGGCGCAAAAAACTGACACGATAGTGCTCCTGCAAACAAACTGTGCATACCTGTCACTGGGTCACAGACTGACATGGCATTCCACGTATCGCCATGATAACCTGAGCGAACGGTGGCAAATTTATTTTTGTCGGTATTGCCCTTAGAGTATTGGTACTGAATGGCCATCTTCATGGCTACTTCGATGGACACCGAGCCTGAGTCGCTGTAGAAGATGTGTTTCAGGTTTTGCGGTACGATGGAAAGAATATTTTCTGCCAGTTTTACAGCTGGCTCATGGGTGATGCCTCCAAACATGATGTGAGAAACGCGGTGCAACTGCTCAAGGATAGCATCGTTCATTTTAGGGTGGTTGTAACCATGAATGCAAGCCCACCATGACGACATTCCGTCTATCAATTTCCGACCGTCTTCTAATTCGATGTACACACCATTCGCTCCTTTTACAGGATATACTGGTAGTGGATTTATCATCGAAGTATATGGGTGCCAGATGTGATTTCTGTCAAAATCAGTGTTAATTTTCATCTGTTTATAATTTAATTTTAGTTGTCAGATGGAACTCTCATGACAAAATTTAATCATGCCCTAGTGGGTCAAAGTAGATAAAATTTTGTCATGCTCGTTTCAGATGTTTATAATTAGCCCCCTAGCCCCCAAGGGGGAACAAAGAGACGGTTTCTGTTTTACAATCTTGCCCTTTTGTGTCCAAAATTTTTATTTTTTTGAACATGGGTGTTTCATCTTTTTAAATTAGCCTCTTCAAGTTGCTCCTTTAGAGGGTATTTTGTGAAAATATTTGTAAATTTTAATGGCATGGTGTTCAACATTCAAATCCCGCGTTTCGAAAGTTCACTACGTCTTCGTGCATCTTGGTGCCAATGGTAGTGAGTAAATCGCCTATCAATGCTGAGTTCATTCCTGCCTTCAATGCTCTTTCTTGCATGTGTTGAATTTTTATGCGTCCAGCGCCAAAGCGGATATTTGACCTCGGGTTGACAAATCGGAACATGGCAAATGTAGTGAGTATCTCATCATCAGTCACAGGTTCGGCATTTTGTAAATCGGTACCTGGGATGGCGTTCAGAAGGTTGAGAGGAATGGATTCGATATTCAGCGGTTGTAGTGTCATTGCCATTTCCACGCGTTGTTCCATGGTTTCGCCTACGCCAATGATACCTCCACAGCAGAGTGTCATTCCCAGTTCGCGAGCTGTCCGTAGTGTTTCGAGTTTTTCTTCTATGGTGTGCGTAGAGCAAAGGCGAGGGAAAAGTGATGGTGCTGTTTCGATATTACAATGGTACATTTTCACACCAACGGCTTTGAGTTTTTCTAGTTTGGGACGATCCACCAGCCCCATGGAGGCACAGAGGTGAATGTCGTTGCATTTGGCTATGTCTTCGTAGATATTGCAGAGTTTGTCGAGGTTGGAATGTGAGATGTCTCTGCCGCTGGTGACAAGTGAGAATTTATGTGCTCCAGCATTTTTGTTTATTTGAGCTTGTTTTACTGCTTCTTGGTGGTCTATCAGTTCGTATACTTTTACATTGGTTTTGTAATATGCCGACTGAGAGCACCACTTGCAGTCTTCGCTGCATTTACCTGATTTTGCATTCATAATGGTGCAAAGGTCCATTTTATTGCCACAAAAGTGGTGGCGGAGGCGGTTGGCAGCCGCATAGAGTGTTTCTTTGTCTGCTTCTAGAGCTAGCCATAAGGCTTCTTGCTCATTGATCAGACCACCAGAAAGCACTTTCTCCTCAAGTAGAGAAACGCTATACATATTTCTAATAGATTTTTTGTTTTTGGGGACCATTCCCTTGGTGATAGAACTAGCACATTCGGAAATCACTACCTCGTTGTGACGAGACACAAACACAGCATATCCTTTCCTCGACCAGCGACTAAAATAAATGGGTGATTTGTGTAAAGTGGTAGAGTGATGGAACATACGATTCGATTTCAGAACTGCAAAGGTACGGCTTTGTATGGTAATTTGATAAAAAAATCTGATAAAAATGTAAAATTGAAAGAGTGATTCTTTCACTCACACTCTTAGACTCAATGAACATTTACTGAAAAATATCAACTTTTTACTGATAAAGTTTGGTGGATTAGTACAATAATTCTATGTTTGGGGAATAATGAATTAAAATTAATCCTTTAAATTCTAATTAATCTATGAAAACAAGTAAATTATTCATTTCATGCCTTGGACTAGGGCTTTTGAGTTGGAGTTGTTCAAAAAAT